>R21__coassemble_361_pt1 | contig 38045 bp, 33 predicted proteins | sample R21__metabat2_low_PE_034 | metagenome-assembled genome bin R21 | reverse complement strand
ATAAATTATAGTTAAATTATATTAAGAAAGAGTATCTAAAAGATACTATACGAGGAGAAATAATAATGGCAGACGAAAAAAACCTGTATGGCTATGAAGAAGAAGATATTCTGACTCTGGAATTCGACGACGGCGAAGAGGAAGAATGCGGAATCCTGGGCGTATTTGATGTAGACGACAAGGAATACATCGCACTGAACCCGCTGGGAACAGAGGATGTTTATCTTTACGGATACAAGGAATATGAAGAGGACTACGAACTTCTGGACATCGATGATGAAGAAGAGTTCAAAAAAGTCGTAGAAGAATTCGAGAAGCTTGCTGTAGAAGAAGCATAAGAGAAGGAGATTAGAGCCGCATTGCAGCAAGCGATGCGGCTTTATACATTTCAGGAGTAAACATGCCGATTGAGTGCATTGAACGTGAATTTATCCCTGCGATTCTGGGTGGAGACATCAACACGTACAGTGTGGCAAGAGCCTTTTACGAAGAGTATCAGGTGAAGTCATACGTGTTCGGTAAATTCTTCACCGGCCCGAGCCGCGGCAGTAAATTCACGGAATATGAAGCAAATATAAAAATAGATCAGGACGAATACTTCGTGAACCGGATGAATCGTTTCGCCGAAGAACACAGCGACAAAAAGATTCTGATGATCGGCTGCGGCGACAGCTACACGGCACTCGCCAGCAGAAACAGGGACAAATTCCCTGAGAACGTAATCGTTCCGACAATAGATTTCGAGCTTATGGACAGCCTTCAGCACAAGGAGCTGTTCTATGAGCTTTGCGATAAGCACGGACTTGACTATCCCCGTACCATCGTCCACAGACAGGAAATGGGGATGGATTTTGAGTGCGATTTTAGCTATCCGGTAATCATCAAACCGTCAGACAGCATAATGTACTGGGAGTTCCCGTTCGAGGGACAGGAGAAGGTTTACAAGGCAGCAGACCGCAGTGAAATGGAGCAAATCCTTGCGCGCATCTATGCCTCCGGCTATCACGACGCCCTGATAATTCAGGACATGATTCCGGGCACCGACGAGAACATGAACGTTCTCACATGCTACTCGGACAGAAACGGCAAGGTAAAGATGATGTGCCTGGGCCACGTGCTTCTGGAGGAGCATACTCCGATGGGATCCGGCAACCACGCCATAATAATTCCGGAGAAGAATGAGGAGTTAATGAGCAAAACCCGCGCCATGCTTGAGGACATGGGCTACGTAGGTTTTTCAAACTTTGATATTAAGTACGACAGCAGAGACGGCGCTTACAGGTTTTTCGAAATCAATACCCGTCAGGGCCGCAGCAACTACTACGTTACGAACGCAGGCTTCAACGTTGCGAAGTACTTCGTTGAAGATTACATATACGGTAATGACATAGCTTACAGAGACGACTTCATCGAATCCCTGTGGCTGACGGTGCCAAAGGGTGTGGCACGAAAGTACGTACGTGAACCGGAGAATGCAGCGAAGCTCAACAGACTTCTTGAATCCGGTGAGTACGTAAATCCGGTGTTCAAAAAAGGCGACGGCGGATTCTGGAGAACGATTCGAATGCTCAAGAATCACGTTTGCCAGTACGAATATTTCAAGAAGTATTACGGGTAAGATGAGGCTTTGAAACAGGACAGAAACCATGGCAGAAAAGAAAACATACAAACTTACTGAATACATAGCGGAACTAAAAGAGCGTGAAATGCTGCTGGACGAAACGGTGTCCGACGATGTGGAAATCACCGGCCTGACATACGCGTCGGGAGATGCAAAACCCGGCACGCTGTTCGTGTGCAAGGGCGCAGCATTTAAGGAGGACTACCTGAAGGATGCGGTAAGCCGCGGAGCGGTTTGCTACGTCAGCGAGGTTCCGTACGACGTGCAGATTCCGGGAACGGAGACTGACGTGCCGTGCATACTGGTGAAGGACATCAGAGAGGCGATGCCTGTTCTGGCCGCCATGTTTTACTGCAGACCGTGGGAGGACATGACGCTTGTGGGATTCGGAGGAACCAAGGGCAAATCCACCTCAGCGTACTACATGAAGTACGTCGCCGACGAATGGATGAAGCAGCAGGGCAAGCCTGAGTCCGCAATCGTATCCAGCATTGACGTGTACGACGGTGTGGATTTCTACGAATCACACATCACAACACCTGAGGCGATGGAGCTTCAGATGCACATGCGAAATGCGCTGGACAGAGGAATCGATTTCATGCAGATGGAGGTTTCGTCACAGGCTCTCAAATACAACAGAGTTGATGAAATCAGGCAGGACTACGGAGTGTTCCTGAACGTCTCCGAAGACCACATCAGCGACATAGAGCACAGCGACTTCGAGGATTACTTTACGTCCAAGATGCGCATGTTCGAAATGACGGATACGGCAATCGTAAACCTGAATGCCGACAACATAGAGAGAGTTCTCGAGGCGGCCAAGGCTTCACAGAGACTCGTGACCTTCGCGGTTGACTCAGATGCAAAACCTGACTTCGGCGCCTACGACGTCAGCAAAACCGACACGGGCATCAGCTTCAGAATCAGACATGAGGGAACCGTCGACGGCGTTCCGGCTTTTGACGAGGAGTTCGCTCTGGGAATGCCGGGCTTCTTCAATGTGGAAAACGCTCTGGGTGTAATTGCAGCAGCAAGCCTGATGGGCATTCCAATGGAATGCATAAGAGATGGTCTGCTGAAGGCCCGCAGCAAGGGTCGCATGGAGATGACCGTCAGCAAGGACGGAAACATCATCGCCATTCTGGACTACGCCCACAACAAGCTGAGCTTCGAGAAGCTGTTCTCCAGCATGAAGTCTGAATATCCGGACTACTCAATTAAGGCTGTGTTCGGATGTCCGGGCGGCAAGGCTTTTAACAGAAGAATCGAGCTGGGTAACGTGGCAGGAACGTATGCCGAAATGTGCTATCTGGCTTCGGAGGATCCGGGCAAGGAGGATCCGCACGAAATCTCGAAGCAGATTGCAGAGAACATCGAAGCTGTCGGCGGCAGATACGAGATAATAGATGACAGAGGCGAAGCAATTGCAAAGGCTGTTTCCGACAGTGCGAAGCAGGCTTTGGACGGGAAGAAGAGCCTGCTGCTCATCACAGGCAAGGGCCACGAAACCCGCCAGAAGATAGGAACCGAATACGTTGACTGCACTTCAGATGCAGCCTACGTTGAAGAATACATTAGCAGGTACAATAGTGAGAAAAAATGAGACAAAGGGGACTGTCCCCTTTGTCTCAAAAGGAGAGATAAATGAAAAAGTATGACATCATAGTTGTTGGTGCAGGCGCAGCGGGGGTTTTCCTCTCGTATGAGTTTGCCAGGATGGATATCAATGCCAGCGTGCTGGTTCTGGACAAGGGCGGTACTCTCGAGGAGAGAGTGTGCCCTATTAAGCGCGGCGTGACAAAGACATGCGTCAAGTGCAACCCGTGTCACATCATGAACGGCTACGGCGGAGCGGGAACTCTCTCCGACGGCAAGTACAACATTACGACACAGTTCGGCGGTGACCTTCACAAGTACGTTGGTGACAACAAAGCCATGGAACTCATGGAATATGTTGACCAGGTTCTGTGCAGCATGGGCGGCGCAGATGCCAAGCTGTTCTCAACAGGTGATTCCAATCTCAAGACCGAGTGTCTGAGACACAACCTGCATCTGCTGGAGGCCAAGGTGCGCCATCTGGGAACTGACAGAAACGTCCAGATCCTGGGCAAGATGTATGAATACAGCAGCCGGAAGGTGGACATGAAGTTCCACACAACCATCGTTGATGTAACACGTGAAGAAGACGGTACATTCAAGGTTGTAACCGACAAGGGCGAAGAGTACGAATGTACGGATCTGGTTCTGGCAACAGGTCGCTCAGGCTCCAAGTGGATCGGAGAAGTCTGCGACAGAATGGGCGTTGTCCAGAAGAAGAACAGAGTGGACATAGGCGTCAGAGTTGAACTGCCTGCAGAGATTTTTAAGCACATAACAGATGCTGTTTACGAAAGCAAGATCGTATATAAAACCGAGAAGTACAACGACCAGGTAAGAACGTTCTGCATGAACCCTTACGGCGAGGTTGTTGCTGAAAATACAAACGGAATAGTAACCGTAAACGGACACAGCTATGCGGACCCGGCACTTCATACCGAGAACACCAACTTCGCACTGCTGGTTTCAAACCACTTCACGGAACCGTTTGACGACAGTAATGAGTATGGTGAATCAATAGCCAGACTCAGCAACATGCTGGGCGGCGGAGTGCTGCTCCAGAGATTCGGTGATCTGGTTAAGGGCAGACGTTCATCTGAACGCCGCATGCGCAAGTGCTTCACCAGACCGACGCTGCAGGCAACACCGGGAGACCTTTCCCTCGTAATCCCTAAGCGTCAGCTGGATGACATTATTGAAATGATCTACGCTCTGGATGAGATTGCTCCGGGAACAGCAAACGAAGATACACTCCTCTACGGCGTTGAGGTTAAGTTCTACAACTCCGTTGTTGAGGTTGACGGCAATCTGGAGACAGCGGTACCTAACATGTACGCACTGGGCGACGGCTCCGGCGTGACACATTCCCTGTCACAGGCATCCGCCAGCGGCGTGCACGTAGCCAGAATCCTCGGCGAAAAGTACAGTAAGTGAGGCGAAGCGAATGAGCAAAAAAGAAGAAGCGGTAAAGAGACACGATAAAGGATACAACTGTGCTCAGGCGGTGGCCTGTTCCTTTGCGGAGGAGCTGGGAATCGATGAGCAGGAGCTGTTCAGATCGATGGAGGCGTTCGGATTCGGAATGGGCTGTATGGGAACCTGTGGAGCCGTTTCGGCGATGGCGGCTGTTGCGGGACTGAAGGAATCCGATGGCAACATGGATGCTCCGGGAAGCAAGAGAAACAGCTACAAGCTGTCCAAGGCCATGATCAGAGAATTCGAGGAAAAGGTTGGGTCCACAATATGTGCAGAGATTAAAGGCGTTGAAACAGGCAAGGTGCTGAGAAGCTGTGAAGGCTGTATCGAGGATGCGGCTGAGATAGTTGACAAGCATCTGTCCTTGTGATATAAACCAACTGTTAGTTAATCTAACTATCGACAAAAGAGTTTATAAAGCGCTCCGATTTGAGTGCATGGAGGTAAATATGACCGAATTAAGCGAAAAGAGAAAGAAAGCAATAGCATGGGCGGAGGAAATCGTATCCTATGTAGATAACGACCCGCGTCCAATCGTAAAGTGCAAGGAGTCAAGACCTATTACAGACGTTAAGGACCTGCTGGTTTCAAGTGCTGAAATCTACGGCGACAACGTTTGCTACTGGCAGAAGTGGAACCCGAAGGGAGAATTCGAGCCAATCACATACAAGGAAGTTCTGGCCGACGTAAACGGCTACGGAACATGGCTGATGGCAAAGGGTCTGAAGGACAAGAAGGTTTCAGTAATAGGACCTAACTGCTATCAGTGGTGCTCAACATATCTGGCAGTCTGCGGACTGGGCTGCATCGTTCCGCTGGACAAGGAACTGAACGCCGAAGAACTCAAGAACCAGATTCAGAGATCCGGAGCTTCAGCTGTAGTGTTCGACAAGAGACATCTGGAGGTTTTCAAGCAGATTAAGGCTGACGGAGACACTCCTCTGGAAATCCTGATCAACATGGACGCTGACGAAGAGACTGACGGCGTTTACGCATGGCGTCAGGTTATAGAAGAAGGCAAGAAGCTGGTGGAAGCCGGCAACCGCGAATATATAGAGAACGAAGTGGACAACGAAGCAATGAGCATTCTCATCTTCACTTCAGGAACTACAGGCAAGCCTAAGGGCGTAATGCTCAGCCAGCAGAATGTCTGCGCAGAGCTGATGATTGCTCCGACAACATTTGAACTGATGGAGGAAGACGTATATCTGTCATTCCTGCCGCTGCACCACACTTACGAGTGCACATGCTGCTTCCTGATGGCAATATACAAAGGCTCCGCAGTTGCTTTCTGCCAGGGCCTCAAGTACATCACAAAGAACCTGAAGGAAGTCAGACCTACAATGATGCTGGCAGTTCCGGCTCTTTACGAGAAGCTGTACGCAACAATCTGGAAGAACGTTCGCAAGCAGGGCAAGGAAAAGGCTCTCAAGAACGCAATCAAGATTAACAACATTACCAAGAAGGTTGGCATCGACCTCGGCGCCAAGTTCTTCAAGGACATCAGAGACGTATTCGGCGGCAGAATGAAAACCCTCATCTGCGGCGGTGCCAAGATTGACCCTGACATCCTGGACGGACTCAGAGACTTCGGCTTCAACGCACTTCAGGGCTACGGTCTGACAGAGGCTGCTCCGATGGGAGCATTCAATCCGCAGGATGCACCGAACTCCAGATCAATCGGAGTTCCGTTCCCGGGACAGCAGATCAAAACCATCAATGTCAACGAAGAAGGCATCGGCGAAATCTGCATCAAGGGACCGAACATCATGCTGGGATACTACAATGACCCTGAAGAAACTGCCAAGGTTCTGGACGAAGAGGGCTGGTTCCACACAGGCGACCTGGGTTACATTGACAAGGACGGTTACGCATTCCTGACAGGACGTGCAAAGAACGTAATCATCACAAAGAATGGCAAGAACGTTTACCCTGAAGAAGTTGAATATCTCCTGGGACTTATTCCGTTCGTTGCAGAATCATTCGTATTCGAAGATGCAAAGGCAACCGGAAACGACACAACAATCGTTGCGTCAATCAAGGTTGATGGCGAAGAGATTTCAGAAATACTCGGCGACGAATACACTGACGACGATGTTAAGGAACTCATCTGGAAGGAAGTTGACCGCATCAACAACGATGCTCCGCCTTACAGACAGATCAGAAAGGTCATTCTGAGAAAGAAGGACTTCGTTCACAACACATCATCCAAGCTGATCAGATTCGCAGAGGAAAACAAGGCTGAGGAATAATCAGCACTCTTTAACGTAATCGATAAACTTTTCTTCAGCCGTTGGAAGGGGATGACCCTTTCTCCATGTAAAGAGATATTCAACGGCTGACAGAGAAGTCTCAATCGGACGAATAACTACATTATCATTATGGATACCGAAAGTTTGTGGGAATATGCTTATTCCCACATTTTTTTCTGCCAAGGCGACAGCGTCAAGATAGCTGTTCATGTGGCAATTGTCACAGGTTTGCCTGCATCATCCGCCAGAGGATTATCCCTGCTTATTATGGCCATCATCAAGCTCCTTTTAATATACGAAAAATGTATGGTAATACATATATTATATGTATTTCATTTCTAAAATGCGAACATATATAATCTCAATGTAAGTTTAAAAAATCACTTTGCAATATGGAGAAAAAGAAAGATGGCACGTTTGGTAGGAACAGTATCAAGAGGAATCAGACTTCCGATTATCAAGGAGGACGACGACCTTAGGGAAGCAGTAGTACAGTCCGTAATGGGCGCAGCTGAGGATGATGAATGGGGATTCAAGATCCGCAACAGAGACATCATCTGCATTACGGAATCTGTAGTTGCAAGAGCACAGGCGAACTACGTTTCCACAGAGGATATCACAAAGGACGTAAAGGCTAAGCTGGGAGACGAAACAATCGGTCTCGTATTTCCGATCATGTCAAGAAACCGTTTCGCAATCTGCCTCAGAGGCATCGCCGGAGCGGCAAAGAAAATTGTGCTGATGATGTCATATCCTTCAGACGAGAAGGGCAATCAGCTTGTAGAACCTGACCTGGTTTACAGCAAGGACCTCGACCCGTACAAGGACATTCTGGACGTTCCGACATTCAGAGAACATTTCGGATATCCGAAGCACAAATTTACAGGGATTGACTATATAGAATACTACACCGGCCTCATCGAGGAAGCCGGCGCAGAATGCCAGATCATTCTGGGTAATGATCCAAGAGAAATCATGAAGTACACAGACAAGATTCTGGTCTGCGATATTCACACCAAGGAAACAACAAAGAAGATTCTCAAGGACGCAGGAGCAAAGACTGTTCTCGGACTTGACGACATCATGACAGAATCAATCGACGGCAGCGGATTCAATCCTGAATACGGTCTTCTCGGCAGCAACAAGGCGACAGAGAAAACAGTTAAGCTGTTCCCATGCAAAGCCCAGGACTTCGTTGACGGCATCCAGGCAGACATAAAGAAGCTGACCGGCAAGGACGTCGAAGTAATGATCTACGGCGACGGATGCTTCCACGATCCTGTATGCGGAATCTGGGAGTTTGCGGATCCTGTAGTAGCACCGTTCTACACAAAGGGCCTTGAAGGCACTCCGAACGAACTTAAGATCAAGTATCTGGCAGATAATGCGTTCGGCGAGATGAAGGGTGAAGAACTTAACGAAGCAATCAAGAAGGAAATAGAAAAGAAGGATGCCAACCTGGTAGGTAACATGGCATCAGAGGGTACAACGCCGAGACATCTGACCGACCTCATCGGTTCACTCTGTGACCTTACATCAGGCTCCGGCGACAAGGGTACCCCGGTAGTATATATTCAGGGATACTTCGACAACTACACGGCAGAATAAAAGGAGAATGAAATGTCAAAGCTAGTAATACCGGCAAACTATTCACCGGTACTCGACATACTTAAAACACAGAAGGTTATACGTGAGGGAAAAGCGTTTTTCATGCGTGAGCTGGAAAAGGAACTGAAACTCACACGTGTATCAGCACCGCTTTTCGTAGCTCCCGAAACAGGCCTTAACGACGACCTTAACGGAGTGGAGAGAAAGGTAAGCTTCACTGTAAAGGATCTGGGTGAAAAGCCTGTTGAAATCGTGCAGTCTCTGGCCAAGTGGAAGCGCATGGCTCTCGGAAGATACGGATTCAAATCCGGCGAAGGCCTTTACACGGACATGAACGCCATAAGACGTGACGAGGAACTGGACAACCTTCACTCAATATACGTTGACCAGTGGGACTGGGAAAGAGCAATAGACAAAGAGGACAGAACGGAAGAGTATCTAAGAGATGTTGTGTCTGCACTCTATCGCGTGCTGAAGAACGTGGACCTTTTCATCAGCAGGGAATACCCGGCACTGAAGGCGGATCTGCCTGACCATATATTTTTCATTACATCACAGGAGCTGGAGGACAGATTCCCGGGCCTGAGCAGTAAGGAAAGAGAAGATGAAATCTGCAGAGAAAAGAAGGCGGTTTTCATCCAGAAGATCGGCGGAAAGCTGAAGTCAGGCGAACCACACGACGGCAGAGCTCCGGACTACGACGACTGGGAACTGAACGGAGACATCCTGCTGTGGAACGATATTCTGGAATGTGCTTTTGAGATTTCATCCATGGGAATAAGAGTGGATGAGGAAGCGATGAAAAAGCAGCTGAAGCTTGCGGACGCAGAAGACAGACTGGACATGGATTATCATAAAAAGATTATGAACAGAGAACTTCCGTACAGCATCGGCGGAGGAATCGGCCAGTCAAGGCTTTGCATGTACTTCCTTAAAAAAGCACATATCGGTGAAGTTCAGGCGGGTATGTGGCCTGACGAAATGATTGAGGAGTGCAGGGCAGGCAACATACTGCTGTTATAAAAAAACCATAAAAAATCTGTTCATTTTGAGCGCCGCGACCATTGAAAAAACAAGGTATTTTTTGTAAAATATATTATGTATTGATATGTTTACTTATAGGGAGTTAATTCATGACAGAAATGCAGGAATTTTTTACAAATGCTTTCTCGGGATTTGGCATTCCGGATGCTGTAGATATCTTAATCGTAGCGTTCGTAGTGTATAAGCTCCTGGGGTTAATAATGGCAACAAGAGCGGAGCAGATTCTGAAGGGAATTCTGCTTCTTGTGGTGGCTACATTCCTGGCAGGACTTCTTAATCTGCACACCCTCTACTGGATCTGCAAGGGCGCATGTGCACTGGGTGCCGTCGCCATTCTGATTGTGTTCCAGCCGGAGCTCAGACGTGCACTTGAATTCATGGGCAGAGGCAAGATCGTAACAAACGGTCTGGCTGCTAACAGCAAGGAAAAGAAGAAGCAGGTTGTAAACGCGATTACAAAAACCGTGGACAGGTTTTCACAGGAAAAAACAGGTGCTCTTATCGTATTCGAGAGACAGACTGTTCTTGAGGATATTGCCGAAACCGGAACCATCATTGACGGTGAGGTTTCTGAGCAGCTCCTGGGTAACATCTTCTATGAAGGTTCACCGCTCCATGACGGCGCGGTTATCATAAGCAACGGCAGCGTATACGCAGCAGGCTGCGTTCTGCCGCTCACAAGGAATCCGGACATCAACAAGGAACTGGGCACACGCCACAGGGCCGGCATAGGCATTACCGAGAACTCCGATGCCATTTCGATTATCGTTTCCGAAGAGACGGGTGTAATCAGCATGGCACAGGACGGCAAGCTGGACAGATTCCTCAGCAGCAAGAACATAGAGAAGACTTTGCTTGATCTTTATCTCAACGACAAAGAACTGCCGGGAACTCTGGCCAAGATTTCCGAAGGCAGGTTCTTCAGCAGAGTAAAAGGAAAAGCAGAGAAGAACAGAGGGGAGGACGACAATGCTTAGAGACAAAAGAGTTCTGGCAATAGTATCACTTCTGATAGCAATCGCCCTCTGGATGTACGTAATGGGTTCTGTGGATCCAAAGACAACAGACCTCGTAACCGGTGTTAAGGTGGAGATGCAAAACCAGGACTACCTGGACAAGCAGGGCCTGACGGCTACGCTGAACAGTCCGAATAAAATCAGCTTCACGATAGAGGGCAAGCGCTCCGATGTAAACTTCGCCAAGAAGAAGGGCTTCTCCGCATATGTGGATGTGAGCACCTGCGACTACGGCGAAAATGAAGCGGACATACATGTGGTTACCCCGGACGGAGTGTCCATCGTGGTGGAGGATCTGTCGGAGGAAACAGCAAAATTCACAGTAAAATAATATTCCAACCGGAAGGAGAAAATGAGATATGAAAGTTATTATTCAGAAAGATTATGACAACATGTGCAAATGGGCAGCAGATCACATCATCGATGCGATTAACGCTCATAAGGAAGACAGACCTTTCGTACTGGGACTTCCTACAGGATCAACTCCAATCGGAGTATATAAGAACCTGATTGAAGCCAACAAGGCAGGCAAGGTAAGCTTCGCCAATGTTGTTACGTTTAATATGGACGAATATGTAGGACTGCCTCATGAACACGACCAGAGCTACTGGTACTTCATGCATGACAATTTCTTTGACCACATCGAAATCCCTGCAGAGAACATCAACATTCTGAACGGAATGGCTGAGGACCCTGAAGCAGAGTGTGCCGCTTACGAAGAGAAGATCGCATCATACGGCGGCATCGACCTGTTCATGGGCGGATGCGGAGTTGACGGACACATCGCATTCAACGAGCCTTACACATCACTGAATTCCAGAACAGGTGTAAGAGCACTGACAGAGGATACAAGAATCGTAAACTCAAGATTTTTCAATAACGACCCTGAAGCAACTCCGCCGACAGCACTGAGCGTAGGCGTAGGCACTGTAATGGATTCAAGAGAAGTTCTGCTTCTGGTTAACGGACATAACAAGGCAAGAGCACTGGCTCACTGCATCGAAGAGGGCGTAAGCTCCAAGTGGACAATCTCAGCTCTGCAGCTGCACAACAACGCAGTTATCGCATGTGACGATGCTGCATGCGGCGAGCTGAAGCTTGATACATACAACTACTTCCGTGACGTATACGGAGAGGAGAGACTGTAATGGGTAAGTATTTCGGAACAGACGGATTCAGAGGTGAAGCAAACTGCGATCTGACAGTTGACCACGCATTCAAAATCGGTCGCTACGTAGGCAACTACTACAGCAGCGAAGACCACAGAGCGCAGGTCGTAATCGGCAAGGATACGCGCCGTTCAAGCTACATGTTTGAGCATGCGCTGTGTGCCGGACTGACAGCATCAGGCGCTGACGCATTTCTGCTTCATGTAACTACGACTCCAAGTGTTTCATACATCACAAGAGCGGACGACTTTGACTGCGGCATCATGATTACTGCAAGCCACAATCCTTACCAGGACAACGGCATCAAGCTGCTTAACAGTCAGGGCGAAAAGATGGAAGAGGAAATGCTGGCAGGACTTGAGGAGTATCTGGACAGCAACGAACAGCTTCCGTACGCATACAGAGACAGAATCGGCAGCGTTGTGGATTACGCCGCAGGACGTAACAGATACATCGGATATCTGATTTCACTCGCTACCAGATCATACAAGAACTATCGCATCGGTCTGGACTGTGCAAACGGTTCATCATGGCAGATGGCAAAGAGCATCTTTGATGCACTGGGTGCTGACACATTTGTAATCGGCAACACACCGGACGGACTGAACGTAAACATCGACTGCGGTTCAACACACATCGGAAACCTGAAGAAGATGGTAAAGGAAAACCACCTGGACGTAGGTTTTGCATTCGATGGTGATGCTGACAGATGCATCGCTGTTGACGAGCACGGCAACGAGGTGAACGGTGACCACATCATGTACGCATGTGCCAAGTACATGCACGACCACGGTACGCTGGGCGACTCCAAGGTTGTTACAACAATCATGTCAAACATGGGCCTGTACAAGGCGCTTGACGAGCTTGGAATCGGCTACGAAAAGACCAAGGTCGGCGACAAGTACGTTGCAGAGAACATGAGAGAATACGGACACCTGATCGGTGGAGAACAGTCGGGACACATAATCTTCGGTCAGCTGGCATCCACAGGCGACGGCCTGATGACAGCCATTAAGCTGATGGAGGTAATCACCGAAACCAAGCAGCCGCTGTCAGCTCTTGCAGCACCGATGGTAATGTATCCGCAGGTTCTGAAGAACGTGGTTGTTACAGATAAGGAAGAAACCATGAAGTGCAAGGAGGTTGTTGACGCAATCGCCAAGGTCGAAGAGGACCTGGGGGATGACGGCAGAGTAGTAACCAGACCGTCAGGCACAGAACCGCTTCTGAGAGTCATGGTTGAAGCCACATCACATGAGCTCTGCGAGGCCAAGGTAGACGAGATTATCGCAGCCATGGACAAGGCGGGCAGACTTATCGAGGTGAAGAAATAATGATACTGGAAATAAAGGATCTGTTTGATCTGGAAAAGACAATTGCAGCACCGCTCTTTGACGGCAAGAAGTATCCGTGGGAAGTGCTGGATGACATAAAGGGATTCATACTTCAGCTGGGGCCGACCCTTCCGGAGGACGAATTCGACAACCCTGAAGAGGGCGTATGGATTGCGAAGGATGCCAAGGTATTTCCGAATGCTTACATCGGTTCACCGTGCATCATCGACCATGAAACAGAAGTGCGCCCGTGCGCATTCATCAGAGGAAGCGCAATCGTCGGCAAGAACTGTGTGGTTGGAAACTCCACAGAGCTTAAAAATGTAGTCCTCTTCGACAACGTTCAGGTGCCGCACTACAACTACGTAGGCGACTCGGTTCTGGGCTACAAGTCACACATGGGTGCCGGCTCAATCACATCAAACGTAAAGAGCGACAAAACCCTTGTTGTTGTAAAGGACCCTGAAGAGGAAATCGCAACAGGCCGCAAGAAGTTCGGAGCCATGCTGGGCGACAACGTGGAAATCGGATGCAACAGCGTACTGAATCCGGGCACTGTCATCGGCAGAGGTTCAAGCGTATATCCGACAAGCTGCGTAAGAGGGGTTTTGCCTGAAGGCAGCATCTACAAGGATAAGGATCACATTGTACAGAGAGAGAAATAATGAACTACGATATTCGTGACAAATCACTTGCACCATACGGTCACACAAAGATTGAATGGGTCAGAAACAACATGCCTCTGCTGAGAGGTTTTGAAGAAGAATTCAGAAATGCGAAGCCGTTTGACGGTGTTCGCATTTCGTTGTCTATTCACCTGGAACCAAAGACAGCGTACCTTTGCAAAGTCCTCGCTGCCGGCGGCGCTCAGATGTCCATCACAGGGTCAAACAGCCTGTCCACACAGGACGATGTTTGCGCGGCTCTGGTAGATGACGGCCTTAGCGTTTTCGCATATCACGGAGCGACGGATGAGGAGTATGCACGCCACATTGAGATGGCGCTGGAGCACAAGCCGAACATCATCATCGACGACGGCGGAGACCTGGTGGGCCTGGTTCACGGCAAACGTCCGGACCTGGCAGAGGAATGCTGGGGCGGATGCGAAGAGACCACTACCGGAATCATGAGACTCAAAGCCATGGAGCGTGACGGAATCCTGAAGTTCCCGATGCTGGCTGTAAACGATGCAGACTGCAAGCACCTGTTTGACAACCGCTACGGCACAGGTCAGTCGGTATGGGATTCAATAATGAGAAACACCAACCTTATTGTTGCATCAAAGACTGTTGTAGTTGCAGGCTACGGCTGGTGTTCGCGAGGAATCGCCATGCGTGCCGCAGCTCTTGGCGCAAGGGTAATCGTAACAGAGATTGATCCGATCAAGGCCATGGAAGCAAAGATGGATGGCTATGATGTCATGAAGATGGAGCAGGCGGCTCCGCTGGGAGACATATTCATTTCAGCTACAGGCTGCATGCATACCATAACTGTAGAGCACATGCTCACAATGAAGGACAGAGCAATTCTGGCAAACGCCGGTCACTTCAATGTTGAGGTAGACATGATAGGCCTGGAAGCGGCAGCAATCGAGAAGAAGGAAAGCCGTGCCAACATTATGGAGTACACTCTTCCTAACGGCAAATCCGTAAACGTAATCGGCGAGGGCAAGCTGGTTAACATCGCTGCAGGCGATGGACATCCGGCGGAGATCATGGACCTGTCATTCGCAGTACAGATCATGAGCGCGCAGTACGTGCTTGAGCATCACAGTGAACTGCCGAACGCAGTCATTGATGTTTCATCGGAAATAGACGATGTAATCGCCCGCAGAAGGCTCAAAGCCTGGGGCATTGAAATAGATGAACTGACTGAGGAACAGAAGGCATATCTGGGAAGTTACTAAAAGTAATAGTCGGAGAAACTGCTGACAGTATCGTTGACAGAGCGCCGAACAATGAAGACATATAAAAAGGTGGCAAAAGAGCACTGCTGGATTGTCACCTTTTTTATTTGATTTGCTTTTTAGATCAGCTGGCTTATGCGGTCGCGTACACGCTGTTCGCCCAGAATCTGCTGGATTGACCAGACATCCGGAGACTGGCTGCGGCCCATGACTGCGATTCTTACAACTGTGGAAACGTGGGCAACGGAGCCTTTGTATTCCTCGGGATGTTTCTTGTAATCCTTTGGCTTTACTGCGTAGCCGAGATCAGCGGTGATGGTTCTGATCTTTTCGAACCATGCACTCTGATCGTCCGAGTGATCGTATGTGTCAAGGTAGCGGGTGAGGATTTCCTTCGCATCTTCATCCGAAACCTGTTCAGGAATCCTGTCTTCTATTACGAAGTAGTCATCATAGAAGTAGCTGATGAATTCAAACATCTGCTTGGCGTTAATGAAGTCCTTCCTTGGTTTTGCTTCATCACGTCCCAGGTCCAGAATCTTCGTAAGGTATTCTTTATCTGAGAGTACGGAAACAATATTCGGCTTGAATTCCTTCGCCCAGTCAATCAGGAAGTCAGCAAGCTGATCCGCCGGAATCTTCAGAAGCACGTCCTTTGAAATGTCGTTGAGCTTGTTCAGATCAAAGAGTGCGCCGGCACTGGACATTTTAGCTGTGGTGAATTCAAATTCATCAATGTCAGCATCAGGATTCTCTGCACGCCACTCTTCGAAATTGGAGTTCAGAATTGTCAGGAGATATTCCTTTACGGCCTGAGGGTGGTAACCCTGCTGACGGTAGTAATCAAGGCTCAGCTCCGGATCCTTACGCTTCGAAAGCTTTCTCTTGTTGCCTGTCTCCTCGTCAATCTTCATGAGCACTGCAGTGTGGCAGTATGTAGGCATTTCAAAACCGAGAGTTTCGAAAAGCTCAACATGAATCGGGAGACTCATGAGCCATTCCTCGCCACGAACAACGTGAGTTGTGTGCATGAGGTGATCGTCAATTACGTGTGCGAAGTGATAGGTTGGGATGCCGTTTGCCTTGAGGATGATTACATCCTGGTCGTTTCCCGGCATTGATACCTCGCCGCGAATTGCGTCATTGACTTTGATATATGAAGTGTCCGCCTTTGAGCGAAGTCTGATTACGTAGGTTTTGCCTGCGCTGATGTTGGCTTCGATCTCTTCGAATGACAGGTTCCTGCTTTTCTCAGCGTACTTGCCGTAGATTCCCGTTGTCTCCTTGGCAGCTTCCTGCTGAGCTCTGATATCTGCGAGTTCTTCTTCTGTGAGGAAGCAAGGATATGCCTTTCCCTGTCTCACGAGTTCCTTGACATATGTCTGATAGATAGGACCTCTTTTTGACTGGAAATAAGGGCCATAATCGCCTGCCTCGGCGGTTCCGTAGGCTTCGCCTGCCTTTGGCAGTGCAGCGCCTTCATCGAAGTTTATATCAAAGAATTTCAGGGAGTTGATGATTGTTTCAACTGCTCCTTCAACGAATCTCTTGTCGTCGGTGTCTTCTATTCTAAGGTAGAAGGTGCCGGCGCCCTGGTGGGCGAGACGCTCATCTACAAAAGCTCCGTAAAGATTGCCAAGATGAATGAATCCCGTCGGTGAAGGACCGAGTCTGGTGACAACACCGTCTGCACGCTTAGGATAAGCCGCCTCCCAGTCGGCGGGAGTCTTATCTGTTTCCGGGAATAACAGTTCTGCAAGTTTGTTGTAATCCATTGTATTGTTCCTTTTCTTTTTAGTTCAACTTACCTATAGGATTATAACACAAATAAAAAAGAACTGCTCTAACGAGCAGCTCCTTTTTATTGCTTTTATTGCCGGAAGCTATTAGAGGTTAGGTCCCTTGTGGTTAACCTTCTTCTGCTTCAGGAACTTACCAGCGCCCTTCTTACCAACGAAGTCCTTGCCGTCAAATACCAGGTTACCATGGCTATATACTGCACATGGATATCCCTTGCATTCGATGCCTTCCCAAACTGTGTGGTCGATTGAGCCGTGCTGGTTCTTCTTGTTGTTGATAACAACGTTCTTCTTAGGATCGTAGATTACGATATCTGCATCCTTGCCAACTTCGATGGCACCCTTGCAGTAGTCAACTCCGAAGAGCTTAGCAGGGTTAGTTGCAGCGATTTCAACAGCCTTGTTGAATGTAATCTTGCCCTTGTTAGCAGCTGACAGGATGTAAGGATACATGTTTTCAACACCTGCACATCCGTTAGGAATAGTAGTGAAGTTGCCCTTCTTGCCTGTCTTTGTCTTGATGCCCCAATCCTTTTCCTTCTTCAGGAACGGACAGTGGTCTGTAGCCAGTGTTGATACAACACCTGTGTTGATTGCTGCCCACAGAGCATCCTTGGATTCCTTGCCCTTCATTGGAGGTGAGCAAACGAAGTCCTGAGGACGAAGTTTAACTTCAGGTCTTCCCTTAGCATAAACTTCCTTAGTGAACTCGAGGTACTGAGGGCAAGTTTCTGCGAAGATTGGATATCCTTCTGCTCTTGCCTTTGCAACTGCAGCAACACCCTGAGCGTTGTCCAGGTGAACGATGTAGAGAGGAGCTCCTGCCATCTTAGCCAGGTTGATAGCTCTTTCATCAGCTTCGCCTGCAACAGCTTCGTTCTTTGACATATAGTGATACCAAGGTGAGATGTTTCCTTCATTCAGATACTTCTTTACGAGGAAGTCATTTACATTCTTGTTCTCAGCATGTACTCCAACCAGTGCGCCGATTTCCTTAGCGTGGCACAGAGTAGCATAGAACTGTCCATCATCTACACCAAAGTCATAAACCATGAATACCTTGAATGAAGTGATACCCATGTCAACAACCTTGTCCATTGTCTTCAGCATCTTGTCTGTAGTAACGTCACCAACACCTACGTGCAGTGAGTAGTCGATTACAGGACCCTGCTCTTCAGCAATGGCCAGCTTTTCCCTTACCAGCTTGTCCATTGGCTGTCCCGGAGCCTGAGTCTCGAAGTTGAAGATAGTAGTAGTACCACCGCAAGCAGCAGCTACAGTACCATCATAGTAGTCGTCAGTTGAAATTGTTCCACCGAACGGCATGTACATATGTGTATGACCATCCAGTGCGCCAGGCAGAACCATCTTGCCCTTTGCGTCAACAACTTCTGTCTTCTTGTCCGGCTTAAGGTTTGTGCCGATAGCAGTGATCTTGCCGTTTGTTACAGCAACGTCAGCCTTGAATGTGCTTTTTGCTGTTACGACTTTACCGCCCTTGATTAATAAATCCATATTATTGTCCTCCTTTGCAAAAGAGATTAAACAAAGGAGCCTCTGGTATCAAAGGCTCCTTTTGTTAGATAGTCTTCAATAGACCTTTTTCACATGAGATTAATCTTATCAGTTATCTGATTATGATTATTCTACCTTTGTGAATGCTTCGTGTTCTTCTTCAGTTACATCTGAGTTTCCGGCCAATGAAGTCTTCATCAGGATGATGTAGAGAATGAAGCCGATTACGAATGACCAGATGTAGTTGATAGTGTTTACGAATGCGATGAATGATCCGCCAACGCCGAAGTATGGAAGCAGTGGCAGAATGAATGCTACGAACCATGAGATTACTGCAGCCCAGTTAATACCACCGGAGTACCAGTATCTTCCTTCAGCTCCCTTGAACATGTCTGCGATAGCAACTCTCTTCTTCTTTACTACGAAGTAGTCAGCGATGAAGATTGCAGCTACAGGAGCCAGGATAGTTCCGTAAGCGTTCATCCAAGTGAAGTATGCAGCACCATTACCATAAATCCACCAAGCCTGCAGGATGAAGAACGCGATCAGGATTGTGATGATAACGCCCTTTCTGTATGAAATCTTGGAAGGGTTGATGTTGGAGAATCCGTTTGCAGGAGCGACTACGTTAGCAGCTACGCAAGTAGTGATTGTTGCACATACAACGCCGAATGCAGCTACGAAGATAACGATCTTGTTATCTACATAGTAGAATACGTTTGTTGGGTCGAATACAGCAACAGCGTTGCCTTCTTCGTCTGTCTTCAGCTCAGCAAGCTTAGTAGCCTGAGCGAAGTAAGTTCCTACGAATGCGCACAGTGCCATTGGCAGTGGCATACCATAGAGCTGGCCTCTGAACTGTGAACTCTGAGATCTTGCATATCTTGAGAAGTCAGGAATGTTCAGAGCCATTGTGGCCCAGAATGCGATGTTACCCATCAGGGCTGAGAGATATACTGGCCAGAAGCCACCAGCAGCTTCGATTACAGCATCGTCATTTGGCTGCTGCATTACTTCGAAGAAGCTGTATCCCTTACCGCCTGCCTGTACTGCTGACCAGATCAGCAGTGCGATCATTACGATGATCAGGATAGGTCCGCCGACGTCCTGGATGAACTTGATTCTATCCATACCATTGTAAGCAACCCAGCCTACGAACAGGATGAACAGTACATATCCTACGAATGTGCCAGCAGGTGGCCATGTCTGCATACCGCCCCATGAAGGAAGGGTAATTGTCCATGTAGGATCCAGGAACTTAGGTACGAAGCATCCGATAACAGCAGCAACAGCGCCGCCGCCTACCCATGCCTGTACTGAAGTCCATCCGCAGGCAGTGATTGCTCTCAGCAATGCCGGCAGATGTGCACCTCTGATACCGAATGTCAGTCTTGCGAACAGTGGGAACGGAATACCATACTTAGTACCGATCTGGGAGTTCAGCTGAATTGGAATCAGGATGATAATGTTACCAAGTACTACGTTCAGTACTGATAACCAAGGTGATACGCCCATTCCGATAAGTCCGGAACCGAGTGCCAGAGCTGGAATACAGATTGACATACCAACCCATAACATTGAAATGTTATAAGTAGTCCAGTTTCTCTGGGACACTGATGTTGGAGCCAGGTCCTCGTTATAATACTTGGATGCAGCTAACTCCTGGCGTGCCTCGTCTGTTAATTCAAACAGACCGTTTTTTTCAACTTGTGTGTAAGTTGCCATAAAACACCTCCAGATAATATTGAGTTATAATTTCAACGATATTATTATACCCCGAAATGACAAAAATGTAACCCGTTTCACCTTATTTTTTTGCAAAAAATTTGTTGCTTTATCGGAGCAAAATCTCACATCCCTTATATAGCAAGGGATAGCGGAAATCGGAGGGGTTTTTATCGCAAAAAAGAGAATTTATTCAGCGCTGACTTTGCAGCAAAATAGTACGAAAAACACCATATATAAAGCATATTTGTGAAATAATTGACGAGGGTTTTTCATGATAATATAATGAACTCGCTGAAAAGAAAAAGTGGAAGAAAAAGAAATGAAAAAACTGACTAAAAAACAGATAACTGAAATACTGGATTTGCTGGCTGCGGAATACCCGGATGCGGGGTGTGCGCTGGAGCACAGAAACCTTTACGAGCTGATAGTCTGCGTTGTCCTCAGCGCCCAAACTACGGACGCAAGCGTGAATCGCGTGACGCACGGAAGCGGTAAAGGTCTCTTCGATTTATACCCGACTGCAGCTGATCTGGCGGCGGCAAAACAGGAGGATGTCATGGAGATAATCAAGACCATTGGCATGTACAAAACTAAGTCGGCAAACATCATGAAACTTGCCCGGGAACTGGTCGAAAAATACGACGGAAATGTGCCTGAAGATTACGATGCTCTGGTTGCGCTTCCGGGGGTCGGAAGAAAGACTGCAAATGTAGTTCTGGCTGTCGGTTTTGGACAGCAGAGAATCGCCGTAGATACTCACGTGTTCAGAGTCAGTCACCGCATAGGTCTGGCCACAAAAAAATCGCTGGGTGAAGAACCTGACGGCACTAAAAAAACCAGCGCTAAAAGCGCCGGCGAAAAGAACGTGCTTGCAACAGAAGAGGAGCTGATGAAGCGCATCCCGAAGGACCGCTGGTCGGAGGCACACCACAGCCTTATATTCCATGGCCGCAATTGCTGCGCGGCACGAAATCCTAAGTGTGAACAGTGCTGCATACGACATTTGTGCATTAACAGAGAATAAAATAGATGGGACATGTCCCATCTTTTTATTCTCTATAACACATAGTCTACAGTATGCTCGTCTGTTATATAAACAATGCGATCGCCCAGGAGGTGCGCGAGTTCATCATCGTGAGTGGAAAGAATAATTGTCTTGCCTGCCTCCTGCAGCTGCTGCAGGAAATCAAGCAGCCAGTCCTGCGTGGACTTGTCCAGGCCAGCCAGAGGCTCGTCGAGAACCAGGACCTCAGGATTGAGAGACAGCACAGCAGCAAGTGCGACCTTGCGTTTCTCTCCGCCGCTTAAGTTGTACGGAGCACGATCCTGAAGGTGCTCGATGTTCAGCAATCTGACAACATCATCGGTACGTGCACTAACCTCATCCTGCGACAGCCCCATCTGCTGCGGACCGAACTGTATTTCTTCCCGGACACTTCCGCAGAACAGCTGGACGTCCGGGTTTTGGAACACGAAGCCAACCTTACGGTGAAATGATTTAGCGAAGCCATGATTATTCATGGCTTTTTCTGTTATTAAATCCCCCTCGAAACAGTAGGTCCCCACGTCAGCAAAAACAAGCCCGTTCAGCAGCTTGAGCAGGGTGGATTTCCCACACCCGTTCGACCCCTGAAGCGCCACAGTCTCGCCCCTGTTAATCGTCAGGTTCACGTGCTTCAGCGCAACGACATCATCGTACGCGAAGCACACATCATTCAGTTCAATTATTCGTTCATTCATTTTCAAAAGTGCTTTTGCTTTTCAATGTATTTGAGTGTTGCCTTTGAAATTTGAGCCAATTTCCCACAATAATTTCAAAGGTGATATTCGTTTGAAAAAAGAAACGGGCCCACGAGTCAAATCGAATGTTAGAAAGCCCTCCCAACTGGCGCAAATTAAGTACTTAGATATATGAACAGACCCAGTACGGCCAGCATAAATGCAATGTAGAGAATATCCGCCGCCCTAAGATGGCCGGAGTGCCCCCTGACATATTCGCCTTCAAAACCTCGGCAGGCCATGGCGTCGCACATCTCATCTGCCATGCGGCGGGACTTGAAATATGTGACTCCCAGGATGCCGGAAAGAGCGCCGGATTTATTGTTGTTTCTGCCCACGGATCTCATGGTCAGGGCGGTCAGCATTTCCGAGCAGATGTTGCCGAGAATTACGATGTATTTGATGGTAATGTCAAAGACAAATATGAACACATCAGGCACATGGTAAAATCTGAGGCCTGCGGTCAGCGCGTTCCATGGGGTGGTTGCACCCATGATTCCTATGAATCCCACAGACACAAAAACCTTGCATGAAATGGTCAGCATTGAGGCAGGTGAACCGAGGAATGCGGCAGGCAAAAGCAGCAACATTGACAGCAGCCCTGCACCCAGGCATGAGGCGACAACCTGCTTCAGCATTTTGCTTCCGACGAAGCACATGTGAGCGAGTATTACCGCCAGAAGGCAGTACACAAAAAACATGTTGTGCGCACAGCTCGTCAGCACAATCAGAAAGATGCAGAACAGCAGCTTAACCGGCGCCGAAGGCGCAAGGTTTTGCATCAGCTCGTTCTGCACATTCCCGCTGGTTTTGATGCGTCCCAGAACGCCGAGAACAGCAAGCAGACTCTTGCCCGTGAAGCCGTCCCGGTCAGTCGGCGGTGCATATGTTTCTTCAGTTGTCATCCATTTAGGTATTCCCATAATGCTTAATTTCAACCTGGAACGAATTAAGCACTTTTGCTTAATTTCAACCTGGCACGAATTTGACGTTAGTCGTAATTAACGGTTGTTTTCATGAATGAAGAGATGATTCTGAACACGAGAGTCAGCGAGGCTGCGCCAATCACTGCGGACAGAATGTAGCCGGCGAATTCCGGCAGTCCGGCCATGGAGTAATCCGGCCAGAGGGCGGACCAGCTGAAGCCTTCGGTCATTGTCGGAATCTGCGCGATGTCCCATTCGCCCCAGGCTGTTCCGGTGGCAATAAGTCCTGCGGGAACTGCCAGCACTAATACTAATAGTAGAATATATATCGGTGTGCGGTTGATGCCCGGCGAGGCTTCTGCAAAACCACCGCCGTACAGATCTCCCGGCGACGTCTTTCTTACAAAGGCGTAGATTGCCGTTGTAAATATTACTTCCGCCAGACCAAACACTGTCAGATGTCCGATCATCATGGCAGGAATGGAAATGCTAAGGTCATATGGACAGTAGAGCGGGGTGCCTGCGGCATCGGTAAACAACAGCGGCTGAATGCCGAACTCTACAGCTGCAGCAAGGGCTGCTGCATTGATTCCTACGTAAGCGCCGATTGCAACAGCGGCGATTTCCTTGGCGCCGGTTGCGCCGTCTTTTCCGCCCAGCAGACGCATGACCAGCCTGTAAATTCCGTATCCTGCAAACGGCAGGATGAACGCCATGTTGAAGCAGTTGGCTCCGAAGGCAAGTATCCCTCCATCGCCAAACAAAAGCGCCTGTATCAGGAGGGCAATTGTCACCGCTATGCAAGCTGCTTCAGGACCGAGTAGCATGGCGATAAGTGTTCCGCCAACCGCATGGCCTGTGGTGCCGCCCGGCATCGGAACATTAAACATCATGCCCGTAAATGAAAAGGCAGAGCCAACGCCAAGCATCGGCATCTTCTCCTTTGGTACTTCTTTCTTTACTTTTTTTACTGCGTAAGTCCAGACAGGAACCATGGCGGCTGTCATTACAGCGCATGTCTCCGGACTCAGATAATTGTCAGGTATGTGCATTATTTCTTCTCCTTATTGTTTTATTTATTGTTTTATCGTGCTATAATAATGTACATGAGATATCCCCCGGATACAAGCCATGACGGGGGATGAAATTGAAAAATAAATAAACGTTGAAATTGCAACGTTTCAAGGAGGAAAAAGAAATGACAAAAGCCATATCCCCCCATACTCATGCTGATGGAACTACACATGTTCACGCTAATCACGGGGAGCACGAGCACATGCATGAACACGGACACGGACACACACACGAAAACCAGAAGGCCGTACTGAATCGCCTGTCCAGAATAATCGGACACATGCAGTCAGTTAAGACCATGGTGGAGAACGAGAGAGACTGCAGCGAGATTCTCATCCAGCTGTCGGCAATCAACTCCGCAGTGCAGAGCGTAAGCCGCGTGATTCTCAAGGAGCACATGTCCACTTGCATCGTTGATGCTGTCAAGGACGGTGACTACGAAGCAATCGAGGAACTGAACAGCGCAATCGATAAATTCATGAAATAGGAAACAGTGGAACAGGTATAAACTATGGCAATTGATATAATAAAAGACATAGAAAAAAGCGTCCGCGGAGCAATCGAAGAGTACGAAAACAGAGAGGACGTCGAGACCGGATTCGGCGAGCCGATTATCGCATACATGAACAGCGATGACGTGCTGTTTGACACGTTCTTTGCGCGGGGAGGTTTTGACCATCCCAAGAGGATATACAGGCCGAGCTACACGGTAATTCTTCACTATGTTCCATTCGCGGAAAACCCGTACGAAGCAGGGGACGAGGCTTTGCAGAAGAGGTGTTTCGACGACGGAACCAAGCTTGCCATGTCTATAAACCGCGCCATCCGCGGGTCCCTAAACAAGATTGGCAGACTGACGTCATACGCATCTTCCATGTCCGACTGGAACATGAAGAAAAACCAGCATGAATGGTCCAATAAGCTGGCTGCATTTGTGGCCGGAATCGGAGAGCTCGGCCCTGCGGGAAGTCTTCACATTGATGACACAAAACCATGCTACTATGGTACTGCCAGCGTAATGCTGGTGGATGCCAAATACGCTCCGCCGAAGGTGGAGAGGACAGAGGCGGAGCTTGAGCAGATCTGGCAGCAGATTCTTTCGGACTGCTGTTTCAAGGGTGCTCAGAATGTTCACTGTTCTGAAGAGATGATAGCAGCCTGCCCGGCAGGAGCAATCGAAGAGGATGGAATAGACAGAGAAAAATGTCAGGAATACTGTCTGAAGATTAATTCATACATTCCGGCACCGGAAAACTGCGGACAGTGTTTCAGATTCAAGGAGAAATAAATGATTCAACTCAAAAACGTTTCAAAATTCTACTATAGTAAAGGCATGATCGCCAGTGGTATCTCCAAGGTCAACCTGGAGCTGAACCTTGGCGAATTTGTCGTTATTACAGGCGATTCCGGAAGCGGTAAAACCACACTGCTGAATGTCATCTCCGGCCTTGATTCATATGAAGAGGGCGAGATGTACATCGATGGCAGCGAAACGAGTCACTACATGACGAGCGACTTCGAGGAGTACCGCAAGAAGTACATCGGCAACATATTCCAGAACTACAACCTGATAAACAGCTATACGGTTTATCAGAATGTGGAGCTGATTCTTCGCATAAACGGATACAAATCCAAGGACATGAAGGCACGTGCCAACAGCATCATCGACCGGGTTGGTCTCAGCGAATTCAGGAGAACCAAAGCCTCTAAACTGTCAGGCGGTCAGAAGCAGCGCGTTGCCATCGCAAGAGCGCTGGCTAAGGACACGGACATCATTGTTGCTGACGAACCGACGGGCAATCTGGACACGGAATCCGCGCAGGGAATCGTCGAACTGCTTAGCGAAATCTCGAAGGACAAACTGGTCATCGTAGTAACACACAACTACGATCAGTTTGCCGGATACGCTACACGCAGAATCAAGATGCACGACGGCAGAATCGTGGAGAACGAAGAACTGCAGGCCGATAAGGCCGGGGCACCGGGGAGCGAGCCGGAAGAAGAAAAGAGCGAAGGCTTTGCTGTAAGGTCAGAAGCAACAGGCCGAATTTCCGCCGGAAGTCAGGTCAGACTGGGCGTGAGAAACACCTTTAACATTTTCTATAAATTCGTACTGCTGCTCATTGTTTTTCTCTTCCTGATATTCGGCATAACCAGCCAGTACACCACGTACGTCAATCAGGATGTGGAGGGAAATGAACTGGGCTACAACTCGTATTTCTACAACTACAGCAATGACAGAATAGTGCTCCAGAAGGTGGATAAATCCGAGTTCACTGACGACGACTACAGCGTGCTGAAGAACACGGCAAACATCAGAGCAATTGCTCCGAATGACATTCTCCTCGATCAGAGCATGTATGTGGAGAACAAGGATTTCAGCTATGTGGCGTACTGTCACGGACTGGGTGAGTTTAAGGGCAAACTCGACATGGGCAGAATGCCGGAAAAGGATTACGAGGTAATCCTGACCGGGCAGGAGGACGAGTACAGCTTTAACAGAAGAATGCTGGAGGACGTTCTGGACAAGAAGCTCAAGGTTACCTTCGGATATGACACGGAGAAGACCATTGTCATCTGCGGAGTTCAGTTTGAAAAGGAAACAAATGAATACGCATACGCCGGAAATGTCTACATGAGCGACGAGGCGATTGCAGACATTCTGACAGAGACATACAACTACAACAGTACGGTGACGACGTACCTGAACAAAACCGCAATGGAATACGAAGAGGGTAGTTCATACTACAGAGTAATTCCTTGCAGCAAGGTACAGAAGGGTCACGTGCTTCTTTCAGAGGAGGCCGACAACTTCTACTCCAAGGGTGCCAAGGGACACACGATAAAAATCACTGCGAAAAACATATACTACAAATCCCAGGTAAAGCTGACTGCCGATCCGCTTTACACAAAGAAGAACTTCACCGAAAAGACCGGCTTCAAGAGGTACCAGGATTACGAAAGCTCCGTGTTCATCAACAGGGCCGACTACAACAAACTCTTCAAGAAGGGCAACTATCAGTGCTCCGTTTACGTGGACAATCTGAAGGACGAGGACAACACGGTAAAGGCACTTAAGAGAATGGGCTACACAACGCTTCCACTCAAGGATGCCGTTGCCTGCATTGACGATGACATCATTTCGCTATTCCAGGTGCCGCTGGCAATCATCATACTGATTGCACTGTTCTTCATCTGCTACTTCGTAACCAGACTCATCCTGAAGAGCAGGACGGGATATTACAGCATACTCAGAATGCTGGGCATGGCGAGAAAAAACACGCGGACGATTCTGAACATAGAGATGTTCGTTGTGGTGCTTATTGCCTTTGCGGTATTCGTTGCAATTGTGTACATGGTTTATGCACACATTATCAACGTGGAATACATACACAATCTGGTGGAATATCTGAAGCCTAGAGACTACGCAATTCTCTTCGTAATTGCGGAGCTTATGGCGCTCCTCATTTCCGGCAGATTCTCACGGAAGCTGTTTGCTAAAACAGCGATGGATGCATACAGAGAGGAGGCGTAGACATGGTAAAACTTGAGCATGTAAACAAGTACTTCTTCAGAAGACGCAGAAACGAAATCCATGTCATTAACGACACCTCGATGTTCATGGAAAAGACGGGGCTCGTGGCTTTGCTCGGACCATCAGGCAGCGGCAAAACCACCCTTCTCAACGTCATCGGCGGACTGGATAAGCCGGGCAGCGGCAAGGTGTACGTCAACGGCAAAAAACTGAACGGTTTCTTCTCCGGAAAGACGGATAAGATCCGTACGCTTAACATCGGCTACATCTTCCAGAACTACAATCTGGTGGACAACATGACCGTCTTTGACAACGTGGCACTGGCTCTGAAGATGACGGGAATAAAGGACAAAAAAGAGATCGAAGAGAAGGTCAATTACGTCCTGGAAAAGGTAGGCATGTACCGCTACAGAAACAGGTTCGCCGACATGCTCTCCGGCGGAGAACGTCAGAGGGTTGGCATCGCACGTGCCATCGTGAAAAACCCTGCCATCATAATCGCCGACGAGCCGACGGGAAATCTGGACAGCAGAAACACCCTGGAGGTAATGAAGATAATCAAGTCCATCTCCAGAGACAGACTTGTCATTCTGGTTACTCATGAAGAGCAACTGGCGGATTTCTATGCCTCAAGAATCATCAGGCTTAGAGACGGCAGAGTGATTTCCGATGAACTGAACAATCATGACGACAGCCTGGACTACAGGATTGAAAATAAGATTTACCTGAAGGATATCGAAGATCACAGCAGGCTGGACAACGGGGTTTTCAATGTGGATTTTTACAACGAAAGCGACGGAACTCTGGACCTGGATATCGTTCTGAGAAACGGCAATATATACATCAGGACAAACAATCCTGAAAACAGAATAGAAATAGTAGACGACGATTCCGCAATTGAATTTGTGGATGATCACTACAGGAAACTGACGCAGGAAGAGGCCATGGAACAGGCTATCGACCTGACCAGACTTGAGACAGACAGGAAGCGCAGATACAGGTCGATACTGAATCCATGGACGCTGATCAGGCGCGGCTTCCGCACCGTTGCATCATACAATGTGCTTAAGAAGGTGCTGCTGGCGGGATTTTGCATATCTGCCATGTTCATTACATATGCGGTCAGCATGTTCTTCGGAGTGACGAACATCACCGACGATGAGTTCGCCGGTGCGGACAAGTCGTATCTGACAGTTGTGGGAAAGAACATAAGCGTCAACACTTATCTGGGGTATGAGGCGAATGACGAGTACCGGTACGTAATGCCGGGAAGCTCACAGATTGCCATGAACATGAACTTTGACCAGTACATCCAGACGAAGGACGTGGTGGTTACGCTGGCCGGCTCACTGTCGGATTCGGAAAAGCTCAAGCGTGATGACCTGAAGTGCGGACGACTTCCGGAGAACGACAGGGAAATCGTAGTAGATAAGCAGGTTTTGAAAAAGGCGATTGATGAGCAGAGCACCGTGGAACTGGGTGCGGGCAAAATCAGAAGCTTCCTTGACAGGGAGGTTACGGTGGAGAACATGGGCCACTTCACGATTGTAGGCGTGTCGGACCTGCTGACTCCGTGCATCTATGCTGACAGGGATCAGTTCATAAACCTTATAGCCAACTGCCCTGACGGTGACGAATATAACGAGCTGGGAGACCTGTCCGGTGAAGAGGAGGACGATATCGGACTCATCGATTACAAGCTGAAGAAGAGCAAGGTGACCCTGAAGAAGGGTGACTGGCCGAAGGATAACTATGAGGTTCTGGTTAACTACAAGAACAAGGATGATTCGGATTTCAAAATCGGCAAGAAGATAAAAGAAAAGGTTAATCACCACAGGCTGAAGATTGTGGGATACTACACAGATCCATACGACAGTGACTTCCTGCTGGTAAACAATGAGATGATCAAGTACAGCCTGCTGAAGTCCAAGGAGAACGTTACGATATGCCCTGTTAACAAGGAGGGCGCACTGAACCGGTTCAAGGAAGAGGGCGTTAACGTCAAGGACACATACCAGCAGAGCAGGGACAGATACATCAAGGACAAGTGGGCATCAATGAAGGCAATGCTGATCATGGCTGCTGTAATTCTGGCCATATCCTTCATCGAGATTTTCCTGATGATCAGAGCTTCATTCCTCTCGCGCATAAGAGAGGTTGGAGTGTACCGCGCAATCGGCGTCAAGAAGCGCGACATCTACAAGATGTTCTCCGGAGAAATCATCGCGATCTCGACCCTTGCATCGCTGCCGGGAGTAATCATCATGGGCTTCATACTCAAGAAGGTTTCGAGCCTCTCACTGCTGGCTGACATGTTCATGATCGATCCGAAGATAATCGGCATCTGCATTGTCATCGTGTATGTGCTCAACCTGCTGGTGGGCCTGCTGCCGGTATGGAAAACCATACGCCGTACGCCTGCTGCGATACTGGCAAGAAACGACATATAATTTCCTTTACAATAAGTCGCGAAGTGTGTTACAATACATTTCGCGACAGATATGGTCTCATGGTCAAGTGGTCAAGACGCTAGCCTCTCACGCTGGAATCTGGGGTTCGACTCCCCATGGGACTACCAACGCACAGTGGACGGGTAAACCCGTCCACTTTTTTCTATGTGAATGGTTTGCAAATATGTTATACTAACTATGTATGTAAACAGGAGAATTATCAATGAACTCAAAGCTAAAAAAGACGCTGGCAATTGCAGCATGTGCGGGCATGTGCGTGGCTTTTGCAGGATGCGGCGACGTGACACTTGAAGGTGATCCGCAAACCTATGCGAACCCTGACAACACCGTGAGCATCGACCTGCCGGCGACAAGCGAAGAAACATGGACAATTAACGAAGAGGCGAGCAGCGCAGTGCTGGATGTAATGCACTCAAGTCGCTCGGTAGACGTGCAGATTCAGTGCGTGACAAAGGCTCAGGCGGAGCCTGTCGCAGCGGACTTCGAAGCATATGCTGACTATTCACTGAGGAAATGGCAGCCGGACTTCATGAAGGATGTGCAGGTTGCAAACTGCGACGTGGCAGCACCTGAATGGGCGAAGGATTCACAGATTGAAGAATTCAAGGGTGAAGCCGACGGCAGAGACGTGAAAGGAATCCGTGCTTATCTGGCAAGTGACAGATGCTTCTATACGGTACTGGTAATTGCGACGGCTGACACATTCGCAGGAAATAAGAAGGCCATCGAGCAGACGATAGCCACAGTAAAGGAGATAAAATGAAGAACATACTGATTACAGGAGGACCTACGAACGAGTACATCGACGAGGTCATGAAGATTACCAACATGTCGACGGGAAGTCTTTCCAGAGCACTGGCGGAGCTTTTTCTTCAGGCAGGATGCAGAGTAACGGCGATTTTTAACCACAGCGTAAGCGTGGAAAAGCTGGCTGAATACATGACAGGCGACGAGCCACCGCTTACTGTTATCGGCGTGGAGACCACCGACGACATGCTCAAGGCGATAGAAGCCTGCAAGGATGAGGCTCACTACGACGCAATAATCCACGCAGCCGCCGTAGGCGACTACAAGGGCGAGTTCAGCTTCCTGCTGGAGGACATGGCAGAGGAACTGTTCGCTGCGAAGGACAGCGCGAAGAGTGCGGAGGATTTCCTCAAAATTATGGAAAACCCTGCCTGCAAGCTCAACGACGACACCAAGATCTCAAGCTACCAGAAAAACCTGACCGTCAAGCTGACGCTGACGCCGAAGGTTATCGGTTCACTGAGAGACTGGTTCCCGGACACTCTGCTCGTAGGTTGCAAGCTGCTTGAGGGCGTGCCGAAACAGGAACTCTACGATGTGGCAACACACCTGGCCGAGAAGAACAGAATGGACTACATTCTCGCAAACGACCTGGCAGATCTCAGAGACGGAAAGATGGCCAGACACCTCTGCACCGCAGAGGGATACACAGGCATCGAGCTCGAGACAACGAAGGATATATTCGAATTCATTAACAGCAAATTAGTATAACAGAATGAGACAAAGGGGACAGTCCCCTTTGTCTCATGGGAGAAAAATAACAATGATCAGATACGAAAGCACAAGAGGAAGCAAAAACTACAAGACAGCAGCGCAGGCTGTAATTCAGGGAATCGCTGAGGATAAGGGACTTTATGTTCCACAGAGCGTGCCTGCACTGCCGAAACCGATAGAAGAGATGGTCGGCATGCCGTACAAGCAGGTGGCATTTGAAATCATAAAGACTTTCTTCGATGACTACACAGACGAAGAGATGAAGTACTGCACCGACGGCGCATATGACAGCAAGTTCGAGGAAGAGGAAATCGTGCCTGTAACTGAAGCGGGCGGAGCATATTTCCTGGAGTTGTATCACGGCAAGACAGCAGCGTTCAAGGACATGGCGCTGAGCATTCTGCCGTACCTGCTGACAACAGCAACAAAGAAGGAAAAAGAAGATAAGAAGATCTGCATTCTGACGGCAACATCAGGAGATACAGGCAAGGCTGCACTGGAAGGTTTTGCTGATGTACCGGGCACTGAAATTATCGTGTTCTTCCCGAACCAGGGAGTAAGCGAGGTTCAGGAGCGCCAGATGACCACTCAGGAAGGCGACAACACCCACGTGTTTGCAATCGAGGGCAACTTCGACGATGCTCAGACCGGAGTTAAGCAGATCTTTAATGACAGAGATTTCGCGAAGGTTCTCGAGGAATATGGCTGCAAGTTCAGCTCAGCCAACTCGATTAACATCGGCAGACTGGTGCCGCAGGTCGCATACTATGTATGGGGCTATCTGAAGCTGGTTGAACGCGGAGTTGTAAAGGCCGGCGAGCCGGTTAACATCTGCGTGCCGACAGGAAACTTCGGAAACATCCTGGCCGCATATTACGCCGGCGAAATGGGCATTCCGGTTAACAGATTCATCTGTGCTTCCAACAAGAACAGAATCCTGACGGACTTCTTCGCAACGGGCGAGTACGACACCAGACGTGATTTCTATCTGACAAATTCACCGTCAATGGACATCCTGATTTCCAGCAATCTGGAGAGACTGCTATATCATCTGGCAGGCAATGACGGCGACGAAATCAGAGGTCTCATGGATTCTCTCGAGAAGGAAAAGCACTACACCGCAACTGCTCAGATCCGCGAGGGCATGAAGAAGTTCTGGGGCGGCTGTGCAACAGTAGAAGAGACAAACGAAACCATCGGTTCCATGTATCATGACAACGACTATCTCATCGATACGCACACAGCCGTTGGTTACAAGGTATATAGGGACTACGTGGCTGAGACGGGCGACGAGACTCCGACGCTCATCGCTTCAACAGCCAGTGCGTACAAGTTCGCAGAGAGTGTAGCGAAGTCAATCGGTCTGCCTGAAGAGGCAAACGGTTTTGAATACGTAAGAGCCGTAGCAAACGAGACAGGCGTGCGCGTGCCGAAGGCACTGAAGGACCTGGACAAGAAGGAAATCCGCCACAAGGGCGTCATTGAAATTCCGCAGATGAGAAGCGTTGTCGAGGAGAGCGTGAAATGAGAAGCAAAACCTTTGCACTGTTGCTTGCCGTACTGATGTGTGTGGCAGGGCTTTGCGGGTGCGGGGAGAAACCGCCACAGACAATTGAAGATTTCGCCATGGAGCATCCGGGCACAATCAAGGACATAGAATCGTCAATTGACAAAGCGGTCATGAAGGACATTGACGTTACCATGACCATTGAGGACAACTGCATCACGCTGACCTCAACTTTAAAGGACAGCATTGACAGCGATGAGGCAAAGGAAATTGCCAATCAGTTTGAAGCGAATGCCAAGAAACTCGGAAAGAACTGTAACACTGCCATTGATAACATTAAGGAAGCCACACAACTGGAGGAAGTGACTATTAAGATGATCTTCAATAATGGCGATGGTAAGGAAATGTGGAGCCATGCTTATGACGGATCTGAGAAAAAAGAAAAGTCTGAATAAAGCCTACCAGAAGGAAATAAAGCATATTACTAAGGTGGAAGCCAAACTGCAGGCCAACTCACAGGTGTACGAGATACCATGGAGACAGGCACTGGAGGATAAGGTGCCGGAAAAGGTTTACGGAAACCTGAAGAAAGCGTTTTACATGGCTTTCACTATTATATTTGAAAAGGGCCTGACGATAATAGAGAAGACGTACAACAAGGAGGCTTTGCAGAAGAAGTATCAGCAGCACGATGTTGCCATTGACTCCAGACGCTCAATGCGGGAGTTCAAGAAGATGCGAAAGGCCGCAGGCAAATCCGGCGGACTGAATTCTGCAATCACCACCGTGGAGGGTGTCGGTCTGGGAATCCTGGGAATCGGACTTCCGGACATCGTGATATTCATCGGCTTCCTGCTGAAGTCGGTGTACGAAGTGGCGCTTCGCTATGGATACGATTACGACAGACCTGAGGAGAGAATGCTCATACTGAAGATGATGAGCACCGCAATCCAGAAAAACGAGAAATGGATTGAAGGAAACGAAGAGGTCAACACGATGCTGCAGCAGATGCGCGTGCCGGCTGAGGAGGAACTGAACGGGCAGGTTTTGCTCACATCGGATGCGTTTGCCATAGACATGCTGCTTCTGAAATTTATTCAGGGGCTGCCGGTTGTCGGGGCTGTTGGCGGGTTGAGCAATCCTGTGTACTACCGTAAGATAATGCAGTACGTGCAGGTGAAATACCACAAGCGTTATCTGTTTGAAAAGATGCGGACTCTGGATGAGGACACAGACGAAGCGGAATAGTGGAGAGATGTAATGAGTATTAAGGAACTGAATCTGGACGAATGGTATTTCTTCAGTGACAGACACAACTCAATTGTATATATCAGCAACGACGAGAAATGGCTCGTCAAGCTGTTCGCGCCAGGGTTCGGCGATAGCCTGGAGGACCTGCAGAAGGAGCAGGCTTTTTCCCGCAGGGTTTACGACATGGGCGTTCGGACGCCTGACGTCGGCGAGATTGTGAGGGTTGGAGACAAAGTGGGGCTGGTGTTCGAGAACATTCAGAACAAAACCTCCTTCTCGCGTCAGATTAAGAATGATCCGGACAGCATTGAAGAGGTGGGTCGCAATTTTGCAAGGTTATGCAAAGGCCTGCATCAGACTGAATGCGACACAGGGTTTTTCCCATCCAGGAAAGGCATGCTGCTGAAGTTTGCGGAAGAATGCGACATAGTCAGCGAAGAGGAAAGAGCGAGAATCATCGCGTTTCTCAAAGCGCTGCCTGATGACACCAAATGCATTCACGGAGATCTGCACACAGGCAATGCAATCTTTAATGATGATGGAGAGTACTTCATTGATCTTGGCATGTTTGCATACGGCGACCCTATTCTGGACGTATCCATTTTCTATGCATTCTCACACTTCATGCCGGAATTTGTCAAAGAGAATATTTTCTACACCAATGGTGAGGGTGCCAGAAAACTCTGGGAAAGCTTCGCAGAAGAGTACTTCGGAGTCAAGTCAGGCAGCCCTGAGATGGAGGATCTGGACAGGCGGATGGCGCCGATTGCATCAATGAATCTGCTGCTGTTCCATGACAAGAAGCCAATGCCGTTTGACAGAGGACTGTTTGAGCAGTTTATGCTGCCGACAATCTAAAAAACATCTAAAAAACAAAGGCGAGACGATAAAATTCAGATTGAAATATGCCGTCCATTATGGTACTTTATATGGGCGGCATAAATACATGTCGTAACTGAATAACGTGAAATAATTAGTACGGAGGATTGACCGAGTGGCTAAGGAGCTCGCCTGGAAAGCGAGTAGGGTGTAACAGCCTCGTGGGTTCGAGTCCCATGTCCTCCGCCAGTACTAAATTTGGGAGAAATGTTGAAATATCAACAATTCTCCCCTTTTCATTTTTTGATAATAAAGTGTAAATTGCTGTTACAACTTGTTACAACTACATTTTTAATGCACGCCGCACTGCCTCGCGCTTTTCGTCAGATGAATGAGTGTCAAAGTGATAGTTCAGCAATGTTGTTTTTTCATCTGCGTGACCAGCATACTCGGAAACCGTAGCAACACATATATCAGCGTCGATTAAAATGCTAATGTATGTTTTTCGTGCCTTATGACTGCTACGGAACATAATTTCCGCCTTTCTGCAATAACGCTCAAATGCTTTACGAATAGCATAGTACGATAACGGTTCGTCGTTTATAGAGAAAATATACCCATCATCAGAGGAAGCAAGTCCCTTATATTCGCGTGTAAGTTGAATTATTTCTTTGGCCTTGTCCGTTAAAGGAACGGCACGTCCTTCATGCATACCTTTTGTATAAGGGACGATTTCGTGCTGCTGATATCGTAAAAATCTCTGTATGTTAAGGTCTTCTGCCTCGACATCGCTATAGCGAAGAGTACACATTTCAGAAATTCTTGGCCCTGCTTCAAAATGCAAGATAAAGGCTAGTGGCACAAGACGATGTTTTAATTGCTTTGGAGGGTTTAAAAATTCATCCATTGCAATATTGTAAAGAATTTTTCGCTCTTCCGCTGTAAAAACCTGCGTTTCACTTGGTGGTTTTCGCGTTGGTGGAAACATACGCTTATTGTCGATTTTAACTTTCCGAAATGGACTCTGAAAAATAATTCCTTTCTCTTCGGCAAAAATCAATGAATTTTTCATAATAGTTGCAATGTTATAATACTGCTTTCTCGTTAGATTGTTTTTCTGTATAAGCGTATGCGCCCATTCGTCTAAAGTAATCTTGTCTAATTTGCAGAGAGGTATTTCTACGATTTCCGTTCTTTCATAATACGTTCGCCAGTCACTATATAGGCGACTTATATATGACGGAGCTGCATTATGTAATCTTTTGTAGTTAATCCAATCTTCAAATATCCCAGATAGCGAAATGTTTGCTTTATAATTGAACTCGTCGGAGTCAGCGTAAATTGTGACCAAAGCATCATGTAATTCATCTAGACTGTTTTTTATAATTGTTTTGCTTTTTCCAGAACATTCCTCCTTTACACGTGTGTGCCATCGTCCATCAGGGCCTTGAGCAACCTTGTAAGGATGCTCGTTAATAATTTTTTGATATTGTTTTTTGTTCATTGCGTTTTGCACATCGTCGAGATTGATGTTACCCTGTTCGCAAAAGAATCTCAAGATGTCGTCTGAGTTATACTGTAATTTTTCTAAATTTCTATTCATTTTTACTAATCCCTTCTTTTGCCGTACCCCTACGGCGGTTTTATTTTGCAGTCCTGTTCGTGAAACTCCTTCCTTCAAACGAGCAAAACAAATGATTTGAACAGGTGTTGCCCGTTGTATAGAACTTACGAAATTTTTCAATAAAACTTTTTCACGAGGTTGGCATATTCCAAATTCAAAAAATAAAAAATGCCTCAAAACGGCTGAAAACCAACGTTTCTAAGGCATAAAAAATTTTATAATTTTTTTTATAAAACCCCGTAAAGTGTTTTTAAGGTCATGATTTGAAGATAAATAAGAGGTGGTTTCGACCAAATGGTCGAAAGAAATGAGTAATGATATATACTAAAACTAAAATATTAAACTAAAAGAAAAATAGAAATATAAATTAAAAATATTTAAAAAGACGCAAAATGCACTGCGTCGTACGCAGGAAAAATTTCATTTACTGCCAAATTGGATAGATTTACTGCAACATATAGTCACATCATCCCCTATAACAAGCGAAAACAAAGGGAATAGAAAACCCCGAGAAGTCCATACAATACGTACAGGTTTGTCGGGGTTTTTCAATACTATAAAGTTTTCAAGAAAATATCATAATAGACCCAATGGTATGTCGAGTTTTTCCTCACTTTCCAAATCCTCCGAATCCTTGCATGCGGACAGCTCTGCCAAAATACGCTCTGTTGTGCTCTTCTTTGGAGAAATATCGGTATATTCGGCCGGCATTTCATTATGTTCTAAATAGTATTTTGCAATTTTAATTACTGTAGGTACTGCAAAAGTTTTATCAATAACGTCCTGACATACTGTTAATACTAAATCTTTATTCTCAACCTTTTTCTCTTCGTTAACAAGCAGATTAAAAATCTGAATTCCTCCCGAAACAATGGTCCGTGATAATGAATGAACAAGACAAATCTCATGAGTTTCCTCTGAAAACTCTATTTCGCCGTATTCTGTAAATCTGTTTAGTAGACTTTCGATTGCCTCAGGACTGTACCCGAGTTGTACAGCTGCAATGCGCCTATTAAATCTCCAGATTCCTAATTGCGTTTCAGCGCTGGTGATGAGGTACAAATAAAAATATTTGTCCTCTGGTGTCCAGTCCTCAAATGTAGGGTCTGTCCAAAAATCCTGTCTCACATTTCGGGTTATGTAACCCGTTCTTTCCCGTTTAACTGTTTTTTTTGTCATTTTAATCTCTCTCCCTTATAATGTTATTTTTTGAAACAGTAAAAATGCTTCTATACTAATTATATTTTTAGAAGAATAAAAATTTTTCAAATCGGTAGTTTTCAGAAAAAATATTTAATCTTTCCGTAAAACGGCTAAAATTCAACAGTTGTAGCCGAAAAATATTTTTATAAGAGAAAAGAAAAATCCTGAAAAAAGAGATTTAGGTCAGGTTTTTATAAAAAAAGTAGATGGTTTCGACCATTTGGTCGAAGGAAAACAGAAGAATATCCCAACTCCAAGATAGTGGTTATCC
>R21__coassemble_263_pt1 | contig 44948 bp, 38 predicted proteins | sample R21__metabat2_low_PE_034 | metagenome-assembled genome bin R21 | reverse complement strand
TCCTTTTCTTGGCACTTCACTTTCCTCCTTAATTTCTAATTCGGTACTCGTTGACGTCCTGCGAAATTTCTTCGGATAACACTTACATGGGTTATCTTACGTGCAAAACCTTCGGTCCTGCGGTCCGCCCGGCGTCCCCGTGAGCGCTCCTTTTATTGAAAAAAGTATGCGCTACTAAATTACCTTGTTAACTTACTGATAAACCCTTCGGTTTATTTCTTAGGTCTCTTTGCTCCGTACTTGGAACGAGCCTGCTTTCTTTCAGCTACGCCTGCAGTATCAAGAGTTCCTCTAACGATGTGATATCTTACACCCGGGAGGTCCTTAACTCTGCCGCCTCTGATCAGTACAACACTGTGCTCCTGAAGGTTGTGTCCAATACCAGGAATGTATGCTGTTACTTCGATTCCGTTAGTGAGACGTACTCTGGCAACTTTTCTCAGCGCTGAATTAGGCTTCTTAGGAGTTACTGTCTTTACTGAAGTGCAAACGCCTCTCTTCTGAGGGGAGTCAACATCTGTAGCAACTCTCTTAAGTGAGTTCATGCCCTTGTTCAGTGCAGGAGCAGTTGACTTCTTCTCACTTGAGGTTCTGCCCTGACGTACTAATTGGTTAATTGTAGGCATCCATTTTCTCCTTTCTTAAAAAATTTTCGCTGTTTCTTAAAACAACATAAAATCGGCAAATGGGCAAGTTGCCCACAGCCGACGATAATAATATCACGAAAACCGTTGAAATGTCAACATTTTTCGCGATTTCTGATTCAGTTTCGCGATTTCTGATTCAGTTTCCGACCATGCTGCAAAGGCTGCATGTTCTGACGCTTCCGAGGCAGTGTTCGCACGCGCTGTTAAGTGCCTCATAACGTCCATTTACCTTGAAAACAAGGCCTGCACACGACTTGAGCGGCAGTATGATTCCGCTCTCGCGAACCTCCATGCCGAGGTTTTGGAAATCAACAAGTGACGGAAGCTTTTGCATCTCGGCCGTGTCCATTCCGTAGAACCCCGGGCCGAAGCTGTCGCTGATGCCGAAGCCGCCCTGCTTGCTGAAGCATTCGCGCAGCTGGTCCATCAGCATCTCGCGCATGGCGTCTGTGAACGCCGTGCCCCAGATGTCGGCATAGAGCCGGTCCATGATCGGGCGCTCCTCCAGGCTGTAGTCGCCTGCGGTGACTGCGTAGACGCAGACTTCCTCCAGGGAGTCCGGGCTGAGCTGTGCGAAGGCTTTGCATGTAAGGTTCCGGCCTCCGACCGTCAGGACTTCCCCATCCAGGCTGAACTCGCCGTAGCAGCAGTACGCCGCCTGCACGTCAACTCTCGGCTCGATCTCCTGCCTGATGGCATACGCCTGCCTGCGCATGCGCTCGAACTTCTCGCCCTCCTGCCCGACGCCTGATACCTTCAGAAACAGCTGCTCCGCCCGCGCGAAACACCGTTCCTTATTCACTTGTACCCTCTCAATGCTCATTTCGTCGCTGGCCCCTTGCCACCAAATCCTTCATTTTCTCTACTTTTGGTGGCAATTTTCGTAAAGAATCAACTCGCTTGCCACCAGATATCCCATTATTCGCGATTTTGGTGGCAATTCCTCAAAAAAGAAGTGCCTTTTGCCACCAAAATATGCAATTTTCTTTAATTAGTTGGCAGAGGGCCTTAAGAACCCCCCTATTCTGCCACCAAACATCCCGTTTTTCGCGATTTTGGTGGCAACGCCCCAATGCTTAATTTGTTCCAGGTTGGCGCTCCATTCCAATACCATACGGCGTTTCCGCCTTGTCAGAACCCCATTGCCCCCAGATATACCATCTGAAAATCCGGCTTCTCAGCCAGTTCAACATGCTTAACAGTTTCAGGTATTCTGCGTGCCAGCTCCATCTCGGCCGCGCTCACAAGCGTCATTGAAACCCCTGCGCCCGCAGCATTTCCGGCAGAATCGATTCTCTCCACCGGAATGTCCGGCAGCACGCCGATGCGAACTGCGCTTTCCTTGTCTATGTGGTTGCCGAATGCACCTGCAACAATAACGCGCTCAATCTCGTCGGCAGTCCTGCCCACCTCCTTGAGCATCAACTGAATGCCTGCACTGATTGCACCCTTTGCAAGCTGCACCTCTCGAATATCCTTCTGCGTAATGACAACATCAGCGCCGCTCTCGCCTGCCACCAGGACGAACTGCCGCTCGCCATCAACGGTGATAAGCCGTCCCGCAAGTGCAGGATCAAAACCTCTCTTCTCCCCTTCATCCGCAGCCGCCATTCTGCCCTTCTTATCTATCAGCTTCGCATCAAGCATCTCAGCAACGGCGTCGATAAGTCCCGAGCCGCAGATTCCCTGGGGTTTCACGCCCGCATTCTGACTGAACGAAACGTCTGAATCCGCATCAGGACCGCTGTCAACATCGCCGATCACATCCACTTCAACCCGGTCGCCGTCAATCCTGACCTTCTCAATCGCGCCGTCCGCCGCACGCATTCCGCACCTTATCGCGGAGCCCTCAAATGCAGGTCCCGCCGCAGTCGAACACGCATAAAAATCGGTGCCGTCGGTCAGTACAATTTCCCCGTTTGTTCCTATGTCAATAAACAGCGTGAGGCCCTTCGCATCAAGCATTCTCGTGGCCACAAGCCCCGCAGTTATATCCCCGCCGACATGTCCTGCGATATTCGGAATAACTGTAACCTTCGCATCATCCGGAAGTGCCTCAACCAAAGCCTCCGCTCCTGTCATCTCCAGCACTCCCGTATACGCCGGAGTGAACGGGGCAAGTGCCAGACTCATAGGTGGATATCCCGCAAACAGATGGGACATTGTGGTGTTTCCGCAAACAGTTGCCTTTGCAACCTCGCTCGTATCCCGCCCTGCCTTCTCGCAGAGTTCCTCGGTAATCTCGCTGATGCAAGCGGTTATTTTGCCGCGCAGTACGCCGAGGTTTTCCCCTTCCCTGCCGCAGTAGGAAATTCGCGAAACGACGTCCATTCCGAACTCGTTCTGCGGATTCGTCCGTGCTGCAGCTGCAATCTGCTCGCCGGCGGCCAGGTCCCACAGCATGCCGACAACCGTTGTCGTACCAATGTCAAAAGCAGCGCCGAGCCCCTGCTCGCCACTGTCTGCCTTAAACCCTTCCGGGTATTCAAGCATTCTGGTTTTTCTCTCGTTCGCGCTCCGCATCATCGCAGACGACTGACATCTGCCACATGATGCGCACACGCCTGTGCATTTGAACATGCCGTGTTTCCTTTCGTTAGTAAAAAGGCGTGGCTAAAATAGCCACGCCCATATAGTTTAGTTTAATCAATTAGGCCGGCTTTTTTCTTTTCACCGCATTCAGGATCAACTGATATCTGAACGATTGCTTTTTCAAATTTATCTTTAAGGGCCTTATTCTTTATTTTTTTCAGATACTTTTCGGCAGGAGGAAGAAATACTATCTTTGCTTTTTCGTCTTTACCATTCACTTTTACTTCCCCTTGTTAAAAACCTCATCAAAATCATAGCAAATGCCCTCGCCCTTTGCTGCTTTTTCCGCATCCTCTATCATGGCCTCCACTGCCGGTCTTATCTTGGCCTGCTCGGTCCTGAAATGTTCAATCAGTTCCTCTCCTGAATATCCTTTACGAACCAGACTTGTCAGAATCTGCTCAGCAAACTCTCCACCGGATTTATCATGCACCGGACGTATAACCAACTCGTCCCCACGTACCAGGCATTCAGCCTCCCCTTCAAACCGTAAGGCCTTGTAGAATTTCTGTGGAATAGTCATCTGTCTCTTTGGCGATATTGTAATTTTCTTTGCCGGAAACGGCTCATAATTCATAACATTTTCCATTTTCCAATTTTCCCACTTTCTTTGTTTCTTGGTATTATTCTATAATAAAAAGCGGCTTTGTTCAAGCCGCTTCTACTATTCAGCGTCGATTTCGGTTTCGTTAACGAATTCCGATTCGCCTGCATAATCTGTTGCTGATTCCAGATCATCGGCTGTTGCCATTTCAGGAGCTACGCCCTCGAATTCATCTTCTTCAGGACCTTCCTGTGCTTCAAGCTCGGCCTGTCTCTGCATTTCCTTGTATGCTTCGATGATTTCTTCGTTTACACCGTAATCCAGCTCGATATTTCTGTACTTTCTCATGCCTGTTCCGGCAGGAATCAGCTTACCGATGATTACGTTCTCCTTAAGGCCTTCCAGATGGTCTGTCTTGCCCTTGATTGCCGCATCTGTCAGGACTCTTGTAGTTTCCTGGAATGATGCTGCTGACAGGAATGAATCTGTTGCAAGTGCAGCCTTAGTGATTCCCAGCAGAATCTGTTCAGCTTCTGCAGGTTCCTTACCCTCTGCGATTGCAGCTTCGTTAGCTTCTTCGATTTCGAATCTGCCATACTGTCCGCCAGGAAGCAGTTCAGTATCTCCGGAGTTGCTGATCTTCTTCTTGTTCAGCATCTGAGCTACGATAACTTCGATGTGCTTATCGTTGATATCTACGCCCTGGTTCTTGTATACTCTCTGAACTTCCTTGAGCAGATAGTGGAATACGCCTTCAACACCCTGGAGTCTCAGGATATCCTTAGGATCGAGAGGTCCTTCGGTGATGTTGCTTCCGGCTACAACGTAGTCGCCTTCTGCAACCTTGATTCTGGCTCCGTAAGGAATCTCATAAACCTTTTCGTTGTATTCCATCTCGCCGTCTTCGTTGATCTTTTCTTCCTTCAGGGTAATCTCTGTGTTGTTACCTGTGTGAGTGATTGCCTGTACAGTTCCGTCACCCTCGCAGATGATTGCGATACCCTTAGGCTTACGTGCTTCGAACAGTTCCTCTACTCTAGGAAGACCCTGAGTGATGTCGGATCCTGCTACACCGCCTGTATGGAATGTTCTCATTGTCAGCTGCGTACCAGGTTCGCCGATTGACTGTGCTGCCTGGATACCAACGGCTTCGCCGATGTTAACGCCCTCGCCTGTTGCCAGGTTGCGGCCGTAGCACTTGGCGCATACGCCTGACTTGGATTTGCATGTCAGTACCGATCTGATTGCAACCTTTTCAATGCCTGCATCCTCGATGGCCTGAGCAGCTTCTTCTGTGATTTCCTCGTCCTGAGCAACGATGATGTTTCCGTCTTCGTCCTCAACGTCCAGGAATGCTGTTCTGCCTACGATTCTGTCCTTAAGCTTCTCGATTACTTCCTTGCCTTCTGTGAATGCTGATACCCAGATACCTTCTTCGGTTCCGCAGTCGTCTTCCCTTACGATTACGTTATGGGAAACGTCTACCAGTCTTCTTGTCAGGTAACCTGAGTCGGCCGTTCTCAGCGCTGTATCGGCCAGTCCCTTACGGGCACCGTTTGATGAAAGGAAGTACTCCAGTACGGAAAGTCCTTCACGGAAGTTTGCCTTGATTGGAATTTCGATTGTCTTACCGGTTGCGTTAGCCATCAGACCACGCATGCCGCCGATCTGTCTGATCTGGTTCTTGGAACCTCTGGCTCCGGAGTGGGCCATGATGAACAGGTTGTTCAGTGAACCCAGGGAATCCATCAGAGCGTCGGCAACGTCATCAGTTGTCTTGTTCCAGATCTCGATAACCTTCTCGTATCTTTCCTTGTTGGATACCAGACCTCTTCTGTAAGCCTGGTCGTATTTGTCAACCAGAGCATCGGCTTCTGCGATGATCTTGGCCTTTGCTTCAGGAATCTCCATGTCGGAGATGCCGATTGTGATTGCAGCCTTGGTTGAATAGTGGTAACCCATGCTCTTGATGTAGTCAAGCATGAGAACTGTCTCTGTATTACCGTGGATACGATAGCATCTGTCAATGATTCTTCCCAGTGCCTTCTTGTCGCAGAGGAAGTCGATTTCCAGTGAGTACGGATCTGCTTCTCTGTCAGGAACGTATCCCAGGTCCTGAGGGATCTGCTGGTTAAAGATGAATCTACCTACTGTTGACTCAACCAGCTTGCCTCTTTCATCATCCTCGCCGGCGTACATTCTTACCTTTACTCTTGCGTGGATGCCAACCTTACCTGTCTCGTATGCCATGAGCATTTCGGACATGTCGGTGAAGATGCTTCCATCGCCCTTTTCGGCGTCTGAATTTCTTTCGCCTTCAGGCTGACCCGGATGAGTCAGGTAGTATGAACCCAGAATCATGTCCTGTGTAGGAGTAGTGATTGGGGATCCGTCCTTAGGTGCCAGAATGTTGTTTACTGACAGCATGAGGAATCTGGCTTCTGCCTGTGCCTCTACTGAAAGAGGTACGTGTACGGCCATCTGGTCACCGTCGAAGTCAGCGTTGAACGCTGTACATGCCAGCGGATGCAGCTTGATGGCTTTGCCCTCTACGAGAACCGGCTCAAAGGCCTGGATTCCCAGTCTGTGCAGGGTCGGGGCACGGTTCAGCATTACAGGGTGCTCCTTGATGACTTCTTCCAGTACGTCCCAAACCTCAGGGCGAACCTTCTCTACCATCTTCTTGGAGCTCTTAATGTTGTGAGCGTTACCGTTCTCAACCAGCTTCTTCATGATGAAAGGCTTGAACAGTTCCAGAGCCATCTTCTTAGGAAGACCGCACTGATAGAACTTGAGCTCAGGGCCTACTACGATTACGGAACGTCCGGAGTAGTCTACACGCTTACCCAGGAGGTTTTGTCTGAATCTGCCCTGCTTACCCTTAAGCATGTCGGACAGAGACTTGAGAGGTCTGGATCCGGGTCCTGTAACCGGTCTGCCTCTTCTGCCGTTATCGATGAGCGCGTCAACAGCTTCCTGAAGCATTCTCTTTTCGTTTCTTACGATGATGTCAGGAGCGTTCAGCTCAAGCAGTCTGTTCAGTCTGTTGTTTCTGTTGATTACTCTTCTGTAAAGGTCGTTCAGGTCGGATGTTGCGAATCTGCCGCCGTCCAGCTGAACCATAGGTCTGAGGTCCGGTGGGATTACCGGAATAACATCGAGTACCATCCACTCAGGTCTGTTGCCTGAGATTCTCAGTGCTTCGATTACTTCCAGTCTTCTTACGATTCTTACCTTCTTCTGGCCTGTTGCCTTGGCAAGAGCTTCCTTCAGCTCTGCAGACAGTTCTTCCAGGTCAACGGCTGCCAGGAGCTTCTTAACAGCTTCGGCACCCATGCCTGCCTCGAACTTGTTTGCAGGGTCATCCTTGGCTTCTCTGTACTGGTTTTCCGTAAGGATTTCCTTGTACTGGAAGTCAGTGTTGCCGGGGTCGGTTACGATGAAGTTTGCAAAGTAGAGAACCTTCTCAAGTGTTCTTGGAGAAATATCCAGAACCAGTCCCATTCTTGATGGAATTCCCTTGAAGTACCAGATATGAGAAACAGGTGAAGCCAGCTTGATGTGGCCCATTCTCTCTCTTCTTACCTTGGCCTTGGTTACTTCTACACCGCACTTGTCGCATACGATGCCCTTGTATCTTATTCTCTTATACTTACCGCAGTGGCATTCCCAGTCCTTTGTAGGTCCGAAAATTCTTTCGCAGTAAAGTCCGTCTCTTTCCGGCTTGAGAGTTCTGTAGTTGATTGTCTCAGGCTTTGTTACTTCGCCATGTGACCAGCTGAGAATCTTTTCCGGAGAAGCTAATCCGATCTGCAGTGATTCGAAATAGTTCAGTTCATGACCATTATTGTTTTCACTCATTGTTTGCTACCCCTTTCTTATTCCTCATCCTCAACATCAACTGTATTTTCAATGTCCGCAATGTCGGCATCGGTAAATTCGCCAACTTCTTCGGCCATTGCCTCGGCTTCCTCGGCGTTGAATTCAGGTTCAGCATCGAACTCATCTTCGAATTCGTCTACTTCCTCTTCACTCTCGTCAACATATTCCTGAGCCTCTTCAGCCTGAGCCTGTGCTTCCAGTTCCCTGTCAACCATGCGCTCGATAGCTGCTATGCCGTCTGTTCCGTCATCTTCTCTGATTTCGATCTCTTCGTTGTCCTCGCTGAGAACCTTAACGTCGAGACACAGACTCTGCATTTCCTTGATGAGAACCTTGAATGATTCAGGGATTCCCGGTTCAGGAATGTTCTCGCCCTTAACGATTGCTTCGTAAGTCTTTACACGACCAACGATATCGTCGGACTTGACAGTCAGGATTTCCTGAAGTGTATATGCTGCTCCGTATGCTTCCAGAGCCCATACTTCCATTTCTCCGAAACGCTGTCCGCCGAACTGGGCTTTACCACCCAGAGGCTGCTGTGTAACCAGTGAGTACGGACCGGTTGAACGAGCGTGGATTTTGTCGTCAACCAGATGGTGCAGCTTCAGCATGTACATGTAGCCGACAGTTACAGGGTTGTCGAAGTAATCTCCTGTTCTGCCGTCTCTCAGACGAAGCTTACCTGTTTCGCTGTATCCGGTTTCCTTAAGAAGTTCGATGATGTCCTTCTCTGTTGCTCCGTCGAATACAGGTGTAGCGATGCACCAGTCTTTGCTCTTGGCAGCAAGTCCGAGGTGAACCTCGAGAACCTGTCCGACGTTCATACGTGAAGGAACGCCCAGAGGGTTCAGCATTACCTGCAGAGGCTGTCCGTTTTCGAGGAACGGCATGTCCTCTTCAGGAAGTATGCGTGAGATAACGCCCTTGTTACCGTGACGGCCGGCCATCTTGTCGCCTACCTGGATTTTGCGCTTGGTTGCGATGTATACTCTGACAAGCTTGTTCACTCCCGGTGAAAGCTCGTCGCCGTTTTCTCTTGAGAAGATCTTAACGTCAACAACGATTCCTGTTTCTCCGTGAGGAACTCTCAGGGATGTGTCTCTTACTTCTCTTGCCTTTTCGCCAAAGATTGCTCTCAGCAGTCTTTCCTCTGCTGTAAGTTCTGTTTCTCCCTTTGGAGTAACCTTACCTACCAGGATGTCTCCGGAGTTAACCTCGGCACCGATTCTTACGATACCGTCCTCGTCCAGATCCTTCAGTGCATCCTCACCAACGTTTGGAATGTCGCGAGTGATTTCTTCAGGTCCCAGCTTGGTGTCTCTGGCTTCTGATTCGTATTTCTCGATATGGATTGATGTGAGTACATCCTCCATTATCAGTCTTTCGTTCAGGATGATGGCGTCCTCGTAGTTGTAGCCTTCCCAGGTCATGAAGCCGATGAGCAGGTTTTTGCCCAGTGCAACTTCGCCGTTTGCTGTGGAAGGTCCGTCTGCGATAACTTCGCCCTCTTCTACATGCTCACCGCTGAAGACGATTGGTCTCTGGTTGATGCATGTACCCTGGTTTGATCTCTTGAACTTCAGGAGTGTGTAGGTGTCTACAGTTCCGTCTTCGTCTCTTGTGATCTTGATCTTGTCTGCATCAACGAAGCTTACAGTACCTGCAGCCTTTGCAAGCTGTACAACGCCTGAATCTCTTGCAGCCTTGTACTCGATGCCTGTTCCAACCATAGGCGCTTCAGTTACCATGAGAGGTACTGCCTGACGCTGCATGTTGGAACCCATCAGGGCACGGTTGGCGTCGTCGTTCTCCAGGAACGGAATCATTGCTGTTGCTACTGATACTACCTGCTTAGGTGATACGTCCATGTAGTCAACGATTTCTCTCGGGAACAGGTCGATGTCTCCGCCCTCTCCTCTGGCAGCAACCTTAAGGTTGGCAAATCTGCCCTTTGAGTCCAGAGGCTCGTTGGCCTGTGCTACGATTTTGTCGTCTTCGTCGTCGGCTGTCAGATATTCAATTCTATCTGTAACCACGCCTGTCTTCTTATCTACAACTCTGTACGGAGCCTCGATGAATCCGTATTCGTTGATTACGCCGTAAGTAGTGAGCGATCCGATAAGTCCGATGTTAGGACCTTCAGGTGTTTCGATAGGACACATTCTGCCGTAGTGTGACTGGTGTACGTCTCTTACATCAAAACCTGCGCGCTCTCTTGACAGTCCGCCGGGTCCCAGTGCTGACAGTCTTCTCTTGTGAGTAAGCTCTGCCAGAGGGTTTGTCTGGTCCATGAACTGTGACAGCTGTGAACTTCCGAAGAATTCCTTAACTGCTGCAGTTACAGGTCTGATGTTCATCAGGCCCTGAGGAGTTACTTCAGCGATATCCTGAGTTGTCATTCTCTCCTTGATGGTTCTTTCCATTCTGGAGAGACCGATTCTGATCTGGTTTTGCAAAAGCTCACCAACAGTTCTCAGTCTTCTGTTACCCAGGTGGTCGATGTCGTCAACGTTGCCGATGCCATAGCTCAGGTTGAAGAGGTATGACAGTGAAGCAATTACGTCATCTACCAGGATGTGCTTCGGTGAAAGTTCATTCTTTCTCAGCTTCAGTGCTTCTCTGATGGAATCCTGATCCTTGTTCTCTTTCAGGATTTCCATGAGCACAGGATAATAGACCTTATCTGCAATCTTAAGGTCTGAAATATCAAATTCAATGTACTGGTCTATGTCGACAAATCTGTTACCGATAACCTTCGTAGTTTCGCTTTCTTCATAGTTACTGCGAAGCATTACGGCACCAACGCCTGCATTTTCAATCTGTCTTGCCAGTTCCTTGGTTAACTTGGTGTCTGCCTCAACCAGAATCTCGCCTGTGTTAGGGTCGATTACGTCTTCGGCAACCACGTTACCTGACAGTCTGTTGTACAGACCAAGCTTCTTGTTGTACTTGTATCTGCCAACCTTGGCCAGGTCGTATCTCTTCGGATCGAAGAACATTGAGTTGAACAGTGATGTTGCGCTTTCAACTGTAGGCGGTTCGCCCGGTCTCAGCTTCTTGTAGATCTCCTTGATACCTTCTTCGTGATTTGAAGTAGTATCCTTGTCGAGAGTCTTAAGAAGTCTCGGTTCTCTGCCGAAAATCTCAAGTATCTCATCGTCAGTTCCCATGCCGAGTGCTCTCAGCAGAGTAGTTACAGGCTGTTTCCTTGTCCTGTCAACTCTGACGCTAATTATCTCGTTTGAATCTGTCTCATATTCAAGCCAGGCTCCTCTGTTCGGAATAACTGTTGTGTTGAACAGAATTTTACCGGACTTGTCGATGATCTTTTCATAATAAGGTCCAGGGGAACGAACGAGCTGTGTAACCACGACTCTCTCCGCACCGTTATATATAAAGGTACCCTTCTCTGTCATGAGAGGAAAATCTCCCATGAACACTTCCTGTTCCTTTACTTCTCCGGTTTCCTTGTTGACAAGTCTTACCTTGACCTTAAGTGGAGCAGCGTATGTAACGTCTCTCTCCTTGCACTCCTCCTGCTCATACTTCGGAGGGTCAGTAAGCGAGTAATCGATGAATTCGAGAACGAGATTATCCGCATAATCCTTTATCGGTGAAACGTCCTCAAAAACCTCACGAAGACCTTCTTCAACAAACCATTTGTACGAATCTGTCTGAATCTGAATCAGATTTGGCATCTCTGCCACTTCGTTGATTTTTGAAAAGGTCATTCGTTCTTTTCTTCCTAATTTGATAGGATTTGGCATTGTTATCACTCCTCATTTTTTTAACAAACTACATTTGCAGGGCAATTTAATAATATAACACTGTTCTGTCAAGATGTCAACAAGTGCGGCATAAAAAAAACTTGACACGTGCGGCATAAAAATACACGGTGGCCGCGAAATGCTGACCACCGTGCGTTGGATCTCGTAAGGTAATTACTTCAGTTCGATAACTGCTCCTACTTCTTCCAGCTGAGCCTTGTAAGCTTCTGCTTCGCCCTTTTCGATTCCTTCCTTTACGTTTGAAGGGGCTCCGTCTACAACTTCCTTAGCTTCCTTAAGTCCCAGACCTGTGATTTCTCTTACAGCCTTGATAACCTTAATCTTTTCAGGTCCAACTTCCTTAAGAACAACTGTGAATTCAGTCTGTTCTTCTGCAGCGCCTGCTGCATCTCCACCAGCTGCTGCTACAACAACGCCTGCTGCTGCGCTTACGCCGAATTCCTCTTCACAAGCCTTTACCAGCTCGTTCAGTTCGAGTACTGACATCTCTTTTATTGCTTCAATAATCTGATCCTTATTCATTTTATTTCTCCTTTTCTTATTTTCTTAATTAATTATTCTGCTGCAGGTTCGTCTGCAGGCTTGTTCTCTGCGATCTGCTGGAGAACTCTTGCAAAGTTTGCGATAGGTGACTGGATGCTTCCCATGAACTTGGAGATGAGAACTTCTCTTGATGGGATTGATGCTACCTGTGCGATTGCTTCTGCGTCGTAGTATTCACCCTCTACGAAGCCACCCTTGAACTCCATCTTCTTAAATTCTTTTATTGCATCGTTTAATACTCTTGCAGGTGCTGTTGCATCGTCATAGCTGAATGCGAATGCGCTAGGACCTTCGAGTACTTCAGCAAGTGGAGCATAGTCTGTTCCGTCGATAGCTCTCTTAACCAGAGTGTTCTTGTAAACTGTGTAGTCTACGTTAGCTTCGCGAAGCTTCTTTCTCATGGCGTTAGCCTGTTCAACTGTAATTCCCATGTAGTCGATTACAACTGCTGACTCTGCTCTTTCAAACTTGTCTTTAATCTCGTCGATAACAATCTGCTTTTCCTGAAAAGCTGCTTTCATTTCTGCCATATTAGCGTTTTTCTCCTTTCATAGATTTGCGGACGGGATTCCGTCCTTCAGGTACGCTGTAAAAAACCTCGTAGCCGCAGCATACGAGGTTAATGTATATCACATTGTACCTCGGCGAGGTGGACTTTTAAGTTCTCCCCTTCAGAGAAAACCCTCGCTGTCTACGGTTTGTTATATTCAAATTCCGTTTTACTGATTAGTAAACCAGCTTAGTAGGGTTGATCTTAACCCCAGGTCCCATTGTAGTGGCAACTACTACGCTCTTCATGTACTGACCCTTTGCTGCTGCAGGCTTTGCCTTAATGATAGCCTGTGCCAGTGCGTCAAAGTTTTCAGCCAGTTTCTCAGGGCCGAATGATGCCTTACCAATAGGTGTGTGGATGATATTGGTCTTGTCCAGACGATACTCAACCTTGCCGGCCTTAGTTTCTGCGATTGCCTTTGCGACATCCATAGTTACTGTGCCTGACTTAGGGTTTGGCATGAGTCCCTTAGGTCCCAGGATCTTACCGAGACGACCTACAACACCCATCATGTCAGGTGTAGCGATAACTGCGTCGAATTCGAACCATCCTTCTTTCTGGATCTTCTGAGCCATTTCTTCAGCTCCTACGAAATCAGCGCCTGCCTCTTCGGCTTCAGTAGCCTTAGGTCCCTTAGCGAAAACCAATACTCTCTTGCTGTTTCCGGTTCCATGCGGAAGAACGATTGCTCCTCTGATCTGCTGATCTGCATGTCTGCCGTCAACGCCCATTCTGAAATGTGCTTCTACAGTTTCGTCGAACTTAGCCTTGGCTGTCTTTGTAACGATTTCCATAGCCTGTGCAACTTCATACTGTTCTGCTTTGTCGAACTCAGCTAATGAGCTCTTGTAATTCTTACCATGCTTTGGCATTTTAATAGTCCTTTCTGTGGTGCTAGCGACTCGCTGTGATTAGGATCACAGGTCTCTGTCTTCCACTCTCTGTTAGTCTTCAATAACGATTCCCATTGATTTGGCAGTTCCCTTGATCATCTCTGTTGCTGCTTCAAGGCTTGCTGCGTTAAGATCCGGCATTTTAGTCTTGGCAATTTCCTCTGCCTGAGCATATGTCAGTGTAGCCACCTTAGTCTTGTTAGGCTCACCGGATGCTGCGTCGAGGCCTGCTGCCTTCTTCAGTAATACTGCTGCAGGTGGAGTCTTCGTAATGAATGTGAAGCTGTGGTCTGCGAATACAGTGATTACTACAGGAATAATCATTCCCGGCTGATCCTGAGTCTTTGCGTTGAACTGCTTACAGAAGTCCATGATGTTAACTCCGTGCTGTCCAAGAGCAGGACCTACCGGTGGTGCAGGATTTGCCTGACCGGCTGGAATCTGAAGTTTGATATAGCCTTCAATCTTCTTAGCCATTTGTTTCCTCCTTTCTTCAGTTGTGGTGTAAAACCTCCGCTAGTCGAGCTTGTCGACCTGAGCGAAATCCAGTTCTACAGGTGTATCTCTTCCGAACATTGATACCTTGGCTCTCAGTGTCTGCTTCTCCGGATTAACCTCTTCAACAACTCCCATGAAGTTTTCGAATGGTCCGTTGATAACCTTCACTGTGTCGCCTGCATGAATGTCCAGATCGATGTAAATCTTCTCGATGCCCATTCTTCTTACCTCTTCAAGGGTAAGCGGAACAGGATCTGAACCGTGACCTACGAATCCTGTTACACCCTGAGTGTTTCTTACCAGGTACCATGATTCGTTAGTTACGATCATCTTAACAAGAACGTATCCCGGGAACATCTTCTTGGTCTTGATCTTTCTCTGGCCGTTCTTGACTTCTACTCTGTTCTCAGTAGGTACAACAACTTCGAGAACCAGTTCCTGCATTCCTCTGTTCTCAACAAGCTTCTCGATATTTACTTTTACTTTGTTTTCATGACCCGAATATGTATGAACAACATACCATCTGGCTTCTCCGTCTCCGCGAAGTCCTTCCAGATTCTCTATGTCCAGTTTCTTCGGTTCCTTGTTTTCGTTATCACACATTGTACCTAAAAGCTCCGATCTATATTAATTGAAGCAAACTGCTTTGATTGCAGCCAGAACGCCTGAATCAACGCCCCAGAAAAGAAGTGCGAATGCAGCACAAGTTGCCAGTACTATAACCGTAAAGGAACCCAGTTCCTTTCTTGTAGGCCATACTACCTTTTTCATTTCGAGCTTTACGCCTCTGAAATATTCCTTTATGCCGCCTTTTTTCTTTTCGGACTTCTGCTGATTCTTCTGCTGCTGCTTGTTGGCCTTTCTGTTCTGTGCTCTGTCCTGAGCCTTGGCCCATCTGCTGTTGCTTTTGCCTTCGTCCTTTTTAGTACTTGCGCTTTGCTGTTCAAGATAAGACATGTTAGTCTTCTTGTTCTTCTTAGCCATAGTGTACTACTCCTTACTTTAATTACTTTGTTTCCTTATGCAGAGTGTGCTTCTTGCAGAACGGACAATACTTGTTCATTTCGATTCTGTCCGGATTGTTCTTCTTGTTCTTGATTGTGTTGTAGTTTCTCTGCTTGCATTCTGTACATGCCAGGGTAACTTTTACTCTCATTTTGCTATCTTCCTCCGTTAATATTTCGACTCATGAAGCGCAACACTAAAAAATACGCCTTTGCTTTTTTCCATAAAGTCGCTTGATAATTATATCCCACACCCCGGTCAACGTCAAGGGATTGTTTCACATATATTATAAAAAAACTGCGTACCGGAAAACCGATACGCAGCCTTAATTTATTATTGGAGTTTTGCGTCCTTCATGTCTGCTGACTTAGAATGACAGACTGCCCTTAGGGCACTTGTCAATGCAGGCTCCGCACTTAACGCATGAGTCCTTGTCAACTTCCCATGATTTTTCTTTTCTGTCAACTGTAATTGCGTCGGCAGGGCAAGCCTTTGCGCAAAGTCCACAGAATACGCATGTGTCAGCACACTTCAGATCTCCGTCAGCACTTGCTGCTGCTCCTTCTGATGCTGCTGCCGCAGGCTTTGCCTTTGCAGGAATCTCAAATGTATCAACAACCTTTTCAGTGCTAGGAAGTGTGTAGAGGTTTTCCATGTTCAGGCACTTCTTAGGGCAGTTATCTACGCATGCTCCGCACTGGATGCACTGCATTCTCTGAATTGTCCATGAACCTGCCTTCTTGTCAACTTCGATAGCATTTGTCGGACATGCATTAGCACAGATTCCGCACTTAATACATTCTTCAGGAACGATTGATACTGCTCCTCTAGTTCTTTCCTGCCATTCTCTTGGTACTACAGGGTACATGAGAGTTGCAGGCTTTTGTCCCAGACTCTTGACGATTGTCTTTTCAAATCTGAAGAATCCCAGTCTTGCTGCCACCAGTACACATACGATAACGGCAACAACAATAGCTATAATAATGAATCCCACTGCTCTCACCTACCTTTCTGTACAACTGATGCAAGGGTCGATTGTGAGTACCAGGATAGGTACGTCAGCCAGGTCGCAGCCCTTGAGCATAGCAACTAATGCAGGAATATTAATGTTGGTCGGTGTCCTTACTCTCATTCTCTTCAGGAACTTAGTGCCCTGGCCCTTAGCATAGTAAACTGCTTCGCCTCTAGGCTGTTCCATACGAGTGATGTATTCGCCGTCAACTGTCTTTGGAACCTTTACGTCTACAGGACCGTCAGGAATCAACTGTACAGCCTTCTGAATCATTTCGATTGACTGGAAGACCTCTCTGATTCTTACAACAGTTCTTGCCATGCAGTCGCCTGCTTCTTCAACGATAGGCTCAAATCCGAGCTTGCCGTATACACCGTGATTGTCAGTCAGTCTCAGGTCCTGAGCAACGCCTGAACCTCTTACAGTAGGACCTACTGCGCAGAGTTCTTCAGCCTGCTCCTTAGTGAGAACGCCAACACCGATCATTCTGTTCTTACAGGTTGCATCCTCGATGAATACATCTGTAATTTCCTTGATCTCCTTCTTCATTCCTTCCAGTGTTTCGGAAATCTTGAAGAGAGTTTCATTGTCAATGTCTTTTCTCATGCCACCAGGCTTACAGATTGAGAATACAACTCTGCCTCCTGTTGTCTCTTCGAAAAGATCCAGTACGGTTTCTCTTACTCTCCAGCAGTGATTGAAGAGAGATTCAAAACCGAAACCGTCTGCCAGAAGTCCCAGCCACAGAAGGTGGGAGTGGACTCTGGAAAGCTCATGCAGGATTGTTCTGAGGTACTGAGCTCTTTCAGGAATTTCAACGCCCATGGCGCCTTCGATTGAAGCGCAAGCGCCCCAGCCGTGTCCGAAGCTGCAGATACCACAGATACGCTCAACTACATAAACCATCTGATTGTAATCCTTTGTTTCACACAGTTTTTCCAGACCTCTGTGAATGAATCCGATTGATGGAATGACATCCACTACTGTTTCGTCTTCAACTACCAGGTCGAGATGAATAGGTTCAGGAAGTACAGGATGCTGTGGTCCGAAAGGAATAATAGTTCTTTTAGCCATTTTCTTACCTTCCTTTCCTATTTCTTTGGTTTCCAAGGAGTAGTTTCACTAACCTTGAAGAATGTTCCCTGATAATCCAGGGCACTGTGATTGAACTGTACACCAAACAGGTCGTGCACTTCATTTTCATAAATGAATGCAGGCCAGTATACACCGGTGATACTTTCAAGTTCTTCGCCAATAGCGACGTCTACTCTTAAATTGAACAGGTCGTGTCCCTTATCGAATGAATAAACTATTTCATAGTTTTCATCGTCAAGAACAACGCCACAAATCTGAACTAATCTGCAGCCTTCTGCCTTAAGGTCTGATACTCTGCTTACCAGACGGGAAGGTTCAACAGTTTCAAAGTTCTGTCCTGCGAATACTCTGTCTGCCATAATTACTTCCCTCCTTTCAGCTTAGCCAGTACATCTGCCGGCATTGCACTGCACTTAAGCTCTGCCATCGTGAAGATTGGCGGATACTTAACAGCCTTTGGAGCTGCAACCGCAGGTTTTGCCGGTGCCGGAGCATCAGGGTCTACGATAGCAGACTCAGCCTCTGCAACCATGGCGTCTCTCTTAGCCTGGAGTACTCCGAGGCCGGCAACAACGCCGTCGATGATTGCTTCAGGTCTGGCTGCGCAGCCTGGTACGTAGCAGTCTACAGGAATTACTGTATCTACTCCGCCCAGTACGTTATAGCAATCCTTGAAGATTCCACCTGAGCAAGCACAGATACCAATTGCTACTACAGCTTTTGGTTCAGGCATCTGCTCGTAAATCTGCTTGATTACGTCTTTGTTCTGTTCGTTTACAGAACCGGTAACGAGGAACACGTCAGCGTGCTTCGGGTTACCGCAGTTGATAATACCGAATCTCTCAACGTCGTACATAGGAGTAAGACATGCCAGAACTTCGATATCGCATCCGTTACAGCTTGATCCGTCATAATGAACGACCCAAGGTGACTTTGTTACATATGCTGACATTCTTTCACCTCCTAAAACATTAAGTACAGTACGAATACATTAATCATACCGCATACGATAGCAACAACCCATGATGACTTGAATGCGAACTGCCATTTCATTCTTGCGCAGCAGTTGTCAATCAGGATTTCTACGAAGTATGCTGCCAGGCATACAACGATGCCCAGGATCCATCCCAGTGCAGTTCCGTTCGCGAAGAACAGGAATACAAATCCGAGAAGGAAGATGTTTTCGTACCAGTGAGACAGCTCGATGATACCCATCGTGCTTCCAACGAATTCGGTTGTGATACCTCTAACGAGTTCCTGATGTGCGTGGTGTGACATTGAAAGGTCAAACGGTGACTTTCTGAACTTGATAGTCAGAATGAACAGGAATCCGAAGAAGATACCGATCATTGGCAGGAATGCCATTGACTCGCCTGCCATGATGTCTGCAACACTGAAGCTGCCGTGATACATGTAGTATCCGATAGCTGTCAGGAGTAACATTGGCTCGTAAGCCATCATCTGCAGAAGTTCTCTCTCAGCGCCTGCTTCAGCATACGGTGAGTTTGAGGAGTATCCTGCGAGTACGAGGAACGCTGCTGCTATGGTTTCTGTGAAGATAACCAGCAGGAGGTCTCCGCCACCGAAGAATATTGCTCCGGCTGCAATAAGGAAAATCAGGTATACGAGAATGTAGAAGTCCTGAATTCTTGTTGGAGCCATCTTCTGCTTCTGGAATAATTTAAGTACATCGTAGAACGGCTGTAATACCGGCGGTCCTACTCTTCTCTGCATCTTTGCAGAAATTTTTCTGTCACAGCCTGCGAGGAATCCACCGAGAAGTGGAGCCAGAACGAGGTATGCGATTACGGATATTACTACTTTAAGTACCATTATGCAGCACCTCCTAACAGACCGATTAACGTAGCGATCATGTAACCGATTCCGATTACGAGCATTGCTACTGTAAGTACTCCGCCAACCAGGTTCATTTTCTTTTCACCGAAGTACTTTTCCATGTGCCAGTTTCTCAGGCCGAATTCAACTTCCTTCTGCATTGAGCCGTAGTAAGTTCTGTTGTCGCCTGTGTTAACACCTGACAGGTAAATTGGAACCTGCGGCTTGTTTGACTTGCCGAAGAACAGAGCAGCCAGAACAACGATTACAGCTACCATGATAACCATGATAATCATGTTGCCTGAAGCCATGATTCCTGCAGCAGCGCCAAATACGCCTTCCAGATATGGCACGATTACGAAGCTGGACATGAGTGGGAACAGCAGACATACCAGGATAGTCAGAACTACCAGAGTGATATGTACGAATGTTTCCTCACCGTGAATGCCCTTCTGAATATTTTCTTCTCCTGCAACTACAGCAGTCAGCTTACCCATCCACTTAAGCCAGTAGAAGGCTGTTACAGCGGAACCGAAGCAGATGATGCCGATCAGAAGAATGTTTCCTGAATCTACGAATGAGGTCATGCAAGCCCACTTGGAAATCAGCATTCCGAACGGAGCAAGGAACATGCCTGCGATACCAATGATCATGCACATTGCAAGTCTTGGCAGCTTGTTGAACAGACCGTCCATGTCTTCGATCATTCTTGATCCGATGTGGTGTTCTGCAGTACCTACGCAGAGGAACAGTAAGGACTTTGTGATTGCGTGGAAGATGATGAGCATGATTCCTGCCCATACAGCTTCTGCTGTGCCTACGCCGCCGCAGGCAACAATCAGTCCGAGGTTTGCGATTGTTGAGTAAGCCAGAACTCTCTTTGCATTTACCTGTGAAATTGCTGCACATGATGCGAAGAGGAATGTGATACCACCAACCATCATAACCATGATGCCTGCGAAGTTGCTCATTCCGAGAACCGGTGACAGCTTGATGATCATGAATACGCCTGCCTTAACCATTGTTGATGAGTGGAGTAATGCAGATGTAGGTGTAGGTGCTACCATAGCTCCGAGCAGCCAGCTGTTGAACGGCATCTGAGCAGCCTTGGTGATACCTGCGAATGCGAAGAATGCTGCAGGAATTGCTACCAGGTCGCCATATACAGAACCAATCAGAAGCATTGAGCTCAGTTCTACTGTCTGGAATACTGTTCCGAGAATAACGATACCAACTGCGAATCCCAGGCCGCCGAGCAGGTTCATGATCAGCGCTCTGAATGCGTTGTTGGTTGCCTCTTCGGTCTTTGTGTAACCGATGAGCCAGAATGATGATAAGCTGGTGATCTCCCAGAAGAAGTACATCCAGATCATGTTGTTGGATGTTACCAGTCCTACCATTGCACCGAGGAACAGGAACATTACGAAGAAGAACCAAGGTCTTCTGTCAGCATTGCCCTTTTCGTTCTCGTGATGCTGGAAATCCTTCATGTAGCCTAATGCATATAAGCAGATCAGACCACCGATAATGCCTATGATCAGAATCATGATGATTGAAAGCTTGTCAATGTACATGTTGCTTTCAACCTCAAGAGCATGTCCCTTAGTCAGCTCAAACCACATAACGAGTGGTGTCTGAATAATAGCGAACAGAGCTGCCAGCCATTTCTTGTGCTTTACACCGGTGATGATGATATAGATGCAGAGCCCTGCTTCTACCGCCATCATGAGGTAGTTCACAACTTCACTGTTTGCAGCAAACATCTGGTCTCCTGCAGCGAAGAACTGAACAGCAACGACTATTGACATGATGGCAATGGCTGCCACCGAAATCTTAACGATGATGTCTCTAGCCGCATCTGCTTTCGCTACTAAAAGGACAAAGGCAATTACCATTGGGAAAAAGATTAGAAAAAGTATAGTGCCCATTTAATCCTCCTAATAATAAAATATAACTTACACTACAAAAAGTCGCACTTCGAAAAGAAGTCCAAAACTTTTCATTTCATTATACATACAATGGGGTGTTTCAATCAAGTATAAAACCAGAAACATCTACTATATATATAGTGTTTGGAGAAGGTCAGCAAAATAATTAGCAAACAAATAAAACGGAGGCTGTTGCTTATCAGCCTCCTTTATGTTCATTTATTACTTGTCAGACATGTTGAATGTGAATTCACTCAGCGGCCATATGCGCATTACAGCGTTGCCGCGTATCTTTCGCATGTCAACAAGCCCCAGGTCCGGATTGCGACTGTCGAGTTTTTCAAACTTCGCCGATTCTCTGTTGTCGCTTAATACGAATACCTGGTTGCCTTTGAGCTTGCGCTTCTTGAACTTGCCCGTTGCTCCGTACTCGCCGTTTCTTGTGGTGTACTCCTTGTTGTTGACAAAAACCTTGCCACCCTTTATCTCAACAGTGTCTCCCGGCACTGCGATTACACGGGTGATGATGTTGTCATCAGCTCCTGCATCAAGAGAAACCTTCTTGTCGATAATGACGATAGTATCTCTCTCCGGCGCCTTTCTCTTTGCTGAGTACCTTGCGAACTTATTTGCGAGCAACACCTGTCCGTCCTTTACTGCCGGATCCATGGAGTTTCCTTCCTGGACTTCCGGTGCAATTACAAGAAACAGAATGATTGCCAGTATTATTGCAAGCCTGTATGGTCTGCCTTTAATATTTGATTTTTCTCCCGGTGTTAAGAATTGCATGTGGGCATTATACACTATTTATGTTACTTCGGGCAAATATTATTGAGGCCATGTGGATATCACACTGCGCCGGCGCAGTGCGGATGCACCTCGCAAAGTGGGTCAGGGTACACGTCCCCCTGTCCCATTTCGCAAATAAAAATGAGACAAAGGGGACTGTCCCCTTTGTCTCATTTTATTGATTAGCTTCTATTTAATAGTCAACTTTAGCTGTTGGTGCGCCTTCGGCTTCAAGCTTAGCCTGCAGTGCCTTTGCTTCTTCCAGTTCCTTGTTGAACTTGTCACTGATGTACTCACAGCTCTTCTTGTGTGCTGCCCTGCACTCTTCAACTGAAGGTTCAATTTTCTTGGATGCTGCATAGATGATTATGCATGCAATTGCACAAACGATTGTCATTACCCACAGAACGACTCTGATGGTACCAACGATTGCTGCATATCTTGCTGCTTCTTCACCTGCAGTAGCTGCTTCCAGGATACCGTCGAAGTAGTCTCCTGATCCCCAGCAGTCTTCTCCGAACCAGTCTTCATACCAAGGCTCGAACAGCAGTGCTACGATGTTCATTACTGAAACAATCATAAGCAGGAATGAGATTCTTCTCAGGTCGCCGATTGCCAGGCCTGTTCTTTCATTCTTAGGGAATGCTTCAGGGTTCTTGGCTGACAGTCCACCGTACATTCTTCTCCAGATTATGTACATTATAGGGCCGGTCAGGATACCTACCATGCCGCCTGCATAGTAGTCGGAACCGTTTACGAAGAATGCGAAGATTGCTACGCAGCAAGGAACGATGCACAGCACCTTCAGGAAGCCCATGCCTCCCGGAATTCTCCACAGGTAGTCTTCCTTAGGAATTCTGCTTCTCAGGATGATACATGAAATGTAAACCATGATGTATGAAGCAAGCAGAAGTGCTACGTCCAGTACGATGATGAATCCGAATGGGAACATGCAGAATATCAGGTTGAAGATACCAACTGATAATACTGATACGTACGGAACACCACGTTCACTTGTCTTAACCATTACCTTGGCAGTAAGGTTGTCATCTGCCAGAGCAAAGAATCCTCTGGATCCTGAAGTGATGTATGTGTTGTAGATTGAACACTGTGCCAGGATTGCAATTACTACGAATACAACTCCCCATACAGGTCCGAAGAAGTGGGCAGGTACATCTGCGTATCCTACGCAGTCACCGTCAGTTCCCCAGTATTCCCACATACCCAGTGAACCCAGGCCTGCGGTTGTTGGCAGAATATATGTTGCCATGATGATAGGAATTGTAACCAGCGTTCCCTTAGGGATTACCTGAGGGTTTGCAACCTCACCTGCCAGAGTTGACATTGATTCATATCCTGAGTACATCCACATGCCGATTGAGATGCCGCCGGCGATGTAGAAGAACCAGTCTGAAATGCCTTCTGCAGGTTCCGGAGTGATTCTGAATGAAATAGTTTCTGCAGTAGTAGCATCGCCACCCCAGTTAATGAAACCGCAAACTGCAACGAATGCAAATGCTGCCATAACCAGAAGTGAAAGGATGGTACTTACGGAACCTACTTCCTTAACTCCTCTAATGTTAATGATTGTAAAGATTGCGATCATCGCAAACTTCAGAGCGAATTCACCGCCAAGACCCATGTCCCATACAGTAGCTGCATAGCCACCTGCCAGGATTACATATGAGGTGTTGTCGATGTAGATGGAAATTGTTCTCCACCAGCCTGCCTGGAATCCCCAGAATTCTCCCAGAGCTTCCTGTACCCACTTGTAGTAGCCACCTTCCTGAGGTCTTACAGAACCAAGTTCTGATGCAACCATTCCGAAAGGAAGTCCCCAAACAAACGGGAGTACGCACAGCATGATGATTGTGAGACCAGGGCCGCACGAAGGAATCATTTCTTCGATTCCGTAGCATCCTGCTGCTACCAGGCAGAAAATCATGAATACGACTGTGGAAACCTTAATGTTCGCTTTCGCGAGCTGAGGCTGTTCAGTCGTCGCAACTGCTTGCTGCTGACTCATAATATTTTCCTCCTACAAAAAATGATGATATAATTACAAACATATTATATCACCACGCACACATTATGCAAACAAATAAGGGCATTAATAAATGTATAAAAAAGAGAACAGTTTGACACTGTTCTCTTTTCGTCTTAAGTCTTTAACCTGTTATCAGTTATTACTTCTCCTCAAGCTTCTTAGCTGCTTCTGAACCAGGAAGTGGAGGGAACTTTTCATCGAACATTACTTCGTCCTCACCAATAACAACATTGGTTCTGATCTTGCCTCTCTTCTTCTGTACAGCGTAGATGATGATTGAAGCTGCGATGATGATAACGCATGCCCAGAATACCAGCTGATCTTCGAATACCAGCATGATCATTGCTGCAATCTGCAGAACGATGGCAAATACTTCGAGACCAGGATAGAGCTGTGCCTTAACAGTCAGGCATTCCTGAGGGTCATAGCCACGAGCCTTGAGCTTTCTTCTGAATACAATCTGTGACCAGCAGATACCAACCCAGCAAAGTGTTCCTGTGAAGCCTGATGCTCCAAGCAGAATTACGTAGATAGGGTTGTTCTCGCCGCCCAGCATGCCCAGTTCCTGAATCATGAACATAAACATGAATACTACCCATACAGGTACGATTGTGAACAGTGTAGCATTCATAGGTACGTTGAATCTGTTCAGGTTTGACAGGAACTTAGGTGCCATGCCTTCTACTGACAGACCGTACATTGAACGAACTGTTCCGTACAGACCTGAGTTAGCACATGAGAATGCAGCTACCAGAGTTACCATTGTGAATATTCCGGCAGCCCACTTCAGGCCGTATACTGACAGGCACTGAGTGAACATTGACATGTCGAGGTTTGCTTCATAGTAAGGTACCAGCAGAGCCAGCAGACATACAGGAATCAGGTAGATAGCGATGATACGATAAGCTACTTTCTTACATGCTGCAGGTACGTTCTTGGCAGGATCCTGAGTTTCAGCTGCTGACAGACCTACGATTTCTGATCCCTGGAAGTTAACCAGAGTCCAGATCATCCAGGATACAATTACTACTCCGCCGAATGGGAAGAGCTTCTGCATTGTAGTGCCTGTTCCGCCAAGCATAACCTTAAGACCGATGAATCCGCCTTCATCCGTGAACGGATGCAAATCTGATCCGATAAATCCCAGCCAGATTAATATTGCGCAGATAATGAACATTACTACTGCTGCAATCTTGATAATTGCCAGAATGGATTCAATGTGACCGAACCACTTAACCTGATAGATGTTTACCAGTGTCAGTACTGCCAGTGCCACAATACCCCAAATCAGAGCTGAAGTTGATGCACTGAATGGCAGTTTAACAAAGTAGTTCATGAATACGCCGGTAGCCAGTGCTTCTGATGGGATATAGAATACCCAGTTAACCCAGAATGCCCAGCCGATACCGGTTGCCGCTGTGTCACCCATAAACTCTCTCGTGTAGGATACGAAGGAACCTCTACGAGGTACATTTACAAGGAGCTCAGCGAAGGACTGCATTACACCATAGATTGTAAAACCTGCAATGATGTAAGCAAGGATTACTGCGCCAGGACCCATTTCACTCATGGTCTCTGAAAGACCGAGGAAATAGCAGGAACCGATGATTCCGCCCAGGGCGATCAGTGAAACGTGCCATGACCTGATACCACGGGTCAAAGTACGTTCGCTTTTTTCAACGACGCGACCTTGTTCGTTCATTGTGCCCTCCTTTCGAGCAAATGATAAATAGAAAAATAATTACGGCAAGATTTTATCACACTGAAGCAATGTATCAAAATAGTTTTTTTGCAAAATCTGCATGCTGTTTGTACTTTTTTAAATATTAGCCAACAAGTTTGCGTTATAAAAAGCACGGATTTGCACTCTACTAATATAGCAAAGTCGTTTGACTTTACACTCATACGTACCGTATAATCTAGAACATGGCAAAGAAAAAAGCAATATCAGTAGCGTCATATAATGACAAAGAATACGAACAGTTCGCTGAGAACATCACACGAGTTCGTTACATGAAATACTTCAAGGGCACTAAGCCTGCCTTCAAGGAGCGCGAAAGCACCGGCATTCTCTCCGGAGCTTTTCTCTCCCTGACGATAGGCTGCCTTGCAGTGCCGTACCTTCTCAGAATCGGAAGTGACTTCAGCACCAAAACCATACTGGGCCTTACCATAGTCATGGCGGCTACAACTGTGGTCCTGGGCATCTGGGGCTTCATGAAAATGGCAAAGGAGCGGAGGCGCATCTACAGGCCTGTTTCAGACGAGGAATTCGACAGGTATCTGGCTTTTGACCTGAAGGGTCTGACAACGAGAGCGCGCATGCTCGTAACGGACAAGACACCGCACCTTAAAGAAGGCAAGGACTCCATCGAAGACGTGGAGCCGGTAATTCTCTACAGCCCTGAGGAGTACTCCTCAAACACCAACCTGCCGCTTCTCATCAAGCGCGGGGATGACGGCAAGGTGAGGTTTTCCAATCTGTACACCATGGTACTGTTCCCAACGAAGCAGGGCATGTACCTGAACATCACATATCTCAACCTGTGCGACGGCTCGGCAAAGTTCGACAGAATTTACGCCTGCCCTTACACTGAGCTTGAGGAGGTTACGTTCAAGAGACGTAAATACGCCATGACTTCGCAGGCGGGACGCAGCGAAATTCATGACGTCAAATCCTTCCTGATAATATCAAAAACCGGCGACACTAGGGAAGCCGGCGTTGACGTTATCGACTATGATATTCTTAAAGATTACGGTGGTCATTTCGATGACACTCCCGTTAAGCTTGCAGCCATGCGGCTGAATAAATTCGTTCCTGAAAAGGTTCACATTAAAGTTCACGACGACCTTCTACCGCCTTCAGAAGAGTAACTTCATCGGCGTACTCAAGGTCTCCTCCCACAGGAATTCCGTGGGCAATTCTTGAAACTTTTATTCCGCTCGGCTTAATAAGCCGAGCGATGTACATTGCCGTGGCCTCCCCTTCTATGTTTGGGTTGGTCGCAATGATGAGTTCTTTAACTCTTTCGTCCTGAAGCCTGGTTATCAGGCTTTTTAAATTTATGTCTTCAGGGCCGATTCCATCCATCGGAGAAATAGCTCCGTGCAGCACATGGTAGTAGCCGCGATACTCTCTGATCTTTTCCATGGCAACCACGTCCTTCGGGCTTTCCACGACACAAATCAGGCTCGGGTCTCTCGACTCGTCAGCGCAGATTGCACACGGATCGTTGTCCGTCAGATTGCCGCAAACCGAGCAGTAAGTCATGCCGGTCTTGGCGTCGCGAATTGCATCGGCAAGTGCCATGGCATCACGGTCGTCCATTGAGAGAATGTGAAAAGCCAGCCGCTGGGCGGTTTTGCCACCGATGCCCGGCAGGCGTGACAGTTCGTTTATTAATTTGTTCAGGGGCTTCGCGTAATACTTCATGCCTGAACTTCACCTCGAATTAGAGTCCCGGGATTCCCAGGCCGGCTGTGAACTTGCCCATTTCGTTCTGTGAGATTTCGTCCATCTGGCGAAGAGCCTCGTTGGCTGCGGCCAGAATCAGATCCTGCAGCATTTCAACATCGTCAGGATCAACAACCTCCGGCTGAATCTGAATGTCAACCAGTTCCTTCTTGCCGTTTACCTTGACGGTGATTGCACCGCCGCCGGCTGTTGCTTCTGTTTCCATCTCTTCAATCTCAGCCTGGACCTTGTCCATCTCGCGCTGCATTGCCTGCATCTGCGCCATCTGCTGAGCGTTTCCCATCTTCGGCTGCTTAGGCTTCTTGCCTGCCTTCATTCCTTTTCCCATTTCGTCCTCCGATTGTTACTTTATTTCTACGTCTATTCCCAGGAAACCTCCTGCGTCCTTTGCCACCTCGTGAATCGATCTCTCCGGTGCGGCCATGTCGTCAGGGTCCTGTTCCTTCAAAACCACCTTCATGTTTCTGCGCAATCCCGTGTGCTTCTCCATCAGGTCTTCTATTATCTTTGAGTTGTTCTCCATGTGCTGCTTCGCAATGCTGTTATACGCGAACACTGTGAAGTTGTGCTCGTCCATCGCTCTCAGCGTGCTGCCTGCGCGTATCACGAAAAAGCTTCCCATCTCACCCTCGCCGTCCTCGAACACGTTGTTCCATATTTCGCCAAGGTCCATCGGATCCTCCTGCACGGCCGGCGCTGCCGGTTCCGGTTTCGGCTCGAGCTTGTCAGGTGACGGGACGTCCGGCGCCTCACGGATTTCTCCGGTGCCCAGGCACAGCTTGACGATTGCGAGTTCCAGCAGAATTCTCGGCTGCGTGGACCAGCGTGCATCGTTCATTGTGCGGGACAGTTCCAGGATGCCGCGGTTGATGTCGTCCAGGTCCAGGCTGCCGCTCTGCTTCCTGATGCGGTCTATGTTCTCCGCGGACATGCTGATTACGCTCTGCGGATTTTTGATGAATTTGGCCATGAGCAGATTCCGGTAGTGGCTGATCCAGTCTCTGATGAACTGGCGAACATCCTTGCCGTCCTCCAGAACTCCATTCAGGTATTCGATGGCTTCGGCTGTCCGCTTCTTGCGAATCATGTCGGTCATCTCGATGAAAACCTCTTCTCCCGACGCTCCTAGGAACTCCAGGACGTCAGCGGCTTCAACGTGTCTGTCGCCGCCTGAGATGCACTGGTCAAGAATGGACAGTCCGTCTCTTACGGAACCGTCGGCGTTTGCCGCGATGATGCGCAGCGCGTCTTCGGTTACGTCGATGTCAATCTTTCTGCAGATGTCCGTCATGCCGGACACGAGAATGCTTTCAGGAACTCTCTTGAAGTCCAGGCGCATGCATCTGGAGAGAATTGTTGCAGGGAGCTTTTGCACCTCGGTGGTCGCCAGAATGAACGTTACGTATTCAGGCGGTTCCTCCAGGGTTTTGAGCAGTGCGTTGAATGCACCGGTGGTCAGCATGTGAACTTCGTCGATGATGTAGATCTTTTTGCGACCAACTGCCGGCGGATAGTTCACGCTTTCTCTCAGCTCTCTGATATGGTCAACGCCGTTGTTTGATGCGGCGTCTATTTCAATTACGTCGATGAAGCTGCCGTCCTTGATGGCCCGGCATGCACTGCACTTGCCACAGGGTTTGGCGTCTCCATCGGAAATAAAGCCTTCCTCTGCACCCCTGCAGTTAAGGCCCTTGGCAAGCAGTCTGGCAGTTGTGGTTTTGCCTGTGCCTCTCGTTCCACAGAACAGATAGGCATGGCTTGTGCTGTCAGTTGCTATCTGGTTTTTCAGAATTTTTACTATGTGCTCCTGCCCCAGGATTTCCTCAAAAACCTCCGGGCGGTACGCACGGTACAAAGCCTGATACATTCTTATCTCCTTAAAACATAAATTGCCCTTTGAAAGCTCCGCAAGGCTAGGAGAAGGCTGATCTGCGGCACATAAGAGCTTCCGCTTATTGCTGCTTCCTTCCGGACCTGACAAGGTTCACGGCGTCCTATTGCGCAGGACCCAAACCATGCTTACGGAACCATCAAAAGGCAATTTACTGCTCGTTCATTATATATATTAGATGCTGTATCGTCAACCGACGACTTTATAAATCTCGTCCGCGTACGGCGGGTCGATGGCGACGCTGATGTTACCCATGCCCTCGGCGCCGCAGGTTCTGGTCTTGGTGATGAGCCTGATGCCGTCGGCCGCAGGTTTTACCTGACCGATTATCGATGCGCTGACGCCGGCATCCTCCATGGCTTTCTTCATCTCGCTCCGCCTGTCAGCCGGAACGATTATCACCATGGATCCGCTGGAGATCAGCCTCAGCGGATTGATTCCGCAGATTTTGCAGGCACGCCTGGTCTCCGGTTCCATCGGAATTCTGTCTTCCCAAACCTCTGCGCCGGTGCCGGAAATCTGGCACATCTCCCAGACTGCTCCAAGGATGCCGCCCTCTGTGATGTCGTGCATGCCGTGAGTTCCGACGCGGCCCGCTGCCACGCCTTCCTTCACTACACTCACCATGTCCAGGAAGCTTCTGGCTCTGTCAATTTCCTCTTCAGCAAAGCCTTCGCACCCCTCTTCGGGATTTCCCGCTCTCAGTTTATCTGCATAATCCGTTGCGATTATTCCTGTACCCTCAAGGCCAACGGATTTAGTCATCATTATGAAGTCGCCCGGCTCCATGTCGTTGCCGCTCTGGGATTTGCCCGAGAGGCAGCGGCCCACCGCCGTGCTTACGATTACCGGCTGGTTAACCGCAGGAGTAATCTCCGTATGACCGCCTATGATTTCCACTTCAAGTTCGGCCGCCGCTTCAGCCGCCTGTCCCATGATAAGTTCAACGTCCTCCTCGGTGGTTCCCACAGGCAGCATGCACGCGAGCATTATACCCATGGGCTGCACGCCGTTTGATGCGATGTCGTTGCATGTGATGTGGATGGCCAGTCTGCCGATGTCGCCGACCGCCGATGAAATCGGGTCGGTGGACATTATGCAGTCGCACTCGCCGAAATCCAGAACGGCACAGTCCTCCCCGATTCCCGGGCGAACCTTAACGTCGTCTGAACGGTACGTTATTTTATCGAATACTATTCTCTTCAAGAGCTCGCTGTCGAGCTTGCCGATTTCAAGCATGTCTTCACCTTACAGCATCTTCAGGAAATCCTCTTCAGTAATAATCGGAATTCCCAGTTCCTTTGCCTTTTTATTCTTTGATGAATTCGACGCAATGTCGTTGTTAATCAGGTAGTCAGTGTTTTTGCTGACGGAGCCTGCGGTTTTACCTCCGAGAGACTCTATCTTTTCCTTGCAGGCATCCCGGTTCTCGAAGTGCTCCAGGCTGCCTGTGATTACGAAGGTTTTGCCCTCCAGTGTGGACGCTGCTTCTGCAAAGCCTTCGTCCAGCGTCAGGTGCGGCATGAGCCTGTCAATCATCTCCCGATTCGCCTCGTCTGCGAACCAGCCCACGTACGCCTTTGCCATTATATCACCGATGCCCTCGATGGCTACCAGTTCCTCTTCGGTCAGGGAACAAATCTGCGCCCAGCTGTTGCGGCAGGCCTTGGCAATCATCTTCGCGTTGGCCACGCCGATGTTCGGAATGCCCAGTGCGAACAGCAGCCTTGCCGGTGTGGTGTGGCTGGCTTTCTCCGCCGCGGCAATCATGTTGTCGAATGACTTCTGACCGAAGCCGTCCATGTTCACTATGCGCTCCTGCCATCTGTCCAGCGTGAACAGATCCGCAAAATCTCTCACCATCGCCTCGTCGATAAGCTTCTCAAGGGTCTGCTCGCTGAGGCCTTCGATGTTCATGGCGTTTCTGGAAACGAAAAGCGTGAAGGCTTTGATGCGCTTGGCCGGACATTCAGGGTTCGGGCAGTGCAGAGTTCTGACTCCGCTGTCCGCGTGAATCTCCGTGGCCTGTCCGCATACAGGACAAATCTCCGGCGGCGTGCAGAACGGTCTGTCGCCGCTTCCCTTCGAGAGGTTTTCACTTATCTGCGGAATGATCATGTTAGCCTTGTAAACCTTGATGGTGTCGCCTGTCGCCAGTTCCAGATCCTCAACGATGCTGATGTTGTGAACCGACGCTCTGCTCACCGTGGTGCCCTCAAGCTCCACAGGTTCGAATACCGCAATCGGATTTATCAGGCCTGTGCGGGACGCGTTCCAGAGGATTTCCGTCAGCGTCGTTTCGCGCATTTCGTCCGCCCACTTGAAGGCGATTGAATCTCTCGGGAACTTGGCTGTTCTGCCGAGGGATCTGCCGTACTCTATGTCGTCAAATATGAGTACCAGTCCGTCGGACGGTATCTCAAATGTCCTGATGTCCTCTGCGAATTTCGTCACCGCATCTGCGATGGTGCCTGCCGTTACAGGAACGTTGTGAACCACCTCGAAGCCCTGGCTTTTCATCCACTCAACTTGCTCGTGTCTGAATCTGAACCTCGGCGTGCTGCCGGACTCGCCTGCCGTGTCGCCGCCCACCGATGCCAGGCTGAAGGCGTAAAACCTCACATGCCTGCCCGCCGTTATCTCGTTGTTGAGCTGACGCACAGTTCCGCTGCAGAGGTTACGTGGGTTTTTGTACTTAGCTTCAGCGTCCTCGATGGTCTGGTTTATCTTCTCGAAATCCTCGTAGCTGATAACCGCTTCACCCCGGACAACCACCTGACTTTTCTCCGGAATTGTCAGTGGAATGTTCTCAAAAACCTTCGCGTTGTTCGTGATGACTTCTCCGATGATTCCGTCACCTCTCGTTACGGCTTTGGCCAGCTTGCCGTCCTCGTAAGTGAGCACGATGGTAAGGCCGTCAAGCTTCCACGATAGCAGTCCTTCCCGCTCGCCCAGCCAGTCGGCCAGTGCCTGTACGTCCTTGGTCTTGTCCAGGGACAGCATCGGCGACGGGTGGTTTTCCTTCGGCAGGTTGCTGACAACCTGGTAGCCCACGTTAACAGTCGGGCTCGACGAAAGTGTCAGCCCTGTCTCCTCTTCCAGCGCCACCAGCTCATCGTAGAGCCTGTCGTACTCCTCGTTGGACATGATCTCCACGTCCTTCTGATAGTACGCGCGGGAAGCCTCGTTCAGCTTCTCAACCAGTTGTTCAATTCTCTTGCGTTTTTCCATTACAGTTTCTCTATCTTGGCAAAGCCCAGCGCCAGCTTCTTTGTGCCGGCTGCAGGGTCGTCGAATTCTACGCGGATTGTCTTGTCGTCATACTCGATGACCGTGCCCGGTCCGAACTTGGCGTGGCTCACGCGGTCGCCGTCGCTGAAGTCCGTGGCGGTTGACTGATCCATGGCTTTGGCCGTGGCGATGGTCTGATGCCGTGCGTACTTGAGCGAGTCAAAGGGCTTGAATGCGCTACCCGAGGTCGCGCCGTCCGTGAAGACAGCCTGCGCCTTTTTCTTCTGGTAAATCGCATCCCCTTCCACAAGTCTCTTGTCCAGTTCGTGCAGGAACTGGGACTCGCGGGTGTAGTCGGTTTTGCCGTACATGGTACGCTGCTCCGCACTGGTCATCCAGAGGCGTTCCTTCGCTCTGGTGATTCCAACATAGCAAAGCCTCCGCTCCTCCTCCAGCCCGTCGGGACTGTCGAATGAACGCCAGCCCGGGAACAGTCCGTCCTCGAGGCCCGGCATGAATACGTACGGGAACTCCAGTCCCTTCGCGGAGTGGAGTGTCATCAGCACTACCGCGTTCTCGCCGGCGTCGTGATTATCTATGTCAGCCAGGAGTGCGATTCTCTCCAGGAATTCCGCCAGTGTAATATCCGGCTCTTCCTTTTCGTAATCGTAGATTACGGACTTGAATTCCATCAGGTTTTCCATGCGGCTTTCCGCCTCAAGTGTGTTCTGATCCGAAAGAGCCTTGAGATATCCCGACTTCACCAGCAGGCCGTCGTAGATATCGCTTATCTTCATGTTGTCCTTTTCAGCGTTGTATGACGCCAGCAGCTCGGCCAGTTCCGAAAGTCCCTGCGAGGCTTTGGTGCTGAAGGATGCCACCACGTCTCTGTCCTGCAGGACGTCAAACAGCGATTCGTTTCTGACGCCTGCCAGGGCGCGAAGCTTTTCCACGGTTTTGCCGCCGATGCCGCGCTTCGGTTCGTTTATTATTCTCACCAGTGCCAGGTCGTCATCGTTGTCCAGAACGAGACGCATGTAGCACATGATGTCCTTAATCTCCTTGCGGTCGTAGTATCTCAGCCCACCCAGAACACGGTAAGGAATATCCCTTCTGGAAAGAGCCTCCTCGAAGGTTCTCGACTGGGCATTCGTTCTGTAGAGGATAGCGCAGTCCGAATACTTCGGCGCGTCGCCTGCCCCGAATGCTCCGCTGCCGCCGGCGATTCTGTTGATCTCGCCTGCCACGAAGTACGCCTCATCCCGCTCATCTTCAGCGCGGAAGTAGGTTATCTTATGGCCCTCGTCAGCCTGTGTCCAGAGCTTCTTGTCCTTACGTCCGGCGTTGTGCTCGATGATGCTGTGCGCCGCGTCGAGGATGTTGCCCGTCGACCTGTAGTTCTGCTCCAGCTTCACCACCTTCGCACCCGGAAAATCCTTCTCGAATTCCAGTATGTTTCTGATGTCCGCTCCGCGCCACTGGTAGATGCACTGGTCATCATCGCCTACTACGCAGATGTTGCCGCTGCCCTCCGCCAGCATCTTCACGAAACTGTACTGAATCATGTTGGTGTCCTGATACTCGTCCACCATTATGTATCTGAAACGGTTCTGATACTTCCTGAGCACCGCTTCATCCTTTTCAAAAACCTCCACCGTGTTAAGCAGCAGATCGTCGAAGTCCATTGCGTTGTTTTTCTTCAGCGTCTTCTGATACTGCTCGTACACCTGCTGGGCCATGCGGTTCTTCGGGTCATCGCCGAACTCCATGGTGAACTGTTCAGGCTTAATCCTCGCTTCCTTGCACTTGCTTATTATGCCGAGGAAATACGCCGGGCTGAACTTCTTGGTGTCCACGTTCATGTCCTTGCAGATGCTCTTCACGACGGACTTCTGATCCGTCGGGTCGTATACTGCAAAATCTCTGCCGTACCCCAGCACGTCGGCATGGCTTCTCAGTATGCGCAGGCATGCGGCGTGGAACGTGAGGATCCACATGTTGACGCCTTCGCCGATGAGGTTTTGCACACGGTCCCTCATCTCACCCGCAGCCTTGTTCGTAAAGGTTACGGCCAGAATGTTGTAGGGATTAACGCGCAGTTCTTCTATGAGATATGCTATGCGGCAGGTCATTGTGCTGGTTTTGCCTGAGCCTGCTCCCGCCAGTATGAGAAGCGGGCCCTCCGTATATGTTGCAGCTTCCTGCTGTTTGTCGTTCAGTTTGCTGATGTATTCGTAGTTGCTCATTATTAAAGAATTATCAGGTTGAACAGCAGATTCATCATCACGCTTACGCAAGGTGAGATGATCATGCCGGTTATTCCGAAGATGATAAGTGCGATCAGGATCCAGCTGCCGTAGCGGTAGAGGGTCCAGTAGGCTTTGGTGTTTCCGATGTTTACAATCTGCGCCAGGATGTTGAAGCCGTCAAGCGGCGGTACCGGAATCAGATTGAAAATCATGAGCACCAGATTGATCTGGATTACATAAAGCAGCATGGTCCAGATGTATCCGCCCATTCCGTCCGACGTCAGCCATGTTACGTTGCAGGTGAGAACCACGATTTTGCAGATTACTGCAAAGACGATGGCAACCAGCAGATTCATGACTACGCCTGCCAGGGCTACAAAGAGTTCGTCTCTTCTGCGATGTCTGAAGTTTCTCGGGTCGATCTGTACCGGAATTCCCCAGCCGAATCCGCAGAAAAACAGCGCCGCCAGGCCCATCCAGTCGATGTGTGCCAGCGGGTTGAGCGTTACTCTGCCCTGAAGCTTCGGCGTCGGATCGCCGCACTTGTCCGCAACGAATGCATGCGCGAATTCGTGGAAGGAAAGTCCGATTACTATCGCCGGAATCAGCATTACCTTGTCCGCAACCCATGCCATCGGGTCGCTGGCGAAGCTGCCGCTTCTGATGGAGCTTGCAGCCAGTATTACAATTATTAAAATAAACGTCGGGTTAATGTTTCTGTTTCTCAAATCATACCTCCAGCAGAGCATCGATTACCTGCCCTGCGTCAAATATTCCTGTGTGGTCAGATGCCTTAAGCACCTCTGCATTTCTGTCGTTGTTGATGTTCACGATTACATCCGAATCCTTGATGCCGCACAGGTGATGTGCCGCCCCTGATATTCCGAATCCGATGTAAAGCCTCGGCTTTACCTGTCTGCCGCTGGTGCCGATCATGGAGTACTCATCAGGTCCCCAGCCCGCATCAACTACAGGCCTGGTGCACCCTGCGGCTCCGCCGAACTTCGCCGCCAGCCTCTCGAGCTTCTCCCAGTTCTCCGCGCCCTTTCCTCCGGCCCCAATGCCGTATCCTCCGCAGAATATAATCTCCGCCTTGTCAAGCGCGCCAACCCCGCTTCTCGCCTTCTCAAACCCCAAAAATGTCACGTTTGTACCTGGTTGAAACGTTGCATTTTGTGTCACGTTTGTACCTGGTTGAAACGTTGCATCTTTTGCAACGATATAACCTGGCACCAGTGTTGCATTGGCGGTGGCTATTGCCGGGCGGCCCGGAGCCGCATCAGGAATCAGTATTTCGCCGATGACTCTGCCGCCGAAGGCAGGGACCATGAATACGGGCTTGCCGTCTTCACCGGTTGTGATGTCAACGCAGTGTGATGCGACGCCGGTTCCAAGGCGTACGCCGAGGGCCGGAGCCACCTCTTCTCCTACTGAATCTGCCGGCAGAATTATGAGTTCCGTGCCGGACTCCCTGGCCTGCTTTTCCATTGCGGCAGTAATTGCCATGTGGTCAAGTGTCGCCGGGTCCGGAACGCCTTCAGCTGCGTCAGCGCCTTCGATGTCGCTGCGGTTTTCCGCCTCCGAATTCACAGCTACACCCGCCTGACGGATCAGCTTCAGTATGGCCTGTGCCGCTTCCTCAGCAGTCTCTGCAGGAGTTCCGTCATCACGCGCCAAAGCCTCCCCCGCCCTGCTTATGTCAGGCGTAATGAGCCTGCCGGCCTGTGTCGGCGAGCCCTTCAGTCCCAGCCTGTCAGGGTCCAGCTTCATATCTTCGTTTGACAATATGGTCAGAGGCTTCTTGCGAGCCTTTACTATTCCCATCGCGTTCACAAGCCGCGGCTTGTTCATGCTTCTCGATATTCCCAGCACCGCCGGAAGTCCCAGCTCAAATGTGGCGTCCCCCGCCTCCATGTGCTTCGTCGCCAGCATGCGGCCATCCGTGATTTCAACAGCATTCACTCTGCAGACGTGCGGCAGTCCAAGCCACTCCGCAACCTGCGTGGGAACCTGTGACGTGGCGCCGTCGGCAGACTCGTTTCCTGCAAGGATCAGGTCAAAACCTGCAGCCTCGCCCTCCGCACCTTCCGAGCAGAGGTTTTGCGCGATAAAATCCGCCGCCTGACTGAGCACGTACGACGTTGCGAAGGTGTCCGCACCGCCGAATGCAGGATCGCTGAGAAGGAAAGCCTCGTCAGCCCCCATTGCAAGGGCCTCAACCACCTGAGTTCTGGCAAATTCCGGCGCCATCGAAAGCACCGTAACGGTGCCGCCATGCTTTTCACGTAACACAAAAGCCGCCTCAAGTGCGTTCCTGTCCGTCGGGTTGATTACCGTCGGAACACCTTCGCGCACCAGGCGTTTGGTTTCGCTGTCAATCTTTAAGTCGCCGTATTTGTCCGGATCGGGTACCGGCTTTACCAGCACGAGAATTTTCATGGCAAAATTATACCACAAAAGAACCCCTTTTCGTGCACTATCTATCCCAGAAAGCACAAGGCGACGATGTTACGCACTTGGCGCACACCTGACTGCCTGTGATATTACCGTAAGAGCCTCCGATAGACGGGTGAATCACTGCGTTTTCAAGGCAGAGTTCAAAGCAGAGATGCCTGTCGAAATCCCCGATATTATCAGGCGTAATTGCACCTGTCGGGCATTTGTCCATGCATTCCGCACATTCCGGTTTATCGGGATTTGATTTATACAGACAGAGCTCCTCCACCATCGGATTATCAGGAGTGATGAGGAGTCTGCTGATGTTCGTAATTACCGAGTTGTATCTGCCGCAGCAGCCCTTCTTCGTGATGAGCATGTTGTTGCAGCCGAAGGTTCCCAGACCTGCAGCGTACGCCACGTGTCTCTGGGACCAGTCGCTCATGAGTTTTTCATCGTCAAATGTCAGTGCAGCGTCCGCAACCGCAGCCTTTCCCTGCTTGCCGGCAGGACCGCACTGAAGGCTTTCTATGATGTCGATAAGGTGAGCGTTCAGCTCGCCGAACATCCCGTTCAGTTCCTCGTATGCCCTGGCCCACTCGTCCGACGCCAGAGACCAGCCCTGCTCCGAAACCGGATTTCTGTCCGGGCTGTTGGTCTCGGCCAGTTCCTTCGTGAACGGCACGTAGTACGAGATTATTATCGACGCGTCAGGCAGTACATCCTGAGGCAGAACGTGCGTCGGGCTTACCAGCTTCGGAAGGTTTTGGATCTCGTCGCTCATGGCATTTGCAAAACCCACGAGCGGCTCGCCGAATGTCGTCTTGATGTCTTCACTCTTCTGGTACTCTCTAACGAAAGCCTCGATTTCTTCTGTAATTGTTTCTCGTAAATTCCTGCTCATACTTTTTTATTTGACTGTAAACGTCTTGTTGATTACCCGTTTCGTCTCCTTCGTATTGGTTACGGTGCATCTGTAATAGTAGGTGCCCTTGGCCAGCTTGCCGAACTTGATCTTTGAGTCCAGCTTGGACAGCTTGTATGTCTTGGCGTTCACGGATGCCGAGGCCGACTGGGCCGCAGCGCCGTTTGTCTTGTATACGCCCAGCACGAGCTTTGTAATCTTATAGTTCGAGGAAACGGTTCCCTTGATTGTAAACGACTTGCCCTTCTTCAGGGTCTTCGGATATGTGTAATTCTTCGCAGTGATCTTCGATGCCGCCTCCGTCACCGTGAACTCCTTGGCGAACAGCGTCTTTGTCACCTTGGCATCCTTCGCGATCACCTGGTATTTGTATTCGCCTGCGGCCAGCTTGCTGAACAGCAGCTTGCTGTCAAACTTGCTGAGATCGTAGCTCTTGGCGTTCGGCGAAGCACTTGCAGTGTATGCGCTTTTGCCGGAGGAATTCAGAATCGTTCCCGTCACGCTTGTAATCTTGTAGTTCGACTTGACCGTTCCCTTTACAGCAAAACCTGTGCCCGCTTCAAAGGTCGTCGGATATGAATAGCCGGTTGCCTCCAGGGTCGATTCTTCATCGTCGGTTGTTCCGCCTGTGGAATCCGTACCCGTGCACACATCTCTTGCCGATGTAGTGCTTCCGCTCGATGCAACCTTGAAGCTCTTGCATGCCGTAACGGTCTTGCCGTATGAATCCTTGGCGGTAATTGTGTACTTGTACGAACCTGTATCGAGTGCGCTGAACTTCATGGCGCTGTCGAAATTTGAAAGCGCGTAAATGTTCGCGTTAGGACTCTTGGTGCTGCTGTACTTGACAGTGCCACCGCTTGTTGTAATCTTGCATGTTATTGACTTAATCGAGTAATTGGAAATGGCATAGCCGCTGACTGCAACGCCCTTGCCTTCCTTAACGGCTGTCGGGTATGTGTAGCCGCAAAGCCCCAGGTGCGAGTTTGTCGTGGAGCCGGCACTGCCGCTGTAGGTTTTCCAGTATCCTGAAAGTGCGGTATTTGCTCTTGCCAGAGAAGTGCTGTTTGTGTCTGCCGGCACTTCGAAGGCTTTGCAGAATATTGCAGCTGAAAGGTATACGCCCGTTGCATTGTTAGGCACGTTCTTCAGGGTGGCGTAAGCCACTTTGTATGACCCTTCCAGTTCCTGGTCCAGGAAGCCGAGTTGCATTTTGAGGTCGTTTATCGGTGTGTCGTTTCCGTAAACCTTAGCATACAGATTAGCGCGTCTTGTCAGTGAGGTCCACTGGCAGATTCCGTAACCGCAGTAGTCTTTTGTGAAGTAGCCCGTCTTGTCCACTTTGCTTGCTCTGTCTGCGCCTCTTGTGTACTTGCCCTTTGCACCTGACTTTTTATTGACAGCAGCCGTGTATTCTGCATCGCTCAAATCGTATTTCTTGTTGTATGTGTTCTCCAGATTGTTCGGAATAATTCCGCTCTCCGCATAGAGATTTGTCATTACGCCACAGGCTGCCGCCATGTTAAGACCCATGGTGCCTGTCAGATACTTGTATGTGGTTGCGATGTCATCGGCAGTTCCGGCATACGACTCTTCGGTGAAGAAGCTTACAACCTTCGCCACAACCTCCTCATCGTTCGGATCTGTCTGCCCTTCCTCAACGAAAAGCTGCTCCAGCTCGTCCTCGTTCTCAACCGGAAGTTCAGGTGCGGTTTCGCCTGCATCCTCTTCCTCTTCGGAGAGTTCCTTGTAAACCGTAACCCACGGGATTCCGGTCTCCGGACTTATGCCTTCGTCAAGCACGTACTCGTCACTCCATACAGGATTCAGGCAATAGAAATAGAAGCCCGTATCGTCCACGTCCTCTGCAGCCTGCCAGGTCACAGGAATGGTCGTGTATTCTTCCGCGCCGTTAATGTTTACCTTGATGGTTTCGGGGAGTTCCTGAGTCAGATCTGATTCATCAGGGTTGCCGATGAAATAGTATTCGCTGTCCTCAAGTTCAGCGAATCCTGTAATGACTTTTTTGTCTGCACTTGAATCATCCTCAGCCGCGAATGCAACCTGAGGAATGTAGGTCGCTGTCATTAAAAATGACAACACAAAAGCGAGAATCAGATGTCTTACTTTTGTTTCCCTAATCATAAAAACCTCGATTCCTACACACCTACATACATTATAACAATAAAAAAACGCTCTTGCGAGCGTTTTTTGTAAATTTTTGTTATTTTATTCTTCTTCCTGCTTCTTGAAAGCCTTGTACTTCATGCAAGGTTCCTTGCAGCTACCGGCCACTCTCTTTAATACTGAATCTCAGACTTATTCCGTTCAACGCATCACATATGTTTACTTTACTGTTTTAATTTACTATAGAGGTGAATTATTGTCAACCATAAATTGGAATTTTATTGGTAATAAAAAGGCTCCCGCTTACCGGGAGCTTACCGGGAGCCCGAGTGTTTCTGCTACCACATGAACATCGTTTTGACAATGACCGCTGCGAACAGCAGGATGTACACGATATCTACAATAAGCAGAAGCATCTTAAGAAGACCACGAATCTTCTGACTCTTGGTTCCCTTAAGCTCGTTTCCCAGTCTTCCCTTCATGCTCTTCAGAAGCAGGAACAGAATAACCAGTCCAAATATCAGTGCTGCAAATAGAATTGTCATATCCGATGTCTATCCTTTCTAACACAAAGATATTACCAAAAACCTTTGGCTTTGGCAAGTGAGACAAAGGGGACAGTCCCCTTTGTCTCATTTTTATCTTTCTTTGGAAGTGTCGACGTTCATATACACTGAAGACGCGGTGGCTACCAACTTGCCCGTGCTCTCTGCAAACGCCTCGCCGGTCAGCTGTGTAATCCTGCGGCCGGTGGCCGTTGCCTTTGCAACAACAATCAGCGCATCGTCCATGGCTATCGGCCTGACGAAATTAACATCAAGGGTAATCGTCGGCGCGAAATTCTCGCCGGCGTAAAACCTTGCCAGTGCCGCAATCGTCAGATCGAATGCAGTGCAGATTGCTCCGCCGTGCATGTTGCCCACACGGTTGGCCTGCCACTTCAGCACCGGGAATCTAAACGTCATGGTTTTGTCCTCAAACGAACAGCCGGCATCCTCGCCCTTCATCAGACCGTTCAGCGTGTCGGCCTGCAGCTCGTTGTTCGAGTGCATTGTCTTGCGCACATGTTCCTCCATGCGCTCCTGTCCTGTCATCATTTCTTCGTTCATTATGATATCCTCCGAAATGAGACAAAGGGGACTGTCCCCTTTGTCTCATTTTCCTTTGTTGTAGTATGCGAGCTTCTCCTCTTCCGGCACCATGTTTCCGCCTGTTGCCCAGAGGATGTGAATTGAGTTTTCGTCAGGCTCAGGGAAATCCCCGTCTGCCATATACTGCAGGCCTTCGAATGCTGCGCATGCCGACGGCTCGATAAAGATGTCTTCGCTGTCCTTGAGTGCGGTCAGGTACGGATAAAGTCTGGCGTCGTCCACCGTGAAGCATCCCGTGAGTCTCGGTTCCATTGCAGCCGCAACAAGCCCTGACGGGCGACCTACAGCCAGTCCGTCTGCCTCGGTTTTGCCGTCGATTCCAATGTCGCCGACAGCGATTCCGTTGCGCATTCCGCTGACAAGTCCAAGCATCATGCATGGAGCATGAGTCGGCTCTGCAAAGAAGCAGTAAGCGTTATCGCCGAAGTAGTGCTTGATGCCGTAAGTTACTCCGCCCGGCGCACCGCCTACACCGCAAGGGATGTAAACGTAAAGCCTGTGCTCCTCATCTATCTTTATGCCCAGATCTTCAAGCTGCTTCACCAGGCGCTTGCCTGCAACAGAATAGCCTGCAAAGAGATCCAGTGAGTTTTCGTCGTCTACGAAGTGGCACAGCGGGTCGCTTTCGGCTTCCCTTCTTCCCTGGGCTACAGCCGCCTCATAATCGTCCGGATATTCCACAACTGTAACGCCCTTGGAGCGAAGCATGTCCTTCTTCCACTGACGCGCATCAGCCGACATGTGCACGGTTACCTCGAATCCGATTGCCGCACTGATGATGCCGATGCTGAGGCCCAGATTGCCTGTGGATCCAACCGCTACCTTATATCCCGCAAACAGCTTCCGGAATTCCGGATCCGCCAGCTTGCTGTAGTCGTCATCGTATGACAGCATGCCGTTGTCCACTGCGATTTTTTCCGCCAGCTTCAAAACCTCGTAAATGCCGCCTCTTGCCTTGATGCTTCCTGAAATCGGCAGGTGGCTGTCCTGCTTGAGGAAAAGCCTTCCCTTCACATCAACGGTTGAGTTATCACCGAGGCCTTCGCCGGATGCCAGAACCTTCTTCATGTTCGGAATCTCGGTCAGCTTCGACTCTATTATTCCGTCGGTCACTTCCGGGAACATTCTCTTAATGAACGGTGCGAACCTGGCAAGGCGTGCTTCCGCTTCATCTATGCTGACAATCTCCTCGTTCTGATACGGTGCAGCCAGAGCATCACCGTCCGCCGAAAGCTCAGCGCCGGGGTTTTGCCAGAATATCTCGTAGCAGTCCGCTATCAGACGTATGGTTGGGTTTAATGCCATCAGTTCGTTAATGTTAATGTCCGACATTTTATTCTCCTTTTCTTTCCTTGAGAGCGCTGTTCATTTCATTGAAGCTTTCTCTGCTGATCGGGTATTTATACAGTGCAAAAGCCGCTACCAGCAGGAACACAACCGGCACCCATGTGGTGCAGTTAAAAATCCACTCCTGAACAAACGGCGACTGTGTTGCCGCTTCACCGTCGAAGCCCACAATCTGAAGAATGATTCCCAGAAGCTGTGCTCCGATTCCTGCCGAAATTCCTTCGACCATTCCCTGCAGAGAAACTATAACACCCTCTCTGCGTTTGCCTGTCATGTATTCGTCATATACGCAAACCTCGTACACGATGGCGGGAACCAGCTGCCAGTAAACGGTAGTGGCAATGGTCATAATCAGAATAAACCAGCCTATTGAAATCAGTCCGTTTACGTCAACAAATCTTTCCACAACCACCAGCACAGATGACAGCAGGAAAACTATTATCATGGCTGTGCGGTTGTCGGTTTTGTGGGAAAGCGCTGCTGCAACCGGAATCAGAAGAATTCCGTAGATGCACCTTACCAGAAGCGCCATCGAACTTTCGTTTCCGTCAAAGCCCAGATTATATGTCAGGAAGTACATGAAGTCGCTGAGAAAAATCGCATATGCAATCAGCGAGCACATGCATATGGCCACGATGTATTTGGTCGGCTTGAGTTTGAACACTTCAATGAAGTCCTTGAAAATGCCCATGATGCCGGGCGACTGGTCAGCATCTGCAGAGTCTGCAGATTCCGCAGCGATCTCCGGGTTTTGCCCGTAGGAATTTACATCCACATCCTTTGAAGCGATTACGGTTATTATTATTGATACACCGCTTATTACTGCAAGGATTGCAACAACCAGAGTCCATGCGTGCTCAGTTGTCATTCCGTGGTTCGAAAGCCAGTCCACCAGGGCCATGGGAGCTGCCATGCTGAACAGTGTTCCTAACATGTTGAAGAATGTTGCGAATGATCTTATGGATGTCCGCTCATCGTAATCGTCTGAGTACTCTGCACCCAGCGCATAGAACGGAACAAAGAACCCTGTGAAACTGAACCAGAACGCTATTGTCATGAAGCCATAGTAAAATACCTTCACAGTGTATGTCATCTCTGTCGCAGTGAACAGAAGTGTGATTGAAATCATAAGCGGAAGAACGAAGCCCAGCATGTACGGTCTTCTGCGCCCGCGCCCGGAAACATGGTGATCCGAAATGTATCCCATGACCGGATTCCACAGCCCGTCAAATATTGACGCAATAACAGCAATTGTACCGGCTACTGCCGGCTGCAATCCTGCAACTGTGGTCAGGAAAAACAACAGGAATGTTCCCACAACCGAGTAGCACACAGAATCCCCTATGCCGGCCGAAGCGTACCCAAGCTTGGCGCCGACGGAAAGCCTTCCGCCTCTATCTATTGTATTCTTATTGATGTCATTAAGATTACTGCTCATAAAAATATGATACATTTTCCTGCCGATTATTGCAATTGAATGGGAATTATTTTATATTTAGATGCGTTATGAAAAACGCGAAATTAGTAGGAACAATTTGCATAATAATCACAACACTGGCTTACGGACTTATTCCTGCAGTGTCATTTCTTGCCTTTGATGCCGGCGTGTCGACGGAGACTCTTCTGTTCGACAAGTTTCTGTACGCCGCAATTCTCATGTGGGCTTACATTCTGATAAAGAAGATTGACTTCAAGCTGTCAGGCAAGGCGCTGAAGTGCATGATAATCATTATGATTTCCTACATCGGAATCGCCACATTCCTGTACTTCTCATACGAGTATATCAGCGGTTCACTGGCTACAATCATTTCGTTTACTTATCCGATAATGGTTGTTGCCATAGAAATGCTTAGAGGTGCAGAGAAAAAGAGCGCGCTTAAGATCATCGCTGTTCTTGTTGCGATGGTTGGACTTTGCCTGATTGTGTGGGACCCGAACATGAGTCTGAACATCCTGGGCGTAATCTTCGCTCTGGCATGCGCCGGCGCTTACTGCTTCTACACGATTACGCTGTCCTCGGACTCCCTGGAAGAACTTCACCCGCTGGTTACTCCGGCATACGTTCTCGGAGCATCAGCCATATTCAACCTGGGTCGCTGCGCAATAAGCGGCAATCCGCTCTTCACAACGGGCTGGGACCAGTTCGGCTACATGCTGTTCCTTGCAGTCATCTGCGCATTCCTGGCAATCCTGTGCTTCTGCGTTGGAGTTAGACTGATTGGCCCAAGCAATGCCTCGATCATCAACATGTTCGAGCCGGCCTGCGCCTGCTTCTTCTGCTGGTGGCTCATCGGCGATGCAATCACAGTCAACATGGTTATCGGCGGCCTGCTGATCATCGGCGCCGTGGCGGTGACGACGTTTGCTCCGAAGAAATAAAAAACAAGCCCCTCTTCCGAGGGGCTTTTGATTGGCGCGCCATGAGGGACTCGAACCCCCAACCTTCGCATTCGTAGTGCGCGAC
>R21__coassemble_219_pt1 | contig 48205 bp, 44 predicted proteins | sample R21__metabat2_low_PE_034 | metagenome-assembled genome bin R21 | reverse complement strand
GCACCGGTAATATAAATAATGTGGAAACGGTCCACCTGAAAATTCAGAGGGCAGCTTGTGAAAACAAAACATTTTGACTGGGATTATTATTACTGGCTGGACAACTTTTTTACATAATTATTACAAAACCCGCAAACTTTTCTGTAGTTTGCGGGTTATTCTTTATACACAGCTCAAAAGAAAAGGAGCTTTATTATAAAAGGAAAATGAAAGGAGAGAGGATTATGAAAAAGAAGAATAATGAAAAGAGCTTCTCATCTGTTAATCTCAGAGAAGAAATGGACAGAGAGCTCGAAAGAAGGGGAAAGAAACCATTGCCGGAGGCTAAATCATGCTCCGGAAACAGCGGATCCTGGAAGAATCTGAAGGACAGAAAATAATAGGGGGAAAAGGGAATGTTAGTTAGAGAAAACAGAAACAAGGAAATGGCTGATTCAATAAAGATCGGCCTTGAAAGAACCGGAGGTTATTGCCCATGCAAGGTGGTTAAATCCGAAGAGAACAAGTGTATCTGTTCGGAATTTCTTCAGCAGATAGCAGATCCGGATTATGAGGGGTTTTGTTCATGCCAGTTATACTATAAGGAGAAATAACTGAAATAGACCGTTAAAGTTGAAGAATGAGTACAACAGGTTTAAAATAATAGTATGATTTACTGTGTAGAGGATGAAATGATAATGTGTGACCTGATGGTTTACACACTTAATAATTCCGGCCTTAAGGCAAAGGGCTTCTGTGACAGTACAGAATTTGAGAGAGCCCTGAAAACAGAGCTCCCTGAACTGATTGTTCTTGATATTATGCTGCCCGGAAAAAACGGCATCGAGATATTGAAGGAGCTTCGTCAGAGAGCGGATACACGTAACATACCTGTAATACTCGCTACTGCAATGGACTCTGAAATAGATAAAGTACAGGGTCTTGATCTGGGAGCGGACAGCTATCTGACAAAACCTTTTGGGATGATGGAACTTACTGCTACAGTACGAGCGGTGCTAAGGCGAAGCAGTGGAAATACATCGACTGCGATTATTCTTGGTAACATAAGCATCAATCCGGAGAAAAGAGAGGTTTCGGTGGATGGAAAACCTGTTGTACTCACATTTAAGGAGTTTGAAATTCTCCATATGTTCATGAAAAATCCGGAGATAGCATTTTCCAGAGAACAAATTATTGAGAATATATGGGGAATAGAATATCTTGGAGAGTCCAGAACAGTAGATGTACATGTGGGGACCTTACGATCAAAATTAAAAGCGGCAGGGGTTGAGGGAGTCAGAATCAGCACGTTGCGTAGTGTGGGATACAAACTGGAAGTGAAAAAATGAGTACAAGCAAGGAAAAGGAACGCCTGCAGAAGGAAGCGGAAAATGCCAGAATCAATTTCTGCGCAAATGTAACACATCAGCTTAAAACCCCATTGCATTCAATTCTGGGATATTCGGAACTGATTGCAAATGGTATGGCTGCAGGGGAGGATGCCAGGAAGTTCGGGTTCAGAATACACATGGAGGCACAGAAAACGCTTAACATGGTAAATGAAATCCTTGCTCTTAGCAGGCTTGACGATCCGGGAGAAATATTTGAGAAGAGAGACGTTGATATTTGTGCTGTGGTCAGCGATGTTGTGACATCATTTAAAAACATGGCGGAGATGAAAGGGGTGTCTCTGGAACTGGAAACACCTGGAGTATGTGACAAAAACACTATTCTGAATGCCAGCAGCAAGCTTCTTGTAGGCATTGCTGAGAATCTGATAGATAATGCTTTGCGCTTTACTGAATCAGGTGGATCTATAAATGTGTATGTTTCAGTTAATTCCGATTCCAGGCCTGTGCTTACTGTGAAGGATACGGGAATCGGTATTCCATACGAAGAACAGGACAAGGTGTTCCAGCGTTTTTACAGGGTAGATAAAAGCGCATCTTCGGAAACAGGAGGCACGGGACTTGGTCTTACTATTGTTAAGCAGTCGGCCTGGAGACTTGGTGCAGACATTGAGCTTGAAAGCGTTCCGGGAAAGGGAACGGAGATAAGAGTAATATTCTAGATAAGATTACATAACAAGTACAAAGAGGATTTCTGAGGTCAAGAGATATCAAGTGCCTGAAGTCAAACAAGCCGGACAAGAAGGCGGAGGCTGTACTGCGTCAGGCCTTGAAGAAAGAAAGGACAATCCGTTGGGCATAATGAGCGGGATATCCGGAAAGTAGGATCTATTCGATCCGAATGCTGTATTCCCCACCGGTATCTTTCGTTACAAGTTCCTCGAGATAGAGATAGTGTTTCCCGGGTACGACGGTTTCCTTGAACCAGAAACCCTCATAATCTTCCGGTTCCTCGACGTCCATTGACGCGCTGAACTCATCCGGCCCGAACATGAACAGGGTATTCATGTGTTCATCGACAAGCGCGCCTTCATCGAAGGATATATCTCCATCGATCCAGACTTTGATTTTGCATTTCCGGTCAACATCAAACGAATAGGCTTTTCTGTAGAGACCGTCATACTCTGACAGTTCAAAACTACCGCTGTACCTCTGCGGAATTTGCCGGTCCGTGATACGGATTTTGTCCGTATAGGTCTTTCCGAGACGGATTGGTTCAGCGTGTTCGACCGACGCCGCCGCATACGCCGTGAAGGTCTTGTCGGCCCCGTCCATCTTCATGCGCAGATGCACATCATCATAGGAGCCGATCTCGTAGATATCGAAGTGATAGGGTTTTGTTTCGTCATATACCAGAACCTTCTTTTGCTTCGAGAAATACCGATATCTTGTGAAGGTGTCCTGCAGCGAATCTACGCCGTTTTTGAGAGCGTAATGAGACCACTGGCAGTCGTCCAGGAACAGGACTGACTCGAAACTGTCCTGCTCGGAATCTTCGACGACCCAGTCTTTGCCTTCAAAGGGGACGGCAGAACTGCCGAAACGAACATACAGGCTAAACGCTGCGATGATCAGAATCAGAATCAAGAGAATGAGGATGCATATCTTTGCCGGCTTTTTCATGTTGAATTCTCCTTCTGCTGGTGTGCCCGAATTGTATTTGCACAATTGCTGTGTATTATTATATCAAAAAACTGGTGGGCAGCTCCTCTTTTTCCTTATTCGTGTAGTGTTGTCGTTTCATTGCTTACCTCCTTGTAATAAATAGTTGAGAAAAAAGACCCGCAAAAGTGCGGACAAAGGACATTCTATTAAAAAAATCGTCGTTGACCAAGGGGCAGATGACAATTGAGGCATTTTTTTCGGACAGCAAGACGTTATAATAGAGTTAAGAGAGTTCAAATATAGGCTTTTATTAAGCGACCTTAAAATTTGAATAATATAATTAGGAAAACAAAATGGATGAATTTAAAAAAGACAAACGAATTATTCGGGATATTGAAAGAATAATAGTTCATGAAAAAGCTGGAGATGACATGGGGCGTGATGCTGAGAAACATTGAAATTCCAAGCAGACATGGAGGTTCGAGTATTTAGTCCTCCGCCAAAACCAGACGACCTATTGATACAATAGGTCGTTTTTGCTTTATAGCCGTTGATACCAAAAGGTTTGGGAATCCCTGCCGTGTACTTCGAAAAAAATATTGACAAGTAAACTTGGCAGCACTATATTAATGACAAGAAAACTTTGCAGAATGTTCTGGGGGTTTTTATCTGCATATTATATCTCGCAGTATAAATTTGCTAAAAAAACAACAATGTTAATCGGAATAATCGGTTTTGGTATTGCAGGTATTTGTTCATTACTAGCCTTGATAATTACAGTGGTAAGATAATGGAAGACAAATTAGAATTAAAAAATAAATTAAAAGTTGCGAGAGCTGAAAAAAATCTTTCTCAACAAGAGCTTGCTGACATGGTGGGAGTTTCCCGAAATACCATCAGTTCAATTGAAACAGGTCAGTTTAATCCCACTGCTAAACTGGCACTGGTATTGTGTATCGCCTTGGACAAAAAGTTTGAAGAATTGTTTTATTTCTGATAACACGTAATCCATACTTTTTTGATAAGAGTAAAATTATAGTCGAGGGAAATGATGTATAAAATATTTATCATAGAAGACGACAAAAGCATAGCAGACGGAATCGCAGATTGTCTCACTGGCTGGGGCATGGAAGCCTGCCAGGTAAGAGACTTCAGGAAAGTAATGGAGGAGTTTGAGGCGTACGAGCCTCACCTGGTTTTGCTTGATATTACGCTGCCTTTTATGGGCGGTTATCATTGGTGTCAGGAAATCCGCAAGGTTTCCTCCGTGCCCATTATTTTCATTTCATCGGCAACGGACAACATGAACATCGTCATGGCCATGAACATGGGGGCGGACGATTTTATTCCGAAGCCATTTGATCAGAGCGTTCTGATTGCGAAGGTGCAGGCACTTCTGCGCCGGGCGTACGATTTCTGTCAGAGCACACCTTCTCTGCAGGCGGCAGGGGCAACCCTTAACACCGATGACAACACGCTTGTGTACGAGGGTCGGAAAATCGAACTGTCCCGCAACGAATACCGCATCCTGCTGACGCTCATGAAGAACAAAAACAAAGTGGTCAGCAGAGAGGAACTTATGGAAGCTCTGTGGGAGACGGATTGTTTCGTGGATGAGAACACACTGAGCGTAAACGTGGGCAGACTGCGCAAAACTCTGGAGGCCGCGGGCCTTTCGGATCTGATAAAAACGAAGTTTGGAGTGGGCTATATTCTGGAGGATGAGGCATGATGGTAAAGTCCTATATGAGGGATCGCGCAAAACCAATAATACTATGCCTGATTATAGTTGCGCTGTTTACTGCATCATATTTCCTTTTTAACTTGCCGGCCATTGCGACAGTTTATCCGCTGATAATGAGTCTGGCTGCAATTGTTATTGTGGGCGCCTTTGACTATGCAGCGTACGTAAGACGCCACAAACAGCTTGTCACAGGGGACATTCCGGAAGCGGCAGGCCTTCTTGAAGCGGACTACCGGAAAATCATCAAAAGCCTGAAGGAAGAGGAACAATTTGCGAAACAAAAGGCCTCTGAAGAATACGATAATATGGCGGAGTACTATACTGTCTGGGCCCATCAGATAAAGACACCAATTGCGGCCATGAGACTGAATCTTCAGTCGGAAACTCTCCAGGCTGATAGTCCGGAAATGGCCAGAAGACTCAGCGGAGATCTGGCCAGGATAGAGTCATATGTCGAAATGGTTCTCACATTCCTGAGACTTGATTCGGAAAGCACAGACTACCTGATTAAGGAATACGACCTGGACGAAATAATCAAATCATCAGTGAGAAAATTCTCAAGAGAATTTATTCTGAAGAAATTAAGCATGGACTATGAGCCGACCGGCTACAGGGTTCTGTCAGACGAGAAGTGGCTGACATTTGTAATTGAACAGGTGATTTCAAATGCTGTGAAATATACAAACGAAGGCGGCGTTAAAATCACAATGGAGGAGCCGGGAATCCTGAAGATATCCGACACAGGAATCGGCATCAGCGCAGAAGATCTGCCAAGGATATTCGAAAACGGGTTCACCGGTTTCGCAGGCAGAGAGGACAAACGGGCCAGCGGCATCGGCCTGTACCTATGCAAACGCATCATGGACAACTTAGGTCACGAAATAACCGCCGAATCCGAACCAGGCACAGGTACCACAATCATCATGGACCTGCGCATGCGCAATTTGGAAATTGACTGAGTCAAAGAACACGTCCCTTTGACTCATTTATTTGTGACACAGATGTAAGAAATGTGTAAGCAGATTCAATGGAATGGATCTGCTTCTGTTTATATCATAAGAGTACGAAAGGAGTACTATTATGAGTTTACTTGAAGCAAAAGGAATAAAGAAAATCTATAAAACACGTTTCGGCGGAGCATCCGTTGAGGCACTGAAGGATGTGCGGTTTACCGTGGAGAAGGGCGAGTACGTGGCGATTATGGGCGAGTCCGGAAGCGGCAAAACCACACTGCTTAATATACTGGCGGCGCTGGACAAACCTACGGAGGGAAGCGTCATTCTGGACGGCATGAATCTGGCCACAATAAAGGATTCACAGCTGGCTCGGTTTCGCCGCGACAATCTGGGCTACGTGTTCCAGGACTTTAACCTGCTGGACACTTTCAGTCTGGAGGACAACATCTACCTGCCGCTGGTGCTGGCAGGAAAGAAGCCTCACGAAATGAAAAGGCGCCTTGACATTCTGGCACCAAAGCTTGGCATTCAGGAACTTCTGAAGAAATACCCATACGAGGTTTCCGGCGGGCAAAAGCAACGGGCGGCGGTTGCTCGTGCACTGATAACGGCACCTAGCATCATCCTGGCGGACGAGCCGACAGGGGCTCTCGACTCCAAGTCATCTGACGAACTTCTGGAACTCTTCAACAAGGTTAACGAGACGGGTCAGACGATTCTCATGGTTACCCATTCCGCAAAGGCAGCCAGTCACGCGTCGAGAGTAATGTTCATTAAAGATGGCGTGATATTCCACCAGATTTACAAGGGCGAAAACACCGATCAGCTCATGTACCAGAAAATCAGTGATACCCTAATGCTGCTTGCAGGGGGAAATGCAGCAGGAGGTGAGCGCTAATGAAAGCGGGATTTTATCCACGGATGGCGGCAGATTGCATACGCAAAAGCAGCAGACTTTATGCGCCATACTTCGCTGTCTGCATCCTTATGGTATGCGTGCATTACATCATGCATTTTCTTGGATACTCCGGAATAATGGAGGGAATGCCCGGAGGCGGAACAGCCATCGATATGGTGCAGATGGGAACATGGATTATCGAAATATTCGGACTGATTTTCATCTTCTATACTCAGTCAACGCTGATTAAAGGTCGGAAGAAGGAGTTCGGACTTTACAGCATTCTGGGAATGAACAAGATGAATATCGGAAGAATCATTTTCTTCGAAACAGCCATTACATGGATCGTTGCGCTGGCCGGCGGGCTGGCAGCAGGCATTGGACTTTCGAAGCTGGCGGAACTTGGTTTCACAAAACTGATAGCAGTTCCGGTAAGATATACGTTCTCGGTATCCGAGAGCTCAGTTGTGACCACAGTAATTGTATTCAGCATAATATTTATGCTGATATTTATGAACTCAATAAGGCAGGTTGGTTTTGCAAGCCCTATGGAACTTGTACGTGCCGACAGGACCGGAGAGAAACCACCGAAGGCAAACTGGGTGGTAGGCATTCTCGGACTGCTTCTTCTTGGCGCAGGCTACCTCATTGCCCTGAGAATCCAGCAGCCAATGGCAGCGCTTCTGTATTTCTTCGGCGCAGTGATTCTGATTATTATCGGAACATATCTGGTGATTGTTTCGGGATCGGTAACCCTGTGTAAAATCCTACAGAAAAACAAGAAATATTATTACCAGACGAAGCATTTCGTATCTGTTTCTTCAATGGCATACAGAATGAAAAGAAACGGCGCAGGTCTGGCATCGATATGCATTTTACTCACCATGATTCTGGTTATGATGTCTTCAACTTCGGCGCTGTATACCAGCGCAGAGGACTGCCTGAATGCACGCTATCCTAATGAGATAGGAGCGTTCGCATGCAAGTATGGATATGACAAGAGCCTTGATGACCTCAGCATGAAGCTTGATGCGGACCTGAAGGCGGCGGCAGGGCAGCAGGGTGCGGATGTAACGAATAACAAGACTTACTCCGAGTATTCAATAAGCGGGTATTTTGAAAATAGCAAATTGGATGTGACTCTGAACTCCAAGACGAATATGGCATTTATCAATTACGACAGGGTGGCACAGATTTTGTTCCTAGATGTGGATGAATACAACAGCGTATTCGGATATAACGAGGAGGTTGCACCGGGCGAAGCCATCGTGGGGACGCCAAAGGACAATATTGAAATTGGAGACACCATTACAATTGGAGATGTGTCATTTGATGTGACGAAGCGAATAGACGATAGAGTTACTGAAATCGATCCGGCAGCTGAAGGGTCAGCCTGCCCTGGAGTCTTTGTAATTGTTAACGACAAGAACGAAGTGGCAACTCACTTTACAAAGTACAAGGACTATGACGGGAAGCCAATGCTGGCATGGTTCTGGAATTGCCGTTTCGATACGGGTCTTGATGCGGACGGACAGATTGCTGTGGCCGAGGCGCTGGACAAGAAAATGGAGACAGAACTTGAACCACTTGACTTTGACAACATGTACTGCGAGAGTCATGAAGCGGAGAGGGACGATTTCGTCAGCACATTCGGAGGACTCTTCTTCCTGGGAATAATGCTCAGCATCATCTTCCTGATATCCTGCGTAATAATAATTTACTACAAGCAGGTTTCCGAAGGCTTCGAGGATCAGTCGAGATTCGAGATAATGCAGAAGGTGGGAATGACTCCTGTGGACATAAGAAAGAGCGTCAACTCACAGATGCTTACGGTATTCCTGATTCCTATAGCATTTGCATGTCTCCATCTGTTGGTGGTGCTGCCGATTGTGAACAAACTGCTTATGTTGTTCGGACTGTTCAACTTCCCGAGACTGCTTCTTACAGCAGCAATCTGCGCGGTTGTCTGCGGACTGTTCTACGCAGTTATCTACAAAATAACATCGAATGCATACTACAGAATAGTGGCATTGTGCAAATAGTAACAACGCATTGTATCAATTGTGGAGTACAAACCCAAAAGAGAATGACACGTTTTTTATTTATGTGTTGACAAACAATATTATACGCAGTATAGTATTAGCCAAGGAACAATATGCGCAATTGTTATTTTGTTAAAGCAAGGAAAGGAGGCACAAAAGATGGCATTTAAAATCGAATCGAGTTTGTTGGATGCCTGTGCCCTGGCCATACTTAAAAGAGGGGACACGTACGGATACGAGATTACTCAGGAAATGAAGAAAGCGATAGTGATTTCTGAATCCACGCTGTACCCGGTGCTGAGACGACTGCAGAAGGAAGGCTTCTGCATGACCTACGATCAGCCGTACCAGGGCAGGAACAGAAGGTACTACTCGATTACAGAAAAAGGCGAAGCGAAGCTAGCCGAATACAAGAAAGAATGGAACGACTACGTTTCGGCTATTGAGATGTTGCTTTCAGGAGTAAAACCAGGTGGAGCAATAGAGAAAGAAGAGGAAAGAGGTGGCGAGGATGAATAGAGAAGAGTTTATTCTGGCTCTAAGAAAAGAACTGAAGAAACTGCCGCCGGAAGAAATAGTGGCGGCTACAGAATTCTACCAGGAATACTTTGACGAGGCATGCGGTGACATCGAAGATCCGGCAGAACGTGAAAAAGCTGAGAAAGAATTAGTTGGACAGCTTGGAAATTACAAGACAATCGCCGCACAGATCAAAGGTGATTATGCGGCAAGAATTCTGGACGGTGAAGAGGAATATCTTGGTGAGAAACCGGGAAAGAAAAAGAAAATATCGGCAGTGCTCTGGGTCATTCTGGGAATATGTTCCGCACCGGTCACATTACCGATTATTTTCGCAGTGCTGGCAGTAGTTGTCGCAGTACTGGTGGGAATAGCCTGCGGAATCATCGGATGTTTCGCAGCAGGAATCGGTTCACTGGTTATAGGCATCCTGGCAGTACCAACGGCTGTTGCAACGGCGGTTGCATTCATTGGATGCGGACTTATGGGTCTGGCAGTTTCAGCAGCAGCTGCTGTGGGACTTGTGTGGCTCATTAAAATAATCGTAAAAGCTCTGGCAAAATCCTACAGAGAACGTTCTGCAAGGAAACGTGAGGCGGATGAAGCAGCAGGCCAGTGGCACTACAAAGGGGGTGAAGGCAATGAGTAAAGCAGCAAAATTCTTTATCATCTGTGGAATCGTCTGCGTAGTAGGATTGGGACTGACTATCGGAGGATTTGCAGCGGGCGGACTTAAGGGGCTGGACAAGGTAGCCGAGAAGTACGACTGGATGGAAGGCAGCCCGGGCAACATGCAGGTTGAAACGATTGAGGCTACTGAAGACTTCACATCAATAGAGCAGGACGGAAATGTTGATCTGGTTCTCATCGGAGACGACATGCTGGGGAATGCAGATGCATTCATGCCGAAGGCAGTTGCCAAGGTGCTTGAAGAGACCAACATCACACCGGGCACGGCAATCGTGGCATGGGGTGAGAATGTGAACGAGCCTTATGTGAGAACAGAGGAAGGGGTATTAAAAATAACAGGCAAAGACACCGACGGACAGGTTCAGCTTAACTTCACACCGGAGGAGGTTACACCGACAGTAGTTGTTTACTGCGGCGACATGGAACTTGAAAACCTGGCTATCGACAATACTTACGGAGATGTGGGCATTCTGGGAGTCTGTGCAAAAGCAGCAAACATTAATTCCGAAAGCGGGGAAATCTACACCGAGATGTTCACAACCGAAGCTCTTACAGTTTACGGCGAAACTGCCGACATGGAGCTTTCAGGAACATTCAAGGGTGTTACAGTTATTGAGAACGTAGACGGTGATGTTGAAATTGACACAGTTCTGAATCAGAACGAATACGGTCTGAAACTCCAGGCACTATCCGGTGACATCGAAATCAATGACGGCGATATTGAAATTGATGACGTACCTGCCAAATACGAAGCAAGCGGTGGACCGAACCAGCTGAATATTAAGACCGGCAGCGGTGACATAGACATCACCTTCGGATTGTTGACTAGTGCAACTTTTTGTTGACTAGTGCATGTAAAGGTTTTGCGAAATGTTTAATACATTATCGAGTTCTTTACTTGTAACCCGGCCCTTGCAGAGGAAACCCCTGTGCTGGGCCAGCTCCCGGAGAACAAAGCGGCCGGCAAGAGACCTTCGTACCTGATGGTCAAGGCTGGAGCGTGGGGCAAAGGTCACAGCCAGCTCCATAGGTTTTTCTCACTTAAGGACGTGGAGATTCACGGAAAGGCTCCATTCTCGGTTGCAGTCGACGACTGCTTCTGCTCTGACGAAGAACTTAGGGGAAGTGTGGAAATAAGCCCGGAGGACGCTGCGGCTCACCCTGAATACATGTGCGATGCCGGCAGCATGAACTGGAATCTTAAGATAGAAAAAAAGACAGCCTTCAATGTTGGTTACGGAACCAGCAGGCTGTTCAGATTCCTTGAGGCTTTTGAGATGTACTGGCACGCCGAAGATTTTCTTCGTGGCGCTGAACCGCAAGCTGCTCTCGGCATTCTGGTACGAGGGCAAGCCATATGAATTTAACTTCTCGAAGTTCTGGACTTTCACAAGAACGAAGTTTGACTTTGAGGAGACGCCGGACGGAACGAAGCGCCATAACAATCTCTGGAACGGCGGCAACGGCCGGGGAACCGTCAAGCTCTGGGAAAAGAAGGGCGGTAAGCTCGTTCTGATCGACGACATGACGTTCACCCATTGCGGTTGCGAGTACGGAGAATACGATTAATTCTTCAGCAGTCTCAGGGAGTTGAGAATGCACAGCATTGCCACGCCTGTGTCGGCGAGAACTGCCAGCCAGATGTTGGCAAGGCCGGCGAAGCCAAGTGCGAGCACTAAAACCTTGATGCTTAGCGCCAGCCAGATGTTCTGCTTGGCAACGCGACCGGTGCGGGCGGCGATTTTCAAAACCTGCGGAATTGCAGAAACACCTGAATTCATAAATACTATATCTGCGGATTCAACGGCAGCATCGGTGCCGGAGCCCATGGCTCCACCTACGTCGGCACCTGCCAGAACAGGAGCGTCGTTGATGCCGTCACCAACAAACAATATCTCGCCATGCTCTTCTCTTAACTTGAGCATGGCATTTAATTTGTCATCAGGAAGCAGCTGGCTCTGCACATTTCGCGGGTTGATGCCGACCTTTGCGGCGATTGCTTCTGCACGTTCTGTTTTGTCCCCTGTAAGCATTGCAGGAATAAGACCGAGGGCCTTTATCTCTGCAACACCTTGAACTGAGTCAGGCTTAAGTTCATCGTTTGCGCCCTGTGTAAGCGTTCCGGTTTTGTCCAGTGCGACTGCCTTAATACCACGAAGGGCTTCGAGTGCCTGGCCGCTTTTGACCAGAATCCCCTGACGTGATGCTGCACCGACACCCAGGAAGAATGCCAGCGGCACGCTGATAACCATGGCGCACGGACAGCTGATTACCAGGAAGGTAATCGCCGAAGTGATCCAGTTCATCCATGAGGCGCCGAGAATCATTGGCGGGAGCACAGCAACAAGCAGCGCCAGACCGCATACAATCGGCGTGTAGATCTTTGCGAATTTAGTGATGAATTTTTCGATTTCAGGTTTGTTTTCGGAAGCCTGTTCAACGGATTCAAGAATTCTTGTGACCATGGATTCCGAGAGAGGCGCAGTGACTTCCATCGTGAATTCACCGCCCATGCTGATGCAGCCGGAGATCAGTTTCTCTCCGGTTGAGACTTTTACGTGTGCCGGCTCGCCGGTAACAGGCGACGTGTCAAGAAGGCCTTCGCCTGATGCGACGATTCCGTCCAGAGGCACGCGATCACCTGTGGCGACGATGAGGATGTCGCCGGGTTTTGCAAGCTCTGCAGGAATTTCGTGACCGCTTGCCAGAGTGACTTTCTCCGGACGCATGTCGATTGCTTCGGCAATCTGTTCGCGGCTGCGGTCAACGGCAAAATCCTCGAACCTTTCGCCGATGTTATAGAACAGCATAATGCCGACTGCCTCAAGGCAATCTCCTATTGCAAAAGCTGCCAGCGTTGCGATTGCCATTAGAAAGTTCTCATCAAAGACCTCTCCGTGGGCGATGTTCTTTGCCGCTTTTACCAGCACTTTTCTGCCGAGCAGAATATATAGAATGACACAGATTATTATCTTCAGACTACTCATTAACATGATCCATTGCGATGTTCAGAATGTATTTAACGTGATCATCTGCAAGTGAATAGTATGAGTGTTTGCCTTCTTTTCTGTACTTGACGAGATTGTTATCTCTGAGAATCTTCAGCTGGTGGCTGACTGCAGACTTGGTCATGTCCATCAGGACAGCCAGGTCGCATACACACATCTCGCTACAGTTAAGCGCCGCAAGAATGTGAAGTCTGGTGCTGTCACCGAAGACCTTGTAGAGCTTCGTCATTTCTGACAGTTCCTGTTCGCCTGCAATTTCATTGCGTACATGTTCCAGACAATCCTTATGCACAGCACAGCAGTCGCACGTCATTTCATTTCTGCCCATCGTTTCCTCCTTTCCTTAATTGAATAGCTGTTCAACTGTTTCTGCTGTCATTATAGTTGAATAGTTGTTCAATTGTCAAGCACTTTGCTGATTCTGTAGGCTCTGTCAAGATAGCATTTAATTACAATGAATTGTTGAAAAGCCTTCTACTGCGTGATATCATAAAAACCTACGCGTCTAACGCGCAGAATGTTTAAGTATAGTTTGAAGGAGTTAATGAATGAACGAAAAAAAGAAGGCAAACGGGCTGGCGTTACTGCCGATTGTTGTCTTCCTGGTGATTTACCTGGGAGTCGGAATATATTACGAGTACATAAATCCGATTGAAGGCAGCATGGGTTTTTATGTAATGTCTGTTGTAGTGGCATTCATGATTGCCCTGGCAGTTGCATTCTGTCAGAACAGAGAGCTGACATTTGACGAGAAGATTCACGCATGCGCAAAGGGAATAGGTGATGACAACATTACCATCATGATCTTCATATTCCTGCTGGCAGGAGCGTTCAGCGGAACTGCAAGTGCAGGCGGTGGTGCCGAGAGTACAGCGCACATGCTGCTGAACGTTATCCCGGGGAACTTCGCGATTCCGGGGCTTTTCATAATCGCATGCCTGGTTTCAATGGCCATGGGTACTTCATGCGGAACCATTTCCGTGCTGACACCGATTGCTGTCCAGGTAGCGGCTGATGCCGGCCTGAGTCTGCCGATGTGCGTTGCCGCAATCGTTGGCGGAGCAATGTTCGGCGATAATCTTTCGTTCATTTCGGATACAACAATCGCAGCAACCAAGACACAGGGCGTTGCAATGCAGGCGAAGTTCAAAGAGAACTTCTGGATTGCGCTTCCTGCGGCCATAGCCACTCTGATACTGCTTGTGGTAATCTGCCTCAGCGGAGAAGCTACGCCGCTTGAACACTTTGACTTCAACTTCTGGCAGGCTTTGCCTTACTTCGTTGTACTCATTGCCGCACTCTGCGGAATCAATGTGTTCATCGTTCTGTCCGGCGGCGTCATCCTCAGTCTGATTACAGGCGTTGCAACACATGCGCTTACATTTGATACAGCGCTGAGCTCAATGGGCGAAGGCGTTTCGGGAATGTTCGAAACAATGACAGTGGCAATTCTGGTTGCGTCACTTGGCGCACTCATGAAGGAGTTCGGCGGATTCGAATTCATTCTGGGTCTGATCCGCAAGGGCTTTAAGGGAGCCAAGGGAGGACAGCTCGGAATCGGCATCATCGTATCACTCATGGACATCGCCACAGCTAACAATACAATCGCAATCGTAATGGCAGGCCCTCTGGCAAAGGACGTCAGCGAAGAGTACGGCGTTAGACCTGAGAGAACAGCCTCGCTCCTCGACCTGTTCTCATGCGTATGGCAGGGAATCATTCCTTACGGCGCCCAGCTCCTCATCGCATCAGGCCTCGCAGGAATCGGCAGCATCTCAATCGTACCGTTCCTGTTCTACCCGATGTTCCTGCTGATTGCCGGAGTAGTAAGCATCTTCCTCAAAAAATAATGCTTAATTCGTGCCAGGTTGAAACGTTGCCCTTTGTCTCTTTTGTTTTTTTTTGGATTTACAGTACAGCCTTAATCGCTGCCAGCAGTTCGTCGTATTCTTCAAATGCCGGCAGGTCAGGATATTCTGCCTTGATGGCATCGGTGCTCTTGAAGAGGAAGCCGGCTTTGCTGTTTAAGATCATGCCCAGGTCGTTGTGGCTGTCGCCTGAAGCGATAGTCTGGAAGCCGCATGACTGCAGAGCCTTAACTGTTGTCAGCTTGGATTCAGGGCATCTCATCTGAACGCCTGTGATGAAGCCGTCGTCTGAAACTTCGAGAGTGTTGCAGAACAGCGCCGGCCAGCCCAGCTTTTTCATGAGCGGCTGTGCGAACTGTTCGAATGTGTCGCTCAGTACGATAACCTGAGTGATTGATCTCAGCTCGTCCAGGAACTCCTTCGCGCCCGGAAGCGGATCGATTCTTCCGATTGTTTCCTGAATCTCCTTGAGCCCCAGATTGTGCTCTCTGAGCAGGTCGATTCTGTATTTCATGAGCTTGTCGTAATCAGGCTCGTCTCTTGTTGTTCTTCTGAATTCCGGGATACCCGTTTCTTCTGCAAAAGCAATCCAGATTTCCGGCACCAGTACGCCTTCCATGTCGAGGCAAACTATGTTAATGTCTTTCATTTTTCAAAATCCTTCCTTCTCTTGATTTGTGCCCGTTCATTATAGCATATTTTTCAACCTGGCACTAATTAAGCAAAAATGCAACGTTTCAACCTGGTACAAATGTGGCATTAGTCGTCGTGGAGGAAGTCCAGGAAGTCCTCGAAGTCGTCGAAGTCGCTCTCGATGAATTCGAAGAGGATTGGCTCGAGGAACTGGTACTTGGAGACGGGCACGAGGTACTGGGCCAAAGGGCTTGCGCCCAGCTTGCGCTCGAGCTCGCGGATGTCCTCAAGGCTGTAAGCCGCAACGATGAGCTGCGCACAATCCGTCAGGAAGTACACGCCCTTAACGTCGTTGCTGAGCATGAAAACCCTGCGGTCCACATGGTCGTTCGAGTGCTTGAATGCCATGAAAAGCCTGCCGTTAGCATGCTCCGTCATTATTGTATTCAGCCCAATCGTGAATTCCCCAAGGTTTCTGTCCATCTCCTCATCGGAGAGCAAAACCTCATACAGCGTAGCGTACTCGGACTTGCCGAGCATCATTGCCGCTTCGCCTTCGCTAACCTTGAAGCCCGAGCAGTGCTCGAACCCAATGACCTTCAGATTCTTCACGATTACCTTTGAAATTATTGTTTCGTAACTTCCCGCCATCTCAATCAGCGATTCGCAGATGTATTCCCTGCCGCCGTCAGCATAAGCGCGGCCGTCGTCGATTACGTTTCTGCAGAAAGTGGCCTGCACATAACTGTCGTAGATGTCCAGAGGAAAATCGTCCTCCAGCGGGACTCCGCGTCCGGCGCCGCTGTCATGGTTACATGAACCGCGTCCGGCACCGCTGTCACGTCGCATGTCGGCCGGCGCAGTCAGATACCGCGCACCTTCATAATCACGGCCGAAACATCTCATCAGGAAGTAGTTCACCAGCTGATAGTTCGAACGAATCTCGCCACAAATCAGCGGCATGATCTCCGCCATCTCGCGGCCATCCGCCATCTCGCGGCCGTCAGCATCTGTCAGCCCCTCAAAGATAAAACCGTACTCCTCGATTCCCTTAGGCAGCGGGAGTTCGTGCTTCTCATTGAACAGCCGCCAGTGGTTAAGCAAAACCCTCAGCTGCCGCTCCTCAATCTCAACACGCTGTGCGCCAAGACCGCCGATCAGCGCCTGCTCAACCTCAATAAGCTCGTCCGGTGCAGTGCCCACAAGGCTTCTGTAGGTTTCAAGGCCGGCTTCCTCGCAGTCAACATAGAAGAACTGGTGCAAAACCTCCGTTTCATCATATTCCCGAGGCAGGCTTCCATCCATCGCACAGATGTTCCAGCTAACATAAATGGCCAGAACTCCCATGAGACGGGTGTCTGTAACGTATGCGTGTCTGAATGATTTAGGCCTTTCATGTATGGAGGCGGCCAGGCCGCCTTTTATTACTTTAATCTCCGGTCTGCTCATGCAATCATTATATATTAAGCCCGCTAATATTCCCATACTAAATCATGCGCGACCCTTTAATATTTGCGCATTTTAGGATATAATAAACCGTTGAAATGATTATGGAGAAACCAGGAGGAAAGAAATGAAGAGATTATTCACATCAGAATCTGTAACAGAAGGTCATCCGGATAAAATCTGTGACCAGATTTCAGATGCAATCGTGGATGCAATTCTGGCAGAAGATCCGACAGGCAGAGTTGCTGCGGAAACGACTGTCAATACAGGATATGCAATGGTAATGGGGGAAATCAGTACTGAGTGTTATGTGGACATTCCAAAGATCGCAAGAGGGGTTATCTGCGACATCGGATACGACAGAGCCAAGTATGGTTTTGACGGAACCACATGCGCAATCATGTCCGCAATAGATGAGCAGTCACCTGACATCGCACAGGGCGTTGACAGTGACGACATAGAAGGAACAGGCGCAGGAGATCAGGGTATCATGTTCGGCTTTGCCTGCAATGAAACTCCGGAACTCATGCCGATGCCAATCGCTCTGGCCCACAAGCTGGCACTGAGACTTACCGAGGTCCGCAAGAACGGAACGCTCAGCTACCTCAGACCGGACGGCAAAACCCAGGTTACCGTTGAGTACGACGACGACAAGGTAAAGAGAATTGACACTGTTCTGATCTCAACGCAGCACGACCCAAGCGTTGACGTGCCGCAGATCAAGGCAGACCTTATCGAGCACGTAATCAAGCCTGTAATCGATCCGGCACTTCTCGATGACGAAACCAAGTACTTCGTTAACCCGACAGGCAGATTCGTTATCGGCGGACCGCAGGGCGACTCCGGACTGACAGGAAGAAAGATCATCGTTGATACATACGGCGGATATGCTCACCACGGCGGCGGAGCATTCTCAGGCAAAGACCCTACAAAGGTTGACCGTTCAGCAACATACGCAGCCAGATGGGCAGCCAAGAACCTGGTTGCAGCAGGCCTGGCAGACAAGTGCGAAATCCAGGTTGCATACGCAATCGGTATTGCAGAGCCTGTATCAATTCTGGTTGACTCCTTCGGCACAGGCAAGAAGAGCGACGAAGAACTGGCAGCAATCGTAGAGAAGCACTTCGACCTGAGACCGGGTGCAATCATCAGAGATCTGGATCTCAGAAAACCTATCTACAGACAGGTTGCAGCATACGGTCACTTCGGAAGAACAGACATCGACGTTCCATGGGAGAGACTGGATAAGGTAGAAGAGTTAAAGAAGGAACTGTAAATAATGAAAGTAGCGAAGTTCGGTGGATCATCCGTAGCGGATGAACACCAGATTGAAAAGATAAAAGGAATAATAGAAGGGGACAGCGAAATAAGGTATGTCATCGTATCGGCTCCGGGCAAGAGAAATCCGGACGACACCAAGATTACCGATCTGCTGTATCTGATCAAGACTCATCAGGAACACCAGATCCCGTATGACCAGGTTTTTGAAACAATCTGCGGCAGATTCCGCAACGTGGCACAAAGCCTGAACGTGGACATTAACCTTGACGAAGAGTTCGCAGAGATAAGGAAGCAGATAGAGGACGGTGCAAGCGTTGACTACATCGCAAGCAGAGGCGAGTATCTCAACGCACGTCTGATCGCATCATATCTCGGATGGGAATTCGTAGACGCAGCTTCTGTAATCCGCTTCAACGAAAAGGGCAGATTCATGGAAGACCTCACTGATCAGTACATCAGAGACATCCTGAAGGATAAGGATCAGGTTGTCATCCCGGGATTCTACGGATCCAGAGTTGACGGCAGCATCAAAACCTTCTCACGCGGTGGCTCTGACATTTCGGGTGCAATCGTTGCCCGTGCGGTAGGCGCAGACGTTTACGAGAACTGGACCGACGTATCCGGATTCCTCATGGCTGACCCTAGAATCGTTAAAAACCCGAAGCCTATAAAGAGCATTTCCTATATGGAACTGAGAGAGCTTTCCTACATGGGAGCATCGGTTTTGCATGAGGATGCCATCTATCCTGCAAAGGTTGAGAACATTCCGATTAACATCAGGAATACCAACAAACCACAGGATCCGGGAACAATGATTACCGCAGACGTTCAGGTTGACGAGGGCAGCATCATCTCCGGAATCGCAGGCAAGAGAGACTTCACCGTAATAGGAATTTACAAGAGCCACCTGGCCGGCGAAAAGGGCTTCATCAGGAAGCTGGCCGGAATCATGGAGGACAACGATATTACCATCGAGCATCTGCCGACGGGAATCGACACCATGTCGGTTGTAATCGACAACAAGATGCTGGACGGCAAGCTGGATGACATCATCGACGAGATTGAACGCCAGCTGAAGCCTGACACCATCGAGGTGTTTGAGGACATGGCACTGATAGCAACAGTTGGAGCAGGAATGGCTGCCCGCAAGGGTACTTCCGCTCGTCTGTTCGGAGCACTGGCTGCTGCTGATGTAAACATCAGAATGATAGACCAGGGTTCAAGTGAAATGAACATCATCGTAGGTGTTCAGAACCGCGACTTCGAAGAGGCCATCAGAGCCATATATGGCGCGTTTGTAAGCTGATTTCGCTTATGCTATAATATTATTCCCAATGAGGTCAAAACCCGCAATGTAAGCGGAGTCGAAATCATATTTTCTGCTCCGCTTTAATTTAGGAGAATAAATGGACGGAACACTTATCGGTCAGATTGTCGCCATCATAGTGCTGGTGGTTTTCTCCGCATACTTCAGTTCCACGGAAACGGCATTCACATCCTTAAACAGGATCAGGTTGAAAAACCTTGCCAACGACGGGAACAGAAAAGCGGAAAAGGTGCTTGCACTTGATGAACAGTTCGACAAGCTGCTGACAACTATTCTGGTTGGAAACAACATAGTGAACATAGTAATCACTGCAATAGCAACAGTGATGTTCGTAAAGCTCTGCGGAGCTTACGGAGCAACCGTTGCGACGATAGTGGTTACTGTTGTTGTGCTTATTTTTGGTGAGATTACACCGAAGAGCATCGCCAAGGAAAGACCTGAGAAATACGCCATGTTCTCAGAGCCGATAATCCGCGTGTTCATGGTGATTCTCACTCCTGTAAACTTCATATTCACTCAGTGGAAAAACCTAATGGCGAAGGTGTTCAAGCTTCAGGCGGATGATACCATAACAGACGACGAAATCCTCACCATGGTCGAGGAGGCTGAAACAGTCGGCGGCATCGACGAGGAGAGAAGCGAACTGATTCAGAACGCCATCGAATTCGATGAGGTTACGGCTGAGGATGTAATGACTCCGAGGCCTGACATGGTTGCGGTGGATACGGACTGCACAGAGGAGGAACTGGCGGAGATTTTCCGTGAAACAGGCTTCAGCAGAGTGCCTGTTTACGAGGAGGAAATCGATAAGATTCTGGGCGTAATAAACCAGAAGGATTTTCACAATTTCATTCAGGGAACAGACAAGGATATTCACGACTTCATAACGCCTGTAGTATTCGTTGCGGAATCGATGAAGGCGTTTGACCTGCTTAAGAAGATGCAGCAGATAAACACTCACATGGCGATTGTAGTCGATGAGTACGGCGGCACATCGGGCCTCGTTACGATGGAGGACATTATCGAGGAGCTGGTCGGCGAGATATTTGATGAACATGACGTTGTAAGAAACAAGGAAATCATGCCTCTTCAGAACGGAAGCTACAGAGTACAGGGCAGCGCCAATCTGGAGAAGGTTCTGGATTACTTCGACATAGATGTGGAATCCCAGGAGGTTAACACAGTTAACGGCTGGGTTGTAATGGAACTTGACAGACTGCCGAAGAAGGACGACAGATTTGAGCGCGTAATAGAGGACAAGCTGTTCAAGGGAAGAGTAACCAAGGCGGATGACCGCAGAGCGATAGAAATTAATCTCGTTGTCGAGGATGCACCTGACAGCGAAGAGGACATAAAAGAAAGGAAAGTGGATAACAAATGAGTTTAATGGAAAAAGTGTTCGGAGATCTTAACGAAAAGGAAGTTAAGAAGGTCTCCAAAATCGCAGACAAGGTTATGGCGTATGACGAGGCCATGCAGCAGCTCACAGACCAGGAGCTGAGAGACAAGACGGCTGAATTCAAGCAGAGAATCGCAGACGGGGAAAGCCTGGACGATCTGCTGCCGGAAGCCTTTGCAGTCTGCAGAGAAGGGGCGTGGAGATCCCTGGGAATGAAGCACTTCTACGTGCAGGTAATCGGCGGAGTCGTTCTGCATCAGGGACGTATTTCCGAGATGAAGACAGGTGAAGGTAAAACCCTCGTGGCAACACTGCCTGCATACCTGAATGCGCTGGAAGGCAAGGGCGTTCACGTAGTAACAGTCAACGACTACCTGGCAAAGAGAGACATGGAGTGGATGGGCAAGCTGTACACCTTCCTGGGCCTTTCTGTTGGCTGCGTAATCCACGGAATCACAGAAGAGGAAAGACGTGCGGCTTATGAAGCCGACATCACATACGGAACAAACAACGAGTACGGTTTCGACTACCTGAGAGACAACATGGTTGTCTACAAGGAACAGATGATGCAGAGAGAACTCAACTACGCAATCGTGGACGAGGTCGACTCCATCCTCATCGATGAAGCCAGAACTCCGCTGATTATTTCCGGTCGCGGCGACAAGTCAACGGACATGTACAAAAAGGCCGACCGCTTCGTTCAGACTCTCATTAAGGGAGAGAAGAACGAGCAGGACAAGACAGAGACCGGAGATTTTACAATTGAGGAAAAGGACAACCAGATTGCCCTTACCGAAGCAGGTGTTGAGAAGTGCGAAGCGTACTTCGACATCGAGAACTTCTCGGATCCTGAGAACATGGAAATCAACCATCACGTTATGCAGGCCCTGAAGGCCCGCAACATGATGAAGCGCGACGTTGACTACGTTGTTCGCGACGGCGAAATCATCATCGTAGACGAGTTCACCGGACGTATGATGTTCGGAAGAAGATACTCCGACGGTCTGCACCAGGCCATCGAGGCGAAGGAAGGACTGCTGGTTCGTTCCGAGTCCAAAACCCTCGCTACCATCACTCTCCAGAACTACTTCAGAATGTATCAGAAGCTGGCGGGAATGACAGGTACAGCCAAGACGGAAGAAGCGGAATTCACCGACATCTACAACATGGACGTAGTTGTAATTCCGACCAATAAACCGATTGCCAGAGAGGACTTCCCGGATGCCGTTTATCCAACTGAGAAGGGTAAGTTCAAGGCGATTGTTGACCGGGTTTCAGAGTGTCATGAAACAGGACAGCCTGTACTGGTTGGTACAATTTCAATCGAGAAGTCAGAGGAAATCGCCGATGCTCTCAGCAAGCGCGGAATCAAGAACTTCAACGTACTGAACGCGAAGAACCACGAGAAGGAAGCCCAGATTGTTGCAGAGGCAGGCCGTGAGGGCGCTATTACAATCGCAACTAACATGGCCGGTCGTGGTACCGACATCATCCTGGGCGGCAACCCTGAATTCGAGGCCAAGCGTGAAATGGAAAGACAGGAATACACACCTGAACAGATTTCATTCGCAACAAGCTTCGTGCAGGATGACGACGAGGAACTGAATGCGGCAAGAGCCAAGTTCCGGGAGCTGCTTCAGAAGTTCAAGGATGAGAGAAGAGATGAACAGCAGAGAGTAATCGAGCTGGGAGGACTTTGCATCATAGGTACTGAGCGTCACGAATCAAGACGTATTGACAACCAGCTGAGAGGCCGTTCCGGACGTCAGGGAGACCCGGGCAAAACCCAGTTCTGCGTTTCCATGGAAGACGACCTGATGCGTCTCTTCGGCGGAGACAGAATGCAGAACATCGTACACAGACTGGGCGTTGAAGATGACGAAGCCATCGAAGCAAACATGATCTCCAAGCAGATCGAGAACGCCCAGAAGAAGGTTGAAGGACGTAACTTCGGAATACGTAAATACGTTCTCCAGTACGACAACGTAATGAACAAGCAGCGTGAGATCATATACAGCGAACGTAAGAGAGTTCTCTTCGGAGAGGATCTGCGCGAGGACGTTACGCACATGACACGCAAGCTGATAGATGAAATAGTAGACCCGATCGTTATCGCATCCAAGTATGCGGAGGAGTGGGACTTCGACACCATGAACAAGGGCCTGGTAAGAATCACAGACAGATTCGAGCCTCTGGCATTTGACTCAGAAGACCTGGCTAACATGGATGAGGAGTCACTGAAGAACGGTCTGTACGAAGAGTTCGACGAACTCTACGACGAGAAGGAAGCGGAAATCGGAGCCGACAGACTTCGTGAAGTTGAGCGCATGATTCTGCTGAGAGTTGTAGATAACAAGTGGATGGATCACATCGACGCCATGGATCAGCTGAAGAGCGGTATCGGACTCAGAGGTTTGGGCGGACAGGATCCGGCGGCAGCATATGCACACGAAGGTTTTGCAATGTTCGAACTGATGGTTGCATCAATTCAGGAGGACTTCGTAAGAGCATGCTACAACGTAACTGTTAAGACCGGAACAGAGAGAAGAAACGTTACGGGAATGGGTGAATCCCACAAGGATGAATTCAGCGATGACGAGCTGAAGGCACAGGCACAGGCAAAGGCTGCCGGCGCTCAGGTTGACATGGGCGGAGCACCTGCCGCAGCTGCAGTTCCTAAGAGGGAGAGAACACAGGAGACATTTAAGAGAGAGCAGCCGAAGGTTGGAAGAAACGACCCTTGTCCTTGCGGTTCAGGCAAGAAGTACAAGCACTGCTGCGGAAAGAACGCATAAATGATAATCGCACTTGAAGAGTTAAAAACCAGACTGCCGGAGATGGAGAAGTCTCTCGCGGAGGCCGAGGAATCCCTTGCTCCGGAGACGATGAAAACCAGACTGCAGGAAATAGATGAGCAGATAAACGTGCCGGGATTCTGGGATGACCAGAAGGCGGCGCAGAAGCTGATGCGTGAGAAGAAATCCCTGGAGGACGGACTCGCTGAGCTCGAAGGCTTAAAGAGCAGATTTGAGGATCTTCACGTCATGGTTGAAATGGCGGAGGAAGCTGAAGGCTCAGGCGAGGGCGGAGCGGAAGAAGCTGAACTTCTGGCGGAAGAGGCCACCGAAGGAGCAGATGCTCTGGTTAAGGATGTGGAGGCTTTGCGTCTTAGAACTCTGCTTGACGGCGAGTATGACGGCAACAACGCCATCATTTCACTGCATGCGGGCTCCGGCGGAACTGAGGCCATGGACTGGGCTGAGATGCTTCTCAGAATGTACACCAGGTGGTGCGAGCAGCATAAGTACAAGGCTAAGCTGCTGGACATTAACGACGACACTGAAGCGGGAATCAAGAGTGCAACGCTTCTGGTTGAGGGCCCGAATGCATACGGATATCTCAAGAACGAGAAGGGCGTGCACAGACTGGTGAGAATTTCTCCGTTTGACGCGTCGGGAAGAAGACATACATCGTTTGCATCCCTTGATGTAATTCCGGAGATGGATGACGATGTGGACATAGAAATCCGTCCTGAGGACATCAGAGTCGACACCTACCGCTCAAGCGGAGCAGGCGGACAGCACGTAAACACAACGGATTCGGCCATCAGAATCACACATCTGCCGACTCACATCGTTGTTACGTGTCAGAATGAAAGATCGCAGATTCAGAACCGTGAAACGGCCATGAAGATGCTGAAGTCCAAACTGTACGAGCTTAAGATTCAGGAGCAGAAGGAATCACTGGACGAGCTGAAGGGCGACTACAGCCAGATTACCTGGGGAAGCCAGATTCGTTCCTACGTGTTCCAGCCGTACACAATGGTAAAGGATCACAGAACGAACGCTGAAACGGGCAATGTTCAGGCAGTGATGGACGGGGATATAGACTACTTCATCAATGAGAAGCTGAAGCAGAAATAACCCTTCTTGTATACAGTATTAATACCCGTAATTGGCAAATTACAGGTTGTTAAGAAGTACACCTTGTGTTAAGATTTTATCGGTGGTGCGGAATGCATCACTATATAGTTGTGCAAAAAAAATTACTAAGAAGGAGATGCAAAAACTATGAGCGCTATAGGCGAAACTTTAGTTACGTTCTGGAATTCAACCGGTATAGCAAACTTCGGTTACCAGAATGGAATCATGATCGTGGTTTCACTGATCTTCCTGTATCTGGCTATCAGACACGGATTTGAACCACTGCTTCTGGTTCCAATCGCATTCGGTATGTTACTTTCAAACCTGCCAATGACAGGAATCTTCCTTAATGACGTAGTTCATGAAGGTGTAACGAATTCCAATCAGTTGGCGGATGCCGGAATATTCTCGATATTCTATCTGTTGAAGCCTGTACTGCCTTCGCTGATATTCCTTGGCGTAGGTGCGATGACAGACTTTGGACCGCTGATTGCTAATCCGAAGTCACTGCTCATGGGTGCTGCAGCTCAGTTAGGTATATTCTTCGCATTCTTCTCAGCGATATTCCTCGGATTCAATGCTCAGGAAGCAGGATCAATCGGAATCATCGGAGGAGCTGACGGCCCTACAGCCATCTATCTGACAAGTAAACTTGCAGACCATCTGTTAGGCCCGATTGCGGTAGCGGCGTACTCGTACATGGCACTTGTACCTGTAATACAGCCGCCTATCATGAAGCTTCTTACAACGAAGCACGAGAGAGAACTCAAGATGGATCAGCTGAGAACAGTTTCTCAGAGAGAGAAGATTATCTTCCCTATCGCTGTAACCATCGTAATCGCATTACTGCTCCCTTCAGTAGCACCTCTTATCGGTATGCTGATGATGGGCAACCTGTTCAAGGAATGCGGCAGAACAGCCAGACTTTCCGATACATCATCAAATGCACTTTCAAACATCCTGGTAATCCTGCTGGGAACATGCGTAGGTGCATCAGCTGTCGGAACTTCATTCCTGACATGGGCTACAATCAAGATCATCATCCTCGGTGTAATGGCATTCTGCTTCGGTACTGCAGGTGGTGTATGCGTAGCCAAGATAATGAATGCGGTGTCCAAGACACCAATCAATCCGCTTATCGGATCTGCCGGCGTATCAGCCGTACCTATGGCAGCCCGTGTATCGCAGGTTGAAGGCCAGAAGGCTAACCCAACGAACTTCCTGCTCATGCACGCAATGGGACCTAACGTTGCCGGCGTAATCGGATCAGGCGTAGCAGCAGGCGTAATGCTCTGCATGTTCGGCGGATATTAATTCTAAAGATTTTGCAATCTCTAAATCATTTTTATACACTATGAGAAGTCCGTGGGCAAAGCTTACGGACTTTTCGCTAGGAGAAGACATGACTATAAATACTGTTCTGTTCGACTTCGACGGAACAATAATGGACACAAACAACGTGGTGCTGGCCTCATGGCAGCACACGTTCAGGGAACTGACGGGTAAAGAGGGTGACGTTGACTACATTCTCTCAACCTTCGGAGAACCGCTGGAACTCAGCATGAGAAACACGTTTCCGGAGGTGCCGATTGAGGAATCCGTAAATGCCTACAGAAGCTTTCACAGAAAGAACTTCGAGGGCATGATTGAGATGTTCCCCGGAGTGAAGGAACTTGTTCTGGAGCTAAAGGCACGGGGCTACAAGCTGGGCATCGTCACATCCAGAGTAAAGGTCACGACCGACCTGGGCCTGGCCAAGTACGGCCTGCAGGACTGCTTCGACTTCACCATCACCGCCGACGAAGTGACCCGGCACAAACCGGATCCGCAGTCTCTCGAAATAGCCATGCAAAAGCTTGGCTCGACGCCTGACGAAACCATCTACGTAGGCGACACCATGTTCGACATACTGTGCGCAAAGAACGCCGGCGTAATGTCGGTACTCGTCGCATGGAGCGCGGCGCTGGCAGGAAGGACGATGGAGTCATTCGCACCGGAGGAACGGCCGGATTACATCATCAATGATCCGGAGGAAATGCTTAATATAGTATAAATAAAAGAGGGCGATAGCCTGATCCGGGAGTTTTCCAAAACTCCCGGATCAGGCTATCGCCCTCTTTATTATGCTCTCTACGCGTTGCGTCCGCAGCAGTGCTTATACTTCTTGCCGGATCCGCACGGACATGGCTCATTACGTCCAACCTTCGGCGTCTCCCTGCGAACAGTCTTTGAATTCTTGTACTTCTTGGCGATTTCAATCATCTTGTCCTTGCCGAGAACTGTCTCCCACTGAGGCAGGCTGAAGAGATAGTCGGCATCTGCCTTGAGCATGTTGTAGAAGAGTTCCTCAGGAAGGATTTCAACCTCAACCTGTGAGGATTCGTCCATGTTCTCATAGTCGTTAGGAGTCTTGATGCTCTCATTGATGCCGTCCAGGAATCCTATGAAGATTGCAGGACGTACTTCGTACTTCCCGGCGAGCTCGCCCAGAGTGCCTGTCATCTTTTCTTCAGGATGATCCAGGATGTCGCTGTAGATTTTTGTTTCCGCTTCGCTGTATTCCTTCCAGAATTCAGGGAAGGTTTCTTCTGTCTGATTCTCAATCAGGGTTTTCCATTCCTTATAAAGCTCTGACATTTGTTTCTCCTTTTCGGTAAGCCGGGAATTCTACTTGAGAATGTCCTTGGCGATTTCCATTACATCTCCGATAACTGCGCTGCCTGTAGGAAGCGGACCTGCTCCCGGGCCGTAGAACATGAGAGTTCCGACAGCGTTGGCCTTTACATATACGGCATTGAACTCCTTGAGCACGCCTGCGAGAGGGTGGTCGTTCTTGATGAGCATCGGTCCTACTGAGTAGTCGATGTCGCCGTTGTCCTTGCGGGCTGCATGTGCGATAAGCTTGATAACGCAGTCGTCAGCCTTTGCCTGTTCAATCTTTTCCTTTGTGATTTCAGTAATGCCCTTTGTCGGGATTTCTGTAGGCGGTACGTACTTGTCAAACATGAGAGCCATCAGGATGCTCAGCTTGTTTGCTGCGTCGATACCTTCAACGTCCGCTGTAGGATCAGCTTCTGCAAAACCCTTGACCTGTGCGTCCTTCAGAGCTGTTGCATAGTCCAGTCCTTCATTTGACATCATGTGGAGAATGTAGTTGGTTGTGCCGTTTACGATTCCCATGACCTCGTTGTATTTATTGCTCTTGAGCGGTCCCTGCAGTGCGGTGAGAATAGGAATTCCGCCGCCTACGCTTGCTTCGAATCTGAACTGTACGTTGTTTCTCTTGGCTGCATCCTGGAGCTTTTCCCAGCTTGCTGCAACTGCCGCCTTGTTGGCTGTAACAACGTGCTTGCCGTGTTCCAATGCTTCGTACATGAGTGTTGAAGCAGGTTCAACGCCACCGAGCAGTTCGATTACTATATCGATTTCAGGATCTTCAAAAATCTGTGCCGCATCTGTCACAAACTGATTTCTTGCAACTGCGATGTCGCGTTCTCTGTCAATATCCTTCTCAAGAATCTTTGTAATGTTAATCTTTGTTCCAAGCTCTTTTTCGATTTCAGTTCTGTTCATCTCAAGAGTCTTGTATGAGCCTGTTCCTATGTTGCCCAGACCCAGAAGCCCGATTTTGATTTCTTTCATGTTAACCTCCAATAGCTGCGCATTTCGCGCTCGCCAATCATTATACATTAAAGCTCGGCGAATTTAAACCTAAACCGTGCTATACTGTTTGAGGCACTCAGACAGCTTGGCTTTCCTGAACTGAAATGACATTTAATTGAGGGTTTTCCACTATTTGGACTGATGACTAAAACCCCTCGAAATGATATACTATACTAAATGAAACTTGGGTATGACTTAACAATTGAACAGACCCAGAAACTCGTGATGACGCCGGAGCTGATCCAGGCGATTCAGATTCTGCAGTTCAACAATCAGGAGCTGGAATCTTATGTGCAGGAACAGCTTCTGGTTAACCCTGTCCTGGAACAGAGTCACGAGCCTGGGGACGAAGAAAGAGAGTCCGAAAGCCTGGCTGACCGCAAGGCTTCCGAAGAGGATCTGCTCAACTGGAAGGACTACATCAGAAACACGAAATTCGACGACATCAGCTACAACCAGTGGCGGGAGAGAAGCAGTCAGCCGGAGGGTAATTCCTACGAGCAGTACGTGACCAAAAGCGACGTAACGCTGCCGGAGCATCTGATGTTTCAGTACCAGTTCGCAGCAGTCAGCAAAGGCTGTCGCAGAGTGGGCAAATACATAATAGAATCCCTGGACGAAAACGGCTACATGACAAGCACTGTCGAGGAGATCGCCGCTGCAACGGGAACGACAGCCGAGAAGGTTAGCGAGGCTTTGGAAATTATTCAGGGCTTCGAACCGGCAGGCGTAGGAGCCAGAGACATCAGCGAGTGTCTGCTGATCCAGCTGAGAAATCTCAACGCGCTCACTCCGCAGATGGAGGACCTGATTACCAACCATCTGTCGGACATCGCAGACAACAGACTCGGCGCAGTAGCCAGAGACATGGGGATTTCCGTGCAGGCCGTTCAGGACATGAGCGACATTATCAAAACCCTGGAGCCGAAACCGGGCAGGCAGTTCGCAACCGAGATGGAGACCAAGTACGTGGTGCCTGACGTTCTGGTTGAAAAGGTTGACGACAGATACGTTGTGTCGGTGAACGAGCACAGTACGCCTCACCTGATGGTCAGCTCATACTACAGCAGGCTTTTGCGTGATGCGGAGACGGACGAGCAGCTGGCCGAGTATCTGACGGACAGACTCAATTCGGCACGCTGGCTGATAAAGAGCATCGAACAGAGGAAGGACACCATCTACAACGTGGTGACTGCCGTGGTCAAGTACCAGCAGGATTTCTTCGATAAGGGAAGTAAGTACCTCAAAACCCTTACACTCAAGGACATCGCCGAGGAAGTGGGAATCCACGAATCCACGGTTTCCAGATCCATAAACGGCAAGTACCTGCAGTGCCCGAGGGGAGTATTTGAAATCAAGTACTTCTTCTCCGCGGGAGTTTCGGACGAAAGCGGCGAAGGGATTTCCTCGAAGAGCATCAAGGAGTTCATCAAGGAACTGGTTGAAGACGAGGATGAGAGAAAACCTCTCAGCGACCAGATCATGGTGAAGCGGCTGAAGGAAAAGGGAATTAACATTTCCAGACGAACGGTTGCCAAGTACAGAGATGAGCTGGGCATTCTGTCATCGTCGAAGCGAAGAAGATATTAACCCGAAAGGGCTGATATAAATTTACCAATTATTTTTATCTTTATAGGTGTTTTTTACGGAGGATTGAAAAATGGCAATTAAAATTGGTATCAGCGGTTTTGGTCGTATCTCACGTCTGGCTATTCGCTCAGCTATGAGCATGCCGGATATTGAAATCGCAGGAATCAACTATCGTAGCGCAGACGATCTGGGTCTGGAGTATCTTCTCTACATGCTGAAGTATGACTCAACATTCGGACTCTTCCCTGGCGAACTCGGAATCTATGACGGCGGTCTGGTAATAGACGGCAAGCAGATCCCTGTTTACAGCGAGAAGGACCCTAAGGACATTCCTTGGGCTGAATGCGGAGCAGAGTACATCGTAGAGGGTACAGGCGCATACAACACAGAAGAAAAGGGTATGCCGCACATCGAAGCCGGAGCTAAGCACGTTATTATCACAGCTCCTGCCAAGGACGATTCACCAACATTCGTAGTTGGCGTAAACGAAAACGAATACACTTCAGACATGAAGGTTGTTTCAAACGCATCATGTACAACTAACTGTCTGGCACCTATGTGCAAGGTTCTGGAAGACAACTTCGGAATTGACCAGGGCCTCATGGCAACAATCCACGCTGCTACATCCAAGCAGACTGTTGTTGACAAGAAGAACAAGAAGGACTGGAGAATCGGCAGATCAGTATTCAACAACATCATCCCTACAACTACAGGTGCAGCAAAGGCAGTAGCCAAGGTTATTCCTGCACTGAAGGGAAGAATGACAGGCCTGGCATACAGAGTTCCTACAGCTGACGTTTCAGTAGTAGACCTGAACGTAATCCTGAAGAAGGAAACAAGCCTTGAGGAAATCAACGCAGCAATGAAGAGAGCTTCAGAAAACGAACTGAAGGGCATCCTGAGATACGTTGACGAACAGTGCGTAACTCTGGACTTCGTAGGTGAGACATGCACTTCAATCTACGACGCAACAATGGGCATCGCTCTGAACGAAAAGTTCTTCAAGCTCCTTGCTTACTATGACAATGAATACGGTTATGCAACCAAGGTTCTCGAACTGATCAGACACATGTACAGTGTAGACAATAAATAATCTGAAAGGATATTATCATGAAAAAGACTGTAAGAGACGTTGACGTTAAGGGCAAGAAGTGTCTGGTTAGATGCGACTTTAACGTTCCAATGAAGGACGGTGCAATCACTGACGATTTCAGAATCGTATCCGCACTTCCTACTATCAAATATCTGGTAGACAACGGCGCATGTGTAATTCTCATGTCACACATGGGTAAGCCGAAGGGCGAACCGAAGCCTGAACTTTCACTGGCACCTGTAGCCAAGAGACTGGAAGAACTCCTTGGTCAGGAGGTTAAATTCAGCTCATGTCCTACAGTTGTATGCGACCACATCAAAGAGGTTGCAGCAGACCTCAAGCCGGGCGAAGTAATGCTTCTGGAGAACACCAGATACAGAGCAGAAGAAACCAAGAGCGAAGAGCCGTTCACAGGCGAGCTGGCAGCTCTCGGCGAACTGTTTGTAAACGACGCATTCGGAACTGCACACAGAGATCACAGCTCAACTGCAGGTCTGGCAAGATATCTGCCTACAGTATCGGGATTCCTGATCGAGAAGGAAGTCAAGTTCCTGGGCGATGCAGTGGAAAACCCTGAGAGACCGTTCGTGGCAATCATGGGCGGCGCCAAGGTGGGCGACAAGATTCCTGTAATCGAAAACCTCCTGAAGAAGGTTGATTCCATCATCATCGGTGGCGGAATGATGTACACATTCTTCAAGGCAAAGGGATATGAAATCGGCAAGTCGATTCTCGACGAAGAGAGCATCGGCCTGGCAGGCGACCTTCTGAAGAAGGCCGAAGATGCAGGCGTAAAAATCCTGCTTCCTGTTGACACCGTTTGCACAGACGATTTCGAAGCCAATAACGTAATTGAAACATTCGACGCGGACAAGATGCCTGCAGACATGCTGGGAATGGACATCGGTCCTAAGACCATTGAACTTTACAGCGCTGCAATCGCAGAGGCAAAGACTGTTGTCTGGAACGGACCTATGGGCGTATTCGAAAACCCTAAGTTCGAAGCAGGCACAAAGGCCATCGCAGAAGCTCTGGCAGCAAGCGATGCTGTAACTGTAATCGGCGGCGGAGATTCCGCAGCTGCAGTTGAACAGTTCGGTCTGAAGGATAAGATGACTCACGTTTCCACAGGCGGCGGAGCATCAATGGAATTCCTCGAGGGCAAGGTTCTTCCTGGAATCGCATGCATTGAAGAGAAATAACGGAGGCAGAAGATGAGATTACCATTCATAGCCGGCAACTGGAAGATGTTCAAGAACAAAGCCGAGGCTCTGGATTTTGCAGAAGAGTTCAAGGGACTCTACGGCGGTACCGATGTGCAGACAGCAATCTGCGCACCGTACACAAATCTGGAAACACTGGTTGAGGCTTTCAGAGGAACTAACATCGGCGTAGGCGCACAGAACGTGCATTTTGCAGATGAGGGTGCATACACCGGCGAGATTTCCGTGAGAATGCTGGAGGAAATCGGCGTTGACTACTGCATAGTGGGACACTCCGAGAGAAGACAGTATTTCGCAGAGACTGACGAGACTGTAAACCTTAAGCTGAAGAAGCTTCTGGAGAGCACCATCAGACCGATCATGTGCGTAGGCGAAAGCCTGGAACAGCGTGAAGCGGGCGAACTCTTTGACTTCGTAAAGGCTCAGCTTGAGGGCGGCCTGGCCGGAATTGAGGCGAAGGACGTTGAGGACATCGTCATTGCGTATGAGCCGATCTGGGCAATAGGCACAGGCGTTACAGCCACACCGGAGCAGGCTGAGGAGATGTGTGCTTTCATCAGAAATACACTTATCGAAATGTACGGTGAGGAAACTGCAGACGAGGTTATTATTCAGTACGGCGGCAGCGTAAAACCTGCTAACGCAACTGAGATAATGAACATGGATGAAATCGACGGCGCTCTGGTTGGCGGAGCCAGCCTCAAGGCGCAGGATTTCATGCAGATCATAGATTTTTAATCGGGAGGAAACAGATGGCATATATTGAAGATGTTCTGGCACGTGAGGTGCTGGATTCAAGAGGTAATCCTACCGTAGAGGTAGAAGTGCTCCTGGATGACGGTACAATGGGAAGAGCTATTGTTCCTTCAGGAGCATCAACAGGAGTTCACGAAGCTGTTGAACTGAGAGACGGCGACGAGTCCAGATACATGGGCAAGGGAACTCTGACAGCAGTAGATAACGTAAACGACATTATCGCTGACGAAGTAATCGGATGGGATCCGTTTGATCAGCCGGGTCTGGACAAGCTGCTGATTGAACTGGACGGAACACCGAACAAGGGCAAGCTGGGAGCCAACGCCATTCTGGGCGTATCAATGGCAACTGCAAGAGCTGCAGCAGAGTCAATCGGACTGCCGCTTTTCCAGTATCTCGGCGGAGTAAACGGCAAGGTTTTGCCTACTCCTATGATGAACATCCTGAACGGCGGATCACACGCTGACAACACTGTAGACATTCAGGAATTCATGATCATGCCTGTTGGCGCCAAGTCATTCAGAGAAGCCTTGAGAATGGGTGCTGAAACATTCCACAATCTCAAGAAGATTCTGAAGGGCAAGGGCCTGAACACAGCAGTCGGTGACGAGGGTGGATATGCTCCAAACCTGGCAACTAACGAAGAAGCAATTCAGGTTATTATCGAGGCCATTGAGAAGGCCGGATACAAGCCCGGCGACGATATCAGAATCGCTCTGGACTGTGCAGCAAGTGAATTCTACGATGAAGAAAAGGGAATTTACGACTGGAAGGGCGAAGGCAAGCAGATGACACCTGAAGAACTGGTAGAGTTCTACGAAGGAATCTGCGACAAGTATCCAATCATCTCAATCGAAGACGGCATGGCTGAAGATGACTGGGACGGCTGGAAACTGATGACCGAGAAGCTCGGAGACAGAATCCAGATTGTAGGCGACGACCTGTTCGTTACAAACACCGAAAGACTCAAGAAGGGTATCGAAACCGGAACTGCCAATTCAATCCTCATTAAGGTTAACCAGATAGGTACTCTCACAGAGACATTCGATGCAATCGAGATGGCGAAGAAGGCCGGATATACAGCAGTTGTTTCACACAGATCAGGCGAAACTGAAGATACGACAATCGCCGACATCGTAGTGGGACTGAATGCAGGTCAGATCAAGACAGGATCACTTTCCAGAACTGACCGTATCGCCAAGTACAACCAGCTTCTGAGAATCGAAGAGATGCTCGATGATGTGGCACAGTACGCAGGCATGGATGCATTCTACTGCATCAAAAAGAAATAGCTGAGGAAACAGCTTGGAAAGGGGCAAAAACACAAGGTTTTGCCCCTTTTTTTAAGGCAAAAACCCATTGATTTACACATTCCCGTATGTTAAACTAACTAAGTTAGAAAACAAGGAGGTAAAGAAATGAGTTTAGCTCTTAAAATAGTACTTTTAATTGCGAGCATTGTGCTGATTATCAGCATCCTGTTACAGTCAAGTAACAGTGCCGGATTATCAGGCTCAATCGGCGGTGGAGCAGAGCAGCTTTTCGGTAAGAAGAGAAGCTCAGGTTACGATGCAATTCTGAGCAAGATTGCAACAGTTACAGCAATCCTGTTTATCGTAATCTCACTGGTACTCGTAGCTATTGAATAGGTTATTAAATAATTAATTATTTTATTATTTTCGCAATATGTACAACTTTTTAAGAGGCATCTTACGATGCCTCTTAAGTGGTTTTGCGAGAGGGAGGTAATATCAAATGAAAGCATTAGCTGTGATTGCTGTATGCTCGGCAATCGTAGGACTAATCGTCGCAGTTGTACTGGCCATGTGGATTAAGAATTCAGACCAGGGAACAGACAGAATGAAGGAAATCTCAGGATTTATCAGAGAAGGCGCATTCGCATTTCTGAAGAGAGAGTACAAGATTATGGCAATCGTAATCATCGTTCTGGCTCTTGCTATCGGCATCGGCCTGCAGAGCGTGACTACAGCCATCCTGTACATCTTCGGCGCAGTACTTTCAGTTCTGGCAGGATTCTTCGGAATGAACGTTGCTACATGGGGTAACGTAAGAACTGCCAACGCTGCTAAGGAAAGCGGCATGAACAAGGCTCTGAAGATCGCATTCAGATCAGGCGCAGTAATGGGTCTGGCTGTTGCAGGTCTGGGACTGTTCGGAATCGGAATCGTAGTTGTATGTCTGGATCTGGCAACAGTAGTTCAGTGCATTACAGGATTCGGATTCGGAGCTTCATCAATGGCTCTGTTCGGACGTGTAGGCGGCGGAATATATACAAAGGCTGCAGACGTAGGTGCTGACCTTGTAGGTAAGGTTGAAGCAGGAATCCCTGAAGATGACCCTCGTAACCCGGCAGTTATCGCTGACAACGTAGGCGACAACGTAGGTGACGTAGCAGGTATGGGTTCCGACCTTTACGAGTCATACTGCGGATCAATCATTTCAGCCATCACTCTGGCTGCAGTAGCAGCAGGAGCATCCGGCGGACTGTTTGACGAAGCAACAGCAGCATTGTTCCCACTCATCATGGCAGCAGTTGGTATTCTGGCTTCAATCATTGGTATTCTTCTCGTAAGAGGCAAGGAAGGTTCAAATCCGGCCAACGCTCTGAACGCAGGAACATACATCGCAGCAGGTTGTGTAGTAATCGTATCAATCATTCTCTCCAAGGCTATGCTGGGAAGCTTCTCATTCGCAGTTGCTATCATCGCAGGTCTGCTGGTTGGAGTTATCATTGGTAAGATCACAGAGATCTACACTTCAGCAGATTACAAATCAGTTAAGAAAATCGCAGAGCAGTCACAGACAGGCCCTGCTACAACAATTATCTCAGGCCTCGGCGTTGGCATGATGTCAACAGTATGGCCGATTCTCTTCATCGCAGCAGGAATCTTCGCAGCATACTTTGCTACCGAAACTGTTGGAACAGGAATGGGAATGTACGGAATCGCACTGGCGGCAGTTGGAATGCTTTCAACTACCGGTATGACTGTAGCAGTTGACGCTTACGGTCCTGTATCAGACAATGCCGGCGGTATCGCAGAAATGGCTGAACTTCCTGAGGAAGTAAGAGAAATCACTGACAAGCTCGACTCAGTTGGTAACACTACAGCAGCTATCGGCAAGGGTTTTGCAATCGGTTCAGCAGCTCTGACAGCTCTGGCACTGTTCGCATCATACTCAGCTGTAACAGGTCTCTCAACTGTTTCACTGCTTAACCCAATCGTAATCATCGGACTGTTCATCGGAGCTATGCTTCCGTTCATGTTCTCAGCTTTCACCATGAATTCAGTAGGTAGAGCTGCTAACCAGATGATCGAAGAAGTAAGAAGACAGTTCAGATCAGACGAAGGAATCCTGGCAGGAACATCCAAGCCTGACTATGCACACTGCGTTGACATTTCAACTCAGGCTGCACTGAAGGAAATGATCGTGCCTGGCCTCATGGCAATCGTTGCACCACTGGCAGTTGGTATCATCCTTGGACCTGAAGCTCTCGGCGGAATGCTGGCAGGAGCTCTCGCAGCAGGCGTACTGCTCGCTCTGATGATGGCCAATGCAGGCGGCGCTTGGGACAATGCCAAGAAGTACATCGAAGAAGGACACTATGGCGGCAAGGGTTCAGAAACTCACGCTGCAGGCGTTATCGGCGACACAGTTGGTGACCCGTTCAAGGATACATCCGGTCCTTCAATCAACATCCTCATCAAGCTGATGACTATCGTATCAGTAGTATTCGCACCACTGTTCGTAGCAATCGGCGGACTGCTTGGATAATTAATATCAAGACTCATTCGGGTCAGAGAGTTCTTCTCTCTGACCCGTTTTTTTATGCTTAACTTATGCTACAATGAAACCATGGCAAAGAGAAAACGCAGCATCGCAAATGCTGACACAATCATAATAAAGGGAACAATGCAAAAGCACCGCAAGGGCTTCGGCTTCGTTGCGCCAATTTTTGAAAACGGGACTGAACGGCACACACCCGGTGAGAATCGGCTGCAGGATAGAGATGTTGCAGGTTTTGCTGAAGAAGAGATGCTAAAGTCTCTGTTGGGAACCGACGAAGCCGGCAACTGCCGTGATCTTTTTGTGTCCGGCAGACACATGGCCGGAGCGATGGATGGCGACGTGGTGGAAGTGGAGGTTTTGCCTGAGTACATGTGGGGCGGATTCTCCGGTGGCTACGTTGTGAGAGATCCTGACTCGCCACCGCCAAGACCTGAAGGACGCGTTGTTGGAGTGATGAAGCGCGCCCTGACTGAGGTGGCCGGAACCTTCATGCCGATTACTTCGGGACGCGGCAGACATGCGGGGAAGAAGAGCAGGTTTGCATTTGTGCGCCCGGAAGGCAGTAAGTTGCCGGACAACGTGCTCGTCAGAGGAGGCGACTTCGGCGGAGCCGAGGCGGGCGACAGGGTCATGGTGAAAATCACTCGCTATCCCGACAGAAGCGAAAGCGCCGAGGGCAAGGTTACCGAGATTATCGCCAGAGCGAACGAGCCGGCGGGAGACATCAGGCTGATTGCCAGAAGCTTCGGGATGCAGGAGACTTTTCCGAGCAAGGTGAAGCGCGAAGCTGCTGAGACCCGGGGTAAAGCCTGCGCCGAAGAGCAGTCGGCAGAGGGTGCGGGAGGCGCAGCATTAACGGAAGAACTAAAGGGCCGCAGAGACCTGCGCGCCGAAACAATATTTACGATAGACGGACCTGATTCGAAGGACTTCGATGACGCGGTATCAATCGGCAAGCTGGACAACGGCAACTGGCTGCTGGGAGTTCACATCGCTGATGTTACTCACTACGTGAAGGAAGGCGGCCCGATTGACAGGGAGGCGCTTAAGCGTGGAACCAGTGTGTATCTGCTGGATGTTGTGATTCCCATGCTGCCGAGGGTTTTGTCCAACGATCTGTGCAGTCTGCAGCCGGGCAAGGATCGGCTGACCCTTTCCGTTGACATGGAGATTTCGCCGGAGGGCGAGGTTGTGGGCCACGAGATTTATGAGAGCGTTATCAACTCCAAGGCTCGGCTCGTTTATGATGACGTGTCCGATCTGCTGGAGGGGTTCAAGCCGACGGTGGCGGACATCGCCGACGGAAATATCGGGCAGGGGTACTACGATGGAGTCGACAGGCTGGCGCCTGACCCGAACGCGGTAATCACCGGCGACTATATGCAGATTGAGTCTGCGCTTTTTGAGATGCAAAACCTGGCTGAAACGCTTAACGCGGCGCGCCGTCAGCGTGGCAGCATAGACTTCGACCTGGATGAATCCAGGATAGAACTTAATGACAAAGGAATGCCTGTAAGCGTAGAAATCGCGGAGAGACGTTGTGCAAACAGACTGATTGAGGAATTCATGCTGCTGGCTAATGAAACAATAGCGGAGCATTTCTACTGGCTGGATATTCCGTTCATTTACAGAGTGCATGAGAAACCGGATTTTGCAAAGATGGAACGCCTTAAGATGTTCCTTGCAAGCTTCGGAATACCGTTCAGAAGCAGCACGGACAGCGTGCATCCAAAGACAATTGCGAATCTTCTCGAAAAGGTCAGCGGGACTACGTACGAAAATGTCATCAGTTCGGTGGCGCTGCGCTCCATGCAGAAGGCGTACTACGGCACGTCATGTGACGGCCATTTCGGCCTGGCGCTGAAGTACTACACGCACTTTACATCACCGATTCGCCGTTATCCTGACCTGCAGATTCATCGCATAATAAAATCGGTAATTGCCGATGGACCAACCGATAAACTGAACAAACATTACAGGGGAATAATCGATGAGGTTGCGGACCTTTCGTCAGCGGCAGAGCGCCGTGCAGTAGAAGCTGAACGCGAAGTTGAGAAGCTCAAGAAGGTTCAGTACATGGCCACTCACATCGGCGAGGAATTCGACGGAATCATAAGCGGAATTACATCCTTCGGCTTCTTTGTTGAGCTTGAGAATACAGTGGAGGGGCTTGTGCGAATCGACGAACTCTTTGACGACTACTACGACTTCCACCCCGACCAGTATGCCCTCATCGGACAGCACACCGGCAACCGCTACTGCCTGGGCGACCGCGTCATGGTCGCCGTCGAGAGCGTAGACACAGAACAGCGCGAAATAAACTTCGTCCTAATGTAACATTTGTACCAGGTTGAAACGTTGCATTTAGTGGTTGCGTCCCCAGAAGTTGCGGGTGAACAGGATGATGATGGTGAAGAGCTCCAGTCTGCCGACGATCATGAGGGCGCTGAGGTAAAGCTTGAGGAGCGGGTGGAAGAACGAGAAGTTTCCAAGGGAAGCTCCGTAGCCGAATGTGGCGCCGGTATTGGACATCATGCAGAGAGTTGAAGTGAAGCTCGTCTCCATGTCGCAGCCCTGCAGGGAAAGGACGAGACCTGACCCGAGGAACAGAGCCATGAATGTGAAGATGAATACTGTGATGCCTGAAACAACATTTGCAGATATGGCATTGCCGCCGACTTTGACAGCAACGACGGAACGCGGATGAATTCTTCTGGTGCATCCGCGGACAATCATCTTGAGCATTACAACTACACGGATAACCTTCATGGATCCGGCAGTTGAGGCGGAGCATCCGCCGATGAACATGACAGCAAGAAGCACAAGCTGGCATACTGCCGGCCATGTCATGTATGGAGTTCTGGCATATCCTGCGGTACTTGCGAAGCTTGCAACCTGGAAGAACGAATCACGCAGGGCGTGTCCCGGCTCTGCTCCGTTGCCGATTACCAGGCCGGCCGTACACAGAATTGTGGCGCCGGCTATTATTATGCCGTAAGCGCGAAGCTCAATGTCCTTCAGGACAACCTTGATTTTGCCTGTGATTACGTAGTGGTAAAGCACGAAGTTTACCGAAGCAAGCAGACAGAATACAGAAATTACAATCTCAATGTAAATACTTCCGTAGTATGAGATTCCCGCAGGGTGGACAAGGAGTCCGCCTGTACTTATGCTGCCCAGGGTTGTGATGACTCCGTCGTAAACAGGCATTTTGCCTGACAGCATCAGGAGAACAAATTCAATTACGGTAAACGAGATATATGTAAAATACAAAACCTTCGCCGTATCGCTCATGCGGACCGTGGTTTTCTGAAGAACCGGACCCGGAGTTTCAGCACGGGCGATAACCTGTCCGTTGATGCCAAGGGCAGGCAGAAGTGAAATTACGAATACCAGAATTCCCATGCCTCCGATCCAGTGGGAGATGGCTTTCCAGAGGAGCAGGGAACGGCATGTGATGCCGCCGTCGATTGCGGTGCAGCCTGTGGTTGTAAAACCTGAGGCGGCCTCAAAGATTGCATCTATAAAGCTTGAAGTTACATTAGAGAAGTAGTACGGAAACGCTCCGATTATGGAAGCCAGAATCCAGCACAGAGCTACCATGAGATAACCTTCTCTTGCACCGAATCGGGATCTCTGCGGACGGGCAAAAACGGCAACACAAACTCCCAGGATGATGGTGGCAGGGGCACAGATTCTGAATGCCAGGCCTGCGTCAGCATCTCCCGTTACTTCAGCATAAATCCACGGAGCCAGCTCAGCTACTCCGATGATGATTATTATAATGCCAAGTATCCTAGCTATGGCTTTGTAGTTTGTGACTTTTGCAGCCATTAAATCTCCTTAGTCCGCTCTCCAGAATCCCGGAGTGAGCAGTACAAGTAATGTATAAATTTCAAGTCTTCCGGCAATCATTACGAATGACATGAACACCTTGGTAAAGGCACTGAAATCAGCGAAAATGCCGCTGGTTCCGATGCTTCCGAAGCAAGGTCCCACGTTGCCGAGAAGTGATATTGTCGATGTGAAGCAGTCCAGCAGATTGATGTTCTCAAACGCCATGGCAAACGCGCCGATGAAGACGGTAATCATGTAGAGATATACGCTGTTCACAACTGCTGAAACGGTGTCCTTCGGCACATCCTTCAGGTTGATTCGAACCGGTCTTACCACATTTGAATGAAGTCTGGTCTGAATGCCGTGATGTACCAGTTTGATAATCACGGTGATTCTGACAACCTTGTTTCCGCTGCTTGCCGACGAAGAGCATCCGCCGATGAACATCAGCAGAATCAGAATCATCTGACAGAACGCAGGCCACAGTGTGAAGTTGTCTGAAACAAAACCCGTAGTCGTCAGAATGGACACAACCTGGAACGCGGAGTTCGCCGCCTCGCCCGGGTGCGACCAGCCTGTTTCTATGAAGTAAATACCTGCGAAGACAGCAACAAATGCAACGGCCATGATAATCAGATACATCTTAAATTCTGTATCCTCAGTGAAGGCCTTGATGCCGCGTCGCGTGTAGGAATAGAACATGGTGAAGTTCGTTCCCGCGATTATCATGAAGATAAAGATTACTATCCTTATATATATGCTGTCGAAGTGCATGATGCTGTCGTTGTAGCTTGAAAAACCTCCGGTGCTCATGGTGCTCATGGCGTGAATGACGGAGTCAAACTTGCCCATGCCGCCGATGCAGAGGAGTATTGCTTCAGTCAGAGTCAGCAGTCCGAACATGAGGAATATTACGAATGCGATTCGCTTGGCCTTCGGGGAAAGAGCATCGATTGATACGCTTGGTCTGTCAGGCTCCGCAACGCTTGTTCCGTTGATTCCCAGCGCCGGCATGAGAGCTACCGCAAAGACCAGAATTCCCAGTCCGCCAAGCCACTGCGTGAGAGAACGCCAGATCAGGATTCCCTTAGGAACGGACTCAACGTCGTCAAATACTGTTGCGCCCGTTGTGCTGAAGCCTGAAGCGGATTCAAAGAACGCGTTGATCGGGCCCAGTACGTCAGCGTAGTAATATGGAAATGCTCCGAACACCGAAGCTGCAATCCAGCACAGGGCTATGATCATGTAGCCGTCTCTTACACGAAGCTTTCTCCTGAAGGATCTGAAGACAGCAAACAGGAACAGTCCCACGATAAGGCCAATCCAGATTGAGTGAACAAAGCCCATTGCAACATGGTATTCACCGTAATACAGGGACACCAAAATAGGTGGTAACATAGCAATGCTAATTACCACCAGAACCATTCCCGTTATTCTTAATATTGAACTTATAGTTAAGTTCATAAGATTCACCTGTTATCTGAAGAATCCACCAAAGGTTCCTGTGTCCTTAAGCAGCTTCTCTGTACTGAGGATATCGCTGATCAGGCTGAGCATTACAACCTTATCGTCTTCCTCAATCTTTGTATCTCCATTAGGAATAATAACCTGATTTCCCCTGTGGATGGCTGCGATGATTATGCTGTCAGGCAGATCCAGATCCTTGAGAGGAGTGTCCAGTATGTTCATGTGAGGTGTTGCGTACACTTCCATGATTTCAGCCTGACCCTGAATGAGCTGTGAAGAAATGATCTTCTTGTTGCCCTGAACCAGTCTGATGATTATGCTTGTAACGATATCAAGCGGGTTAAGAGCCATGTCGATACCCATGCGGGAAATAATCTCGGCATAGCTTGTTCTGCTTACTTTAGCTATTACGTCTTCAACGTTGTGCTGCTTGGCTGTAAGAGCCAGAAGCAGGTTGTCCTCGTCGAAGCCCGTGCATGTAACGACGGCGTCCATGGCATCCATGTTTTCCTCCTCAAGGAGCTGCAGATCTGTTGCGTCTCCGTTGAGAACCATGACGTCGTCAAGGTGTGTTGAAAGGTAGTAGCAGCGGTCCTTGTCGGATTCAATGACCTTAACGGCTGCGCCGAAGTCAGTCAGCTTCTTGGCAAGGTAAAAGCCGGTTTTGCCTCCGCCGAGAATCATTACCTTCTGCAAATCCGTGTATCTGCTGCCGTGCTCGTGAACCTTCTTGTCCAGCTCGTGAATCAGGTCGGTTTCACCAACAACGTAAAGCCAGTCGTCCTCCTGAATCACATCACTGCCGTGGGGGATGATAACCTTGCCGTTTCTTGAAATGGCAACTGCCAGCATGTTCGGCAGAACGGTTGAGAATTCAGTAATAGGCAGGCCGATGAGCTGCTTGTATCTGTCCGTGCTGAACTCCATGAGCGAGATTTTGCCGGAAGTGAATATTCCGTTACTCAGGGTGTATTTCTCAGCCAGATACTTGTAGATTTCGTTCGTGATTTCAAGGTCAGGGTTGATGATGTAGTCAACATTCATCAGGTCCTTGATGAACTGAATCTGCTGCATGTGCTCAGGGTCTCTGACTCTGGCGATTACCTTCTTGCAGCCCAGATGTCTGGCGAATGAAGCGATAACCAGGTTGGTTTCGTCATTGTCAGTGGCTGTAATAAGGAAGTCGTATGATGATATGTTAATGCTCCGCAAAGCCTTTACTTCCTTGGCGTTTGCAGTTACAGTCATTACGTCCACGTGTGAGCCGACCTTCTTCAGAAGGTTCTCGTCTGTGTCTATAATTGTTACGGAGTGATCTCCGCCCAGCAGTGCTCCCGCAACCTTCATTCCAAGCTTGCCGGCACCTACTATTGCTACTTTCATGGTGTCCTCCTTTTAGAACAAAGTAATTGTAACACTTTTTATATGTAATGCAAGTTTGTTGCACCAGATTTCGCAAATGTGTTAGAATTGTTAACAGCGGACAGCAAATGGGTGAAAAAACATGATAATTCAGCGATTTATTGAGGGCATGCTGGAGGCAAACTGCTTCGTGGTATCTTCAGACGGACAGTGTTTCGTCATAGATCCGGGCTACAGCCCCAAAAAGATAATTAAATACATCAGAAAAGAAGGTCTTGAGTGCATCGGAATCATTGCGACGCATCATCATTATGACCATACAGCTGCAGTCAGGCAGATCAGAAACGAATTCGACTGCCCGCTTTACATGCACAGAGCTGACTGCGACATTTACGGCAAGCACGTCGATGTCATTCTGGAGGATGGCGACGTCCTGAACTTCGGCACCGAGAAGCTTGTGGTTTTGCACACTCCGGGACATACGGAGGGTGGAATCTGCCTCATGAACCAGAGGGCCAAAACCTGCTTTACCGGCGACACAATCTTTAACGTGGACCTGGGCAGAACGGACCTGGAGGACGGCTCGGAAACTCAGATGGCAGACAGCATTCGTAACGTCTGTGCCACATGGCCTCACGACCTTACCATTTATCCCGGACACGGAGACCCATGTACAATGAAATACGTGTACGGACATAACAAAGAATTCAACGATATTATCGGATGACAGACATGATTAAGTTAATTGCATTAGACCTTGACGGAACAACATTGAATAAGGAGGGCAAGCTCAGCGAGGGCAACCGCGCTGCGCTTCAGGCTGCCGCTGACAGGGGAGTGGACATTGTCATTGCCACCGGCAGACCGTTCTGCGCACTGCCGCAGGAAATCCTGGATTTTGATCCGATAAGATACGTCCTGACATCAAACGGAGCGCGAATCACAGACCTGCACACAGGGGAGACTTTTTATGAGAACTGCCTGCAGCCTCACTCGGTTGAAGCGGCGGTTGAACTGCTTGAGCCCACCAAGTACGTGCTGGAGACTTTCGTTGACGGCGTTGCCTACATCGAGGGCTGGTACTACAGACAGGTTGAGGAAACTCACGAGAGCTTCAGGGACGTGAACTACATCCTGAACACCCGCAGACCGATGGACGACTTCTATCAGTTCATGCTGGACAACAGGACGAGAATTGAGAATGTAAACGTAAACTTCATGGACATATCCGAGAAGCCGGCGATGAAGGTGGAACTTGAGAACCTGCCGGACGTAACAATAACCAGCTCATTCGACCACAACCTGGAGATTGGCGGAGCGACAACGAGCAAAGCCGAGGCTTTGCGGCAGATGTGCACTCTGCTGGGAATCGAACCATCCGAAATCCTGGCAGCAGGCGACAGCCCAAACGACATGGCCATGCTTGAAGTGGCCGGCGTCGCAATCGCCGTGGGAAACGCCAAACCTGAGGTTAAGGCGATAGCGACCTACATCGCACCCGACCACGACAAGGACGGGGTGGCGGATGCAGTGCAGAAATATGTGCTGAGCAAATCGGACAAATAAGCAGAATCAGAAGAGAGGGCCTAGGCCCTCTTTTTTGAGACAAAGGGGACAGTCCCCTTTGTCTCATTTTGTAAAATAATTACAATAATGCTTGTATTTACCAACTGCTTACACTATAATTATTTCACTAAAAGGAATAAAAACAAAAGGAGGTAACATGGATAACAGGGTATTGGGAAGAATAGGTGAGAATGCGGCTGCCGACGTCCTGCGGGCACAGGGGTGCAGGATAAGGAAGCAGAATTACAGGTGCAGCCATGGGGAGATAGACATAATTGCGGAGAAGAATAATGAGTGGATGTTCGTCGAAGTAAAGACGAGGCAGAACTTCAAGTTCGGCAGACCATGCGAGGTGATAAACAGAGAGAAGAAGCAGCACATCCGCAGGACAGCACACGCATATATGGATGAAATGGGCCGGCAGGGGCAAAGGCCCGGATCATACAGCTTCCACATCATGGAGGTTGTGGTGGAGCATACTGAGTATGCATTTTAGGGGTAAAAGGGAAAGGAGATTTTTTAATGCTTACAAAAATCAGAACCGCAACGCTGAACGGCGTTGACGGATATCCCGTAACGGTGGAGACGGATCTTCACGACGGCACTCCGGGCTTCAATGTTGTGGGGCTTGCTGATGCAACCATCAGAGAAGCGGCGCAGCGAATCAAGCCGGCGATAATGAACTGCGGATATACATTTCCGCGCGAAAGAGTAACCGTCAATCTGGCGCCGGCCGGCAGGCCGAAGGAGGGCAGCCATTTCGACCTTCCCATAGCGCTTGGGATAATGATGCTGGGTGAGCCGGGCATTTCGGATCCTGCAGTTCTTGAGGATGCACTCAAGACGGAGAAAAGCCCGGTCGCCGTTCTAAGGGATACCGCGTTCATCGGTGAACTGTCTCTTGACGGAAGCCTGAACAAAATCCGCGGAGCTCTTCCGCTGGCGATAGCGCTGCGTAATCAGGGAATCCGAAACCTGGTTTTGCCTGAGGCAAATGCCCAGGAGGTTTCGATTCTGGAGGACATAAACATTCTGCCGGTGAGCCATCTGCGTCAGGCGGCGGATTACATACTTAACAGGACAGGAATAATTGACGAGGAGTTTGACTATGAGGATGGAGATGTGGGTGGCGGGCCCGACAGGATTGGTGGACTGTGTGTTTATAAAAGAAGGGAAATCACAGATGACAGCCCGGGGCCCGTTCCTGATTTTGAACAGGTAATAGGACAGGAAAGCCTGAAACGCGCCATAGTCATAGGTACGGGCGGCGGCCACGGAATGCTGATGATGGGGAGCCCTGGATGCGGCAAAACCATGATGGCCAAGCGGATCCCGACAATCCTGCCGGAACTGACGTATGAGGAAAAGCTTGAGCTTACGGGAATCTACAGTGTGGCGGGCAGGCTGAGTGAAGATCATCCGATAATAGAGAGCAGACCGTTTCGCAGTCCTCACCACACGATAACGATGACGGGACTTCTCGGCGGAGGCGCCAGGCCCAGACCCGGCGAGCTGTCGCTGGCTCACAGAGGTGTGCTGTTCCTTGACGAGCTCGGAGAGTTCGACTCCCGGGTGATAGATGCGATGCGTCAGCCGGTGGAGGATGGTTTTGTAAAGATAAACAGGAATCTGGAGGAGGTAATCTTCCCCTCAAGCGTGATGATAGTCATCGCCGCCAATCCGTGCAAGTGCGGGAATCTGTGGGACGACCGAAAGGTCTGCACCTGTTCCAGACAGCAGCTGGAGTCCCACAGGCGCAAGCTGATGGGACCGTTTACGGACAGGGTCGACATGCACATAAAGGTTTCGCCTGTCTCCAGAGAAGGGTTGGAGCAGATGAAGGATGCGCCCCGTGAATCATCTGCGCAGATGGCAGAAAAGGTGCGGCGAATAAGAGAGGTGCAAAACCTCAGATATGCGGGAACACCATACCGGTGCAACGGGCAGCTGGATGAAAAGGGGATAAAGAAATACTGCACGCCGGATGAAGCGGGCAGGAAGCTGCTGATATCCGCATACGAAAGACTGGGGCTCAGCATGCGTGCCTACAACAAGATGCTGAAGGTGGCGAGGACGATTGCCGATCTTGAAGGCAGCGAGGACATAAAGATGGAGCACGTAGCGGAGGCTTTGACGTACAGAACCGTGTCCTACGACGACATGTAGGGCGGGCGAAAGAGATTAATGAGGAGTATATATAATGGAAGAAAAACAGTTTGTGACAGACAGAGATGTTCAGGACAGGATAAAAGTAATGTGGAAGGAGGACCCGGAGTTTCCGGACGTCCTCAGAAACATCAAGCAGCCACCCCATAAGCTTTACTACATCGGAGATCTGGATGTGCTGAAGCAGCGCTGCGTCGCAGTGGTCGGGTCGAGAACGACAACCGGCTACGGGCGCAGCATGGGGCAGGCCATAGCCTCAAGACTGGCGGACAGAAACATCACGGTGGTCAGCGGCATGGCTGCCGGAATCGATACGCAGGCTCATAGAGGTGCGCTGAAGGTCATGGGCAAAACCGTCGCTGTCCTGGGGTGCGGTCTGGATATCTGCTACCCGAAGGAAAACGTGAAGCTGAAGCATGAGATTGAGGAGACGGGGCTTTTGCTTTCAGAGTATGCTCCGGGGACCGAGCCTGTGTGGTATAACTTCCCTCAGCGGAACAGAATAATAAGCGGGCTTTGCGAAATGACGGTTGTGGTTCAGGCAAGAAACACAAGCGGGGCGCTCATCACTGCGGAGCTTGCCATGGAACAGGGCAGGACCGTAATGGCGGTGCCGGGAAACATAGACAGCCAGTACAATCTGGGAAACAATAAACTTATTCGCGACGGCGTTACGCCTATCATAACGGTGGATGATGTGCTGGAGCCGCTGGGGCTGAAACACGTGGATGAGAAGGAGGCTTCGCTGAAGCTGAGCCCTACGGAAATGGACATTTTCAGGCTGCTTCAGCAGCAGGGTGAAATGAGTCGCGACCAGCTTGCATTCGCCATGGGATGCCACCCGGATTACGTTGCTCCGATTGTAGCTGTGATGGAGATAAAAGGATTCGTTTACTCCGACATGGGAAAAATTTTTCTTGCAAATGGCTGAAATTGTGACTATAA
>R21__coassemble_135_pt1 | contig 61548 bp, 57 predicted proteins | sample R21__metabat2_low_PE_034 | metagenome-assembled genome bin R21 | reverse complement strand
GTCGGTGACGACGAATAATTTGAGTATTTTTGAAGAGGCGTGAATACGCCTCTTTTTTATGCAAAAAAACCCCGAAATATAGGAAAAATCAAGGGATTTGGGGTTGAGAAGATTATGCATAAAGTGTATTATATTAATGTATGATTAAATGGAGATTTTGTTTAAATAAATGAATCTTCAGACGGAGGTAATATGAGTTTCAGAGTAAGAAAAGTTTTAGCAATTATCGTACTGGTAATAATTGCAGGGGGCTGGGTCCTGACACTTGCAGGAATCGGTCCGGTATCACCACTTAAGGACCGCATGAAGCTGGGCCTGGACGTTAAGGGCGGTGTTTACGTTGTTATGGAAGCGAAGACAGACCTTTCAGGTGATGAGCTTCGCAAGACCATGGAACAGACACAGGCTGTCATCGAAGAACGTGTAAACGAAATGGGCCTGGCTGAACCTACGGTTACCATTGAAGGTGAGAAGAGAATCAGAGTTGAGCTGCCCGGTGCGGAAAACGCTGAAGAGGCCATCGACCAGATAGGTAAGACGGCACAGCTGCAGTTCGCACTTGCGGACGGCACAATCGTTCTCGACGGTGGAAACATCAAGGATGCACAGTCCGGCCGTGATAATGATTCGGCAGGATATGCTGTTCAGCTTCAGTTCGACAGCGAAGGTACAGATCTGTTTGCCGATGCATCAACAAAGGCTTTTAACGGCGAAGTAACTTCAGCAGTTGAGGGAGTTGGCGACAAGGCAATCATGATCATCCTGGACGGAAGCATCATTTCAGCACCTAACGTAAATGAGCCTATCACTCAGGGACAGTGCTCGATTACAGGTCACTTCACTCAGGAAGAGGCTGCTAATCTGGCTGCACTGATCAGAGGTGGTGCACTTCCTGTAGAACTTGAAGAAATAAATTCATCCGTACAGTCTGCAAAGATCGGATACAACGCACTTGAGATGAGTGTTTACGCAGGCCTTATCGGTCTGGGAATCATCCTTCTGCTGATGCTGTTCGCATACAGAGGTCTTGGTATCGCTGCCGACATCGCACTGCTGCTGTACATCATCATCGTTCTGAACGTAATGTCAGCGATGGGAAGCGTACTGACACTGCCGGGAATCGCAGGTATCATCTTGTCGGTCGGCATGGCGGTCGATTCCAACGTAGTTATATTCTCGAGAATACGAGAGGAGCTAATGCTTGGGCGGACGGTTCGAGTGGCCTCGGAAACAGGCTTCAAGCGAGCAATGACAACCGTAATAGACTCACAGGTTACTACACTGATTGCAGCTGTAATCCTGTATGAGGTTGGCACAAGTGCTGTTAAGGGCTTCGCATTTACATTCATGCTTGGTATCATCGTCAGCATCTTTACCGCTGTTGCCATCACACAGCTCTACGTTGGACTGTTTGCACAGAGCAACAAGTTCGCAACCAAGAAGTTCTTCGGAATCAAGGCTGACGGAACAGCATCATTCCACATCAAGGGAGTTATTCCGTTCCTTAGCAAGAAGAAGATCTACTACTGCGTTTCAATAGGAATTATCATCATTGGACTTATATTCGGTGTTGCAAGAGGCCTGAACTACGGTATCGACTTTACCGGCGGTACCATGATTCAGATGGACATGGGCAAGCAGGTGAAGATTACACAGGTAGAGAAGGCAATAAAGAGCTACAAGCTCGATCCTGAAATCATATACTCCGGTGAAGGAAACAAGGAAATTGTAATAAGAACCATCAAGTCACTGGATAACGACAAGCGTGCTGAGGTTATTCAGACCATCAACGATGAGTTCGGAACAACAGATAAGGATGTTATCGCTCAGGAACTGTTTGGACCGTCGGTCGGCAAGGAACTGAGAAACAATGCGATACTGGCCATTGCAATAGCCGCATTGTGCATGCTCGTCTATATAAGAATCAGATTCAGACAGTGGAAATTCGGTGGAGCGGCACTGCTGGGCGTAGTGCACGACGTGCTCATTGTAATTTCGTTCTACGCCATATTCCACATTACGGTTAACAACCCGTTCATCGCGGCAATCCTTACTGTAGTTGGTTACTCGATAAACGACACAATCGTAATATTCGACAGAATACGTGAAAACATTAGATACATGAAGAAGGGTACTCTGGTTGAAACAATCGACAGATCCATCACCCAGACTCTGGGCAGATCATTGATGACTTCAGCTACAACCCTGATCGTAATGATACCTATGCTTCTCATGGCAGGCGATGCAATCAGAGAATTCATTCTGCCGCTGATGGTAGGTGTACTGGTTGGTGCATATTCATCAATCTGCGTATGCTCACCGCTGTACTACGAATTCGGAACTCACGACAGATCATCCGAATATGAGAGACAGGTAAAGGCTGCACAGAAGAAGGCAAAGAAGGACGCCAAGAAGAAGGGCCTTCCTGCACCTGATTTCTCAAAGAAGGAAGCAAAGCCTGAGGTTGAGGAACCTGTAGCAGCTGAGGAAACAGCAGAAGCAGAAGAGGTTAAGGAAGCTCCTAAGGCTTCAGCACCTGTAAACAAAAAGCGTTCAAAGAGATATGTAAAGGGCCACAGCAATGACACCAAGGCTGCCATTGAGGAAGAGGAAGTAACAGATCCTCTCGCCAGAGGTGTAGCTGAAGTGACTGAAGAGGTTTCAGAAGAAGCAGAAGAAGTAAATGAAGAAGTCTGAGTTTCTGGACAAGTTAAGAGAGTACAATCCCGATTATGACTTCGACAAAATCGGCAAGGCCTACGACATTGCCGAGGAGAAGCACAGGAATCAGCTGCGCAAGTCCGGAGAACCATACCTGATTCATCCGCTTCATGTTGCGCTGATTCTTGCTGACCTGGGAATGGACACAGATACGATCTGTGCGGGGCTTTTGCACGATGTCATTGAGGATACTGATTACACACAGGAGGACATAATCAGGGACTTCGGCGAAAACGTTTCACTTCTTGTTGACGGCGTTACGAAGCTGAGTGCCCTGAAGTTCGACTCCAGCGAAGAGAGACAGGCGGAAAACCTTCGAAAGATGTTTCTTGCCATGTCAAAGGACATTCGCGTAATCATTATCAAACTGGCTGACAGACTTCACAATCTGAGAACCATCAACTACATGACTCACGACAAGATCATAGAGAAATGTCGTGAGACGCTGGACATATATGCTCCTCTGGCTTCCAGACTGGGCATATACAGCCTGAAGATGGAACTGGAAGATATAGCATTCAAGTTCCTTGAACCTGAGGCTTACTACAACCTGGCCGAGCAGGTCAGCGAACGTAAGGATCAGCGTGAGGAATCCATCAATCTGGTTGTTGAACAGATCAAGGGTTCTCTGGACGAGATAGGAATCAAATACGATATCTACGGCAGATCCAAGCACTTCTACAGCATCTACAAAAAGATGAACTACCAGCAGAAGAACCTGGACGAAATATTCGACCTGATAGCCATCAGAATCATCGTTGAGTCCATCAGAGACTGCTACGCTGTACTGGGACTGGTCCACACAATGTGGAAACCTATTCCGGGCAGATTCAAGGATTATGTGGCAATGCCAAAAGCTAATCTGTATCAGTCACTGCATACAACGGTAATCGGTGATTCCGGCAGACCTTTTGAAATCCAGATCAGAACGTACGACATGCACCGCGTTGCGGAATACGGCATCGCGGCCCACTGGAAATACAAGGAAGGCATAAAGGGACAGGACGACAAGAACGAAGAGGTTAAACTCAGCTGGCTCAGACAGGCTCTCGAATGGCAGCAGGACGTTAAGGATCCGACGGAGTTCATGGAAACTCTTAAGATGGATCTCTTCCCGGAGCAGGTATTCGTATTTACCCCGAACGGTGACGTTATCGAACTGCCTGCAGGAGCAACGCCGCTGGATTTTGCATTCAAAATTCACTCGGACGTAGGCTGCAAGTGCGTAGGAGCCAAGATTAACGGTAAGATGGTTACCATAGACCACAGGCTTGAGAACGGAGACATCATTGAGATCATTACCTCCTCAAATGCTTCGGGACCGAGCGTTGACTGGCTCAAGATAGCAAAGAGCAGCTCTGCCAGAAACAAAATCAGGCAGTGGCTTAAAAAAGAAAACAGAAACGATGCTGTTGACAAGGGTAAGGACCTTTTCAATCAGTATCTGAGAAAAAAAGGCCTGGATCCTAAGGTTCTCATGACGAACTCCAACATGGCTCGCGCCGTGAAGGACCTGAAGATGACAAGCACCGATGAACTGTATACCCAGCTCAGCTACGGCGGCAACTTCCAGACGAAGGTCAGCCAGACTCTGCAGGGTTACGTTGAAGAGAAAAAACAGGAAGCTTCAAACGAAGGCTCGCTTCTTGACAACCTGACTGAAATAAGCGAAAAGACTCAGAAGCGTCAGGAGGCGGAGAAGAAGCATTCCACCGATAAATCCGGCGTAGTGGTTGACGGCGTGGACAATCTGATGATCCGCATGGCCAACTGCTGCAATCCGGTACCGGGTGATGAAATCATCGGATATATAACAAAGGGCAAGGGGATTACTGTTCACAGAAAGGACTGTGACAACCTTAAATCCATGCCACCTGAAGAACTGGAAAGATGCATCGAGGTTCAGTGGGATGAGGACAAGCTGGAGCAGGCATACAGCACCAGCATCATAATCATCGCCAAGGACCAGAAGGGCATGTTCTCAAGCGTTTCCAAGGTGTGCGAAGACATGAACGTCCAGATTGCCGGCCTTAACGCCAGAGCAATGAAGGACGGATCCGTAAGAATAGACTTAAGGCTTTCAATTCACGATAAGGATCAGGTGGAAAAAATCTGCCGATCCTGCAAGGGAATTCCGGGAATACTGGAAGCGTACAGAGGCAAGGCATGAGAGCGGTAGTACAGAGAGTAACATCATCAAAGGTTACTGTGGATGACAGGGTGACCGGAGAAATCGGCAAAGGACTCATGGTACTTATCGGAGTCGAAAAGGGCGACGAGGAAAGCGATGCGGTTTACATTGCCGACAAGATCGCAGGACTTCGGGTTTTTGACGACGCAGACGGAGTCATGAATCTGCCGATTACCGAGATTGGCGGTCAGGTTCTGGCCGTTTCTCAGTTTACACTTCTGGGTGATGCCAGAAAGGGCAAGCGTCCGTCATACTTCAATGCCGCAGGTCCGGAGGAGGCTAACGGTCTTTACCGCAAAACCGTCGAACTGCTGCAGGAGAAGGGCATTCACGTGGAAGAAGGAGTATTTCGTGCCGAAATGCAGGTGGAAATACACAATGACGGGCCGGTGACAATACTTCTGGAAAGTCACAGACAGTTTTAATCGGGCAATCGAAGGAGAGCATGATGCAGATTTATAACATGCCGAGCGGAGCACTTGGCGTAAATACATATCTCGTCTATGACGAGGAGTCGATGAAGGGTTTTGTTGTTGATCCCGGCGGATACAGCAAGGGAATGACGGATAAAATCAAGGAGCTTGGAATCTCAATCGATTACATAATCCTGACTCACGGTCACGCTGACCACATCATGGGTGTGGAACGCTTCAAGGGAGATTTTCCTGAGGCAAAGATTGTGGCTGAAGCTCACGAGGCAGAGATGCTTGCCGACACTGATTTCAACATGAGTACACAGTTCGGCATGCCCACATCGATTACAGCGGACATAAACGCAAATGACGGCGATAAACTCGCTGTGGGCGGTCTGAATCTGGAATTCATGCACACACCGGGACATTCACCGGGCGGAATGTGCATCTACATTCCTGAGGAAAAGGTGGTGTTCAGCGGAGATACGCTGTTTGCCATGTCAATCGGCAGAACGGACTTCCCGGGATGTTCGTTTGATGATCTGGCCAGATCCTGCCACGAGAAGCTGTGGAAGCTTCCTGATGAGACACAGGTCTTCCCGGGACACATGGGACCGACTCAGATAGGTTACGAGAAGGAACATAATCCATTTGTATAAATTCATTTTTCGAAATGTAAATAACACAAGTCAGATTGAAGAACTGATTAAGGAATTCCTGCAGCCCTTTGAATATGAGGTGCTGGATGCGGATTCAGCCGAATCAGGTGAAGGGGTTCCGGTTTACAGCGCAGACGATTATGAGGACGTGCGTGAAGGCCTGAAACGGGCCGTATACAGGGATTTGTCGGAGCTTACGGGGAAGAGGCCCAGATGGGGAATTCTTACCGGAATAAGGCCTGTAAAGCTGGCAGGGGAAATCGGCGACAGAGGTGAAAACCCTGCACGGGTTCTTCGCGACAGGTACCTGCTTGACGAAAGCAAAACCGGTCTGACATGCGACATTCTGGAGTACCAGAGAAGAGTAATCGGAAGGCCTGAGAATGACAGCTTTTCAATGTACATAGGTATTCCGTTCTGTCCCACAAGATGCCTGTACTGTTCATTTACCAGCAATCAGGTTCCGGACAGTGAAATCGAGAGATATCTGGAAGCACTCAACAGGGAAATCGACTACTGCACAGGTGCAGTAAAAGACAGCGGATATAAACTCGAATCCATATACTTTGGCGGCGGGACGCCGACAACACTGAATACGGCGCAGCTTGACGATCTGCTCGGCAGAGTCAGCAGAGGATTTGAACTTGATAACATCAGGGAATTCACGGTGGAAGCCGGAAGACCCGATACCATAACAGGAGACAAGCTAAGGGTTCTGAAGGAACACGGAGTTGACCGCATAAGCATAAATCCTCAGACCATGAAGCAGGAGACGCTGGATCTGATAGGACGCAGGCATACGGTTGATGATGTTCGCAAAGCTTTTGAACTGGCACATGCGGTCGGTTTTGAAATAATCAACACAGACCTGATTGCGGGACTTCCCGAGGAGTCGTTTGAAGATTTCAAAGACAGCCTGAAGCAGGTCATGGACCTTGGAGCTACGAATATTACGCTTCATACCCTGGCAGTGAAGAGGGCGTCCAGACTGAAGGAGATGGACGAGAACTTCAACTACAGGGATGAGGAACTCAGGGAGCAGATGCTGGATTACGCTCATGGCACTCTGGCTGATGCAGGCTTCAGACCGTATTACCTGTACAGACAGAAGCACACGTCCGGGAATACCGAGAATACCGGATTTTGCCTGAATGATTCCGTTTCCACATACAACATCAGAATCATGGAGGAGGCCCAGTCGATACTGGCTCTTGGTGCCGGAGGAATCAGCAAAATCTACTTCCCGGAGGAGAACAGGCTGGAGCGCGTAGCAAACGTTTCAAATTATGAAATTTACATCGAGAGAATCGATGAGATGATACAGAGAAAAATTAACGGATTTTTTGGAGGTATGACATGTTAACAAATGCACCTAAAGGAACGAAGGACGTACTGCCACAGGAAGTTTACAAGTGGCACTATCTGGAGGAGAAATTTGCGGAAATCTGCAGAAGATACGGATATGAGGAGGTAAGAACTCCTGTATTCGAGCATACCGAACTGTTCCAGAGAGGCGTTGGTGATACAACAGATATCGTTAAAAAGGAGATGTATTCATTCAAGGATCTGGGCAACAGAGACATCACCCTGAGACCTGAAGGAACATCACCGGTTGTGAGAGCATTCTGCGAGCACAAGTGCTATGCTGAGCCGCAGCCGACCAAGGTTTATTACAACATTCCTTGCTTCAGATATGAGAAGCCGCAGTCTGGAAGACTTCGTGAATTCCACCAGTTCGGCGTTGAAACATTCGGAACTCCGAACATGATGGCTGATGCAGAGGTTATCGCAATCGGCTATGACTTCATCAATGAGATGGGAATTACTGATGTTGAACTGCAGATCAACAGCGTAGGCTGTCCTGAGTGCAGAGGCAAGCACAGAGAAGCTCTGAAGGCTTTTCTTGAGCCTAAGTTTGATGAGCTCTGCCCTACATGTCAGGAGAGATTCAACACCAATCCGATGAGAATTCTGGACTGCAAGTCACCGATTGACCAGGAGCTGGTTAAGGATGCTCCTATGATGCTGGACTTCCTCTGTGACGAATGCAGGGAGGCTTTTGAAGAGCTGAAGAAGAATCTGGATTCATTCGGAATTCCGTACATTGTAAATCCTAAGATCGTAAGAGGTCTGGATTACTATACAAAGACTGCATTTGAGTTCATCACGACAAAAATCGGCGCACAGGGAACTGTTTGCGGCGGCGGCAGATACGACGGACTCATCGAGGAGGTTGGCGGACCTTCAACCCCGGGCGTTGGCTGGGGCATGGGCAAGGAGAGAATCCTCATGACTTCAGAGGCATGCGGTTTTGAAATTCCAAAGCCTGTTGGAACCGAAGTGTTCATTACTTTCATGGGCGAAGAGCCAAAGGCATTCGCACTGAAGCTGATGCACGACCTGAGACTTAAGGGTGTTGCCGTTCAGATGGACGTTGCAGGCAGAAACTTCAAGAACCAGTTCAAGTATGCCAACCGCTGCGGCGCAGCCAAGACTGTAATCATCGGTGAGAGCGAACTGGAATCAGGCAAGCTGCAGATCAAGGACATGGAGTCCGGCGAACAGAAGGAAGTTGCAATCGAAAGCATAATTGACGAGTTAACAAAATAATGAGACAAAGGGGACAGTCCCCTTTGTCTCATAATGACAAGGAGAAACGATGTTATTTAAGAGAACCCACATGTGTGGAGAACTGAGAAGTGAAAATATTGGCGAAGATGTTGTTTTGAACGGATGGATTCAGAAGAGACGTAATCTGGGCGGGCTCATTTTCTGTGATGTAAGAGATAAGACAGGAATTACACAGGTTGTATTTAACGATTCAATTCCGCAGGAGCTGTTCGACAGGGCAGACAGCCTGAGAAGCGAATACGTTGTAGGTGTAAAGGGTAAGGTTTGCGAACGCGAATCAAAAAACCCTGACATGCCTACAGGCGACATCGAAATTTTTGCCGATGACCTGGTAATCTATTCAGAGGCGGACACACCTCCGATTTACATCAAGGATGACGATAATGTAGACGATAATCTGCGTCTCAAGTACAGATATCTGGACCTTAGAAAGAAAAAGATGCAGGACAATCTGACGTTTAGAGCCAAGCTTACAACTCTGGCCAGAAACTACTACGCAGAGTGCGGTTTTACGGAAGTTGAAACTCCGATGCTCATCAAGTCAACTCCGGAGGGAGCAAGAGACTACCTGGTACCCAGCAGAGTTAACCTGGGACATTTCTATGCGCTTCCGCAGTCACCTCAGACATTCAAGCAGCTTCTTATGGTTGGCGGCACGGACAGATACTTCCAGATTGTAAAGTGCTTCAGGGACGAGGACCTGAGAGCTGACAGACAGCCTGAGTTCACACAGATAGACCTGGAGATGTCATTCGTTGAAGTTGACGATGTCATCGAAATCCAGGAGGGCTTCCTCAAGAGAGTCATGAAGGAAATGAAGGGCATCGACATCGAAACTCCGTTCCCGAGAATGACATGGGATGAAGCCATGACACGTTACGGAAGCGACAAGCCTGACACCAGATTCGGCTTCGAACTTCAGGATATTACAGATAAGGTAAAGGACTGCGAATTCAAGGTTTTCACCGATGCAATAGCAGCAGGCGGAAGCGTTCGCGGAATAGTAATTGACGGTGGAGCTGAGAGCTACACACGCAAAAAGATAGACAAGCTTACAGAGGCGGTAAAGAGCTACGGTGCCAGAGGCATGGTATGGATGAAGGTTGCTGATGACGGCGTTTCGTCATCCGTAAACAAGTTCTTCTCACCTGAGCAGCTGGCTGATATCGCCGCTTCAATGGGAGCAAAATCCGGAGATCTGATTCTCATCATCTCCGACTCAAACAAGGTTGTATTCGACTCTCTGGGCTTCCTGAGACGCCACGTTGCAGGCGAAATGGGTCTGCTTGACGACAATCAGTTCAACTTCCTGTGGGTTGTTGACTTCCCGCTGTTCGAGTACGACGAAAAGGAAGACAGATGGTCAGCAATGCATCATCCGTTCACTTCACCGAAGGCAGAGGATGCAGAGCTTCTCAAGACAGATCCGCATTCATGCAAAGCCAACGCATACGATATCGTTCTTAACGGCGTAGAGCTTGGCGGCGGAAGCATCAGAATCCACGACCAGAACATGCAGAAGGACATGTTCAAGGCTCTTAACATGGAAGAGGACGAGATCAACGAAAAGTTCGGATTCCTGGTTGAAGCATTTAAGTACGGTGCACCTCCGCACGGCGGACTGGCATACGGACTTGACAGACTGGTAATGCTTCTGACCGGTGAGAAATCCATCAGAGAGGTTATAGCATTCCCTAAGAACCAGAATGCACAGTGCATGGTCAGCGACGCTCCGGGAGTTGTTGACAGCCAGCAGCTTGACGAACTGGGAATCGCACTCAAGTAAAGCGTAAAGGCACACAGCATCATGTTGAAGATAGGCATTTTTGGCGGGACCTTTGATCCCGTTCACAATGGTCATATGGGACTTGCCGAGGATTCCGTAAAGGAAGCCGGCCTTAATGAGGTTATCATGATACCTGCAAGCATTTCACCGTTTAAGCAGGACAGAAAGACAGCTTCGGGAGAGGACCGCTTCAGAATGCTCGCCCTGGTTGCGGGTCTTGACGATAAGATTACGGTTTCAAGAGACGAGCTGAATAACGAAGGCGTTTCCTACACGTATCTGACCATGAGAAGACTTCAGAATGCCAATCCCGATGCCAGGCTTTACTTCATCTGCGGAACGGACAGTTTCCTGAAGGTTGACACCTGGATGGAAGCTGAGGAGCTTCTGACTAAGTATTCGTTCATCGTAGCATCCGACAGACCGGGATACAGACACGATGAGCTTGAGGAAGCAATAAACAGAATAAAAGAAAAATTCGGTACGGAAATTATCGTAATAAACAACAGACAGTTTGATGTTTCATCAACGGAGATAAGGGACAGAATAGCAGCAGGTCAGCCCATAGACGATCTGGTTCCCGGTCCCGTTGCCAGATACATCGAAGAAAAGGGACTCTACAGATGATAGACGAAATCAGATCATTTATAGAGAAAAATCTCAAGGAATCCAGGATCACTCACACGTATAACGTGATGAAGGAGGCGGAAAGGCTTTGCGAAATATACGGAGAGGATGTGGAACTCGCCCGGATTGCCGCACTTGCTCACGACATGGCCAAATACATTCCCCGGGAAGAGATGAATCGCTACGTCAGAGAGTACGGAATGCCGGAGCACTACATCGACAATCCCAATCTCGCACACAGCAAAATCGCTGGGATAATGATGGAGAAGGACTTTGGGATTACTGACAGACGCATCATCGATGCCGTCTGCTACCATACCACCGGCAGGGCGGGAATGAGTACCCTGGAAAAGATATTATTCATCGCAGATGCCATTGAGCCCGGAAGGAAATACCCGGGGGTTGAGAGCATCCGCAGACTAGCAGCAACCAACCTGGATGCGGCATGTCTGGAATCGCTGAATCACACGCTTGAATTCCTTGAAGGAAAGGGCGTTTACATCGATCCCGACACGCTGGCTGCCAGAGACTTTTTTAGAAACAAAGAGGAGAGAAATTAATGGAACCAAGAGAAATGGCTGAAGCTATCGCAGCAAAACTGGACGAAAAGAAGGCTCAGGAAGTATGTATCATCGACATCTCATCTAAGGCCGCATTTGCTGACTACCTTGTTCTTGCCACAGGCGGAAACGAGAGACAGCTGGCTGCTCTGGTTGAGCACGTTGAGGACATCATGGAGCCTGCAAGTGTATTCCCTAAGGGTGTTGAAGGCAAAAAGACATCCGGATGGATACTCATGGACTACGGTGATGTGGTTGTTAACATCATGACTGAAGACATGAGAGTCAGATACAACATGGAAAGAATCTGGGGCGACTGTGAGCTCATTCAGATAAATTAATTCGGAGGAATAAGATGCAGGAAAGATATAATTTCAGCGAAATCGAGAAAAAGTGGCAGAAGAACTGGGAAGAAACCGACGCTTTTAAGGTTACGGAAGACCCGGACAAGAAGAAATACTACGTTCTGGAGATGTTCCCTTATCCGTCAGGCAAGCTTCACATGGGCCATGTAAGAAACTATTCAATAGGCGATGTAGTAGCAAGATTCAAGAAGATGAACGGATTCAACGTCATTCATCCTATGGGCTTCGACGGATTCGGCCTGCCGGCAGAAAACGCCGCAATCAAGAACGGTACTCCGCCTGCAGAATGGACATGGTCAAACATCCATGAGATGGAAGAACAGCTGAAGGAGCTGGGACTTTCATATGACTGGGGCAGAGAATGCGCAACATGCCATCCTGATTACTATAAGTGGATGCAGTGGATTTTCATTCAGTTCTACAAGGCAGGACTGGCATACAAGAAGGAAAACCCGGTTAACTGGTGTCCTAGCTGCCAGACAGTACTTGCAAACGAGCAGGTAGTAGACGGCTGCTGTGAGCGCTGCGGAAGCCCTGTAGGCAAGAAAAACCTGTCTCAGTGGTACTTTAAGATTACCGATTATGCTGAGCATCTTCTGGAAAACCTGGACAACGGCAAGCTGGACGGCTGGCCTGAAAAGGTTAAGATTATGCAGAGAAACTGGATCGGCAAGTCACACGGTGCCGAGGTTGAATTCAAGGTTAAGGATTACGACGAAACTCTTACGGTTTTCACCACACGTGTAGATACAATTTACGGAACTACATTCATGGTACTCGCTCCTGAATATCCAAGCGTTCTTGACATGGTTGAGGGCACTGAATATGAAGAGCCAGCCAAAGAGTACATCGACAGATGTGCTCACATGAGTGAAATCGACAGAACATCAACCACTAACGAGAAGACAGGTCAGTTTATCGGCAAGTACGCCATCAATCCGTTTACCGGCAAGGAGATGCCTATCTTCATCGCTGACTACGTTCTGATGGGCTATGGTACCGGAGCTGTAATGGGCGTACCGGCTCACGACCAGCGTGACTTTGACTTCGCCAAGGCTTTTGATCTGGAGATTATTCCTGTAATCGATCCGCACGACCCTGACGTTGACCTTAACGACCTGAAGGAAGCATGTGCCGCTGAAGGTACAGTAATCAATTCAGGCGAGTTCAACGGCATGGACAACAAGGATGCAATCCAGAAGATTGCAGAGGTTGCCGACCAGCGCGGAATCGGAAGAAAAACCATAAACTACAGACTGCGTGACTGGCTGATTTCACGTCAGAGATACTGGGGCACACCAATTCCTATGATTCACTGCGACAGCTGCGGATGGGTTCCTGAAAAGGAGGAAAACCTTCCTGTTATGCTTCCGACAGACGTTGTATTCACAGGAAAGGGAGAATCCCCGATTGTAACAAGCAAAACCTTCGTTGACACGGTTTGTCCGATCTGCGGCAAGCCTGCAAAGAGGGAAGTGGACACCATGGATACATTCCTGGATTCATCATGGTACTTCCTGAGATACTGCGACGCAAGAAACGATAAGGAGGTTTTCTCAAAGGAAAAGGCTGATTACTGGATGAACGTTGACCAGTACATCGGCGGAGTTGAGCATGCCATCATGCATCTGATGTATGCGAGATTCTTCCAGATGGCACTTCACGATCTGGGCCTTGTTAAGGACGACGAACCGTTCAAGAACCTGCTTACACAGGGCATGGTTATTAAGGGATATGAGGATGCTGACGGCAATTACGTAAAGGCCAAGATGAGTAAGTCACTGGGCAACGTAGTAAGCCCGGCTGAAATCATCGACAGATACGGTGCCGATACAGCCAGACTGTTCATTCTGTTCGCAGCACCTCCTGAAAGAGAACTCGACTGGTCAGACCAGGGAGTGGAAGGCTGCTTCAGATTCCTCAACAGAATCTGGCGTCTGGTTTATGAATTCGGTGAAAAGTACGCCAATGTTCCGGGTGAATATGAAATCTTAAACGATGGGGACAAGAAGCTCAACTACGTATTCAACGATACCATCAAGAGAGTAACATCCGACATCGACAACAGATTCAACTTCAATACAGCCATTTCAGCTGTAATGGAGCTTGTTAACGAGCTTTACAAGTACAAGGAAGGCGAAGTTAACGAGAAGCTGTACAGCACAGTTATCAGAACAGTGCTGGTTCTTATGGCACCGTTTGTTCCTCACATCACAGAGGAACTCTGGGAGGAACTGGAGTACGAAGGATCCGTTCATGACCAGAGCTGGCCTTCATACGACGAATCTGCTCTCGTTAAGGACGAGATTGAAATCGTAGTTCAGATTAACGGCAAAAACAAGGAAAAGATCAATGTTCCGGGCGAGGCAACAAGAGAAGAACTTATTGAAATCGCAGGAAACAACGATAAAGTCAAGGGGTTGACAGAGGGTAAGGAAATAGTAAAGATGATAGCCGTTCCGGGCAGACTTGTTAACATTGTAGTTAAGGGTTAATTGTTCCTTATCCGGAAAGGATTATAAATTGAATAAGAGAACTAAAGAAAAACCTGTAATAAAATCAGAACCTGCAGTTAAGGTTATTCCGCTTGGAGGTCTGGGTGAGATAGGCAAGAACATGACAGCAATCGAGTGCGATAACGAGATTCTGCTCATTGACTGCGGACTTTCATTTCCTGACGACGACATGTTCGGTATCGATAAGGTTATTCCCGATTTCGAATACCTGACAAATTCAAACAAAAAAATTGCAGGACTTATCATAACACACGGTCACGAGGACCACATAGGCGCGGTTCCGTACCTGCTTAAGGAGATTAATGTTCCGATTTACGGACTTCAGTTCCCGCTTGGTCTTATTGACAACAAGCTTAAGGAACACGGTCTTAAGGCCCAGATGAAAACCATCAGACCTGAGCAGAAGTTCAAGGTGGGCAAGCATTTTTCGGTTGAAGCCATCAGAATTACCCATTCGATTGCTGACGCCGTATGCTACAGCATAAAGACACCTGCCGGAGTGATTTTTCACACCGGTGACTTCAAGATCGACTACACTCCTGTTGATGGCAACACCATCAATTTCTCAAGGCTGGCGGAAATCGGTTCTGAAGGTGTGCTGCTCATGATGGCAGACTCCACAAACGTAATCAGACCCGGATATACCCAGTCCGAGATGGTAGTGGGACAGACGCTTGAGGAGATTTTCCGAAACTCCAAAAAGAGAATAATAATCGCCACGTTCTCTTCAAATGTTCACAGAATCCAGAAGATCATAGACAACGCTCTTGCGTGCAAGAGAAAGGTTGCAATATCCGGCAGGAGCATGGTGAACGTTGTGGAACTGGCGCGCAAGCTGGGATACATAAAAATTCCTGACAGAAGCCTGGTGGACCTGTCAAAGGCAGGCAACATTCCTGACAAGGAACTTGTTGTCATCACAACAGGAAGCCAGGGAGAACCCATGTCAGCGCTGGCAAGAATGGCGGCATCCGACCACAAGTCGGTAAACATCAAGAAGAATGACATGGTAATTCTGTCATCCACACCTGTTCCGGGTAACGAAATCACGGTAACAAACGTTGTAAACCAGCTGGTTGAAAAGGGTGCAGAGGTTATCTACTCCGACATCGCCGAAACTCACGTTTCGGGCCACGCATGTCAGGAGGAACTGAAACTCATGCATTCGCTGATCAGACCGAAGTACTTCATGCCGGTTCACGGTGAGTACAGACATCTGCAGACCCACGCAGAGCTTGCCGAATCCCTTGGAATGAACAAAAAGAACATCTTCATCCTCAGCAACGGCGACAGTCTGACCCTGAATAAACGCAGGGCATTCAAGACGGAAAACGTCGCTGAGGCCGAGGGAATCATGGTTGACGGTCTGGGTGTCGGCGACGTTGGAAACATCGTTCTGAGAGACAGGAGACTGCTCTCGGAGTCAGGTCTTATCATAGTTGTTGCGGCAATAGATAAAAAGGCGGGAATCATCGTGTCCGGACCTGACATTATCTCCAGAGGTTTTGTCTATGTTCGTGAAAACGAAGACCTCATAGACGGAGCATGCAACAGAGCTGAGGACATCATTGTTGACTGCCTCAGCAAAAACATGAAGGACTGGAACAGCATGAAGACGGCCATCAGAGAAGGCCTGAAGAAATATATCTACAACAAGACGCAGAGAAATCCGGTTATTCTGCCGGTATTTCTGGAGGTTTAACAAGGAGGATACACAATGAACGTTTACGATCTGGCTCACCAGCTGGCAACAGCAATCAAGGAGTCCGAAGAATTCAAGCAGTACGACGAAAAGAAAACAAGAGTTGATGCAAATCCCGATCTGAAGGCTGCTATCAATGATTTCATGACGAAGCAGCTCGAGTTCCAGACAGATCAGATGCTGGGCAAGGAACCGAATGAAGAGACATTCCAGCAGCTTCAGCAGCTGAGTGCAATTCTAATGCAGGATCCTCTTTCGGCAGAGTATCTGCAGTGTCAGATGAGATTCAGCATGATGATGAGCGACGTATATAAGATCATCGGCGAAGTTGCAGACTTCGGTCTCGGTCCTGCAGAGGACATGGTAAAGCAGTAGGGCATATCATGGCTGAACAGCTTAACAGGGACAACATGGTCAAGTCGGCTGACGAGCTTCTTTCAATAATGAAAGCCGCTGCTATCGGAGACATGTGCTTTTCTCACATGCTCGATTTCATAAGGCCCGGCATGACGGAGCTTCAGGTTGCTGAGGAAATAGAGAAAACCCTGGCATCACTTGGCTCAACAGGTCTGGCATTTGATACCATAAGCGTTTCGGGTGTCAATTCCAATCAGCCTCACGGCGTTCCTTCCGACAAGGTGATTGAGGAAGGCGAGTTTCTCACCATGGACTTTGGAGGAATCATAGATGGATTCTGCGGAGACATGACGAGAACCGTTGCCATAGGTTTTGCAACTGACGAGATGAAGCAGGTTTACGACACTGTTCTCAAGGCACAGCTTGCGGGACTTAAGGCAATCAAGGCCGGCGTCAGATGTGCCGATGTGGACAGGGCATCAAGAAGCGTAATAGAGGAGGCGGGATACGGCGAGTATTTCGTCCACACCACAGGTCACGGAGTGGGCCGGGAGGTTCACGAGGCACCAAGGCTCGGCAAGGACAGCGAGGATGTTCTCGAGGCCAACATGGCCGTAACCGTTGAACCCGGAATATATATTCCGGAGAAGTTCGGAGTGCGCATAGAGGACTTGGCAATAGTTACCGATTTTGGTATAATAAACGCGGTAAATTCAGATAAAAGTTTAATCATTATTAAATAATAGAGAAAGGCGAAATATTTATGATTTATGCAGGAGATTTCAGAAAAGGTGTAACATTTGAAATTGATGGAGATCCACATGTAGTTGTAGATTTCCAGCACGTAAAGCCGGGTAAGGGCGCAGCTTTCGTAAGAACAAAGCACAAGAACATTCTTACAGGAGCCATCAAGGAAGAATCATTCAACCCTGATGCCAAGTTCCCGAAGGCTCACATTGACACCAAGGTAATGCAGTATCTGTATAATGACGGTGAACTGTATTACTTCATGGACCCTGAAACATATGACCAGATTCCTCTTACACTTGATCAGGTTGAAGAAGCCATGAAGTATCTGAGAGAGAACGATGAAGCTACAATCAAGTTCTACAAGGGCAATGCATTCCAGGTGGATGCTCCTAACTTCGTAGACCTGGTTGTTATCGAAACAGAACCCGGCGTTAAGGGCGATACAGCAACTAACGTAACAAAGGCTGCTACAGTTGAAACAGGTGCGGTAATTCAGGTTCCTATCTTCATCGAAGAAGGAGAAAAGATTCAGATTGACACCAGAACAGGTGATTATCTGGGAAGATCCAAGTAGTTTTCAGAATGTGTAATTAGTGTGCCACAGGGTAGGTCTCTGTGGCACTCTTTTAGAAATGAGGTTTACTTATGTCAAAAAAAGGAGCAGCAGGGATTAAGGCATTAATAGTCGCTTTTATTGTGGTTGTGGTTGTTGTAACCGGCGGCCTGTTTTTCTATATTTCAGGTCTTGGAGCAGTTGATTCATCAGACAAGGAAACTGTTACAGTAAACGTTCCAAACGGAAGCGGAGCAACTGCAATCGTTTACATACTTGATGATGCAGGCCTGGTAAAGAACACCACATGCGCCAAGATTAATGCACGTATCGGCGGATACGATACTCTGCAGGCAAACACATACATGTTCAGCAAGTCCATGACCTTCACGGAAATGATGAAGGCCATCAACACAGGCGACTTCAAATACGTATCCAAGCAGTCATTCGCAGTTAAGGAAGGCTACAGACTTCAGCAGGTTGCAGATGCACTGTCGGAAATCGTTCCTTACTCAAGCAAGGAAATCCTGGCCAAGTGGTCGGATAAGGCTTATCTCAAGGAGCTTATCGACAAGTACTGGTTCCTGACTGATGCCATCCTTGACAAGGACATCATGTATCCGCTTGAAGGATATCTCTTCCCTGACACATACGTAATTACGGATTCCGATCCGTCAATCGAAAGCATGACTGAAATGTGTCTGGACAGAATGGATGAGGTTCTCAGCGAACACAAGTCGGCAATCAACTCTTCAGACATGAGCATTCATCAGATACTCTCACTTGCGTCAATCGTAACCAAGGAGGGTGGAAGCAATGCGGCAGAAGCTCCGCACATTGCCGGAGTATTCATGAAGAGACTCGACGAGGACATGTCACTTGGCAGCGATGTAACGGTATGCTACATATTCCAGGAGGACAGAGTTGACCTGAAGCAGTCACAGCTGGATTCAGACAGCCCGTACAACACCAGAAAGTTCGCCGGTCTCACACCGGGTCCTATCTGTGCGGTACCTGAGATTGATATCGAAGCCGTTCTGAATTACGAGAAGACAGATGATTTGTTCTTCTATGCAGGACCTGACGGAACTGTATATTATGCGAAGACTTCAGACGAGCATGACAAGAATGTGGAAGCTCACCCATGGTCCGAAGAGGATCTTGAACAGTAAGTTATTGTTTATTCAACACTGAAATGAACATTACCAATGATATTGTCGCAGCGTATGTGCAAAACCTGTACACCTGTGCCAATGCGAACCTTAATAACTTAAGAGCGGAAGCGGAGCAAAACCACGTTCCGATTATCCTCAGGGATACAGAAGGACTGCTTAAAACTCTGCTTATGATTAAAAAGCCTGCAAGAGTGCTGGAAATCGGCACTGCTGTGGGCTATTCGTCGTGTGTATTTACAGATACATGCGACTGTAATGTGACGACAGTTGAACTTGATGATTCCGTTGCCGACACTGCTGAAGCAAACATTGAGCGACTGGGTTTTGCAGATAAAATCACCGTACTTAGAGGCGATGCCGCTGAGGTTCTTAAGAATATCGAAACAAATGACTTTGACTTCGTCTTTATCGATGCTGCCAAGAGCCATTATCGCCAGTTCTGGGATCTGATTCTGCCGCACTGTGCAGAAGATGCCGTAATCGTATGCGATAACGTGCTTCAGAAGGGCATGACCGCTTCAGACGAATTTGATACGAGGAAACGCTATAAAACCAGCATCAGAAAGATGCGGGATTTCCTTGAATACATAACCGTTAATTTTGACACCTGCGTTCTTCCTGTGGGAGACGGTGTATCCATAACAAATCTGTAACATGAAAAAGCTTGAACTGCTGGCTCCGGCCGGCGATCTGGAAAAACTTAAGATAGCAGTGGACTACGGTGCAGATGCTGTATACTTCGGCGGAGAGATGTTCTCCCTGAGAGCAGGCGCCGGCAACCTGACCCTTGATGAAATACGTGAAGGCGTGGAATACGCTCACGCTCGAAATGTGCGCTGTCACATGACGCTTAACATATATGCCCACAATGAGGACATAGAGCCGTTAAAAGGCTATTTACAGCGTCTGAAGGTCATTCCGATTGATGCGTTCATCGTGTCGGATCCCGGGGTAATTGCAATTATCCGGGAGATAATGCCTGACGCAGAGCTCCACCTCTCCACACAGGCCAACATGACGAACTACGTTACGGCCAACTTCTGGAGACAGCAGGGTGTAAAGAGACTTGTACTGGCCAGAGAACTTACTCTTCAGGAGATCAGGGAGATAAGAGAAAACCTTCCTGAGGATATTGAGCTGGAAGGTTTTGCACATGGTGCGATGTGCATCTCGTACTCCGGCAGATGTCTTTTAAGCAACTTCATGGTCGACAGAGACGCCAACCGCGGAGAGTGCGCACATCCATGCAGATACAAGTACCGCCTGGAGGAGGAAAAGCGCCCCGGCGAGTACTGGCCGGTGGATGAGGACGACAGAGGAACGTACATCTTCAACTCCAAGGACCTTTGCATGCTGAGAAACCTGCCTGAGATGATTGACGCAGGCATCATGTCGGCGAAGATCGAAGGCAGAATGAAGAGCATCTTCTATATCGCCACCGTAATCGGCGCATACAGGAAGGCCATCGATGCCTACTACGAGGACCCTGAGCACTATGAGTTCAGGGAGGAGTGGTTTACCGAGATGTGCAAGGCCAGCCACAGAGAATTTACAACGGGCTTCTACTTCAGAAAGCCTACGAACGAGGATCAGAACTATCTGACCAGTTCATACACACGTGACTACAGTTTTATCGGGCTTGTCAAGGACTACAATCCTGAAACAGGCATGGCAACTGTAGAACAGAGAAACAGGATGTTCAGGGGCGATGACATAGAAGTATTCGGCCCGGGCACAGACTACTTCAGTCAGAAACTCGAAGTTCTGCTTGATGAGGAGGGTGAACCGATTGAATCGGCACCGCATCCTCAGCAGACGGTTTATATTAAGATGGCAAACCCGGTAGCTCCGGGATTCATTCTCAGAAAGGAGAAAACAAATGGATAGAAGTCCAGAGGACTCGCAAAGCGGATTACTGAAGAAGCTGTTCAGCAAAAACAGCAACTATTCCGAAGAGAACATTGTATCAATGCTGGAGGAAGGTCAGAAGAGCGGTGAACTCAACGAGGAAAACAAAAAAATCATCACCGGCATGTTCGCCTTTGATGACCTGCTTGCATATGAAATCATGACTCCGAGAACCGATGTGTTCTGCATTGACATCAACGATGAGCCCGATGTGTACATGGAACAGCTGATGGAACTCAGATATTCCAGAATTCCGGTTTACGATGACGATAACGATAATATCATAGGAATCTTTCTCATCAAGGATTTCTTCGCGAAGGCCTACGAAAACGGTTTTGATAACGTAGACATCAGAGAGATTCTGAGAAAACCATACTTCGTTCCGGAGACGAAGAACATCGATACGCTGTTCTTCGAACTTCAGAAGACGAAGCAGCAGATGGCAATACTCATTGACGAGTACGGCGGATTTTCCGGAATCGTAACCATGGAGGACATTATCGAACAGGTAATGGGCGACATTGACGACGAGTACGACGAGGAAGAAAAGGAAATCCAGAAGATCGCTCCGAACCTTTACATTATCGAAGGCAGCACAGACCTTGACGACATCAATGAGGAACTGGGAATCAACCTTGAATCCGAAACCAGCGAGACGATCGGCGGATTCATCATTGACATGTTCGGAGAAATTCCTGACGAGGATGACATAGGCAAGGAAATATACTTCGAAGACTACGTATTCACCATTAAATCTGTTCAGGACAGAAGAGTTGAGCAGGTTTCAATGAAAATTCCGGAGAACAAGTAATGAGTACTGAAAACAGAGAAGTCATTGACGTTTCTGATGAGGTAATTGCCGTATGTGCGGTAAATGCAACACTTAAGACCGATGGCGTTGCCGGAATGGCAGGAGGCTTTTCGGATGCTTTTGCCCGAAATTTCCTGGGTCATGAATCTGCAGCCAAGGGTGTTAAAATAACCAGAAACGATGACAGAATAAAAGCCGACATATACATTTTTGTCCTTTACGGCCACAAGATTCCTGCCGTTGCATGGGACATTCAGGAAAATGTCAAAAAAGAGATAAAGGACATGACAGGTATCAGTCTTAAGTCCGTGAACATTCACGTTCAGGGCGTTAAGATGCCGGAGGAACAGTAATGACAAGAAATGAAGCACGAGAAATATTAATGCAGATTCTCTACGAGATGGATGCATCGGACAAGATGAATCCGGAAGCAGCAAAGAAGCTTGCAGATGAGAGGCTCAGCGGCAACCACATCAGCCGCTGCGGACAGCTGCTTAACGACATCACGGAGAATCTGGATGAAATAGACGGTATCATCAACAGCAACAGCTCCAAGTGGAAAACCACCAGAATGCCGAAGGTTGACCTGGCGATCATGCGCCTGGCAGTGGGCGAAATGAAGTATGCGGACGATGTTCCGGATGCAGTTGCCGTAAATGAGGCAATCAATCTCAGCAAGAAGTTCAGCACCGAGAAATCGGCGCCGTTCATTCACGGTGTTCTGGGGAGCGTATCAAAAAACAAATAGTGAGCCATGAAAAAATACGTACTGGGGATTGACACCAGCAACTACAAAACCTCTGTTGCCGTTTGTGCCGGAGACGAAGTCATATGCGACGTGAGACGTTTCCTGCAGGTTAAGCAGGGAGAAAGAGGACTCAGACAGTCTGACGCGCTCTTTCAGCATGTGAAGGCTCTGCCTGAACTCATGAATGAGCTTCGGGAGAGTTTTGACGGTGAAATCTCCGCAGTTGCGTATTCTTCAAGACCAAGACCTGTCGAGGGTTCGTACATGCCTGTATTTCTGGCAGGACAGTCGGTTGCCGAATCGGTGGCCGAAGCTCTGAAGGTTCCCGCATATGCTTTTTCCCACCAGGAAGGGCACATCGAGGCGGTGAGGAGGTTTTGCGAGCTTAGGGACACTGAGGAATTTCTGGCATGCCACTTCTCAGGCGGAACCACCGAAGTTCTTCATGTAAAACCTTCCCGGGACAGACCGGCGGGCTTTGACATCGACATAGTCGGAGGAACCCGGGATATCGCATTTGGTCAGCTCATTGACAGAGTCGGTGTCGCCATGGGTATGAAATTCCCGGCAGGAGAGTATCTGGACAGGCTCGCACTATCCGCCAACCATCCGACTGATGTGCTTACCGCAATAAAGGTGCAGGATGCGTACGTGAACCTTTCCGGCATAGATACTCAGATAAGGAAACACATCCTTTCCGGAGAAACCAACGCTCCGCTTGCAAGGGAGCTGTTCATGAAGATAAACCTGGCAGTTTCAAAGATGGTGGAACAGGCCAGAGAAAAAACAGGAATAAGTGACGTGCTGATGGCAGGAGGGGTATCATCCAGCATGTTTGTAAGAGATAAACTGACGTCGGTCTGCTACGGCAAACCGGAACTTTCGGGAGACAATGCGGTGGGTATTGCACTCCTTGGAGGCAGAAACATATGGGATTAAAACCTGTCAGCGTTGCACAGCTGAACAATTACATAAGAAGGGTTCTGTCAACCGACCCGATACTTGGAAATGTGTCGGTTATCGGTGAGATATCCAACCTGAAATTCCACAGCTCGGGACACGTTTACTTCTCTCTGAAGGACGAATCCAGCAAGGTGAACTGCTTCCTGGCAGGAAGCAATCTGGACAGGATTTCATGCGTTCCGGAGGAGGGCATGGAGGTAATAGCTACGGGATATGTCTCGGTTTACGAGAGGGGCGGATACTACTCGCTGAACATTCGTGAACTTGAGGTCAACGGAGCGGGACAGCTGGCTGTTCAGTTTGAAAAGCTCAAGGCAAAGCTTGAAAAGGAAGGGCTTTTTGACAGAGAACACAAGAAGGAACTGCCTGAATTTCCGAAGAATATTGCGGTAGTCACCTCTGAGACAGGTGCTGCCGTAAGAGATATCATAAAGACGATAAGAAACAAGAACGATTACGTTGACATCTTCATTTATCCCGTTCTTGTTCAGGGACCTGCGGCGGCAGCCGACATTGCAGGTGCCATAGATGACCTTAATGCCAACCATCCCGAAATGGATGTGATAATAACAGGCAGAGGCGGAGGCTCCATGGAGGAACTGTGGGCCTTTAACGAAGAGGTTGTTGCAAGGAGCATTTATGCTTCCCGAATCCCTGTAATTTCGGCGGTAGGTCATGAAACCGACTTCACAATAGCTGATTTCGTGGCTGATCTGAGAGCGGAGACGCCAACTGCAGCAGCTGAACGTGCGGTGCCTGACATGGGCGAAATCAGAGAGTACCTGACGGATCTTAGGGATGAACTTAAGGATTTGCTTGTAAACAGAGTCGAATATGACAGAAACCGTCTGGAGGCTCTGAATCCGGAGGCTTTTCTCCAGGGAATAACAGGAAGGATAGGATACGAACAGCTCAACATCGACAACATGATGGAGAGCATGACGGATATGCTGAAAAACCTGGTTTCCTCGTCAAGGCAACGGGTGGAAGGTCTGCATAACATCATTCTGGCATCGGACCCCAAGATAATTCTTTCGAGAGGATATGCTGTTGTGACAGACGAAAACGGAGAAGTAGTAAGCGATGCGGGCTCACTAAAAAAGGGTCAGCAGATAACCATAGAGGCAGGAGCCGGCAGTGCTTCAGCAGAGGTACTGTCCAGTAAAAGGAGTAAGTGAAATGGCAGAGAAAAAGATAACCTTTGAAGGTGAACTCAAGGAACTCGAAAAGGCTTCGGAAAAGCTGAAATCACAGGATGTTTCGCTTGAGGATGCCATTAAGAGCTATGAGGAAGGACTCAAGCACTACAAGAAGTGCAGCGAAATTCTCGAAGAAGCGGAAGCACGCATTGAAACTCTGACGAAGTAGTTTAGAGGAGGTTTTGCATGAAGGAATATACATTTGAGGAATACAGAGAGTACGTGGAGGAGCATCTGACGGATTTCCTTCCCGAAATCGACCACAAGAGCATTACACTTTACGAAGCCATGAAGTACAGCCTGTCAGCAGGCGGCAAGAGAATCAGACCGGTTCTTCTCATGGCAACATGTGTATTCTGCGGAGGCACCATCGAGGAGGCTCTTCCGTACGCATGCGCCATCGAATACATGCACACATACTCGCTGATTCATGACGATCTGCCGTGCATGGATGATGATGATCTCAGAAGAGGCAAGCCGACAAACCACAAGGTTTACGGAGAGGCCATTGCTACTCTTGCAGGTGATGGACTTCAGTCTGCGGCATACGAGGCCATAACAAAAGACATGCTGATGTACTTTGACGATCCCGATGCACTGAAGCGCAGAATAAACGCATCCTATGAGATTACGAAGGGTTCAGGATGCAGAGGAATCGTAGCCGGACAGGTTGCCGATATCGAAGCTGAAGAGACCAGATGTTCCAAGGAGATGCTGGACTACATTCACATTACCAAAACCGCAGCTCTCATTGTTTGCGCGGTTAGAGCAGGTGCCAGACTGGCAGGATGTGATGACAGCACCCTGGCAAATCTGACAAGTTATGCGGAAAACCTGGGCCTGGCTTTCCAGATTAGAGATGACATTCTCGATGTAATCGGAGATCAGGAGGAGATGGGCAAAAAGACAGGTGCCGATGCTGCGCTCAACAAGGCGACATATCCTGCGGTACACAGTCTGGAAAAGTCCATGCAGAGACTTGAGTATCTCACAAACAATTCAATTAAGGCCCTTGAGGATTATTACGACAACGCAGAACTGTTCGTAAGTCTGGCCAAGAGCCTTGCCATAAGAAACAGCTAGAAGGACAATGAACAAATACATACTTGAACACAACTTTCCTCAGGATCTGAAGGAAATGTCATATGATGAGCTGGAGCTTCTCTCATACGAGATAAGAGATTTTCTCGTTGAAGAGGTTTCAAAAACAGGAGGTCATCTGGCCTCCAATCTTGGCGTGGTTGAAATCGCCATCGCTCTTCACAGATGCTTCGATACACCTGAGGATAAGATAATATGGGACGTGGGTCATCAGACTTATGTCCACAAGATTCTTACGGGAAGAGCCGAGAAATTCCACGGCCTCAGACAGTTGGACGGAATGAGCGGATTCCCTAAGACCTGCGAGAGCGAGTACGATCTGTTCGATACAGGTCACAGCAGCAACTCGATTTCCCTGGGCCTTGGCATGGCGGCAGCAAGAGACCTGGCCGGAGACGACTACAAAGTCATTTCGGTTATCGGAGACGGCGCTATGACAGGAGGAGAGGCTTTTGAAGCTCTCAACAATGCGGGAAACATGAACACAAACATGATCGTTGTTCTCAATGACAATGGCATGTCAATATCATCAAACACAGGTGGACTGCCGAGATATCTGAGAAGACTCAGAAGCTCTCACGGATATCAGACCGCCAAGAAATCCATAAAGAAAAACGTTGCCAAGGTGCCTATCATAGGTGAAGGCATGGTATCCGGAATGCAGCACGCCAGAGACTCCATCAAGTATGCTGTTATTGACGGCGCCATGTTCGAGCAGCTTGGCTTCATGTATCTGGGACCTGTGGACGGACACAACGTTCGGGACGTATGCGAGGTTCTTGAAGAAGCCGCTTCAATAGACGGCCCGGTATTCGTTCATCTCATGACGAAGAAGGGCAAGGGCTACAGCAAGGCCGAAGAAAAGCCTAACGTATTCCATGGAATCGGACCTTTCGATGTGGAATCCGGCGAACCTCTTAAGAAGTCTGCAACGCCGTCGTATTCATCAGTATTCGGCAGATGCCTTACGGACATGGCTGTTGAAGACAAAAAAATCGTTGCTGTAAGTGCTGCGATGATTGAAGGCGTAGGGCTTGAAGGTTTTGCAAAAGCTTTCCCGGACAGAACCTTCGATGTGGGCATCGCAGAAGGGCATGCAGTATCGTTTGCGGCAGGTCTGGCCAAGGCCGGCCTGAAGCCGTTCGTGGCAATTTACTCCACGTTCCTTCAGAGGGCCTACGATCAGATTATCGAGGACGTGTGCCTGCAGAATCTGCCTGTTGTATTCTGCATCGACAGAGCAGGCGTAGTAGGTGCTGACGGTGAAACGCACCACGGTCTGTTCGACATTTCCTACATGAAGAACATGCCTAACATGACCGTCATGGCTCCGTCAAACGACCGGGAGTTCAGGCAGATGCTGAAGCTGGCAAACGAATTGGACGGTCCGTGCACCATAAGATATCCTCGGGGTTCGGCTCCTGTGGTAGAAGCCTGTCCTGAGATTGGGGTAGGAAAGGCTTTGCGTCTTTCGGAAGGTACGGATATCGATATCTGGGCCCTTGGAAACATGGTTCCGCATGCCGTTGAGGCGGCGAAGCTTCTGGAAGAGAAGGGCATAAGTGCAGGCGTTGTGGACATGCGTTTTGCAAAACCTATTGACACTGACATGCTCACACTGTCAGCCGCAGAACACAGACTGATTATTACGGTTGAAGACGGAATATGTGCAGGCGGCGTAGGAGAAGCCGTTGCATCGGTGCTGTCTGATTCCGCTGTACATGTTGTTACGCTTGGATGGCCTGACCGCTTCATCGAGCACGGAACACAGAACGAACTTTACGAAAGATATGGCCTTGACGCCAGAGGAATATATGAAACAGCGATTAGATGTTCTGACAACTGAAAAAGGATTGTTCCGGTCCCGTGAGAAGGCCAAGGCCAGCATAATGGCAGGTCTTGTCTACGTTGACGGTCAGCGTGTTGATAAGGCCGGAACCATGATTGATTCGGAAGCCGAAATCACCGTTAAGGAGGACCTTTGCCCCTATGTGAGCAGAGGTGGGCTGAAGCTGGAAAAAGCCCTTGAAATGTTCGATTTCAGCCTCTCAGGGGCAAAGGCTGTGGACATTGGAGCCTCCACGGGAGGTTTTACGGACTGCATGCTCCAGAAGGGCGCATCAAAGGTGTACTGCATCGATGTGGGATACGGACAGCTGGACTGGAAGCTTCGTAACGACCCAAGGGTTGTGAACATGGAAAAGTGCAACGTCAGATATCTCGATGTTGATGAAATCGGCAGAGATGTGGACTTTATCAGCATAGATGTGTCGTTCATATCGCTTAAGCTGGTTTTCCCTGTGGCATCTCAGCTGCTGAGTGTAGACGGCTCACTTGTGTGCCTGGTCAAGCCGCAGTTTGAGGCCGGCAGAGAACAGGTCGGCAAGAAGGGCATAGTCAGGGATCCCGATGTACACAGACAGGTAATCGAGAACGTTATGGGTTATGCTGAAGACAATGATCTGCATGCTCACGGATTAACGTATTCACCTGTTACGGGAACAAAAGGAAATATTGAATATCTGCTTTTCTTAAAGCATGAAAAGTGCGATAATATAATCGATGTGGACGGGGTGGTTTCCCGGTCACATCAGGAACTATAATTTTTAATAAAGGAGACAAAGAAATGGAAGTATCAAAGAGAGTCGGTTCAATGCAGTTCTCACCAATCAGAAAGTTCAACAAGTACGGATTTGAAGCTGAAGCCAACGGTAAGACAGTATATCGTCTGAACATCGGTCAGCCGGACGTTGAAACACCTCCTTGCTTCAAGGAAGCTATCAACAACTTCGACAAGAAGGTAATTGCGTACGCTGAATCAGGTGGAGTAACTGAACTTCTGGATGCAATGATTGACTACATGAAGATGTACGACATGAATTACACCAGAGATGACATTCTTATCACTAACGGCGGTTCAGAAGCACTGACACTGATTTTCACTGCTCTGCTCAATCCGGATGACGAAGCACTTATCGCAGAGCCTTTCTATACTAACTACAATACATTCTGCAACCAGGTTAACGGCAAGCTGGTTCCTCTGACAACTCAGGCAGAGGACGGATATGCATGGGCAAAGAAGGAACTGATCGAAGCAGCAATCACTCCTAAGACAAGAGCAATCTGCTGCATCAGCCCAGGCAACCCTACAGGAAGAGTTCTGACTCTTGATGAGATGAAGCTCATCGGCGAAATCGCCAAGGAACACGACCTGTGGATCATCTCAGACGAGGTTTACAGAGAATTCGCATACGACGGAAGAGAAGTTACTTCATTCGGAATGCTGGAAGATATCGCTGACAGAGTAGTTCTGGTTGACTCAGTTTCAAAGAGATACTCAGCCTGCGGCGCAAGAGTAGGTGCTGTAATCTCAAAGAACCAGGATCTGATGAGCGGAATTCTGAAGCTGGCACAGGGCAGACTTTGCTGTCCAACTCTTGAGCAGGTAGGTGCTGCTGCACTGTACAGACTGGACAAGAGCTACTATGAAGAAGCAAAGGCTGAATACTGCGCAAGAAGAGATGCCGCTTACGAAGAAATCTCCAAGATTCCCGGAGTAGTATGCCAGAAGCCTGGCGGAGCATTCTATCTGACTGCTAAACTGCCGGTTGACAGCGTTGAGGACTTCCTGATGTTCATGCTTACAGAATTCGACGACAACGGTGAAACAGTAATGTTCACGCCTGCATCAGGATTCTATGCAACTCCTGGCCTCGGCAAGGACGAAATGCGTATTGCATACGTTCTGGCACCTGAAAAGATGAGACGTGGTGCAGAGCTTATTAAACTGGGTATTGAAGCTTACAACAAGAGATAAATAAAATGTCACAGAACAAATTATCACCAATGATGAGACAATATCTTGAGATTAAAGAAGAGTATAGCGATGCTATTCTCTTCTTTAGACTTGGTGATTTTTATGAAATGTTCTTTGATGATGCCAAGCTGGCCTCCAGAGAGCTGGAGCTGACGCTTACAGGCAAGCAATGCGGTCTTGAGGAAAAGGCACCGATGTGCGGTGTTCCTTTCCATGCTGCAGAAACATACATTGCCAGACTGATTGACAAGGGGTACAAGGTCGCCATCTGTGAGCAGACCGAGGATTCTGCAACAACCAAAGGCATTGTAAAAAGAGAGGTTATTCAGCTTGTTACGCCGGGCACCGTTCTCGACGGTAGCATGCTGAAGGAAAACGAAAACAACTACATTGCATCCGTCGCTGTGGCAGATGACGGATGCATTGGTTTTGCATACTGCGACATTTCCACCGGCGAAGTCAGCCTTACGGAGATAATGGGGGCAGGCAGCAGAGAGTCCCTCGTTAACGAGATTGTCAAAATCGGAGCGAAAGAGGTTATTCTGGATGAAACTGCTGCGTACGAGATCGATGTGGATGATATCGGCACCTTCAGCAGTGCGTATTTCAATATTCTTGATGACAGATACTACAGACCTGACGCCATGCGCCAGTCGATTCTGAAGCAGTTCAGCGTTTACGCCATTCGCGGTCTGGGAGTGAAGGAGGACGGCCCGGGAGAAAAGGCTCTGGGTTCGCTGCTGCTGTACCTGTACGACACTCAGAAGACGGATCTGTCCCACATCTCCACACTTAACACTTATTCTCTGGGACAGCACATGTCCCTGGACAAATCCACCATTAAGAATCTGGAACTTACAGAGACGCTGTACGAGAAGAAGCTGCAGGGTTCTCTTCTTGGCGTGCTGGACAAAACCCACACAGCCATGGGCTCCAGACGCATGAAGCAGTGGCTCAGAGAGCCGCTGAACAGTACGGAACTCATCAGGGAAAGGCTTGATGCCGTTGAGGAACTGATTGACAATTACCTTGCAAGAAACAACATGAAGGAGCACCTGAAGAGGGTTTACGATTTCGAGAGACTTGCAGGAAGAATTGCAACAGGCAAAGCCAACGGCCGAGACATGATTGCTCTCAGAAACTCATGCTTCGTAATGCCTGAGATCAAAAGCGAGCTGGCAGGTGAGGAGTCCGTACTTCTCAGAAAAATTAACGAAAGCATACATGACCTTAATGAGGTTCATGATCTTATAGATTCGTCAATCGTTGACGATCCGCCGTTTACGGTTAAGGAGGGCGGAGTAATCAAGGCCGGATACAGCGAAGAACTGGACGGTCTGAAGGATTCGATTCGCGACGCACAGGAATGGATTGCTTCTCTTGAAGCAAAGGAAAAGGAACGTACGGGAATCAGGAATCTGAAGGTTGGATTCAACAAGGTTTTCGGCTATTACATCGAGGTTACCAAATCCCAGTATGACCTTGTTCCGGAGGATTACATCCGCAAGCAGACGCTGGTTAACTGCGAGCGTTTCATCACGCCTAAGCTTAAGGAGACAGAGCGTCTCGTGCTTAACGCAGAATCACAGATCAACAGACTGGAATACGAGATTTTTGACGATATACGCAACCGCCTGAGGGAACACATTAAAGAGATTCAGGAGACTTCGCGTGCAATCGCCGTGCTTGATGTGCTTCTGGCCTTTGCAACAGTCAGCGAACGCAACGGATACATCAAGCCTGAGGTTGATGACGGCGACACAATTATGATAGAGCAGGGCAGACACCCTGTTATTGAACAGACCATCCGTGACGGTATCTTTGTCAGCAATGACACCTACATGAACCGCACAAACAGCAATCTGCTTATTATTACCGGTCCTAACATGTCCGGTAAATCAACATACATGAGACAGACGGCACTGATTGTCCTCATGGCACAGGCCGGATGCTTCGTTCCTTGCTCTGATGCTCACATAGGCATCTGCGACAGGATTTTCACACGCATAGGCGCTTCGGACAACCTGGCTCAGGGTCAGAGTACGTTCTTTGTTGAAATGAGTGAACTTTCTTACATCCTCAACACAGCAACGTCAAAAAGCCTTGTTATACTTGATGAGATAGGAAGAGGAACAAGCACATACGACGGACTCAGCATCGCGTGGGCCGTTGCGGAATACATCTGCAGAGCAGACCGCAGAATCAGGACGATGTTTGCTACGCACTATCACGAGATGACCTCCCTTGAGGACACCCTTGATGGCGTCAGAAACCTCAACGTAGACGTTGACGAGGAAAACGGAAACGTGGTTTTTCTCCATAAAATCGTCGAAGGCAGCGCCAGCCGCAGCTACGGCATCCACGTCGCCAAGCTCGCCGGCGCACCCCGCGAACTCCTGGACAACGCCCAGCTCCACCTGGACTCCCTGGAAAATGCAACGATTCAACCTGGTACGAATGTGACACAAAATGCAACGATTCAACCTGGTACGAATGTGGCAACGGATGTGGCGGTGGAGGAGCCGATGCAGCTTTCGCTGTTTGAGGCGGTGCCGAATCCGGTGCTGGAGAGAATCAGGAAGCTGGATCTGATGAATACGACGCCGTCGGAGGCGCTGAACATACTGGAAGAGATTAAGAAGGACCTGAAGTAGGGAACTGATGATAAGGATTCTGGAAAAGACAATTGCAGATAAGATTGCCGCAGGCGAGGTGATTGACAGGCCCGTCTCCATAGTCAAGGAGCTGATGGAGAACTCTTTTGATGCGGGCGCTGACAGCATTACCTGCGAGATCAGAGAGGGCGGCAAGTCATATATCAGAATTACCGATAACGGCTGCGGAATCGACGCTGACGAGGTGGAAACCGCGTTTCTTCGCCATGCCACCAGCAAGATTGCGACAGAAAAGGACCTTGATTCCATCGCAACCCTGGGTTTCAGGGGTGAAGCGCTGGCCAGCGTTGCAGCTGTCTCAAGAATCGAGATGATTACCAAAACCTCCGATGCCAAATCAGGCAGAAAGGTTGTAATAGAAGGCAGCAGAACCATTGAAAACACTGGGACGGGATGTCCTGACGGCACTACGATTACTGTCAGAGATCTGTTTTACAACGTACCTGCAAGACACAAATTCATGGGTACGGATGCTGCCGAATCAAGAAGAATCACAGACCTTGTTTCAAGGCTTGCAGTCAGCTATCCTGACGTTAAAATACGTCTGATAAGCAACAGCAAAACCGTCTTCAACACACCGGGAAAAGGCAATATACTCAATACAATCGTTGCAGTTTACGGTGCGGATCTGGGTCGGGACCTGGTTCCGGTTGAAATGTCAGAGGGAAATCTCAGCATAAAGGGCTTTGTTTCGTCTCCGGCAACATCAATGTCACAGAGAAACAGGCAGATTTTCTGCGTAAACGGCAGAATAATATCAAGCGGTGTAATGGAGAGGGCACTTGACAGGGCCTATTCGGAGAGACTGTTTACCGGCAGATTCCCGATTGCATTTCTGTTCCTGACCATGGCTCCGGATAAACTGGATGTAAACATTCATCCGACTAAAAAAGAGGTAAGATTTGACGATAATTCCGAGGTTGAGGACTTTGTTAAAGAGGCTGTAACCCTTGCAATTACTGAGAAAGAAGCAATTCCAAAGGTAAAGATAAGAGAAGAAAAGCCTGAGGCCATCCAGCAGAAAAAGTCGGAGCAGGTAGACATAAAATCGATATTGTCTACATTCAAAAATGAAGAGCCGAAATATGATTTCAGCCAACCGGCTGCAAAAATTAAGGAAGAAAAGGTTGAATATGCGGCTCCTGATCCGGTGGAAAAACCAATTGAGAAGCCTATTGAAAGACCTTTCGAAATATCCGAACTGAATGTAATCGGAACTGTGTTTAACACATACATTCTGGCATCCGACGAGGACTGCTTCTACATGCTGGACCAGCACGCAGCTCACGAGAGAATTCTGTACGAGAAGTTCATGAAGCAGTTTGACAATGCCGAGAAGGCCACCCAGACCATGCTCATTCCTTTGAATTTCAACGTTTCTGCGGATGTTACGGATTCCGAGGAGATGTGGATTGACCATGTAAGGGCCTTTGGCTACGACATAGAATTCTTCGGAAACAACACATACATTGTTCGCGAGGTTCCATCTTTCATGGACATGCAGGAAACGGAGGTTTTCCTCAATGAGATGTTCTTTGAACTACAGGAAAAGCCTGACCTCAGAAAGGCCAAAACCTTTGAAAGCATCGTTATGAATTCCTGCAAATCCGCCGTAAAGGGCGGCGACAGCCTTGATGATGCGGAAATCCGGGCGCTCATGGCGCAGCTTGAGGCCTGCAACAACCCGTACTCCTGTCCCCACGGCAGGCCGACATTCGTCAGAATGACCAGATATGACATGGAAAAGATGTTTAAGCGTGTATAATGCACGCTTTTCATTAAGGTAATACTATGACAGATACTTGCTCAAAACCGAGATTAATAGTGATTACAGGCCCTACAGCCGTCGGCAAAACCGCCTTTACCATTGAGGCGGCAAGGCATTTTGACGGGGAAATCGTGTCCTGCGATTCCATGCAGCTGTATAAATACATGGACATCGGCAGCGCCAAGCCCACAAAGGAAGAGCAAGCGCAGGCTGTGCACCATCTGGTGGACTTCCTGGATCCCGCTGAGGACTTCAGCGTAGCCGAATACCAGAGGCTGGCCAGAGAGAAGATTGACGACATCATTTCCAGGAGCAAAACCCCCATACTCTCAGGCGGAACCGGGCTTTACATCAATTCCGTAATATTCGACATGGAGTTCGGCGAAGGCGGAGCTGACCGGGAATACAGGGATAAACTGTATGAGATAGCGGAGGAAAAGGGCAGTGTGGCTTTGCATGAGATGCTTAAGGCACAGGACCCTGAGGCCGCAGAGGAGATTCATCCGAACAACACCAAGCGTCTTGTCAGGGCTCTTGAGAGAATTAAGGTTGGGGAAAACGCCGTTACTCCGTTTGCTGACGTTCAGTGGGAGTCCGGCAGATATGACGTTGTGATGGCTGTGCTTGTAAGGGACAGACAGGAGCTTTACGACAGAATTAATGAAAGAGTGCTTAAGCTCTTTGATGCCGGCCTTGTGGACGAGGTGAAAGGTCTCATGGACATGGGACTCACCGAGGATAATATTTCGATGCTGGGAATCGGATACAAGGAAGTGTTCGAATATCTCAGAGGCGAGCTGACCCTTGAGGAATCCATCGAAAAGGTTCAGACCAACACCCGGCATTTCGCCAAAAGACAACTTACCTGGTTTCGCAGGTATGATACAATGAACTGGATAAATCTATCGGAATTTGACAGCGAGGAGGCTGCAGTAAAGGGATTTCTGGAATGGCTGGAGAAAAGAATGTAAAACTCCATAACCGAAGCGACAAGCCTGACAATATCGTGATGCGCGAGCATCAGGTTGTTGCCAAGTGCGAGGAACTACAGAGCGAACTCCCGAGTTTCATGAGGGGCTATTTCGCGTATCTTCGGGGCAACGTTCTTCCCATGACAAGGCTTTCCTACTTGTCTGATGTGAGGTTTTTCTGTCAATATCTGATAGACGAAACGGATCTTACAGAAGCCAAAACCACCAGAGAAATCAAGGCATCTGAATTCAACAGAATCAAGGCTGTGGACGTTAATATCTTCATCGATTACTGCCGCAGATATTCTGTTGAAAAGGAGAATGAAATAGTCGTTTACGAGAACGGCAACAAAACCCTGGCCCGCAAGAAATCCTCGCTTTCCGTGCTATTTAAGCAGCTCTACAGAGACGAGTACATAGACAAGAACATTACGGACGGCTTTGATCCCATAAGGGTTCCAAAGGCCGGAGAACGTGAAATAAAGGCGCTTCAGGACGATGAGGTAATGATAATGCTGGATGCTGTTTCCTCGGGAACGCATCTTACAGCCAAGGAGAAGCAGTTCTGGGAGAAGACCAAAAAGCGTGACAAGGCAATTCTCATGCTGTTCCTCACATACGGTCTGAGACTGTTTGAACTGCAGTCTCTGAATGTATCATCGTTCAATTTCACCCGTGGAGAATTCAAGATCTACCGCAAGCGTGACAAGGAAGCCATAATGCCGCTTAACATCTCCGTAACAGAGGTTGTTCAGGACTATATTTACAACGAGCGAGCTTCGGACGAAGAGATAATGCCGGAACACAGGGATGCGCTTTTCCTGTCGCTTCAGGGAAAGAGAATGACCGAGCGTGCAATCCGGGACCTGGTCAAGAAGTACACATCCATCGGCCTGGCAACTTCGCGAAAAGGCGGATACAGCCCGCATAAGCTCAGGGCCACAGCGGCAACAAGCCTCATTGGAAGGGGCAATTCCATATTTGATGTTCAGGCTCTTCTGGATCACGAGCAGGTTACCACAACCCAGCTCTACGCAAGCCACAAGATGAACGTCAAGCGTGACCTGGTTAAGGACATGGAATGGGAACTTGAAAGAAAGGACAAGAAATAATTGCAGAACGAAACATTAGATTTACTTAAAAGAGATTTTGGCATTTCGGACAGAGTTCTTGAGCTTGTTGAGGAAGCGGAAAAAAACGTAGCACCGCAGTTCGAAAAGCTTGATGACATAATGGCATACAACCAGTACAAGGTGCTGGGGGCTTTCCAGAAAAACGGCATCTGTGACAGGCATTTCTCCTGGAATACCGGATACGGCTACGACGATGCGGGCCGTGATGCGGTGGAAAGGGTATATGCGGACATTTTCCACACTGAGGCAGCTCTGGTTCGTCCGATTATCGTAAACGGAACACATGCCTTAAGCCTTACCCTCATGGGAATTCTGAGGCCGGGAGACGAACTTATATACTGCACGGGCAACCCTTATGACACCCTCGAAGAGGTTATAGGCAAGAGGGGAGAGGGCATGGGCTCTCTCAAGGATTACGGCGTTAAATACGACCAGGTTGAACTCACCCCGGAGGGCAGAATCGATCTGGAGGCAGTTAAGAACGCAATAAAGCCCGAAACCCGCATGGTTACTGTACAGAGAGCCACCGGATACGGCTGGAGAAAAGCCATCACAATCGACGAAATCGCCGAATGGGCGGCTTTTGTCAAGAGTATCAGGCCTGACATCATCTGCATGGTGGACAACTGCTACGGCGAGTTCCTGGACATCAAGGAGCCGACGGATGTGGGAGCCGATGTAATTGCAGGTTCTCTCATCAAAAACCCGGGCGGCGGTCTGGCGCTTGCAGGAGGCTATGTTGCAGGTCGTGCAGACCTTATAGACAGAATTCAGTACCGCATGACATGTCCTGGAATCGGCGGAGAATGCGGACTTACGTTCGGCCAGACCAGAACAATGCTGCAAGGGCTTTTCATCGCACCTAAGACGGTAAACGGAGCCGTTAAGGGAGCTATCCTGTGCGGTGAGGTTTTCCGCGGACTCGGATACGACGTATGTCCTAATCCGAAGGACACGAGAAGCGACATCATTCAGGCCGTTAAACTCGGCACACCTGAAGGCGTAATAGCATTCTGCAAAGGCATTCAGGCAGCTGCTCCGATAGATTCACACGTCAGCCCGGAGCCATGGGACATGCCGGGATACGAGGATCCGGTAATCATGGCTGCAGGTGCATTCGTTCAGGGTTCATCCATTGAACTCAGTGCAGACGCTCCGATCAGAGAACCGTACGTGGTTTACTTCCAGGGCGGACTTACATATGAACACTCGAAGTTCGGCGTAATCAGGGCTTTATCAGAGCTTGAGAACAAGGGACTTCTGAAATAAGGAGATTATCATGGCAAGACGACTTGCAAACGTAAAGACAAGAGAACAGACCGGTTTTGAGTATGTTGTGGGCAGCCTCAGTGTATGGACGCCTTTCGGCAAGAAGCTTCTCAAGGAGAGAAAACCTTTCTTTCCGGGTGAAGAGGATCAGCTGAAGGCCGAGCTGGACAAGGTTCAGAGCATGGTTGACCTTATAACAGAGAATCCCAGGGTTAACGACAAGTTCGCTGAGATTCTTCACTGCATGAAGGACAACTCCTTCACATTCGAGAGAAGCTGTGAGAACACGCTGACAATGGTGGAACTCTACGAAGTAAAGGCTTTTCTTCTGCAGTGTGAACAGCTGCTGACTGAAATCAAGGGCCTTGAAGGCGGAATTCCGGAGGAATACATTTTATCTGATACTTCCGGGCTTCTTGATAAGCTGGATCCGAGACATGACCGTGTAAACACCTTCTATATTTATGAAGAGTTTTCGGAAAAGCTTACGGCTATCCGCAAGGAAAAGCATGACCTGGAGGTCCAGCTTCGCCGTGAACAGAAAAAGGTAAAGAGAGAGATTCAGGAGAAGTACGGAATCGTGCTTTCACCTAAGTTCGACTATGTGGTATCCAAGGCCGACACTGAGGATATGGAACGGCTCCAGGCCATTCCTGAGCTTGAATCTCAGAGTCAGGACTACATGTCTGTAACATTCGGACTCAAGCCACTTGCGGAATCCGACGAAATTCAAAACAGAATGCAGGATCTGGACCTTGAGATCGAAGAAGAGGAAGCCGTAGTTCGCGAAATGCTCTCACGTGAAATCTGGGGATGGCACGAGGCTTTGGAAGATAACTGCAGAACCATAGGTGCGCTGGATGTAGCTCTTGCAAAGGCTATCTATGCCGTAAAGCACCACTGCGTACGTCCTGAAATACTCAAGGAGCATGCCCTGAAGATAACCGGCGGCAGACAGCTGCAGGCCGAGGATGTGCTTAATTCCAAGGGAAAGAAGTACACACCTATTAATATAAGCCTGGAACAGGGCGTTACATGCATTACAGGTGCAAACATGGGCGGCAAAACCGTTTCACTTAAGATGGTTGGCCTGGTTCAGCTGCTGGCTCAGTACGGATTCTTTGTTCCATGTGAAAAGGCATCTGTCGGACTTGCCGCATTCATGCAGATTCTCATTGGAGACAGCCAGTCTCTGGAGCGCGGACTCTCAAGCTTCGGTTCCGAAATGGAGGAACTCAAGGAAATACTTGATAACTGCATTGAAAGATCATTTGTTCTCATTGACGAAATCGCCAGCGGAACAAATCCTCGCGAAGGTCTGGCTCTTACGAGAAGTCTGGTTCACTATCTGCTTGAAAAGCCGTACATGTGCCTGATTACAACACATTACGACGTCATGGAGAACGAAAAACGGATCAAGAACATGCAGGTTACCGGCCTTAGAGATGCGGATTTCAGACGTATCAAGAGTGAAATATCATATGCAAGCAGAAAAGAGAGAATAGAAATCATAGGCAGATACATGGATTATCGGCTTATTGAGATAAAAGAAGGGGCTGCTGTGCCTAATGATGCACTTCACATTGCAGAAATGCTGGGTATCAATCATGAAATTATCGGCATGGCAGGAAAAATTATAGACAACGAGTAAGTTGACATAATATAGTTATGGGTAATGAATTGGAGAGAAAAAATAAAATTCAAAAAGCAACGGCAATTATTGAGCTGTTGCTTTTGCTGTTTATAATACTTGGAATACCGGCCTACATATACTTTTATCATCATGAACTTATAGAAGATGCCTCAAATTTGAAGCATATTGAGGCTTTTCTGATGAAATACAAGGCCGAGAGTGCCTTGATTTACGTGGGTTCCCAGGTTTTGCAGATATTAATAAGCATTATTCCGGGCCAGATGCTTCAGTTTGCCGCAGGATATCTGTACGGGTTCTGGCTGGGGTACATTTTATCCGTTATAGGGGCTTTTATAGGCTCGCTAATAACATATTATCTGGCTAAGTTAATTGGTAAAAAAGCCGTTCACGTACTGTTCGGAGAGCGAAAAATCAAAGAAGTTCTTGATCACATGAACAGCAAAAGAGCCGTAATCATAGTATTTCTCATCTATCTGATACCTGGGCTGCCAAAGGATCTGTGCAACTATGCCGCAGGTCTCTCAGAGCTTAAATTCAAGCCTTTTATCATTATTTCGCTGCTTGGCAGAACACCGGGAATGATGGGGTCGCTGCTTATAGGCAATCAGGTTGTAAACGGTGATTATACAAGCGCAATCGTAATAGGGGTCATAGCTGTTGTTCTCTTTATTCTTGGACTTATCTTCAGGAATAGGGTACTTCTCATTTTCAATAAATTTTATGATAAATTTGTTGACAACGAACATTAGTTCTGCTATATTATAGAAAAGAACAAATGTTTAAGAGGGAAGGAAGGGAGAACAGTCATGAAGAAGAGCAGGAAACATTACAGAGTCAAGTCTCCAATAAGATTCATTGCATTTCTGGTTATCGTAGGCGGACTGACATTCGGGTTATTCGGACTTGTTACAGGATTAAGCACGTCATATTCACAGGATGTTCCTGAATATACAACTGTGCATGTATCAACCGGTGATACTTTATGGGATATAGCTGAAAAATGTTTCGACAATTCGACTGATCCAAGAGATGCCGTATATATGATATGTGAGATTAACGAAATCAGTCCTGAAACGCTGCAGGCGGGGATGGATATCAAAGTGCCGAAATCACTGTAAAAAAAGAAGGATAAATGTATCAAGGGGTATTTAAAAAATCGCTTAAATCGAAAAATAGAAGGTCGTTTTTTCTAACATTTTCATAAATAATACCGCCGGAGCCCTTGGAAACACTACGCCAGGGGATTTGGCAGTTTTTGGTATCTTTTCGGGCCCATTCCCGGTCAGACTACCATATCACTTCCCAAAATTATGATTATCGGAATAGTTACATCTAATTCAAATGGGCCCGTTCCACAAAAGTTCGAGCCCTCTTCTTACGCGTTACTGTCCAGATATCCCTGAAGAATTAATACAGCTGCCTGCTTATCGATGACTTCCTTACGTCTGCTTCGACTTAAATCAGCTTCAATTAATACTCTCTCCGCCATTACTGTCGTCAGACGTTCGTCATAATAAACGATATTTATATCACCCATTCCGGAACTTCTCAGTTTATTCTCCAGGCGGGTTTTGAATTCATATACCTTTTCCGTCTGCGGACTGTCTGTGCCGTCGAGCTTCTTTGGTAGCCCCACAACCACTGTGTCGCACATATGTTCTTTTATGAGCTCCATAACCTTGGTGGTATCCTTCTTGATTCCCACCCTTTCTATGGTCATGAGACCCTGTGCAGTAATATTTAAGGCGTCACTAACAGCGACGCCTATGGTTTTATCTCCTACATCTAATGCTATTTTTTTCATTTAGCTCTTATTTCTTCAGATAAGCTCTGATCAGTTCCTCAACCAGGTCATCTCTTTCGATTCTTCCCATAACGTTTCTTGCGTTGTTATGGCTTGTAATATAGGAAGGATCTCCTGACAGAATGTAACCTACCATCTGGTCGATTGCGTTGTATCCTCTTTCATCCAGGGCATCATAAACGATATTGAGAATCTCCTCAATTGTTCTCTGTTCTACTCTGTCAAAATTATCATACATCTTTGTCTGTCTATCCATTAGTATACCTCCATTATTTCTTACATGGACAGTATAACATCTGATTTTGGTATTTTACAAGAGAAATTGTAAAAAATCACCAAAACTATATAAGTTCCTTAGCTTTTGCAAAAGCATCTGCAACCTTTGAAGGATCCTTGGCTCCTGCCTGAGCCATGTCAGCCTTTCCGCCGCCGCCGCCACCGGCTGCTGCTGCGATTTCCTTTATCATCTTGCCGGCGTGCATGCCCTTCTCAACCAGGTCGTCTGTAAGTGAAACAAGGAATGTTACCTTGCCGCCTGCAACTGCTGCAAATACCATTGCAACGTTCTTTTCTGAAGCCTTTATTTCGTCGCTCAGGCTTCTCAGGTCGTTGATTCCCAGGTCATCAAACTGCTTGGCAACCAGTCTTACACCGTTGATTTCCTCAGCTTCGTCTATAAGTGAACCAAGGCCCTTGTTCATTTCAGCCTTCTTGAGCTCTTCGATTTCCTTCTTCAAAGCCTTGTTTTCGCTTACGAGAGCAGCTGCTCTGTCTGCCAGATGGTCCTTCTTGGCCTTGATTGCATCTACAGTTTCTTCAATAAGCTTCTCATCTTTTTTGAATCTGTAGAACAGTCCCTGTCCGGTTATTGCTTCGATACGTCTTACACCGGAAGCAACGCCTGATTCGCTTACAATCTTCAATGCGCCGATTTCTCCTGCATTTGATACGTGAGTACCTCCGCAGAACTCCTTGCTGAACTGTCCGATTGATACTACGCGAACGGTGTCACCGTATTTATCGTCAAACAGAGCCATTGCGCCCTGTTTCTGAGCTTCGTCTATACTCATTACTTCAGTTCTTACAGGGATAAAGTTTCTGATTTTGTCGTTTACAATCTCTTCAACCTTCTCGATTTCTTCCTTCGTCATTGCCTGGAAGTGGCTGAAGTCAAATCTCAGGCCGTATCTGTCAACATATGAGCCTGACTGCTTAACGTGCTCTCCAAGAACCTCCTGCAAAGCCTTCTGCAGCATGTGAGTCGCTGAGTGGTTGGCTGCAGTCATGTTTCTGTGAGTTATCCAGATCATGGCTTCGACATGCTGTCCGATTTCAAATGAACCGTGCTGAACCTCACATATGTGAACAAATACATTGTTGAACTTCTGGACATCCTTAACGAAGGCTTTGCCGCTTTCATCGTTATAGATGTATCCGTCATCGGCAACCTGTCCGCCGCTTTCTGCATAGAACGGGGTTTTATCCAGGATAATAAGGCATTCAGTGCCCTCCCCTGCTTCTCTCAGATGCTTCTGATCCATGTCGTACATGGCCTTGATTTCAGCAACTTCAGAAATGGATTCATAGCCTGTAAATACTGATTCGCCTTCATATGAGAATTCTCTGGACTTGTCCTTCCAGCCTGCGCCCTCCATCTCCTGTTCGGTTCTGGAACGCTCCTTCTGAGCTGCCATTTCAGCTCTGAAGCCGTCCTCATCAACGGAGAAATCCTTCTCTGCCAGAATTTCCTTTGTCAGGTCGATTGGGAATCCGTAGGTGTCATGAAGCTTAAATGCCTTTTCGCCATCAAGTACTCTTGTACCTGAAACAACCATGTCAGCAACATATTCATCAATGATCTTCATTCCCTGGTCGATTGTTGATGCGAACTTTTCCTCTTCGGCAGCAACAACACGTCTGATCATGATTCTGCGCTTTTCCAGTTCAGGATATGCGTTTCCGGATGTATCTACAACCTTGTCGCAGAGTGTTGAAAGGAACGGACCTTCAATACCCAGCTTGCGTCCGTGCATTGCAGCTCTTCTTATGATTCTGCGCAGGACGTATTCCCTGCCCTCGTTACCCGGCAGTATGCCGTCGCTGATCATAAATGTCATTGAACGAAGGTGGTCGGTAATTATTCTTGTTGATACGTCAGTCGGAGTATCTCCCTTTGTATATTCAACACCGGATACGTTTACTACCTGATTGAGAACGTATTCAATGGTATCTACGTCAAATATTGACTTTGTTTCCTGCATGATGCAGGCAAGTCTCTCAAGTCCCAGACCTGTATCGATGTTCGGATGCGGCAGGTCTGTATATGTGCCGTCCTCTTCCTTGTTGAACTGAGTAAATACAAGGTTCCAGAACTCAACGTATCTGTCGCATTCGCATCCCGGTTTGCAGTCGGGACTTCCGCAGCCGTGCTCAGGTCCTCTGTCGAAGTAGATCTCAGAGCATGGTCCGCACGGGCCTGTACCGATTTCCCAGAAGTTGTCGTCCTTTCCAAGACGTACGATCTTTTCTTCAGGGATACCGATCATGTCATGCCAGAGATCGTGTGATTCCTCATCGTTCTCATAAATGGTAACCCAGAGCTTATCCTCAGGCAGCTTGAGAACTTCTGTTGAGAACTCCCATCCCCATCTGATGGCATCTTCTTTGAAGTAATCTCCGAATGAGAAGTTTCCCATCATCTCAAAGAATGTGCCGTGTCTGTCAGTGTATCCAACATTATCTATGTCGCCTGTTCTGATACACTTCTGGCATGTGGTCATCCTCTTTGACGGAGGGGTCTTAAGACCGCCAAAATACGGTTTTAACGGCGCCATTCCCGCATTTATGAGTAAGAGGCTCTTATCGCTTTCCGGGATGAGAGAAAAGCTCTCACGCCTGTAGTGGCCTCTCTGTTCGAAAAAGCTTAAAAATTCTTCTCTTAGCTTGTTAAGCCCGATTTTTTCCATTGTGTTTTATCCTTCTTTCTCCTGTTTATCTTTTGCGTCTCGGTACTGTGTGTGTGGATTCGCCGATGCAGTCTTCAAGAGCTTCGGTGATTCCTTCGTTGTATGTCGGATGAGGTCTGACTCCCGCAAGCATCTGCTCTACGGTGAGGCCGTTGGTGATTGCTGTAGTGAATTCGGCAATCATGTCTGTTGCTCTTGCGCACATCATCTGCGCTCCGAGGATTTCGTGGCTGTCGGCTTTGGCAACAACCTTTACAAAACCTCTCTCCTCGTGAGTAATCAGGGATTTACCGTTGGCACTCATGATGAACTTGCCGCAGATAACCTCTGTTCCGGCATCCTTGGCATCGGCTTCGGTAATTCCAACCTGAGCTATCTCAGGATCAGTGTATACGCATCCCGGAATTGCACCAAGGTTCAGTGACGGTTCTTCACCGTTCATGATTTCAACCGCACATATTCCGTGAGCGCTTGCAGCATGAGCCAGCTGTACACCGTTGATGATATCTCCTATTGCATAAACACCGGGCATGCTTGTTTCGAACTTCTCGTTAACATCAACGAACTTGCCGTCCATTGCTATTACAACGTCCTCTGCAAACAGGCCGTCGAGATTAGGTTTTCTTCCTGCAGCACAAACAACAATCTGTCCGGTGGCCTGTGCAGGCTTGTCCTTTTCCTCGTAGTTTACAATGAGGCCTTCCCCACCCTGTTCAATGGATTTAACAGAGGCTCCGGTATGGATTTCCACGTCTGATTTTTTCATGATCATCTTCAGATTCTGTGAAACTTCCTTGTCCATGTTCTGAAGAATTCTAGGCAGAGCTTCTACGATTGTAACTTTGCTTCCCAGGTTTGCAAATACAGTTGCAAACTCAACGCCGATTACTCCGCCGCCGATGATAACCAGGCTCTCAGGCTTATGTGTAAGGGAGAAAACCCCGTCACTGGTAAGTACGCCCTTAAGATCTATGCCCGGAATCGGAATAAGTGAAGGAACGGAGCCTGCAGCCAGCAGAACCTTATCGGCTTCAAGAACAGTTTCGCCGCCATCCTTTAATTTAACGACAACGGATCTGTCAGCCTGAAGTGTTCCCTTGCCTTCAAATCTCGTAACGCCATTGCCTTCAAGCAGTGCTTCGATTCCGCCCACCAGTTCATCGGTAGTTCCCTGCTTATATTCAACAATCTTTGAGTAATCGTATGACACGTTCGATGCACTGAGTCCTACAAGTTCCGCCTCTTCAAGCATCTCCCTGTAAAGCCCTGATGCGTGAATCATCGCCTTTGCAGGAATGCATCCGCGGTTAAGGCATGTGCCTCCTACTCTGATGCTTTCGACTACAGCAACATTCATTCCGGCTTTCGCCGCCTTGATTGCGGCAACATAGCCGCCCGGGCCTGCTCCGATTACAATAAGATCAAATTTTTCGCTCATTTTGTATCTCCTGTTTTTAGTAAATTTCATACATAAATATATTACAATATTTGAAGGAAAAATTAAAGAAAAAAAGTGTGCCGGAAGGCCAAACCTCACAACACACTTTAATATTTTATTCCATGTCGTTATTCCTGTTTTGCGTCAGCAGAAATAATTGCCTATTTCAAGTTCCGTTTCAAATGAATTGCCCTCTTCCACCAAAAAAAGGTGGCAAAAGGAAATTCACCCTTTGCCACCGTAAAATCAGAATTCATACTTGAGTACCGGATGTCTGGCTGCGCCAACCTCGTCAAGTCTCGTAACCGGAGTCTTTACCGGAGCATCGTGGAGAGCCTGAGGATTGGAATATGCCAGGTCGTTAAGCTCGATAAATACCTTAATGGCCTCATCAAGTGTTTCCTTCGATTCAGTCTCGCAAGGCTCAGCCATGAGAGCTTCATGAACAGTCAGCGGGAAGTACATTGTAGGCGGATGAATGTTGTTGTCAAGGAGTCCCTTGGCAATATCCATTGCTGTAACGCCTGTTTCCTTGGCCTGTCTGCCGATGTCCATTACAAACTCGTGCATGCATACCTTAGGGTTGAATGCAATGTCATACTTGGCTGAAAGCTTGTTCATCATGTAGTTGGCATTGAGAACAGCATTCTTTGAAGCTTCAGGAATTCCCTGCTTGCCCAGCATCTTGATGTATGTGAGAGCCTTTACGATAACCAGGAAGTTTCCGTAGAAGTTCTTCATCTCGCCAAGGCTTGCTTCGGCTTTGCCGAATTCATAGCTGCCCTCTTCACCCTTAACGATGATTCCCGGCATGAATTTAGCCAGATGTTCCTTGCATCCAACAGGACCTGATCCCGGACCGCCACCGCCGTGAGGCGTGGAGAATGTCTTGTGGAGATTCAGGTGTACACAGTCAAAGCCCATGTCACCTGGTCTCGCCCATCCCATTACGGCGTTCAGGTTTGCACCGTCATAGTAGCACTGTCCGCCGCACTGGTGGATAATGTCTGTAATCTCCCTAATGTTAGGGTCGAACAGACCTGCGGTATTAGGATTTGTAAGCATCAATCCTGCGATTTCGTTGTTGCCTTCGCATACTTCTCTGAGCTTGGCTACGTCAACAAGTCCGTCAGGAGTTGAGTCAACGTTAATTACCTCCATGCCGGCCATTACAGCTGAAGCAGGATTGGTTCCGTGTGCGGAATCAGGAACGATGATTTTCTTTCTCTGAGTATCACCGTTAGCCAGATGATAAGCCTTGATCAGAAGCAGTCCTGTGAACTCACCGTGAGCTCCTGCAGCAGGCTGCAGAGTGAAGTTGCTCATGCCTGTAATCTCAGCCAAAGCCTCCTCCGTCTCCTTCAGAACCTGCATGCAGCCCTGAGCCGTATGTGCAGGCTGGAGCGGATGAATCTGTGTAAAGCCTGTGAATGATGCAGTTCTCTCGTTTACACGAGGGTTGTACTTCATGGTACATGAACCCAGCGGATAGAATCCGTCGTTTACACCATGTGACTTTTTGGCCAGTTCTGTGTAGTGTCTTGAGAGATCGACTTCTGCCATTTCAGGAAGATGAAGATCAGCCTGTCTCTTTGCTCCTTCAGGAAGCTCGTAAGTCTTTACGTCGCATTCAGGGAGAGCGCTAATGCCTCTTCCGGGACGGGATTTTTCGAATACCAGCATTACTTCACCTCCTTTACGATTGCAACGGCTTCGTCAATGTCAGCCTTGCTGTTCATTTCGGTGCAGCACCAGAGGATTCTGCCATCTCCGAGAGGAAGTCCTCCCAGAATGCCCTTCTCTTCCAGAGCCTTCATGACAGCGTCAACATCCTTATCTGTCTTTGTAACAAATTCGTGGAAGAATTCGCCGTTTTCGACTTCAAAACCTGCTTTTGCAAGCTCGTCAGCCATGTAGTGTGCCTTGGAATAGCACTGGGTTGCAACCTTCTTCAGGCCTTCATTACCCATGGCTGAGAGATAAACGCCAACAGTCAGTGCGCAGAGCGCCTGGTTGGAGCAGATATTACTGGAAGCCTTTTCACGTCTGATGTGCTGCTCTCTGGCCTGCAGAGTAAGTACATAGCCTGTCTTGCCGTTATGGTCAACAGTCTGTCCTACGATTCTGCCCGGCAGATTTCTCTTCAGAGAGTCAAGACTTGCCATGAATCCCAGGTACGGTCCGCCAAATGCCGGAGCCATGCCCAAAGGCTGTCCTTCACCGATTGCAAAGTCTGCGCCGTACTCTCTCGGGGTTTTCATTATTCCGAGAGTAATAGGGTTAACGCTCATGACGAATCTGCAGTTCTTAACTGAGTGAGCAACCTCGCCTATTGCGTCAGCGTCTTCCAGATTTCCGTAGTAGTTAGGATGCTGGATAAGTACGCATGCGATATCATCGGCCATCATGCCCTTAAGTGCTTCAACGTCTGTTTTGCCGTCCTTTTCAGGAATAACCTCGAGTTCCATTTCGTTTCCGAAGCAGTATGTCTCGATTACCTTCATTACCGAAGGCTGAATGCACGCTGAAATCAGCGCTTTGTTGGCCTTGCGGCCTCTGCATGCTGCTACTGCCTCACCGGCAGCGGTGCCGCCGTCATACACTGATGCGTTTGAAACATCCATGCCTGTCAGGTCGCATATCATCGTCTGATATTCGAAGATTGACTGGAGCACGCCCTGGCTGATTTCTGCCTGATAAGGTGTATATGCAGTCTGCAGTGTTTCGTTTGAAATTACGTGATTAACTATTGCCGGAATGTAATGTCTGTAAGCGCCTGCTCCACGGAAAACCGATTCAAATACGGTATTCCTGGCTGCAATCTTCTTCATGGCTTTGCTTACTTCCATCTCCGACATTCCATCGGGAAGATTGAGCTCCCCCTGGAATTTCACAGCATCAGGAATGTGTGCGAACAGGTCATCAAGGCTGCTGTAGCCGATTTCCTTAAGCATCTCCAGCTGCTGCTCTTTTGTATTAGGAACAAAAGTGCCCATGTGTGCCACCTTTCTTAAACCAGTGATTTATGCTTCGCTTTCGCAGAATGCTTCATACTCTTCTGCTGAGATAAGCTCGCTCTTGTCAGTTACGCCTTCAACTTTGATGAACCATGCTCCGAATGCATCCTCGTTGATCATTTCAGGTGCATCAAGCAGTTCTTCGTTGATTTCAGCAACTGTTCCTGTTACAGGTGAGTAGATGTCTGATACAGCCTTTACTGATTCAACGTCAGCAAATGTTTCGCCTGCTACAACTTCATCACCGGGTTCAGGCAGATTAACGAATACCAGATCTCCCAGTTCTGACTGAGCGAAATCTGAAATACCAACAACTGCAGTATCTCCGTCGATCTTTACCCACTCATGTGACTTAACGTACATTACATCATTCTTGAATTCCATGTTATTTCTCCTTTATTTATTAAACTAAATTAATAACTCTTTTTATAGAACGGAAGCTCAATTACTTCAGCTTCTACCCTGCGTCCGCGTACATCGATTTCCATCTTTGTGCCGATTTCCTTGTATTCTCTAGGAACTCTGGCCATTGCGATAGGATAATCGAAGAACGGACACTTGGTTCCTGAAGTGGTGTAACCGATCTTCTCGTCACCAACGTAGATGTCCTGATGTTCTCTGGCGATTCCTCTGCCTGTAATCTTAAGGCCGACTCTTACTACTGCAGGCTTGCCTGCTGCTTCCATAGGAGCCTTGCCGATGAAGTCGTCCTTCTTCATCTTGATTGCAAACATGAGTCCTGCCTCTCTCGGTGAGATTTCATCGTTCATCTCATGTCCGTAAAGCGGCATGCCTGCTTCCATTCTCAGTGTATCTCTTGCACCCAGTCCGCATGGAATAAGTCCTTCGTCCTTGCCTGCCTCGATAAGTGCTTCCCACATTTCCGGAGCCTTTGCAGCAGGGTGATAGATTTCAACGCCGTCTTCTCCGGTATATCCGGTCCATGATACGATGCAAGGAATTCCTGCAACCTCAGCATCGAACTTAGCCCAGTAGTACTTATCCGGAATGCTGTTTTCGCCGGCAATCTTTTTGACGATATCAAAGGCCTTCGGTCCCTGAACTGCTATCTGAGCATACTGCTCTGACACATCGGTAAACCTGCAGTCTCCGAATACATGGTCGCACATCCACTTGTAGTCCTTGTCCTTGTTTGCCGCATTTACAACCAGGAAGTACTTGTCTTCAGCCATCTTGTAAACGATAAGGTCGTCAACTGTTCCGCCCTGCTCGTTACACATCGGTGAATATCTGGCCTGTTCTACCGCCATGTTTGTAAAATCATTGGTCAGAATCATGTTCAGGTTAGCCAGAGCATCAGGTCCCTCGCAGAGGATTTCGCCCATGTGGCTTACATCGAACATGCCGGCCTTTTCTCTTACAGCCATGTGTTCTTTAATTACGCCGGAATCCTTGTACTGTACAGGAAGAATATATCCTCCGAAAGGCACCATCTTTCCGCCGTATTCCAGATGTTTACCGTACAGTGGTGTTTTTTTATCCATCACTTTTCTCCTTTAATTGAATAAAAACTCAAAATTTCGGGGAGGCGGCATCGCCGCGTTCCCCAAAATGTAAAACCTATTTAATCTTTCTTGCTTCGATGTAGTATCTCTTATCTTCAGCGTGTCCCATTGAGAATGTCTTTCTAGGAAGCGCGCCGTCCTTGCCTACTGAAATGAACAGGTCGCTCTTGTCCATTGCAGGCAGCAGGAATGCGATACATCCCGGCTTCTTGCCAAGTTCGATTGTGATTTCGTCGCCGTGAACGTAGTCGATTGTTCCCCGGTTTTCCTTAAGCCATCCGTCTAGGAATGTCTGCAGGGTTCCAACTTCCAGCTGCTGAGCAGGATTTGGAATAGTAACAAAACCTTCTCCGCCTTCGTATGCGTACTGAATCACATGTCCTTCGCCCTTGCCTTCTTCTGCACCGTAGTGTGCCTTAAGGTCAGCCAGGAGCTTGGCAGGATCTGTATCGAAGATTACGCGGTGGATAGGCTCGAATTCAAGTGCTGAATCATAGAGATTTACTATCTCAACCAGTGCATATCTTGAAGGCAGTTCATCCTCTGCTGTCTTTCCGAACTTCTGCTTTTCCTCTTCATAGAGAGCCTTTGCTGAAGCCAGTGAGTGGTTGCCGTCGCCTACTGCGTAAAGAAGCGGTGAAGTCATGAGAGCTTCGAGTGCAGCATCAACTGATGCCTGCATGCAGCCCGGAACCTTCCATGCCTTGGCGTGTCCGCCGCCCAGCATCATGTCAAAGTCATAGAGAACTTCATTGCACTGAGCTGAAAGAGGTCCTATTACTGTATTTTCAGGGTCATCAATCAGAAGCATAACATGAGGAAGCTCAACCAGAGCATCTCTTCTAACTGCCTGACGAGGCGGGATTCTCTCAAGTACAGTACCCTCAGTAGCTCTTACAAGTGAAGTGCTTCCAACTGAATAGTCATACTGTTCCAGGTCGATCTTGCCGATCAGTCCCTTTCTTACTTTGCCGTCGCTCTGAACTCTTTCCAGATAGATCATTGCGTCCTTGAGTTCAGTGAATACGCCGTTATCAAGGTAATCCTTCATTGTGGCGTTAATCTTGGCGATGTGTTCCTCGGTATGTCCGTCCGAAAGCTGTGCTTCAGGAAGGATGATGCGGAATGTTGAAGGCTTGTCGCCTACAAGCTTCTCCACGTTTTCCCAGTATTCAGGCTGTGATGTGAACTGGTCACATGCAACTACTGCCCATGTTTCATAATTTCCTGCGGCCGGCAGAAGAATGTCGGCCGGTGAAAAGCCGGTTTTGCTCATATTTCTCCCTTTCTGACAAATTTCTATTTATTGTATGATTTTAATTAAAAAAGGGAAATTCGGCACTACAAATAGTGCCAGACTTCCCCTTCCTAGAGCATAATAACATATTAGATGTACACATACAATGCTTTTGGTATGTATACATTACTGTAAAGTAATTACCACATAATAATTGCCCGAACAGGACAAACAGGTGCACAGTAACCGCACGTCAGGCACTTGTCATGATCCACTACAGCTATGCCCTGCTCGTTGAAGCTGATGGCTTTGCTTGTGCATCTTTCGATGCATGTTCCGCAGCCTTCACAGTCGCCCGGGTCTATCTGTATCTTCTTTTCGTGAACATCAGGCTGAAAATCCTCCGGCAGTCTGCCTTCGGCATAATCAACGAGATTGTCTATCTCATCCTTCTTGCCGAGACCAATCATTATGGTTTCAACACCCAGATCACGAACGTAATTGAGGGATTTCATGTACGTACCGGTAAGGTTGCCGCCTCCAAAAGCCTTCATGCCGAAGATGCCCTTTCCGGCGTCCATGCACTTTCTGATTGCAGCAGCCATCTCCTCTGCGGTTCCCGGTTCATCACCCTTGCGGATTCCCAGGCCGGCATAGTTGATAAGCGGAAAGACAATGTCGCAGTCAGGCTCATCGGCAGCGTATTCAACAACATCGACATGGTGGGTTGAAACACCTATGGCTTGCACGATTCCCCTGGCCTTGTAATCCTTGAGACACTGCCAGGCCCCTTCTCTTGCCTTCCAGTCCGAAACCTTTCGCACCTCGTGGAGCTTGAAGATATCGATTTTCTCGATTTCAAGAGCTTCAAGGCATTCCTTAATGGCATATTCCATGGCCTCATATGATAAATCCAGGGATTTGCTTGCAATTACCGGTCTGTCAGGGTTGTCAAGAGACAGGTCAACATCCTTGAATGCCTCTCTGATGTAGTCATACGTCTCATAATACTGTGCTGTATCAAAGAGATTTATGCCCTTGTCGTAGGCATATCTGACTATTTCCGCACCCTTTTCAAGTGGCAGATCAAGCTGCGTATTGCCTATGGTAAGCACGCCCATTCCCACAGGCGTAACCATTATATCTGTATTACCGAGTTTTACTTTTTTCATCTGCAAAACCCTTATTCGTCGTCGTCGTCATCATCCACAGGCTTGGACTCTACAGGTATTGCATATGTGTAATCACTTTCAGGATCCGGCTTGAACGGGTCGTTTGCCTTGGCGTTTTTACCTGAAAGATTGCCCAGATACTGTGATGAACCGAATCCAAGAATAAGAATGAATACGAATTCAATGAGAACCAGTCCGATTGCATAACCTACTCCGTGACCGAAGGATTTGGACAGATTGAGCATTGCAAGGAACAGGAATACAAAACCTGCAAGCTGGAACAGCGAACCGATTGTTGAAGAATTGCCTTCGCCGGCGATTCCATCAAATATTCCGCCCACAAGATAGCAGCCAAAGATAATCCAGAACCATTTGGTCTGCCATGTGTATTTCAGCTGAATCCAGAAGTTGTAGAATGGGATAATTGCCTTCCAGCCCGGTTCACCGAACTTGTTGAAGATCTTCCAGTAAGCAATAATCTGGAGAACGTACAGCGCTATAATTACAATTATTGAAGCAGCACTGCCTAATAATCCGATTAAGTCAGAATTAAACATGTCGTACCTCCTATTCTATAAAACCACCGCCGATGACAGTGTCACTGCGGTAAATTACAATCGACTGTCCCGGAGTTACAGCTCTCTGAGGCTCTGCAAATACAGTCTTTAAGCGGCCCTGAGGCAAAAACTCCAGTTTGCATTCCGCAGGTTTTGATGCATATCTTATCTTCGCTGTCAGCTCACCTGCATCTGAAAAATTGAGAATTTGTTTACATAATTTGTTTTCGGTAGATTCACAAACGACTCCCGAAATAATATTGTCTGAAGAGATGACTTCGGTAGCAAAAAGTTCTGCATTATCACCCAGTGTAACATCACCTGTTTCACTGTTTACATCCAGGACAAACGCAGGTTTTCCAAGTGCTACACCAAGCCCTTTTCGCTGTCCGATTGTATAGTTCATGATGCCTGAATGCGTTGCAATTACTGAGCCTTCGCCATCTACGAAGTTTCCGGGAGTATCGCTGAATCCTCTTCTCAAGATGAAGTCTCTGTAGTTGTCATCCTCATCGATGAAGCATATCTCCTGGCTGTCGCGGTCGTCGGCATTATCAAGGGCGTTGTCCCTTGCAATCCGCCTGATTTCATCCTTGGATTCCGCAGAATTCAAAGGCAGAATCAGGTGTGAAATCACCTGCTGATCCAGTCTGTAGAGCATGTACGACTGGTCCTTCGCCTCGTTAAGCGCCTTTTTGACGTGCCACAGTCCCGTTTCTTCGCTGTAAACGGTATCGGCATAATGTCCCGTAGCGATAAAATCAGCGTTCTCTTCAGCCATTCCATCCATGAGTGCCCTGAACTTAATCGAAGGATTGCAGATAATGCACGGATTAGGCGTTCTGCCGTTTGCATACTCGTTGCAGAAGTTTGAAATTACAACCTCATCAAAAGGCTTTGAAAGGTCTTTTGAGATGAGTTTGATTCCAAGCTGCTCAGCAATTCGTTTAGCCTTGTTAAGCCCCTCAGAACGGCGTTTATCACCTTCCGGCAGGACGTTAAAGTACAGTCCGACCACTTCGGCGCCAAGGTTTTGCAAAACCAGGGCAGAAGCGGCACTGTCAACGCCTCCGCTGAGGCCGAGTATTACTTTTTTCCCTTTAAGATCAGTCTGCATTCTAATTCAGCGGGCCTTCCCGATCATTTCAGTCAACTATCTCAATATTCTGAAGTGACTGCTCCACCTGACCTCTTATTGCCGCCAGGTATTCCTTGTAAAGAGCCTTCTGTTCCGCAAGTTCCTCCTCCGTCAGGCCCTCTTCACTCTTCTTCTTCGCTGCAAGCTCATTGATTCTTGCTATCATTTCATCGGTAATCTGTGCCATCATACTCCTCCGGTTCATATGGGAATACAGGAATCGGTTCGAGTTTGAACAGATTGGTCCTGTGCTTGTAGTCTATCTTTTCTTTAATCCCCGGATCTTCGCATACGCCGGTGCGGATGTATTTGTCCAGAACCTTGTATGTAAAGCCTAGGTTGTCCTCATCGGTCTTGCCCTGCAGGCCGTCAATAGGAACCTTGTCGACAAACATCGACGGAAGGCCGAGAGTTCTTCCTACAGCCTTAACCTCCTGAACGGTAAGCCTGCTCAGAGGGCTGAAGTCGCCTGTGTTGTCGCCCCATTTAGTGTTGTATCCGACCCAGTCTTCGCTGAGGTTGCAGGTATTGGCCACTCTGCCGTTTACAGTCTGCGATACGGCATACAGCATGGCCATTCTGATACGCGGCGGCAGATTGGTCCTTGTCTGTGCGGAAATCCCGCCGAACTCCCTCATGAGCTCCTGCTCAACTCCGTCACATCCGGCAGCGACGTTCATTACAATGCCCTTTATTCCGAGATGCTCAACCAGAGCATGGGATACATCGATATCAAACTGCTCTCCCCTTGGCATCATGACACCGATTACCCTGTCCTTTCCCAAAGCCTCGGTACACAGTGCCGCCACAACGGAGCTGTCCTTGCCGCCGGAAATGCCGATAACGGCATTGCATCCCTTGCCGTTGACCTCAAACCAGTCCCGGATCCATTTCACTATGTCGTTTTTTACTTTTTCTGCATCAAACATATTTAATCCTCATTTTGAGACAAAGGGGACTGTCCCCTTTGTCTCATTTTTTTAGTTTAGTGTGTCGTCTTCGTCGTATGCCAGGTTTCCGCCGTATTCGGAGTCACCTTCATCAAATACTATTGTGCCGTCGTTGTATTCATCCTCGGAAGCCACCAGGTCAGCAAATGACATGGTGTAGCTGTCAAGTTCATATTCCAGGGCATCCTCGAAGTTGTAGCGGAACTTTTCGCCGTCCAGTTTCTCGATTCTTGCTGTGGTAACAGCATCTCTGAGGCACTGGTGACGCGGCTCCCCTCCTGCTTCAGGAAGAAGTTCAACGTCGGATTCAATGCTGAACCAGTTTCTGAAGCGGCAGAACTCATCTGTGAATCTGCGGAGTTCTCCTTCATCTTCCGCGTTCATGATAAGACCTTCAAGGCACATGTTTATCTGCTGAAGCAGCGAGAAAATCTCACCGGAATCATCCGGAAGACCGTTAAACAGTTCCTCAAACCAGTCGTGGAGGATTTCCGATACCGAAGCATTGTCCGCACCGTCAAACAGACGGTATAAAAGCTCCTGTTCGAAGTACTCATCCGATTCGATAAGGTCAGCCATGGCCTCAAAGTATATGAATTCCTCTGCGCTTTCTATGTCAAGATATTCAAGGAGTTCTTCGTAACTCATCCTGTAACCTCCTTGCTTCTTTCCTTCTCAAGATCGAAGTTGAGGAACTTAACCTTGGCATCCTCCTCCTCGTCCTTGAAGATATAGTCGATCATGTTTATGAAATTTTCGGAGAGGTCGCTTGCATAAAAGACATTCTGAAAATCAGAGCCATTTGCAAGCAGATCTCCCTCAGTAAGTATTTCCTCAATTCTGTCAACAATTATGCTGGAAGGATTCACTATATCAAGCTGCGGATAAAGCCGTTCTATGTTCTGCTTGATAAGCGGATAGTGAGTGCATCCCAGAATAACCTTGTTCAGCTTGTTACCGGCAACGAATTCATCCATGTAATGCCTGATTGTCAGGTCCATGATATCGCTTTCGATAATTCCCTCTTCGATAAGCGGTACAAAGGCCGGACACGGAGTTTCATGCAAAACCACCCTGTCGTTGAGCGCCTTCACCCTCTTGCTGTATTCATGGCTGGCGACGGTTACCTTGGTTCCTATGATGCCAACGTTATCGTTTTCGCCGCACTCCTTTGCAACCTGTCTGGCAGCGGGTTCGATGATGCCGAGAACAGGAATCTTCGGAAAGCGTTTCTGCAGATCGTCTACGCATGTTGCACTTACGGTGTTACATGCAATAACAATCATCTTCACGTTGCACTTGACGAGAAAATCCGCGATTTCCCTGCTGAACGAACGTATTGTGCTTGTGGCCTTGGAGCCGTACGGAGTCCTTGCCGTGTCTCCGAAATATATGATTTTTTCTTCAGGAAGTCTCTTCATCAGGTAAGGTATGCATGTCAGTCCGCCAAGTCCTGAATCAAAGAATCCAATAGGTCTGTTATCCATTTATTATGTCCCCTGGTTATCTTGTGTATTTAACATAATTATTATACAATATGGGGCAGATATTGTAAATTTAATGAGGACAAAAAAACATGAAGACAAGAGACCAGATAGACAGCAAATACAAGTGGAACATAGAAGCAATGATGCCGGACGAAAGTGTAATCGAACCGGACCTTGAAGAAATAAAGAATAACGCTCTGGAATATCAGCAGAAATACCACGGACATCTGACGGAGTCTGCGGAAATGCTGTACGAAGCTTTTGCAGACAAGGACGATATCTGGAGACGACTGGAGAAGATATACGTTTACGCACACATGAAGCGTGATGAGGATAACGGAAACAGCAGATATCAGGGAATGTCTGACATGTGCATGTCGGTAATTGCCGCCGTGTCAGCTTCCATGTCCTTCTTCACACCGGAGCTGCTCGCTGCAGACGACAGCGTTATTCTCGGTTACATTGAAGCGGATGAGAGACTTAAAACCTACGAATTCGCCATTCGTGATACCATTCGTCAGAAGAAACACGTACTCAGCGAGGCCGAGGAAAACATTCTCGCTCAGATGGGCGAAATCACTTCCGCAACAAACGACATTTTTACCATGCTCAACAACGCTGACATCAGCTTCGGCATGATTAAGGATGCGGATGGTAACGAAGTTGAACTTACACACGGCAACTACATCAAATTCATGGAAGGCAAGGATCGCAGAGTTCGCGAGGATGCCTACAACGCCATGTATGAGGCTTACAAGAAGCTGATAAACACGGTTTCAACAACATATAACTACAACACAAAAACCGATGTTGTGGGAGCACGTCTAAGAAAGCACGAATCTTCAAGAGCTGCGGCATTAAGCGGCGATAACATTCCGGGGGAGGTTTACGACAATCTGGTTCAGACTGTAAACGATGCCCTTCCGCTCATGCACAGGTATGTGGAACTGAGAAAGAAGCTTCTCGGCATGGATAAAATGTACATGTACGACATGTATGTTCCGCTTATTCCCGTACCGGAAAAGCACATACCTTTTGAAGATGGTCTTGACATCATGAGAGAAGCTCTCAGGCCTTTCGGACAGGACTATATCCACAAGATGAACGAAGGCATTTCCCAGGGCTGGATAGACGTTTATGAGAACAAAGGCAAAACCAGCGGAGCCTACAGCTTCGGATGCTATGACAGCTACCCTTACATCCTTCTGAACTACACGAATACTCTTAAGGACGTATTTACGATAATTCACGAAATGGGCCATTCAATGCATTCCCGTTATACCAGGGAGGTTCAGCCGTACATCTACGGAAGCCATTCCATCTTTACGGCCGAGGTTGCTTCAACGGTTAACGAGTCACTGCTCATGCACTATCTGCTTGATAATACCGATGACGTTGAAATGCGCAAATATCTGCTCAACCTTCACCTTGAGGAGTTCAGAACCACCCTCTTCCGTCAGACGCAGTTTGCGGAATTCGAGGACATCACGCACAAGGCTATTGAATCAGGTCAGGTTCTCACCGGTGATTGGATGTGTGAACAGTATCAGGCACTGAATGACAAATACTATGGACCTGCCATTGAACGTGATGATACAATCAGGTATGAGTGGGCACGCATTCCTCACTTCTACAATGCGTTCTACGTATATAAATATGCTACGGGATACTCTGCAGCAACGGCAATTTCCCAGAAGATAATCGCTGAAGGCAAACCTGCTGCTGACAGATACATAGAATTCCTGAAGACAGGCGAATCCGACTACCCTATCGAACTTCTCAAGATAGCCGGAGTTGACATGGCCAGTCCGGAACCGATCAGACAGGCCATGGCCACATTCGAAAAGCTCCTTAATGAATTTGAAGAGCTGGTTAACGAAGCATAGATTATTATTGATTCGGAGATTTAAATGATGACTGAAAAAATCTGCATAGTTACAAACGATACTGACAAGTCAATAGAAACGGGTGCCCTGCTTAAGCAGAAGCTGACAGACAGAGGCTATGAAGTTACAGACAGGTATGATGAGGATACCGACCTTATAGCATGTGTTGGCGGAGACGGTGCCTTTCTCGAAACCATACACGAGTGCAACTTCCCGAAGTGCCCTATCGTGGGCATCAACACCGGACACCTGGGATTCTTCCAGGAGGTTTTGCCGGAAAACATCGATTCATTTATTGACGACTATGAAAAAGGCGAATACACAATTCAGCACCTGGGTACTGTAAACTGTATCGTTACTACCGTAGATACTCACGAGCATTCACACATGGGTCTTAATGAGATTACTGTCAAGGGACCTCAGTCATACTCAATCCATCTGGACATTTCCATCGGTGACAGCCCGATTGAAAGATTCAGCGGAGACGGACTGCTCGTCGCTACATCTGCAGGTTCGACAGCCTACAACTACTCACTTGGCGGATCAATCGTAGACCCTCGAGTTGACCTGCTTCAGGTAACTCCTATCGCACCGATGAACACAACTGCATTCCGCTCATTCACATCCAGTATTCTGCTTCCTTACGATCTGTGTCTTAACATAGTTCCTGAGCAGATGGACAATGAAATTCACATCATGAATGACGGATATGAAACAGTTTACAAGAACGTTAAGAAGCTTGAAGTCAAGGCATCTGACACTGTTGTAAATCTCATCAGATTCAAGGATTACGACTTCTGGAACAAGGTAAAGGACAAGTTCCTCTAAAGGAAATGGCAGATTTCAGACATAAATGCACAACTGAAGACGAAGGTATGGAAGTCAAGGACGTCATGAAGAAGTACTTTGACTTCTCTTCACGTTTAAGGAACAGAATCAAGCGCGAGGACCTTCTCAGACTGAATGATGAACACACTCAGGGCTGGCACAGAGTCAAATCCGGTGATGTTCTCTCTGTTGTGCTGCCTGATGAAAAGAGCAATTTCGAACCTCAGAACATTCCTCTTAACATCGTTTATGAGGACGAGGATATCATTCTGATAAACAAACAGCCCGGACTTATCGTACACCCTACCAAGGGCCATCCGAACGGTACGGTTGCAAATGCCCTGATGTACAGAATGCAGGAAACCGGTGACGAATTTAAGATCAGATTCGTAAACCGTCTGGACATGGATACATCCGGTCTGCTTATAGTGGCCAGAAATTCATATTCTCAGAACGATATCACATCGCAGATGAGAAAGAATATGGTTCACAAGAAGTACATAGCCATTCTCAACGGAATAATCGAAGAGGATGAAGGTGTTGTGGATGCTCCAATCGGCAGGCCTGATCCTGTAGACGTTCGCCGGGGTGTAATGCCTGACGGTGCCCCTTCCGTTACCCATTACAGCGTTCTGGAGCGTTTCCGCGACTCACGGTACAGAAGTCGTACAGACGCAGGTTTTACACTGGTTGAACTTGTTCTGGAGACAGGAAGAACCCATCAGATCCGCGTGCACATGAGCCACATCGGCCACCCTGTTCTGGGAGATTATCTGTACGGCGGAGATAACGTTCTGCTGATTGAACGTCAGGCACTTCATGCAGCTGAGCTTGATTTTTCACATCCAATAAGCAAAGCCCCCGTACACGCTGACGCTGAACTGCCGTCAGACATGCAGGAGGCTCTTGATAAGCTTCGCGGCTGATTATTCTGTCATTGATTTAAGTCTTTCTCTGAACTCATCCGCAATGTACTGCGGAGCAACTATTCTGACTCCAGGACCCAGTCCCACAAGCCAGCCGTAGAACTGACCGCTTACGGTTACTTCGCTGCGCACTCTGAAATGTTCCTCGTCGCTTGGTGCTATTATGGTGTCAGTTCCGAACCTGTCGATTATGGCACCTATCAGACTGTTTTCGCATTCAAGCATGACGTTTTCCGTTTTTCCGCCGAACATTCCGAAGGTTCTTTTGGCAAAGGCAGTCATGTCGATGCTGCTGAATTCCCTGCTGCCTGCCCTGTCGTTTCTGGTAACGGTAATGCTGTCCATCTTGTCCACTCTGTAGTGTTTGATGATTCCTGCGAATTCGTCAAAACCAAGCATGTAGTAATTTTCGTCATCCCAGGTCAGAGCCCATGGACTGATTGAGATTGTATGACCATCATGCTTAGGCACCTTCTTTTTGTTGATATCCCATGCAAAGTATCTGAACCTTATCTTTTTGTTATGCTGCATGGCATCCTGAATGGCATCAACATTGTAAAAGATTCTTTCATTATCCGTCTTTACCCTGCCGGTAACGTAGACCTGCCTGTGCAAAGCCTTTGCTTCATTGCCGCCGGCAAGCCCGCAGATTTTGCTGATCAGAACCCTGGATTTGTTAGCTGTAATGAATTTGGAAACCTGTACGGCATCGATAAGGAGCTTAAGCTCCGGAATCTCAAAATCCCGCTCTCCAATGTACCATCCTGAAGGGCTTTCCCTTGTGTAGATAACATCGTAACCCATTTCCTTAATTGCGGCGATATCGTCGTATACGGCCTTTCTTTCAGCCTTGTATCCGTATGACTCCACCTCCACAATAAGATCCTGTGCGCTGAAGCGATTGGTGTAGTCGCTCTTTTTAATCAGTGTGTCTAGAATGATGAGAAGCCTCATCTTGCCTTCCGTAACTCCACTCATGGTATTTCCTCCACAAAAAAGGGCAGCTTAACTGCCCATTAATTCCGTTATTGTTTTATCCTTGAGTTCCTTCTCGAGAACAGTCTGAATTCTGACCATTTCCTCATGAACCTTGCATGGGACATCCTCTGAGTTTCTCTCGCAATCCTCCTTCATGCAGTGAAGAATAGCAATGTCATCCTCAGTGGTGTTCACGATGTCATAGAGAGTCACTTCGTCAAGAGAAACATTGAGCATGTAACCGCCCCGGTTCCCTCTTTCGCTCTTTACGTAACCGTTCTGTTCCAGTTCTCTTATTATTTTATATGCAAAGGCCTTCGGGATGTTCTCTCTGTCGCAGATATCCTTGACGTTGTGGATTTTACCATCGCTGAGTGCCCTGCAGATTCTTATTGCGTAGTCACTTCTCTTCGTAATAAGCATGTCGGTCTCCAATCTGTACTATTTATGTATAGTATGATAGCATACCTGAAGAATCATGTCCACAACAAATAAAAAGAGATGCATTCAGCATCTCTTTTATGGCCTTGCCGATGCGTCACATTGATACAGAGTTTCATCTTCATGTTCAGGCTTTCTGTTCTGCCTTTTGTACTGCCAACGCTGCTCCAACGA
>R21__coassemble_93_pt1 | contig 72111 bp, 85 predicted proteins | sample R21__metabat2_low_PE_034 | metagenome-assembled genome bin R21 | reverse complement strand
TAGCGAGGACGCACTGCCACATAGGTACTTTTCTACCCATAATAAAAGTCCTCCTCACAAATTGTGAATATAAAATGATAATTTCGGAAATATGTAATGGTACAAAGACGCATAAAAAATGTATGCACCAAAAGCACCACATGCATATCTCATTGCAATCATAATATAATTGTAATTACTCACATACAATCCGCATAAAGTGCTAATTATCTACATGAAAAGAAGTAGTACTTAAGTACTACTCGTTGAAATTCCAACGGTTGCGGGGTTTGCATCAAACTGAGGCGAGGTTTTGTTCAAATAAAAAAGCAACCCTTCGGTTACTGCTGATTCAGGTTACGCACCCGGATTATTTCTCCTCTTCCCTTTCTTCTGACGTAAGAACGGACTCTCCGTTTATGACGCAGATGACTTCAACTCTGTTCTTGACGTCCAGCTTGCGGAAGATATTGTAGATATGTGTTTTGACTGTACTTTCGGACAGGAAGAGCGACTCTGCAATCTCCTTGTTACTCTTGCCGGCGTAAATGAGCTCTGTCAGCTCGCGCTCTCTCGGCGTCAGGCCGTATTGCTCGCAGACCGCTTCAATGCGATCCTCAAGTCTGCCTTTGACTTCAACGAGTTCCCGGGCTTTGGCTTCCTTTTCTCCGAAAGCCTCCCGGAACTGTGTTCGATATACATATGCGAGGGTCGCCCCGCTTATTATCAGCCAGAATATGATTGTCATATCAAGCGGCTCTCTGATGAATTCGCTGTTTCCCCAGTAAACCGAGGTTTCGCCCCAGAAGTATGAGATGTAGTTCCACAGGAGCGATGCGGATACTATTGTCATGTAATACAGGTCGATTTTGCGATTGTCAACAGCTGCATATATGATGTAGGCAATTGATACGGCCAATGCGCCGATTATCAAAACCACGTCAGTTGCCAGCAGCAGCCACTTCATTGTGTAGAAATACTCAACACTTGTTGCAATGGTAAGCAGCAGCCACAATCCGGCGTAGAACAGAATGTAGTTCTTTACCAGATTCGTCAGAAGCTTCAGTGATGACTTCTGTATAACTCTGCCCTGGAGAGTAACCCACAGGTAAATGTTCAGGGCGATAATGCAGTTGCCTATTCGCATGACCTCCATGCTGCTGAAGTTGCCTATAACATAGTTCCAATAGTAGATGCCCATGTCATAAAGGCACATGACAAACAGACCTATTGTGAAGAGTACAATAGATTTGTTCGCTTTAGATTCGGACTTCTTTATTGAAAGCAGTCCGCATGTCAGTCCTGCAACCAGCAGTGCTATGCATGCCACATACAGGAACAGAATGGCTGTCTTTGTAAACATTTCAATCCCTCTTATCTGCTATTTCCAAAGGTAATCATACACCTTTTTCTTCGCTCTTTGAAGTGCATTGTCGATTGACTTGCGACTTTTGCCAAGGTTTTGCGCTATCTGATCGTAGCTGTAACCCTTCATCGCCTCGGTCAGCACCTGCACCTCGAAATCGCTGAATACGTTATCGCCGTTGTTCACGATGTAGTGCGTAACGTCCTTGATAATAAGCATCTCCTCCGGGCTGTCCGCAGGATTGGCGCTCAGCGTGTCCTCAATGGTCGCACCCTCGCCCGACTGCGCCGGCTCTCTGGTTATCGGATTGCTCAGCGAAACCGATGTGTTCAGCGGCTTATGCTTGCTCCTGTCCGCCGAACGTATCGCACTGATAATCTGGCTTGTCACGCATATCTCCGCGAAAGTGGCAAACGAGGCGTTCTTCTCAGGGTTGTAATTTCTCACAGCCTTAAGAAGGCCTATCATGCCCTCCTGCATCACATCGTTCTGATCAGCGCCGACCATGAAATATGCCTTGGTTTTGCCCGAAACCAGATTGCTGTACTTTCGCAGCAAAGCCTCCTCAGCCGCCACATCTCCGTTCTGTGCGTCGAGTGCCAGCTGACTGTCCGGGTTCTCTATTGAGTTGAGCAGTGCTTTTTTACTCATTATTTCCTCAATTTGAGACAAAGGGGACAGTCCCCTTTGTCTCATTTTTTCATTTTTTGTCTGCAAACTTCGTACATTATGATAGCTGCCGCATTCGATGCGTTAAGGGAGTTGATCTCGCCCTTCATCGGAATGCTGACCACGAAGTCCGCCTTTTCCTTAACCAGCCTGCTGATGCCGAAGCCCTCACTGCCGACCACGAGTCCGACTCCTCCTGCGAAGTCCTGCTCGTAGTACATAGAGTCTCCCATGTCGCAGGCATAAATCCAGACGCCGCTTGCCTTCAGTTCATCGATGGCTTTGCCGATGTTGGTCACTCTGGCACACAGCATGTGCTCAGCGGCTCCTGCGCTGGTTCTCAGCACCGTTTCGGTAACCGACACACTACGACGCTTCGGTATGATTATTCCGTGCGCTCCGGCGCATTCTGCGGTTCGCATGATTGCTCCCAGGTTGTGCGGATCTTCAAGTCCATCGAGAATGATGATGAAAGGCTTTTCCCCACGGGACTCTGCCAGCTTAAGGATATCGCCCACCTCACAGTATGCGTAGTTCGACGCTGTTGCGATTACGCCCTGATGGTTCGGCTGCTTGTCGCCGTGCTCGCTTCCCGTCTGCATGATCTTGTCCATAAAAGCCTTGTCGCTGTGGTACACGGGAATTCCCGCGTCCTTCGCCTTGGCGATTATTTGCTTGACGGACCCTGCCGGGTGCGTGCCCTTCTCCAGCTTCTGGATGTTTATCTTTTCTATTTCTCTGCCGGCCTTGAGTGCTTCAAGCACGGCATTTCTTCCAACAATAAGTTCGGACATTTCTATCTCTCGTAAATCGTAAATCTGTAGCTGATGCCGTTATCCTCCTGGGGCTCAGATTCCCAGGTAATCCTCATGCCTTCTTCCTCCAGGTTCGGGAAGAACGTGTCGGCATCGAATTCCGCATCCATTTTCGTAACGTAAAACTTCTCAACATCATCCAAGAAGAGCCTGTAAATCGATGCTCCGCCGCAAACGAAGACAGCATCTTCGAGGAACTCCGGACCCTGGTTTTCCACGATGTCCTCCTCCAGGTACTGAACCACCTGCAAAACCTCCTCCTTCGAGTGGCATACGATGCATCCCGGTGCCTCATAGTCCGGAATGTCCGTCAGCACGATGTTCGTCCTGTTTGGCAGCGGTCTGCCACCCGGGAAGGACTCGAGAGTGCGCTGGCCGACTATGATGATTTTGCCTGTCGTCTTGTTCTTGTAGTATTTCAGGTCTCCCGGGAGATGGCACAGCAGGTCGTTGTCCTTGCCGATTCCCCAGTTCCTGTCAACTGCTACTATTGCGTTCATTGTATTCTCCTTATGAGACAAAGGGGACAGTCCCCTTTGTCTCATTTTTTATATGGCGATTGGGATGTCTTTTATCTGCGGATTCTTCTGATAGTTCTCAATCTTTATGTCGTCGACCGTGAAGTCGTAGAAGTTCTTAATCTCAGGATTCAGTGAGAACTTCGGTGCAGGGAACTGTGGCCTTGCGATAAGCTCTCTTACGATGTCCTGATGTCTGTCGTAGATGTGAGCATCTGCGATGACGTGAACCAGCTCGCCCGGAATCATGTCCGATGCCTGCGCCATCATGTGAAGCAGCACGGCGTACTGAACCACGTTCCAGTTGTTGGCCGCCAGAATGTCCTGCGACCTCTGGTTCAGAATTCCGTTCAGCTTGAATCTGCCGCTTCCGCCTTTGCCGTCAACACCGCCGCCGACCTCTCTGGTTACGTTGAATGTCATGCTGTATGCACAGGGTTCAAGGTTCATCTCGGACAGATCCTCGAAGTTGTAGATGTTCGTCATGATGCGTCTGGAGTACGGTGTGTTCTTCAGCTGCCACAGCACGTTGTCAACCTGGTCCATCATGCCCTGGCTGAATTTGTACTGCTTGGACATCTGGTACCCGTAGGCTTTGCCTATGGTGCCGTCCTCGTCAGCCCATTCGTCCCAGATGGTGCTCTTCAGGTCCGCGATTCTGTTCGACTTTCTCTGCCAGATCCAGAGCATCTCGTCCACTGCGGACTTGATGTAAGTCGGACGCAGAGTCAGCGCCGGAAATTCCTCCTGCAGGTCGTAGCGGTTAACCACACCGAAACGCTTGATGGTGTGGGCCGGCGTACCGTCCTCCCATCTGGCTCTTACGGTCTGGCCTTCACTGGAAAACCCGTTGTCCAGGATGTCCTGACACATGTTTACAAACAATACATCTGCTTTACTCATTAAAATACCTCTTAAATGTTCCCACCCAGAACCGTCCCCGTGGTGCCTTAAATTCCCGGAGTCCAGAATCCGTGACCCAGAATGAAATACTTGATGAACATGCCAATAAGGGCAACAATAATAATTACTATGCACCAGCGCTCGAAGGAGTTCAGGTTCTTCAGGCCCTTGTGTTCCTTCTCGCCACGTTCTTCACGGCGGGCAGCGTTTTCCTTTTCCCACTCCCTGCCGGTCCGGTAGTAATCCATCAGCCAGTCCTTGGACTTGTTGATGGTCTTTTTGTTTTTCATACCTTTTGGTTTGTTTGACATGCTACTTCTGTTCAACCGCTTCAGCGGCCTTCTCCATTATCTGATTCAGCCTGGCCGTATCCCCGATAAGATAGAGGTGTCCGACCAGCGCTTCAAAAGCCGTGGCCCACTTGTATGTAATGGGGTCGGCGTTCTTCGCCTTAGAACTGTATTTGTGATTCCTCGCCCGCTTCACCAGACGCTGCTCCTCCTCCGACAGTTCCTCGAACATGTCACGGACGGCCTGCGCCTGCGCAACGGCACTCACATATTTCACTGCTGTCTTCTGCATGTTGTGCGCGCGCTGCATGCCGTTCGCCAGAAGTCTCCTGCGAACGAACTGCTCGTATACGGCGTCGCCCATGTATGCCAGCGCATCAGTGTTCAGTTGTTTAACGTTAATCTCCATGCAGACTATTCCTTAATAATCTGAACTCCCTGCGGCGTATCCTTCAGCGTGATTCCCTGTGCCTTCAGCTGGTCGCGAATCTCGTCTGCTCTTGCAAAATCCTTTGCCTTACGCGCTGCCTGACGCTCGTCGATGAGTGCCTGGATTTCAGGGTCGATTTCTTCAGCCGGTGCATCAGCTGCAGTCTCCTGCTGCAGAAGTCCCAGAACTGAAGCCAGCTCCATCAGGATGTCCATTGCGCCCTTTGCAAAAGCTCTTGTTGCTCCGCCTGCTGTAGCTGTATTGATTGCTGTTACCAGTTCGAATACTGCTGAAATGGCATCTGCTGTGTTGAGGTCATCGTCCATTGCTTCGATGAACTTCTCTCTGTATTTGCCGAAGCCTGCAAGGGCTTCCTTCTCTGCATCTGTCATGTCACCGTCGGCACCATTAGCAATCAGGTGCTTCAGGTTTGCCTTGGCATTACGCATTCTCTTCAGGCCGTTCTCCGACTGAGTCAGGATGTCAGGATTGAAGTCGATAGGTCCTCTGTAGTGTCCTGAGAGAATCAGGAAACGGAGGACTTCGCCGTCGTACTGTGAGAGCAGGTCGCGCACGGTTTTGAAGTTGCCGAGAGACTTACTCATCTTTACGCCGTCAACGTTGATGTATCCGTTATGCATCCAGTAATTTGAGAACTGCTTGCCGTTGTGTGCTTCTGACTGAGCGATTTCGTTTTCGTGATGAGGGAACTGCAGGTCCTCTCCGCCGGCGTGGATGTCCAGCGTGTCGCCCAGATACTTCTTTGACATGGTCGAGCATTCAATGTGCCAGCCCGGTCTGCCCATGCCCCATGGTGATTCCCATGCGATTTCGGATTCTTCCTTACGGGCCTTCCAGAGTGCGAAGTCGAGCGGATCTTCCTTCTTTTCGCCTACTGCGATTCTTGCGCCCAGCTGCAGGTCATCTGTGTTCTTGCCTGACAGCTTGCCGTATTCCTTGAACATTTTGGTTCTGTAGTAAACGTCTCCGTCCACCTCGTATGCGTATCCCAGGTCGATAAGGTCCGCAACGAACTTGATGATGTCGTCCATGGTCTCTGTAACCTTAGGGTGTACAGTTGCCTTCTTAACGTTCAGCGCTGCAGCGTCCTTGTAGTATTCCTCAATGTACTTCTCACTGACTTCACCTGCGGAGATGCCCTCTTCCTTGGCGCGGTTGATGATCTTGTCGTCAACGTCGGTGAAGTTCTGAACGAACTTTACCTTGTATCCGCGATACTCCAGGTACTTTCTCATTGTGTCAAACACAACGAAAGGTCTGGCATTTCCGATGTGGAAGTAGTTGTAAACTGTAGGTCCACAGACATACATCTTTACCTTGCCTTCCTCCTGCGGTACGAATTCTTCTTTTCTTCTGGTCAGTGTGTTGTAGATTTTCATTTATTTCTCCTTCCGGGCTGGTCGCCCCGCCTTGTTTATCTGTAGTCTGCCGTGCTGTCGGCTTCTGCAAAATCCGCTCCGTGGAAATCCGACCCACGCGTGATGTGCAGGTGGTACTTGTCCGCCATCTCCACGAATCTGCTGCTCTGCTCTTTGCTCTGATCAGGGTGATAACACTCAAGTCCTCTGAGTCCCTGCTTCCTCAGTCTCCTGAGCAGCGTTTCAACGTTGGTGTAGAACGGTTCCGTTCCCGGCACGCCGATTCCCTTTATCTGAATCGGGTGAGCCAAAACCGCCGTTCCGCCTGCAGCCTTTATTGCCGCAATAGCCTCGCTTGCCTGAGGCTTGCGCTTCCTGACAGCTCTGCACTGAGAGCTTCCCAGGATCTTTTCACCAAAAGCCTCCTTCTCGGTTTTGATGTATCCCTTTTCCACAAGCTTGCGGGCGATAATCGGCTTGCCGATGAAACTGTTCTTGCCCATCTCAAGCTCTTCGATGGCAATGTCATAGCCCATGTCACGGAGGGTTTTGATCAGAAGCTCATTGCGATCTTCTCTGTTGCGAATAAGCTGCTTAAGCCACTCCTTGAACTCCGCATTATCCTTGTCGAAGTAGTACCCGAGAATATGAAGCCCGTATCCGTCTTCGGTCTCAACCGCCACCTCTATGCCGTTAACAACATTCATCTCAACTGCCTCTGCCGCAATAGCCGCTTCATCAAGACCATCCATGTTGTCGTGGTCCGTGATGGCTATTACGTCATACTCAAGTTCCTTGGCTTTCTTGATAATCTGTGTCGGCGTTGACTGTCCGTCGGAATAGGTTGTATGTATGTGATAATCAACTTTAAAGTCGTCCATTGCACTCTTCCTTATCCGAATGTAATAACTCCGTCTTCAATCTTTTCTATTACTGCCAGAGACTCAACCTTGTATCCTCTCTCACGCAGTCTGTCGCTTCCACCCTGGAAGCCCTTCTCTATTACTGCACCGATTCCGGCAACTTTTGCTCCCGCCATTTCGACGATCTCCGCCAGTGCGATTGACGCTTCGCCAACAGCCAGGAAGTCGTCAAGAATCAGCACGCTCTCTCCGGCGCTGATGAACTTCTCAGCAACCTTGAGCTTCGATACGGTTCCCTTGGTGAAGGATCTGGCTTCTGCTTCGTAAAAGCCTTCGTTCATGGTGCTCGGTGCAGCCTTCTTGGCGAAAACCACCGGCGGATATCCGAAGCACTTTGCAGCCGCACAGGCGATTGCTATGCCACTTGCCTCAACCGTAAGTATCTTATCCACCTTGACGTCCTTGAAACGCTCTGCGAATTCGGCTCCTATTTCCTCCAGAAATTTCGCATCAATCTGATGGTTCAGGAAGCAGTCAACCTTAACGATTTCTGTTCCGATAGCTGTTCCTTCGGTCAGTATTTTTTTCTTAAGACTTTCCATGCTTGTGCTCCATAAAAACGGTACGCGACGGGATCTCCGCGTCGCGTACTGGAATTAACTGCAATTAACTTCGACCCTATTCATCCTTGAAAAGTTCTTCGAGACCTTCAAATGATATTTCGTCGTCCGGTATTTCCTCTTCTTCAGCAGCCTTGGCAGCTTCAACCTTCAGTTCATCAAAACCCGGAATTTCTATGTCGTCTACTTCCTCAACTCCGGGGATTGCCTTGAGCTCTTCAACGGCTTCTTCAACGTCCTTGTCGAGAACTTCTTCAAATGGGATTTCGAACTTTTCAACCTTAGGCTCGTCCTTTTCCTCTGCAGGTTCTTCTGCCGGTTCTTCAGCAGGTGCTGCAGGTTCAAGCTCTGCGCCCAGGTTTTCAATCTGAGCAACCAGCTCGTCAAGTGTCAGTTCTGCTTCAGGAATGTCTGCAGGTTCTTCTTTAACTTCTTCTGCAGGTTCCTCTGCCTCTTCTGCAGGCGGGAGGATTTCCTCGTTCTCATCTATTTCGAACTGCTCAAGAGCAACTTCATCTGCAGGCTCTTCTTCAGCCTTTTCCTCAGGTTCTGCAAATCCGGAGAGGAATGTCTTGGTGAAGTCCACGTCCAGATCAGCCTTCAGAATGTCTTCTACTGCTCTATCGCCTTCAGGGAATGAAACTGATCCTTCCTCTGTAAGTTCGCCCCAGTTAACAGTTTCGTTCTCGCTAACCAGTCCTGTGAGATTGCTCATCATGCCTGATACACGGAGAATGTTTGTCTTGAGTTCTTCGAACTGTTCTTCAAGTGCACTTGTCTTTAATTTATATCTGTTCTTGATTGTGCCGGCCTTTTCTCTTTCGGCTTCAACTTCGAGCCTGAGTGCTGCCTTCTCGGCTTCAACTACATCTCTTGTTGCTTCCAGATCTGCCAGGATAACTTCTCTTTCCTTCTCCATGTCTGAACGGAGCTGTTCGAGACGTGTTTCCTGCTCAGCAACCTGCTTCTTGCCCTTTGCCAGGATTTCATCTACCTCGCTCTTGGCCTGCTCGATAATATCGTTGCTGCTCTTCTTGGCCTCCATGATAAGGCTTACATACAGTTCATTATTGTCATCATATTTCTGACACTTGGAGTTCAGATCTCCAAGTTCCATCTCATATGAGGTTTCCAGATCGGAAATGTGCTTCTCGTATAAATCGCATAACTGCTGTATGCAATCGTATACATCTTCCTTATCAAAACCTTCCCCGTCACCCTTCTTAATCTTCATTCCTTTAAGAAGGCTGATTACTGTTTCGCGTCTCTTTTCTGTTAATGCGTATTTATCCATAACTCTTCCTCTATTCAATAGAAATAACTATCTGCACATTAGTCCATTCATTATAACATTCAAATGTTATTTTGTCTTGCAAAAGTGTAAAATTTAACAATTTAGTTGACTTTTGGGTGCTCAAAAGTTTATCATATTTAGGTAAACTTTTCAGGTTGGAGGGAACATGAAACAATTTACATTAAAAATAAACGGGAGAGATGCGATTTTCACCACAAAGTCGCTTACCATGGAGGGCAAAGAGTACTTATACGCCCACATGGATAACATCAAGCACTCGGCATCAAAGCACGTTTACGTCTTTGATTATGAGGGCGAAACCAAGTACCTTCTTTATAACGAAAAGGACACCAAGCCGCTTCGTGTAGTATTCACACAGGTTGTGAAGATGCGCGAGAAGCAGCGTGCCAAGGCCAAGGAAGAGGCGGACAAGGCGATTCTGGAGCACACCTCCACGATGGACACCTACGATGCCATCAGATTCAGGGCTGCTGTTGATGAAGCTGCAAAGGCAGGCAAGACATCAATCAGCGAGCCGGTTCAGCCTGCCCCTGAAGTTAAGGCCGAAGCTCCTGTAAACGATGCAGAAGCACCTGCGCCTGAAGCAGAAATCGTTCAGGAAGCTCCTGAGGTTGTAGAGGTTTCCGACGAGGTCCGTCCTGAGGTTCAGGAAGCCGGCAAGGAAGCTCTCAAGAAGGAATCCAAGAAGGTAAAGAAAAAGGAAGCCAACGAAGAGAAACAGTCCAGAGTTAAGAAATCTGTTGTAATCTTTGTTGCCATCCTTGTTGTTCTGGCCATACTTGCAGTAGGCTGGTACTTTCTGTTCGGACCGGCTGACAATCCGAACATTGGACCTAATTCAGATCAGACTCAGCAGTACGACGATATAGACGATCTCATTCAGGATCTGGAAGAATAAGCATAAAAGCGAGCCACTGTAGCTCATCTGGCAGAGCAGCACATTCGTAACGTGCAGGTGGCCGGTTCGATCCCGGCCAGTGGCTCCATTTTTATACCATAATGTATTCGCAATCCGGGAACGTAGTGTCAAACATGCATACACTCCTGTAGTCACAGTATGTACATGCACTTCGTTCTTTTTTATTGCTTTCTTTCTTTTCTTTCTTCGGCGCAACCTTTATCTCGCCGGCATCTATCTCCCTGCAGATTCGGTCGACCTGACTGTTGACCTCATCGAGAAGCTGAGCGAACTCATCATCTGAGAGCAGCGCGCTTCCGGAATATGTCTGGCGGACCCCCTGTTTATCAGTCTTTATCGGTAAAACAGTTGACTTCTTTTCAAGGTCTTTATCCATGGACTTTATCAGGGATTCATCATTTACCGTAATGCCTTCGAGTCTGTATTCGCCCTGCATCCTGTCCGCCAGAGTATCATTTCCACGGGACAGTATTTTGCCGTCTGTTACACTCCTGCCAGTCGCATCGGTATCCACTTCCTTGATTTTGAAATAGAACACTCCCGCCGGCTGTGCAATTCGGGAAACCGCATCCATGTAAAGCATGAGCTGCAGCTTGTAGCCCGCGCGAATGTGATCTATGTTCACCGACGGATTGCCGGTTTTGTAATCCACAACTCTGGCGGCATCAAAACTCTCGCCGTTCTCGTCGGTTGCGTTCAGAATGTCCAGTCTGTCAATTCTGCCCCGTACGTAATACGTCTTGTCGCCGACTTTGATTTCGCGTGCAGGAATGTTGCTTCCTCTGCCGAAGTCCTCCTCGCAGAGAATCCGCTTGATCTGTCCGCTGCGGATCTGCTTAACGAGAGCCCAGGCGGCATCCCCGCAGATTTCGCATATGCGAGCGAGCCTGAAGGAGCTTTCCTTATCTGCCGCAAACACGCCCTCGCCGTAGCCGTCATCGCCTTCCATCCCGGCAAGAATGTCCGCCACGCGAGCCCTGCATTCCTCTTCTTCAAGAGTATCCCAGTCCTTTGTGCTCTGCGTAAATTTCATCAGGCAGTCGTGGTACGCGTCGCCGATCTCTCTGCTGCCGACCTCGAACACCTTCTGCTCTTCAGCCCGAAGTCCGTACTTCATGAAGTGAGCGAACGGACATCCGCTGTACGATTCCAGTCTCGTGGCGCTGACGGAAATGTCCTCACGGTCGCCTCTGTAAAGCCTGTCCGCCAGCTCGTTTCCGAGTGCTTCAACCTTATTGTCAAACGTCAGCCCGGTTGTAATTCTGTCGAATTCAACCGCGCTGTTATTTCTGTACCAGTCCATGACGGAGTACCACTCGTCGCTGATCTCCGAACCCTCGACGTAATCTCTCATGGCCTTTGCCATGAACGAAAGTGTGCCCTTCTCCGTTGTAACCATGTCAAGAACTTCTCCCTCTGTGAGGTCACCTGCCACAGGCAGTTCCTCTGCGCTGCCTGTCTGCGCCGGCAGTTTCACAAGGGAATTGAAAATGGCAGAGCGAATCAGAGACTCTCCGTTTTCGTTTGCTCTGCTGCAGCTCATGTAAAGCCTCTCCACAGGAAGCGTCATCATTCTGTAAATGGCGAGCTGTTCCTCCTGCCTCTTGACATCTTCTTTCTTTGCAAGTCTTACGTTGAGTTCCTCAAGCGTCTCAAGTTCTCTCTGACTCAGTATTCCCTCTTCCGTTCCCTGAACAGGCAGGATGCCTTCGTTGGCCCCTGTAACCAGCAGCGCTCTTGTGCCGGACAGTCTGGTCCTCTGAACAGTTCCCACGATAACGCAGTCCTCTGTAACAGGAACGAGTCCTATCGTCATTCCCATGAGGCCCATTCTGATTATCCATTCAAAAGTCTCGTTGCTTATCTTCGCATCGCCTAATATGTTTTCACCCTGCTCCAGTATCTCGCAGATGACATTCCAGCTCTGAGCCGTCTCCATGGCGCCTGACGCAAGGCCCAGGTTTTGCTGATGATCGATGAGATTCTGAATGCGTTCCTTCAGCGAGAAATCCCTCTCCAGGAATCCGTAAAGTCCTGTGAATTTCTCCGCTGCTGTGTTTCTTCTGCCGATGTCATCCTTTGCACGCTCAACTGCGTCCACGATAAATGCCCGCATCTCGTTGAGCCTTTCAAGCTGCTCGTCGGTGTAAACATCGCCCTTCTTCGTGAACGGTTTCTTCCAGGCCGCTCCGCGGATTTTGAACTGAACGGCGTAATTGGAAAGCATCTCTACTTCCTGCACCGACCAGCCCAGAAGCCCTGTTCTGGCGAGAGCCATTACCGCTGCCGGCGTATAGCCCTTGATGATTACGTCAAGGAAGTTCAGCAGGAAACTGATTACCGGCTGGTGCATGATGTTTCTTCTGGCGTTGTAGAATGTAGGGATTCCCCATCTCTCAAATGTGCGGTTCAGTATGTTTCCCCTGACCGTCATGTCGTTGCAGATAACTGCAATTTCGCCGTATCTGTAGCCCTCATCTCTAACGAGTCTGACTATCTCTGCGGCGCATCTTTCCGCCTCTGCGTAGACGTCTGAGGTTTCAACCAGGCTGACGGCATCTGCTTCCGGAAGGCCCTCCGACCAGATGCTCTTTCTCCTGTCGCATCTGATCTCTTCGCACCGGGTATCTTCGTTTATTTCGGCAGCCGCTTCTGCGAGCTGGTTCATTACGTATCCGGTTATTTTGAAAAGCCCGGTCCCGCCGTTGGTCGTAAGGAATCTGGCATCGCCCGGCCATTCTCCGCCTGCAGCCTCGCCGGCTTCATGGGTCATCACCACATTAACTTCCGCCGCACGCTTCATCAGTCGCTGAATGATGAGCATGTTCTTCGGAGTGAATGTGTCGAATCCGTAAATCCAGATGACTGCATCCTTCACCAGTTGTGATGAGAGAATTCTCTCGCCGTAAAAATCTATGTAATCCTCCGAGTCGAGGAACCTGCCTTCGATGGCCTCCTCGTACTCTCTGTATATATCCAGAATGTCTCTGAGCTTGCAGTCAAGATACGAACCGGCCTGCTCTTTATCCATGCTGTCAATCAGCTCACGGAGCGTGTCGCATGTCACATCGTAGCGCTTCATCTCTGAAATCAGATTATTCATCATGTCGGAGAAGCTGCCCTTGCCGGCCATGCCTCTGAAGACGCTGAGATCCTCAGCCCTTTTCTCTATGATTGCCGACAGCAGCATGTGTCTGCCGTACTTATCGATCATGTCAGGCTTTGGCCCTTCGGTTTCCTCAACCACCTTGTAGCCCAGCGACGAGAAGTCCAGCACCTGCAGATTGAGCAGCGCGCTGATGCCTTTTGTCTCACTGAAATACTCCAGTACGTTTCGCTCCATCTGAAGCGAGTACTGGTCAGGTACGATCAGCAGAGTCTTCTGCTCATGATCGATATTTCCGAATATGAAGTTTTCCTTGTCCAGGGAGTCATTCCCATACCATATCTTTAACATAGTTCTATTATAACATAGTAAAGACCTTTTAACGGTACACTAAAAAAGCGAGGTGCTATTTGCACCCCGCTTATATTCATCGGTCTTCTCGGAAGTAAGGGAGACCCAGCGATTCAGGTGGCTGGTGCTCACGCTTCCTTCTCATGCTTGTGATAATCAGTACGATGATTGTTACTACGTACGGAAGCATCTTCCAGAGTTCCTTCATAGCCATGCCTGTTCCAGGAATAAACAGGTTCAGGATGTAAAGACCACCGAAGAGAATTGATCCGAAGATTGCAATGTCCGGCTTCCACAGTGTGAAGATAACCAGTGCGATTGCCAGCCATCCTCTGTCGCCGAACGCATCGTTTGACCATACACCGTTGGCGTAGTCCATTACGTAGAACAGTCCGCCGAGGCCTGCGATCATGCATCCGATGCAGATTGCGTAGTACTTGTATTTGTTTACGTCGATGCCGGCCGCATCAGCGGTGGCAGGGTTTTCACCTACTGCACGGAGCTGAAGTCCGACACGTGTCTTCTTCAGAATGAACGCGGTTATGATTGCGATGATTACTGCCAGGTACGTCATGAATCCATAGGAGAGGAAAACCTTGCCGAACCATCCGCAGTCACCTGCAAACGGCAGTGATGTTCTGAAGACTTTGCTTGTTGATGAAAGTGCGATTGACGGAACTGCGCTTCCTGTCAGCTTCATCAGCGAGCCGCCGAAGAAGTTACCGAAGCCGATTCCGAATGTGGTCATGGCAAGACCTGTAACGTTCTGGTTGGCACGGAGTGTTACCGTAAGGAATGCGAACAGCAGTCCCATGAGCAGCGATCCTGCCAGGCAGCAGAGGAACGGAATCATGATTGCAAGGAACGCATTGACGTTTCCTCCGCAGCTCTGCTCGTAAAGGAATGCTCCGATTACCCCGCAGATTCCGCCTACGTACATTACGCCCGGAATACCCAGGTTAAGGCTTCCTGCCTTTTCCGAAATTGTTTCGCCTGTACATCCGAAGAGGAGTGGCATGCCCTGGAGTATGGCTCTTGGAATGAATGCAACTAAGTTAAACATTATTCTTCCTCCTTTCCTGATGACTTGCGAATGTGAACTTTATAGTTTATGAAGAATTCAACACCGATAATGAAGAACAGGATTATGCCTGTCAGGATATCACCGAACGCTTCGTTAAGTCCGAATGACATTGCTATTTCGCTTGCGCCCTGTCCCAGCACTACGATAAGCAGTGAGCAGAGGATCATTACGAGAACGTTGAACTGTGCCAGCCATGAAACCATGATGCCGGTAAATCCGTTTCCGCCTGCCAGCGAAGTAGTGATTGTGTGGTCTGTTCCGGATACCATCATCCATCCGCAGAATCCGCAGAGGGCTCCTGAGAGAATCAGTGTACGGATGATAACTTTATCAACCTTGATTCCTACGTAGCTTGCAGTTCTCTGGCTTTCGCCTACTACTGAAATTTCGTAGCCGTGCTTACTGTAGTTCAGGTAGATGTGCATCAGTATCGTGATGATTACCACGAAGCCAACAACCAGTGCGTAGCTGTTTGATCCGATGTACGGCAGCCAGCCTTCCTTGCCTGTCTGATTGATGATTCCAACGTGACCGGATCCCTTTGGAACCTCCCACTTGATAATGAAGTATGCAACCAGCTGGATTGCAACGTAGTTCATCATCAGTGTGAACAGTGTTTCATTGGTTCCCCACTTGGCCTTAAAGATGGCCGGGATCATTGCCCAGATTGCTCCGGCAACGATTGCTGCGATCAGCATGATCGGAACGAGAATTGCAACCGGCAGCTTGCCGCCCAGATAAATCATGCAGAACGCAGTTGCCCACGCTCCCATGAGAACCTGTCCTTCACCGCCCAGGTTCCAGAACTTCATCTTGAACGCAGGTGTCAGGGCTATGGATATCAGAAGCAGAATTGACAGCTCCTTGAGAGTAACCCAGATTTTTCTGCTTGTTCCGAACGCACCCATGAACATTGTTCCGTAGATGTCTACAGGGTTCATGTGAACGATTGCTGTAATGATTATTCCGTCTACGATAAGAGCTGCGACAATTGCAAGTGCTCTGTATGCGTATCTGTGCTTTCTGTCAAGATCATCTCTGCGAGAAAGCTTGATCAGAGGCTCTTTTTTGATTTTTTCTGTTTTACTCATCAGATATCCTCCTCCATAAGCGTTCTCAGGTTGATCTTAGCGATGTGGTCTCCGCTGTACTTGGTCATCAGCAGACCAACTTGTTCCTTGGTTGTCTCTCTGGCATCAACGATTCCGCTGACTTTGCCTTCGCAGAGAACCAGGATACGGTCACACAGCTCGAGCAAAACATCCAGGTCTTCACCGACGTATACAACGCCAACGCCCTTTTCCTTTTCCTCTGCCATGATGTTGTAGATTGTGTATGAGGTGTTGATGTCCAGACCTCTTACTGCGTATGCTGTCATCAGTACACGAGGTGCCAGTGAAATTTCACGGCCTACGAGAACCTTCTGAACATTACCGCCGGACAGCTTGCGGACAGGTGTGTTAACGCTTGGAGTTACAACCTCCAGACGTTCCATGATGTCCTCTGCCAGTTCTGTCGGTGCCTTCTCGTGTGTGAAGATTCCGCGTCCCTCGTTATACGAACGAAGAAGCATGTTTCCTACCATGCCCATGTTTCCGACAAGGCCCATTCCCAGTCTGTCCTCAGGAACAAACGCCAGGGAGATGCCGAGGTTTTTGATGTCGTTTACGTCCTTGCCGATGAGCTGTATCTCGTTGTTGTTGTCTATTGCATTGTAGAGGATGCTGCTGCCCTCTTCGGCCTTCTGCAGGCCTGCGATTGATTCCAGCAGTTCCTTCTGTCCCGCACCGGCGATTCCTGCGATACCGAGAATCTCGCCGCCGCGGATTGTGAATGTTACATCATCCAAAGCCTTTCTGCCGTACTTGTTCAGGCATGTCAGATGTTCGATGTGTACCAGGTCCTTAAGGTCATGAGGCTCTTTACGGTCGATGTTCAGTTCAACCTTCTTGCCCACCATCATCTCTGTCAGTGAGTTCTCGGTTGCATCCTTAGTATTAACCACGCCTACGTATTCGCCCTTGCGAAGAACCGCAACTCTGTCTGAGAGTTCCAGTACTTCCTGGAGTTTATGTGTAATGATTACGATTGTTCTGCCGTGATCCTTCATGGCTCTGAGTACGAAGAACAGCTTCTCTGTCTCCTGCGGAGTCAGTACTGCTGTCGGCTCGTCCAGAATCAGGATACGCGCTCCTCTGTACAGAACCTTGATGATTTCAACTGTCTGCTTCTCTGATACAGACATCTCGTAAATCTTCTTGTTTAAATCTATTTCAAAGCCATACTTGTCGACAGTCGCCTGGATGTCTGCAAGTATCGCTTTTTTATCCAGCTTCATTTTTCCCGGCATTCCCAGGATAATATTCTCTGCAGCACTAAATACATCAACAAGTTTGAAGTGCTGATGTATCATGCCTATCTGATAATCAAAAGCGTCCTGTGGAGAATTGATTACTGCCTCTTCTCCGTTGACATATATTTCGCCGCCGTCAGGAGCATATATTCCTGCCAGCATGTTCATCAGTGTGGTCTTGCCGCTTCCGTTTTCGCCCAGCAGCGAGAGAATCTCGCCCTTGAAAATGTCCAGGCTTACGTTGTTGTTGGCGACCACTGAACCGAAGGTTTTGGTTACGTTTCTCAGTGAAACCGCAACCTCATTGTTTGTAGAAGTGTTCAAGGTGTCGTTCCTTTCCCTTTAGAGAATAAATCAGGAAAACCCCGGTTTCCCGGGGCTTTCCCTGAAATCTGTTTAGATTAATACTGTTCGTCCAGCAGCTTGATTCCGTCTATTCTGAGGTCGAAATAAGGAGCTGATCTGAACTTTGATTCCATGAATGCACCGTCTTCGATTACTTCTGTATCAGGAGTGTAATCAGCGTCAGTGTCAACGTCAGCCTTGTATGAGTCAAGAGCCTTGCCGTCTACTGTGAATGCTGAAGTGTCGAATACCTGGATGCTTCCATCGCTCAGGCCTGCCTTGATCTCTTCGATCTTTTCAACAGTTCCTTCTGCAGCAACGTCTTCGTTAACGTCTGTCAGTACAACTGAACCTGTGTCAACAGTTCCTGTCCAGTCAGTGTCGATAGCTTCGCCGTCCATTGCGCAGCCGATTGCATATTCATAGTAAGGAGTCCAGTCGATTCTTGATGAAACGATGAATGTGTTAGGGCATGATTCCAGTGTGCTTCCGTTGTAGGATACGTTAGGTACTCCTGCGTTTTCGCAAGCAGTAGGAGCTCCCATTGAGTCAGCGTGCTGTGAAATAAGAACGCAGCCGTTATCGATCAGCTTCTGTGCGCCTTCCTTTTCAAGAGTTTCATCATACCATGAACCTGTGAATGTTACTTCCATTGTAGCTGATTCGCACATTGAGCGAGCACCCAGGAAGAATGAAGTGTAACCTGAAATTACTTCTGCATAAGTGTAAGCTCCGATGTAACCGATCTTTGCCTGGTCAGCAGTGATGTCGCCATTGTCGATCATCTCGTTCAGCTTCATTCCGGCAGCAACGCCTGCCAGATATCTTCCCTGGAAGATGTCAGCAAATGCATTGTGGTAGTTTTCGATGCCTTCAGTGTGAGCCTTAGTTCCTGTTGAGTGGCAGAACTGTACATCTGGGAAGTCAGTTGCAGCCTGGATCATGTAGTCTTCATGTCCGAATGAGTCAGCGAATACGATTCCGCAACCTGCGTCAACCAGTTCAGCAGCTGCATCGTAGCATTCCTGTCCTTCTGGGATGTTAGTCTTGATGATTGCTTCAACTCCCATGTTCTCGCATGCAGCGTTTGCAGCATCGATGAAGTTCTTGTCGTAAGTTGAGTTCTCATCATGCAGGCAGATGAAGCCAACCTTGTAGCCATCTCCGCCGTCGGATGATCCGCTGTCGCCACAGCCTGTGAACATTGCTGTGTAAGCGAATACCATCATAAGAGTCAGTACCAGTGCTAATACTTTTTTCATTTTGATCCTCCTGTTTAATAGATCATTCCTTAAGAAAAACAACAAAGACAGGTATAAAACCTGTCTGCCAATTTCCTACGGTACTAAACCGTTGCTCCGAGAGGGTCTCAAATCAAAAATTGGGGCACCACTCAAATCAACCAATAGTCGTAACTAAGGTGTTACGGTAGAAACGCACTAACCTTTTCTTTGTGCTTATATTGGCAAATATTCAATTAGTGGTTCGGTCAGCCATTTTCACCTGAAACACACAATATATTGTGTTTGCCCGGTTTCCGTGAGTTGCCTCCCCACGGTTTGATTGTAACCAACTTGCAAGGCGGTGTCAATCTCATTTTTGACACAAACTGCGATTTAAATGTTCTTTTTTAAACACATACTTTTTTTGGAAAAACGAGGCAAAAAAATGTTCCCACGGGGACGGTTCCGGTGGGCACAATGTTCACGCCGGAACCGTCCCCGTGGGAACATTTTGTGCTATAATAGACCTGGCGCAACCGCGCAGGGAGGTTTTACATGAAATACACAATAGACATTGCAGGATTAAAGAGAGATCTGAAGCTGTTCCAGGTAAGCGACAATCTGCAGATTGCTGCATTCATATTATATGGTGATGTGGAAATCACCAAGCATGCGGCCAAGGAGCTGCTGGCCAAGGCGCCGGAGTTTGACATCATTCTTTCGGCCGCATCCAAGAGCATCCCGCTGGTATACGAGATGGCTCGCCAGTCAGGCCACGATGAATACGTCATCGCCCTGAAGGCGCAGAAGGTTTACATGGGCGAAAACCCAATCACCGCAGATGTTAATTCCATTACGACTTTTGAGAAGCAGAAGCTGTGGCTCGGTGAAGACGATGCAGCCAAGCTGAAGGATAGGCGCGTCCTCATCGTTGATGACGTTATCTCCACAGGCGAATCTCTCAAGGCAATGGTTGCTCTGGCCGAGAAGTCAGGCGGCAACGTTGTCGGTCAGATGGCTGTTCTGGCAGAAGGCGACTCCTTCGACAGAAAGGACATTTCGGTTCTGGCCAAGCTGCCGCTCTTCGATGCTGACGGAAACATTCTGTAATTAAAGCATAATAAAACCCGGGCACTGTGCTGCTCGGGTTTCTTATTTATCTGCTTCTGTCTGCAGGCTTGTCCGGCATCTCGTCCTCCGCCTCGTTCTCCGATTCGTGACTCACGGCAGCTGCGGAGTTCGGGTCGTTGCCCATTATGATTCCGCGTATGGTTCTGATGTTTACGTCGTCCGGATCTATGTCGTACTTGCTCTTGTTTTCGTCAACCTGTTCGTCGGCGAATTCCTCTTCGAATAAACCCTCCTGCGGCCGCAGTCTCTCGCTGCGTTCCAGATGCTCAGGCGGGGTTTTCTTGCTGAACGGCTTGCTGGTGTCGTCAAATACCTTGTTGCACATTACGCCCAGAATAATTACCCATGAGAGCAGCAGGAACCACATCATGATTGCGACTACGGATGACAGCGCACCGTACATGATGTCGTAGTTTACCAGCGTGCCTGTATAGTATGAGTAAACCGCACTGACGATCAAGATTCCCAGTGATGCAAAACCCGCTCCCGGGATTACCGTTCTGAACGGCCGCTTAACCGTCGGCAGCATGTAGTAGTTGAAGCTTATTATGAAGAAGTACAGGATGAATCCAAGCGGCCATCTCAGCCACATCCAGAAACTGTCGATGAACGATGTGTCCTGTACATGTAATACAGTCAGGATTGTCAGCAGTATGATTTTGCCGTAACAGAGAATGATAAGTGCAACTACCAGTGAGATGATGGTGAAAAACATCGTGATGATTGCACGCGCTCTCTCCACGAAGAAATTCTTGCCGGTGTTCTCGCCTTCTGTCATGGTGTAGTTCGTAATTCTGGAGATGGCAAAAGATGCCCTGGATCCTGCCCAGAAGGCGATGACCAGGAAGATGATGTTACCAAAGCCCAGGTAGTTAAACTCAAACAGCGTGTTGATCAGACTCGACATGTGATTGCCGGTATACTGCTCGATGATTTCGAGAGCAGTCTGCGTATTAATGTCGAACAGACCGAGCACCTGAATAATCAGAAGGAAAATCGGCACTACCGACAGCATCAGATAAAATGAAATCTGCGCTGCAAATCCATGGTAGTACGGATCCTGAATCTGCCTGAGACCCACTATTAACATTCTTTTTAATCTGTTGATTAATTTCGTCAAAGCTTGCCTTCCCTATCTCTCCATAAGCTGCCTGCGCAGCTCCTTAAGTGCGTTTGCTCTGTGGCTGATGCTGTTCTTCAGATCGTCGCCCAGCGTCGCCATGGTCTCCTCATAACCCAGTGGAATAAACAGAGGGTCATAACCAAAACCCCCGTCCCCCGAAGGCTCATCTGCCAGATGACCTTCGACTGTTCCGCGGGCGGTGAGCACCTGCCCGTCAGGATAAACCATGGTAATTACGGAAACAAATCTGGCCGTTCTCTTCTCAAACGGCACGCCTTCCATCAGCTTCAGAAGTTTGGTGTTGTTATCTATATCAGTCGTATCTGCCTCCGGAGCATCACTGCTATCATCCGGCCACAGCCCCGGGAATCCTGCAAAGCGCGCAGAGTAAATTCCGGGTGCTCCTTCCAGCGCATCAACAACAAGCCCTGAATCATCGGCGATTGTTATTTCGCCGCAGAGCTTCATTATCTCGTACGCCTTCTTGTATGAGTTCTCTTCGAAGGTTTTGCCGTCCTCCTCTATCTCGATCTTCGGCACCCCTGCATCGTCACGTGAAACGATGTCCATTCCGAACTCACGGGTAATGGCGTTTATCTCTTCTATTTTATGTTTGTTTCGCGTTGCCGCGACTATTCTCGTCATCGTCTGCTTCCGCTCCGCCTAATCCACTCTGTTCTGAATTCTTCCTTCAAGCCACGCTTTAAGATTTGACTCCAGCTGGTCTATGACAGCCTGACGCATCTCCTTTGGAGCCCACGCCATGTGCGGAGTAATGATGCAGTTGTCAAGGCCCAGCAGCGGACAGAATTCGTTCGGCGGCTCGTCTGCCAGCACATCCAGTCCTGCACCTGAAATAAAACCTGCCTTAAGCGCATCAGCCAGCGCTCTCTCGTCAATCAGTCCACCTCTTGCCGTATTGATAAGAAGTGCGCCCGGTTTCATCTTCATGAGAAATGCGGTGTTGACCATCTTGTAGTTATCGTTTGTCAGAGGGCAGTGAAGTGATACGATATCCGACTTCATTGCAGCCTCGGGATCTCTGCTGTAGATATTTATCTTCATGCCCAGAGCCTGCGCTATCTCTGCAACCCTATGGCCGATTTCACCATATCCGATGATACCGAGGGACTTGCCTGCAAGCAGACCCACAGGTTTTTTCCAGTAGCAGAAGTACTCGCTGTGTGTCCACTCGCCCTTCTGAACCGACTGGTTATGCAGACCCACATTGTTTGTGAGCTCAAGTATCAGTGCGATAGTATGCTGAGCAACCGCATCCGTTGCATATGACGGAATGTTCGTTACAGAGATTCCCAGATCTCTTGCCGCCTCCACATCTACGTTGTTGTATCCGGTGGCTGTCAGCCCGATATACTTCAGATTCGGCAGCCTCTCCATGAGCTGTCTCGTCATTCGGCACTTGCTGAGCATGAGAATTTCCGCTTCTCCCGCTCTGGAGAAAATCTTCTCATCCGGTGTTTCCTCAAACACCGTCAGTCTGTCACACATCTTTTCTATTGGAGCCCAGGACAGATCTCCCGGGTTAATTGTATGGCCGTCAAGGATTACTATTTCCATGTCTGAATTCCTTTCCGTGGAGTGAATGCGCATAATTCCACGTATCTATTGTACCACAATGTCAAAAAATTCAAAAGCGGAGCCGACACCTATTCCGGCACTGAAGGGTCCCCTGTCTTTAACGAAACGCGCTACAACCATTATTGTAACACTTCTGACCGTTCCATAATAAAAACGTGCCGGAGTTTCCTCCGGCACGTTCGGATCTGTTATTAAACCAGTTCCAGGAATACCATTTCTGCGTTGTCTCCCTCACGAGGTCCAAGCTTCAGAATTCTTGTGTATCCGCCCTGACGATCTGCATACTTAGGTGCGATTTCGTCAAACAGCTTTGATACGATGGTTTCGTCATAGATGTAAGCTAACGCCTGTCTTCTTGCGTGGAGATCTCCGCGCTTGCCCAGTGTTATCATCTTTTCTGCCTGTCTTCTGGCTTCCTTAGCTCTTGTATCCGTAGTAGTAATTCTGCCTTCTCTGAGTAAGTCTGTTACCAGATTACGCAGCATTGCCTTACGGTGAGCTGTATCTCTGCCTAATTTTCTATATCCTGGCATTTCTGCTTCCTCCTATTATTCGTCGCTCTGCTTCAGGCTAAGTCCAAGCTCTTCCAGCTTGTTCTTAACTTCGTCCAGAGACTTCTTACCAAGGTTTCTAACCTTCATCATGTCGTCTTCACTCTTGTGTGTCAGCTCTTCAACAGTGTTGATAGCTGCTCTCTTCAGACAGTTGAAGGATCTTACCGAGAGTTCCAGTTCTTCGATGGTCATCTCGAGAGCCTTTTCCTTCTGGTTTTCTTCCTTTTCAACCATGATTTCCAGGCCTTCAGCTGAATCGTTCAGTTCAACGAACAGATTCAGGTGCTCCTGCATGATCTTGGCTCCGATTGAAACGCCTTCGCTCGGAGTAACTGAACCGTCAGTCCAGATTTCAAGAACCAGTTTATCATAGTCGGTAACCTGACCTACTCTTGTGTTCTCTACAGTGAAGTTGCACTTACGTACAGGTGTGTAGATTGAGTCAGTAGGAATTACGGAAATCGGAGTTGATTCATCCTTGTTGGCGTCAGCAGGAACGTATCCTCTGCCTCTTGCCATTGTGATTTCCATTACCAGTGTGGCATTCTCATCAAGTGTAGCAATGTGCAGATCCGGATTGAAGATTTCGATGTCTGAATCCACGAGGATGTCAGCTGCAGTTACTTCCTTAGGACCTACTTCATTGATGATTACTCTCTTTTCGTTTTCATTAACCAGCTTGATAGCCAGCTTCTTCAGGTTAAGGATGATTTCGGTAACATCTTCCTTAATTCCCGGAATTGTTGAAAACTCATGAAGAATACCGTCGATTTTAACGGATGTAACGGCTACGCCCGGGAGTGAGCTGAGAAGGATTCTTCTCAGGCTGTTTCCGAGAGTTGTGCCATAACCTCTTTCAAGAGGCTCAATAACGAATTTGCCATAATTCGGATCTTCGTTTGAATATATACATTCGATTGTTGGTTTTTCGATTTCTATCACTTAAAACCCTCCTTTTTAATTTGCTATCAAGCGGATTACTTGGAGTACAATTCGACGATCAGATGCTCAGCAACCTGAGTATCAATTTCTTCTCTAGTCGGCACTGAAATGATTTTGCCTTCAAGCTTCTCAACATCTACAGACATCCATGCCGGAACTGTAATTGTCATGTCCTTTACTTCCTTGAACTTCGGTGAGTTCTGGCTCTTAGCCTTTACTGCGATAACATCGCCGGCCTTTACAGTGTATGAAGGGATGTTTACCTTCTTGCCGTTTACTGTGAAGTGACCGTGGTTAACGAGCTGTCTGGCTTCCTTTCTTGAGGAAGCGAATCCCAGTCTGAATACTACGTTGTCAAGACGAGTTTCGAGCAGGATCAGCAGGTTTTCACCAGTGATGCCGGCCTTACGGTCAGCCTTGTCAAAGAGGTTTCTGAACTGAGTTTCCTGCAGTCCGTACATTCTCTTTGTCTTCTGCTTTTCTCTCAGCTGGAGAGCGTAGTCTGACTTCTTGTTTCTGCCCTGTCCGTGCATGCCGGGAGCATAATTTCTTCTTTCTAAAGCGCACTTTGTGCTATAGCATCTGTCGCCCTTAAGGAACAGCTTCTGTCCTTCTCTTCTGCAAAGTCTGCAGTTAGCGTCTGTATATCTTGCCATATTATTTATCCTCCCTTCCTATTAGACTCTTCTACGCTTCGGCGGTCTGCATCCGTTGTGCGGGATTGGTGTGATGTCCTTGATCATTGTGATCTCGAGGCCTGCACTCTGAAGAGCTCTGATAGCAGCTTCTCTTCCGGATCCCGGACCCTTTACGTAAACTTCAACGGTTTTAAGTCCGTGCTCCATAGCGCCCTTTGCAGCTTCTTCTGCAGCGCTCTGTGCAGCGAACGGTGTTGACTTTCTTGATCCTCTGAAGCCGAGTGAGCCGGCTGATGACCATGAAAGTGCATTACCTGACATGTCAGTCAGTGTAACAAGTGTATTGTTAAAGGTGGCCTGAATGTGAGCCTGGCCTTTTTCAACGTTCTTGCGTTCTTTTCTCTTTTTTCTTACTGCTTTCTTTACAGCTTTAGCCATGTCTCAGCACCTCCTCTATGCTTTCTTCTTTCTGCCAACGGTCTTCTTAGGACCCTTGCGAGTTCTAGCGTTTGTCTTGGTCTTCTGTCCTCTTACAGGCAGACCTCTTCTGTGTCTGATTCCTCTGTAGCATCCGATTTCCATCAGTCTCTTGATGTTCATGGATGTTTCTCTTCTCAGATCACCTTCTACGATGTAATCTTCTTCGATTACCTTTCTGATCTTACCGGCTTCTTCTTCAGTCAGATCTTTAACTCTTGTTGAAGGGTCAATTCCGGTCTTCTCGAGAATTGCTCTTGAAGTTGGCCAACCGATACCATAGATGTAGGTCAGTCCGGCTTCAATTCTTTTTTCATTTGGTAAGTCTACACCGGCTATACGAGCCATATTTTCCTCCTGTTCCCATCTTCCGTCACGCTTCGTCGCGTCTTACCTGCGCGGGCGTAATATAAACGGGATGTAACTTAAATTGAAATAAATTAATTAAACGTGTTGATTAACCCTGCTTCTGCTTGTGCTTAGGGTTTTCGCAGATAACCATTACTTTACCTTTTCTCTTGATTACCTTGCATTTTTCGCACATAGGCTTTACGGAAGCTCTTACTTTCATCTTGTTCCTCCTTAATATTATGCAAAACCTTTGCTTATGCTTTGCCTCTCCATGTGATTCTGCCGCGAGTCAGGTCGTACGGTGAAAGTTCAACTTTAACCTTATCTCCCGGAATAATTCTGATATAGTTTGTTCTGATCTTTCCTGATACGTGAGCGAGAACCTGATGGCCTGTCTCCAGTTCAACGATGAACATGGCGTTCGGCTGTGCCTCTACTACTGTACCTTCTGCTTCAATAACATCTTTCTTTGCCATTCTCTTTACCTCTTATTCGGCCAGCGTCAGCAACTCAGGCTCGCCGTCCGTAATAACTACAGTATTTTCATAATGTGCTGCCAGGCCTCCGTCAATCGTTACGACTGTCCAGTCATTTGACAGTACCCTGGTATCATAATGTTTCTCAGTGATCATGGGTTCGATTGCAAACACCATTCCCTCTGCCAGTCTCGGTCCGCGGCCGGCTTTGCCGTAATTCGGAATCTGCGGATCCTCGTGCATGTTCTGTCCCACGCCGTGTCCCACGTAGTCCCTGATTACTCCAAAACCTTCGCCCTCAGCCGAAGCCTGAATCGCATGGGAGATGTCCGACAATCTGTAGCCTACTCTGCAGAACTCAAGTCCTGCGAAGAAGCTGTCCCTTGTGGCATCCATAAGGTGCTGAGCCGTTTCGCTCACCTTGCCTACCGGATAAGTCCTTGCCGCGTCGCTTACGTAGCCTTTGTAAGTTGAGCCTACATCTACGCTGACAATGTCGCCTTCCCTCAGAATTCTTTTTTTGTCCGGAATCCCATGGACGACTTCTTCATTGATGGAAACGCATGCGCTTGCCGGGAATCCGCCGTATCCCTTGAAGGTCGGAATCATTCCTGCCTTGCGGATGGTTTCCTCAACGAATTTGTCTACATCGGCCGTTGATAGGCCGGGCTTGATGATGTTCTCCAGTTCCTTAAGGATGAAGCCTGTCACCTTGCCCGATTCTCTCATTAAATCAATTTCCGAAGAAGATTTAATTATGATCATGCCTATTCACCTAAAATGCCTACTATTGTATTAAATACATTCTCTAAACCGATAGTACCGTCAATGTGTGAGAGATTGCCGGCCTTCTCATAGTAATCTGTGAGCGGTTTAGTTTCTTCATTATAAACTCTGATTCTGTTAGCTGCGGTTTCTTCGTTGTCATCCTTTCTCTGGATCAGCTCAGCTCCGCAAACATCGCAGATACCTTCCTGCTTAGGAGGGATGTTTATAATGTGGAATGAAGCTCCGCACTTGCTGCAGACTCTTCTTCCTGTAAGTCTCTTCATCAGTTCTTCTTCATCTACTTCGATGTCCAGAACGTGATCGATCTTACTTCCTCTCTCTGAGAGGAACTTGTCAAGCTGTTCAGCCTGGAACACTGTTCTTGGGAATCCGTCCAGCATGAAGCCGTTTGCGCAGTCGTCCTTTAACAGTCTGTCAGTTGCGATTTCAACTACCAGTTCGTCAGGAACCAGCTTACCTGCGTTCATGTACTCCTGAGCCTTCTTGCCAAGCTCTGTTCCATTCTTAATGTTTTCTCTGAAAATGTCGCCTGTTGAGATCTGAGGAATATTGTATTTCTCAATGATCTTAGCAGCCTGGGTGCCTTTGCCTGCTCCCGGAGGGCCTAATAAAATCAAATTCATTTTTAATCTCCTCTTACTTTAAGAAACCGCTATAGTTTCTCATTACCATCTGGTTCTCAAGCTGTTTCATTGTATCAAGTGCCACACCTACAGCAATGAGCAGTGACGTACCACCGAAGTGGAATGACAGTCCGCCCATCTGGCTGACGATAGTCGGCAGGATTGCTACTATTGCCAGGAATATAGCGCCTACAAATGTGATTCTTGTCATTACTCTGTTCAGATACTGTACAGTAGCATTTCCCGGTCTGATTCCCGGAATGAATCCGCCGTTTGCCTTCATGTTTGAAGCAACCTCAATCGGATTGAATGTTACTGAAGTATAGAAGTAAGTAAAGAATATAATCAGCACTGCGTTAAATGCCGCATATACCCATACACCCGGTGAACCTGTAGGTGACAGCCACTTCTCGATCCACTGTGCAGCGTCTCCCTGAGCATTCATGAAGTATGTAATGGTCAGTGGGAACTGCAGGAAAGCCATGGCGAAGATTACCGGAATAACGCCTGCCTGGTTAACCTTAAGTGGAATGTGTGTAGCCTGTCCACCGTACATTTTTCTTCCAACAACTCTCTTGGCGTACTGTACAGGAATTCTTCTCTGTCCCTGCTGGATAGCGATGATGCCAACGATTACTGCTGCGCAGAAGAGCAGGAACACGATCAGTGTTACGATGCTCATTGTGCCTTCTGTCAGCTTGCCCCAGATTTCCTGGCAAGCGGACGGCAGTCTGGCGATGATGCCGGCAAAGATTATCAGTGAGATACCATTGCCGATGCCGCGCTCGTTGATCATTTCACCCAGCCACATCAGGAACGCAGTTCCTGCTGTAAGTACCAGGACGATTACGATAATTGAGAATGCATCTGTGCTGATCAGCGCCTGTCTGAAGAGACCGATTGTAACGCCGACAGCCTGTACAACTGCAAGTGCAACTGTCAGATAACGAGTGTACTGTGCAATCTTTTTTCTTCCTTCCTGTCCTTCTCTTGACAGTCTTTCCAGTGCCGGAATGGCTATCGTGAGAAGCTGAAGGATAATTGATGCCGTGATGTATGGTGTGATACTCAGTGCGAAGATAGTAAAGTTACTGAACGCACCACCTGAGAACAGATTGAACAGGGCAAATAATCCTGTATCACTGTCAAATGTTTCAGCAAGGACAGTTCTGTCCATGCCTGGAACCGGAATCTGTGCTCCGATTCTGAACACCAGCAGCATACAAAGAGTGAATATAATCTTCTTCCTGAGGTCAGGAATATTCCAAGCCTTTGCAACTGTTCTGAGCATCTCCATTAGATCACCTCTGCCTTTCCTCCGGCAGCTTCAATCTTCTCTACAGCAGTCTTGCTGAACTTGTTAGCCTTAACTGTCAGCGCCTTTTCGAGCTTGCCGTTTCCGAGAATCTTGATACCGTCTTTAACCTGCTTAACGATTCCTGCTTCTTCGAGCACTTCCTGAGTAACCTCAGTGCCTGCTTCGAATTTGTTCAGAGCTTCAACGTTAACTGCAGTATATTCTGTTCCCCAGATATTTGTGAAACCTCTCTTTGGAATTCTTCTGTACAGTGGCATCTGTCCACCTTCGAATCCCGGTCTTACACCGCCGCCTGATCTGGACTTCTGTCCATTCATGCCTCTACCGCCGGTTGTTCCCTGGCCTGTGGCTGTACCGCGGCCTCTTCTCTTACGGCTGTGAGTAGCTCCAGGGACAGCTTTTAATTCATGTAATTTCATTTCGTCCCTCCTTATAACTCTTCTACAGTTAAGAGATGCGGAACCTTGTTGATAGCTCCTCTTGTTACAGGGGAGTCAACCAGCTCTACTGACTGATGCATCTTCTTAAGTCCTAACGCTTCTACAACTTTCTTCTGCTTTGGGGAAGCGCCAATTGTGCTCTTTGTTAATGTAACTTTGATCATTTTTGCCATTGTCGCGTCCTCCTTATCCTAAGATTTCTTCCTTGGTCTTTCCTCTTTTTCTAGCAACTTCTTCAACTGTCATGAGACTCTTAAGACCTTCCATAGTAGCGTATGCCATGTTTCCTGTGTTGTTGGATCCGATGGACTTAGCTCTGATATCCTTTACGCCTGCAGCTTCCAGAACTGTACGAACTGATGAACCTGCGATAACTCCGGTACCGGGAGCAGCCGGCATCAGGAGAACCTTTCCTGCACCGAATACGCCTAACTGTCTATGTGGAATTGTTGTTCCTACTGTAGGAACCATAATTACATTTTTCTTTGCATCTTCTGTAGCTTTTCTAACTGCTTCCGGAATTTCCAGAGCCTTGCCGAGGCCAACGCCTACATGACCTTCGCCGTCGCCAACTACTACAGTAACACTGAATCTCATGTTACGTCCGCCCTTTACAGTCTTGGCAACACGTCTGATGTTTACTATAGTTTCAGTTAATTCCAGCTTGGATGCGTCTAAAGTATTTCTCACTTCATTTACCTCCTGTTAGAATTTCAATCCTGCTTCACGAGCTCCGTCAGCCAGTTCCTTTACTCTTCCGTGATAAAGGAATCCGCCTCTGTCAAAGGCAACCTCTTCGATTCCCTTTGCGATAGCTCTCTTTGCGATAGCTTCTCCAACTGCCTTTGCAGCTTCCTTGTTGCCGCCATACTTGATGTCAGCCTTTAATTCCTTGTCTATCGTTGATGCAGAAGCAAGTGTAACTCCGTTTACGTCGTCGATAATCTGAGCGGAAATATTCTTGTTACTTCTGAAAACACAAAGTCTTGGTTTCTCAGGAGTGCCGCTAAGGTTTTTTCTGATTCTTGCATGTCTGGCAACACGCTTATCATTTCTGCTTTCTTTTGCCATTTTGCTTTACTCCTTTCTTTATGCTCCAGCAGCAACGCCGGTCTTACCTTCTTTTCTGCGGATGTATTCGCCTTCGTACTTGATTCCCTTGCCCTTGTAAGGTTCAGGCTTTCTCCAGGCTCTGATGTTCGCAGCGTAATTGCCGACTAATGCTTTGTCTATACCTTTAACGATTACTGTAGTTGCATCCGGGCACTCAGTTTCGATTCCTTCAGGATCTTCCATCTCGATTGGATGTGAGTATCCGAGGTTCATTACCAGAGTCTTACCCTTCTTTTCAGCCTTGTAGCCAACGCCTACCAGCTGAAGCTTCTTTGCATATCCGTCAGTTACTCCAACAACCATGTTGTTGATCAGAGTTCTTGCCAGACCATGCTGAGCTTTCTTTTCGGCTTCGTCTCCGTCTCTCTTAACTTCGAGAACGCCGTCTTTGATTTCGACTGTTAATAAGTCGCTGATCTTTTCCTGCAACTCGCCCTTAGGTCCCTTAACGGAAACAACGTTTCCATCAACCTTGACCTCAACGCCGGCAGGAAGAGTGATTGTCTTAAATCCTATTCTTGACATTTAATTTACCTCCTACCAAACGTAACAGATTACTTCGCCGCCGATTCCCAGCTTACGAGCTTCCTTGTCGCTGATAACTCCCTTTGAAGTGGAGATGATAGCGATGCCCAGTCCGCCCAGTACTCTTGGAATTTCGTGTGCCTTAGCATATGACTTAAGGCCGGGCTTTGAAATCTTCTTGATTCCACTAATTACTCTTTCTTTTTCAGGGCCGTACTTCATTGTGATTGTGATAACGCCCTGCTTGTTGTCTTCAGTTACAACGAAATCTTCGATGTAGCCTTCTTCTTTGAGAATTCCTGCGATTGACTTCTTCATCTTTGAAGCAGGAATGTCTACTGTTGGATGACCTGCGGTATTTGCATTTCTGATTCTTGTCAGCATATCCGCAATTGGATCAGTCATTGTCATTTCTTTAATTCTCCTTCCTCCACCAGTATTGTTTCGTTCGCCGGAGCGGACGTTTACAACTTAGCGGATAGATTGTGTTAACTTATCTTTACCAGCTTGCTTTTCTTACGCCAGGGATCTCGCCTTTGTAGGCCAGTTCTCTGAAGCAGATTCTGCAAATGCCATACTTCTTTAATACGGAGTGTGGTCTTCCACAGATTCTGCATCTGGTGTAAGCGCGAGTTGAATACTTAGGTTTTCTCTGCTGCTTAACCTTTAATGATGTTTTAGCCATGTTACCCTCCTAATTATTTCTCGAACGGCATTCCCAGGGCTGCCAGCAGTGCTGCTGCTTCTTCGTCAGTCTTTGCCGTAGTAGTGAATACGATATTCATTCCCTTGATTACGTCTACCTTATCGTAGTTGATTTCAGGGAATATAAGCTGTTCCTTGATACCCATTGAGTAGTTTCCTCTACCGTCAAATGAGTTCTTGCTAACGCCCTTAAAGTCTCTTACTCTCGGAAGAGCGACGTTAAAAAGCTTATCGATGAAGTGGTACATGTTGTCACCTCTCAAGGTAACCTTGGCGCCTACAGGCATGCCCTGTCTTACCTTGAAGTTGGCGATTGACTTTCTTGCCTTGGTTACTACAGGTCTCTGTCCTGTGATCAGTGCGATCTCTTCAACTGCGCCTTCCAGAAGCTTAGCGTTTTCCTTAGCTTCGCCAAGACCCATGTTCAGAGTAACCTTTTCAAGCTTTGGAACTTCCATAACGTTCTCATACTTGAACTGCTCCTTCAGAGCAGGGAAAACATCTGATTTGTATGTTTCTCTTAATCTTGCTGTCATCGTCTCCTCCTTTCCTAGTCAATTTCATTTCCTGTTGCCTTGGCAACTCTGATCTTCTTGTTATCTTCTACTTTATATCCTACTCTGCTAGGCTTCTTAGCCTTTGTGTCGTAGAACATAACGTTTGACACGTCGATAGGTCCTTCCTGATGCTTAATCTCAGCTGCAACCTTCTGTGTCTGCTTCTGGTGCTTAGTCTGAATGTTTACACCTTCCACGATTACCTTGCCTTCGTCCGGCAGGGCCTTTAATACTTTTCCGGTCTTTCCCTTGTCCTTACCGGCAAGTACGATTACTGTATCATCTTTTCTGATTTTCATTTGATACCTCCTATAATACTTCCGGTGCCAGTGACACGATCTTCATGAAGCCTTTTTCTCTGAGCTCTCTGGCTACAGGTCCAAAGATACGGGTTCCAACCGGCTGCATGTCATCCTTAATAATAACTGCTGCGTTCTGGTCAAACTTTACGTAGCTGCCGTCTGCTCTTCTGGCACCTGTCTTAGTTCTAACCACAACAGCTCTGACAACCTCGCTCTTCTTTACTACGCCACCCGGTGTAGCATCCTTTACAGCACATACAACAACGTCGCCGATGTTTGCATACTGACGGGAAGTACCACCAAGGATACGGATTACGAGAAGTTCTTTTGCTCCGGAGTTGTCAGCTACCTTTAATCTGGTTTCTGTCTGAATCATTTAGGTGCCTCCTTACTTAACTTTCTCTACGATGTTAACAAGTCTCCATCTCTTGTCCTTTGACAGAGGTCTTGTTTCCATAATTCTAACTTTATCGCCAATCTGGCATTCGTTATTCTCGTCGTGAGCCTTAACCTTCTTAGATCTCTTTACGGCCTTTCCATAAAGGGAATGTGCTACGAAGTCTTCAACTGTTACAACGATTGTCTTGTCCATCTTGTCGCTGGTTACGATACCAACCATGGTCTTTCTTCTGTTTCTTTCAGTTGCCATAACATATCCTCCTTTCTGTTAGCCCTGAACCTTTTCAAGTTCTTTTTCTCTAATGATAGTTTTAACTCTTGCGATGTCTTTTCTTGTCTCTCTCAGCAGAATAGGGTTTTCAAGCTGTCCTGTAACGTGCTGGAATCTGAGATTGAAAAGATCTTTCTTCATCTTTAACAGTTCTGCATTCAGTTCTGCTTCTGACATTTCTCTGATGTTCTTTAATTCCATTATGCTTCACCACCCTCTCTGTCTGCGATGGCAAACTTACATTTGATAGGCAGTTTGTGTGCTGCGAGTCTCATGGCTTCTCTTGCCTGTTCCTCTGTAACACCTTCGATTTCGAACATTACTCTGCCCGGCTTAACTACTGCTACCCAGTACTCAGGAGCACCTTTACCGGAACCCATACGTACTTCAGCAGGCTTCTTGGTTACTGACTTATGAGGGAAGATTTTGATATAAACCTTACCGCCTCTCTTTACAGATCTTGTCATGGCAATTCTTGCTGCCTCGATCTGGTTTGAAGTAATCCATCCACACTCAGTGGCCTGGAGACCAAAATCTCCGTATGTGATGGTATTGCCCTTTGTGGCCTTACCTGTCATTCTGCCTCTGTGGACTCTTCTGTGTTTAACGCGCTTTGGCATTAACATGTCGTTGTCCTCCTTTCTCTACGGTCTATTCTTCAGCAGGAGCTGCAGCTTCAACTGCTTCTACCTGCGCTTCTTCAACCTGTGCTTCCACAACTTCTTCTACCGGCTTTGGAGCCTCAACCGGCTTGTTTCTCTTACGAGGGTTAACAGCCTTTGGAGCTTCTTCTCTGTCGCCTCTTCTGTCATCTCTTCTAGGTCTTCTTTCGCCATCTCTGCGGCCTCTTCTGTCGTCTCTCTTCTTGCCACCGCGTCCGCCGCGACTTTCCTTCTTTTCTTCGACGATAGTGCTCTTCAGACCCTTGTCGAGAATCTCACCGTGGTTGATCCAAACCTTGATTCCCAGCTTGCCGTAAGTTGTATCGGCTTCTGCGAAACCATAGTCGATGTCAGCTCTCAGAGTATGGAGTGGAACGTTACCTTCGCTGTACTTTTCTGATCTGGCGATTTCAGCACCACCAAGTCTGCCTGATGTCAGGACCTTGATGCCCTTGGCGCCTGCCTTCATGGTTCTGCCGATTGCCTGCTTCATAGCTCTTCTGAAGGAAACTCTTCTTTCGAGAGCCTGAGCGATTGACTCAGCAGTCAGCTGCGCGTCCATTTCTGCTCTTCTAACTTCCTTGATGTCGATAATAACAGTCTTGCCAGTCTTCTTTTCCAGGTCCTTCTTCAGATCATCGATTCCTGTTCCTGATCTGCCGATTACCATGCCCGGCTTAGCTGTCATTACAACTACCTTAACCTTATTCTCTGCGGCTCTCTCGATTACTACTCTTGAAACGCCTGCAGCGTATAACTTTTTCTTTACAAATTCTCTGATCTCGTTATCTTCTACCAGGTAGTCAGCGAACTTGTTCTTGTCAGCGTACCACTTTGAATCCCAATCTTTTATTACGCCTACTCTCAGTCCATGTGGACTTACTTTCTGACCCATTAGTTAACCTCCTTTTCCTTCAGAGTGCAACCTACGTGGCTTGATCTCTTTAAGATGATTGATGCTCTACCCTGTGATCCGGCTCTCCATCTCTTCATTGTCGGTCCCTGATGAGCAAATACTTCAGCTACATAAAGATTGTCTGTGTTCATTTCCTTAACATCTGCGTTTGCAGCTGCTGACTGAACTACTTTTTCTACGATTTCAGCTCCCTTGCCAGGAGTGAACTTCAGGATATTTAAGGCTTCCTGTAAATCCTTGCCTCTTACCAAGTCAACAACAGGCTTGAGCTTGGAAGGAGACATTCTTACATACTTTGCAATTGCTTTTGCTTCCATTTCCGGTTATCTCCTTTCTTATTCCTTACTCTTCTTATCTGCTGCGTGTCCTCTGTATGTTCTTGTAGGAGCAAATTCTCCTAATCTGTGTCCAACCATGTCTTCTGTAATGTATACAGGCACATGCTTGCGACCATCATGAACAGCGATTGTATGTCCAACCATCTGTGGGAAAATTGTTGACGGTCTTGACCATGTCTTGATGACCTTCTTATCGTTAGCTGCGTTCATCTCTTCGATAGCCTTCAGCAGCTTTTCATTTACGAAAGGGCCCTTCTTAAGTGATCTACCCATTTATCTTTTGCTCCTTTCTTTATTTTTCGTTTCTTCTCTTTACGATGTACTTATCGGACGGGTTCTTTTTCTTTCTTGTCTTGTATCCAAGAGCAGGCTTACCCCAAGGAGTAACCGGGCTAACTCTACCGATTCCGGCCTTACCTTCACCACCACCGTGAGGGTGATCGTTAGGGTTCATTACGGAACCTCTTACTGTAGGTCTGATGCCCATGTGGCGCTTACGTCCTGCCTTACCGATCTGGATGTTCTGGTGATCGCCGTTACCAACTTCACCAACCGTCGCCTTACATTCGATTCTTACTTTTCTAACTTCTCCGGATGGAAGTCTAACCAGTGCGAACTGACCTTCCTTGGCCATGAGCTGTGCTCCGTTGCCTGCTGATCTTACCATCTGAGCTCCCTTACCAGGCTTCAGTTCAATGTTATGAATGATAGTACCTACAGGGATGTTTGCCATCGGAAGTGCGTTTCCAATCTTGATGTCAGCGTTTGCGCCTGACTCGATTGTGTCGCCTACAACCAGCTTATTAGGAGCGATGATGTATCTCTTTTCGCCGTCAGCGTAGTTGATCAGTGCGATGTTTGCGCTTCTGTTAGGATCGTATTCGATAGTGGCAACCTTGCCCGGAATACCGTCCTTATCTCTCTTGAAGTCGATGATTCTGTACTTAGGTCTGTATCCGCCGCCTCTATGACGAACTGTGATCTTACCTCTTGAGTTTCTTCCTGAGTTCTTCTTAAGAGTTACTGTCAGTGACTTCTCCGGAGCATCACATGTGATTTCCTCGAAAGTGGAAACTGTCATTCCTCTTAAACCAGGAGTTGTCGGATTGTATTTCTTAATTCCCATTGTCTATTACCTCCTGTATTACAGACTCTGGAAGAATTCGATTTCCTTACTGCCTTCAGTAAGAGTTACGATTGCCTTCTTTGTTGCGGCAGTCATACCGGAAGTTCTTCCCATTCTCTTTTCCTTGCCGATAACGTTCATGATGTTTACTTTCTTTACTTCAACATCGAAGATTTCTTCTACTGCGTGCTTAACTTCTGTCTTGTTAGCATCTACAGCAACCTTGAATGTGTATTTTTTCTTCTCTGCATCTTCCATTGATCTTTCGGAGATTACAGGCTTGATTATTACGTCGTAAGGAGTCTTCATTATGCGTACACCTCCTCAATCTTCTTTACAGCTTCCTGTGTGAGGATCAGTGAAGTATGATTGATAAGTTCATATACATTCATTGTTCCTACCAGTGCTGTTCTGATTCCAGGGATATTGGCTGCGGACTTGATTACGTTCTCGTCCTTCTCAGCCATAACGATTAAAGCTTTCTTTTCAGCCTTGATGGCTTCAAGCATCTTTACCATGTCCTTTGTCTTTGGCTCTTCGAACTTGATTTCGTCTACAACGATCAGTTCGTTTTCCTGAGCCTTTGATGAAAGCATGGACAGCATTGCCAGTCTTCTCAGCTTCTTAGGTACTGTATATCTGTAGCTTCTTGGCTTTGGTGCGAATACTACGCCGCCGCCGATCTGTGAAGGGTCTGTTGATGAACCCTGTCTGTGACGACCTGTTCCCTTCTGTCTGAAAGGCTTTCTGCCGCCTCCTCTGACTTCAGCTCTGGTCTTAGCAGACTGTGTGCCCTGTCTCTTGTTGGCTAAAATGTTCTTTACTACTGCATGAACTGCATTCTGGTTTGGCTCGATTCCGAAGATCTCGTCTTTTAATTCGATTGCTCCGGCTTCTGCGCCAGCCATGTTAAGCATTGTCACTTTTGACATCTTACTTCCTCCTTTCTGAAGTCATCCTATTTGTCCTGACCCTTTACTGCGTACTGGATGCGAACGACTCCGCCCTTGTTGCCCGGAATGGCACCCTTGATCAGCATCAGGTTCTTGTCTTCAATAACTTTTACCAGCTCTACGTTCTGAACTGTCACTGTTTCGCGACCCATTCTACCAGGGCCTGCGTTACCCTTGAATACTCTTGAAGGGTAAGTACCTGCGGCCAGCGCACCTGCAAGTCTTTTATGCTTGGAACCGTGGCTCATAGGGCCTCTGTGGTGTCCGTGTCTCTTGATGTTACCCTGAGTTCCCTTACCTTTTGAGGTTCCTGTTACGTCCAGCTTCTTGCCTTCTTCGAAATCAGCAACTGTGATTGTCTGTCCAACTTCGAATGCTTCGCCTTCTTCAGGTCTGAACTCTGCCAGATGCTTCATCGGCTTCAGGCTGTTCTTTTCGAAATGACCTGTCATCGGCTTGTTAACTCTCTGAGGCTTTGCCTCTTCGAATCCGATCTGTACTCCGTCATAACCGTCTGTTTCAACAGTCTTAACCTGAGTTACTGTTACCGGGCCTGCTTCAACTACCGTTACCGGAATAACCTGTCCGACTTCGGTGAAGATCTGAGTCATGCCCATCTTCTTTCCTAAGATTGTCTTCATGTTTTATTTTTCCTCTCTTTCTTAAACAGCGGGCCGGAGCACCTTCTGCCTCGCTTTTGCAACTCGCCGGCCACCTTACGGTCGACTTGCGGGCCATGTCATGCACCGTCCTTAAATAGGGAAGAGTCCCTCGCTAATGTTTACAGCTTGATTTCGATATCAACGCCTGCAGGCAGATCCAGCTTAGTCAGTGCATCTGTTGTCTTGGCAGTTGCGCTTGTGATATCAATCAGTCTCTTGTGAGTTCTCTGTTCGAACTGTTCTCTTGAATCCTTATACTTGTGAACAGCTCTCAGGATTGTTACTACTTCCTTCTCAGTCGGAAGTGGAATAGGGCCTGATACTTCGGCGCCTGTCTTTTCTGCTGTTTCAACAATCTTTGCTGCTGAAGCATCCAGAAGTGCGTGGTCATAAGCCTTAAGCTTAATTCTGATTTTCTGTAATTCGCTCATTTTTTCCTCCTATAACTTGCTTTAGTACAGTTTTCGCTATGCTTGTACAAGGGGTTCTAACTGCTGAAATTTCAACGTGTAGAGCTTGTTTGTGTGTTTCGTACACGCTTCCGTGTGTTTCTTATGTTTTGCACACAAGAAAAATTCAGCGAATCCCTTCGCCCCCGATCAGTGTGGGGACTTACTCCGTGGAAATTCTCCTATAGCAAGGTAACTTCCCACTTCTTCGCCTTACACAAGCTCTAACATCATAACAAAAGCCCAGGCCAAAAGCAAGAGCTTTTTTCAAATTTTTTTCGGCTTTTTTTACGTGCAAAATCCAGTGTTTTCAACGTGTTTAGCCACTTTAGTTCGCACACCCCTTTCGGTGTGCCCATATCGGCACAGTACTTTGTACATAAAAAAAATATAGCCCCAACATGTTGGGGCTAAAGTTTCTTTATTACTTAAATACGGCCTCCTTAAGCGAACAGCCTCTCGAGATTTCCATCAGAATCCTGGCGCTCACAGCATTGCCGGCACTCTCAACTTCTGATGAAAGTTCCCGCTCAGGTTTTACTATTCCGGCATCTGTTCCGTCCTTATAATAGAACCCTCCTGCTTTCAGGTTAATCAGGGCCTTTGCCACACCTCTTTCTCCAAAAGCTTCGCCTGCAGCCATGAGCTGCTCCATTCCAAGTATTTGAAGACCTGTCATTACCTCCGCTTCCATTCTGTCAGACATCACGCACATTGGTGCCATGTCCGAATTGGCGAAGGCTGCTGCACCCTTCATTGAACCCGGGCTGAAATACAGTCTGCATTTACCAGCATATCTGTCTGAAATGTAATTCAGAGTTTCAACAGGCAGACTGCCGTCAACAAAAATGTCGTCAGCTCCGTTTAACGCCTCTTCATTTTCTCTGATGAATTCCGGCGTCAGCAAATCAGTCAATCTGTTGTTCTCTCTGCAGAACATCAGGTCTCCCATGAAGTTATGAATCTCAATTTCAACAGGGGTTGTTCCCTCTGCAATCCTTACTCCGGAAACGTCGACTCCTGCTCTCTTCAGTTCCTCTGTTGCGGCAATGCCTGTGGCATCATTTCCGACAACGGAAACGAAGGATACTTCAGGCTTGTCGTCACAGTCGGTTTTTCCCAGAGCCAGGGCTACACCGTATGCGCATCCGCTGTTTGTCACTTTAATATCTGCGGCATCATTTGCCACTGCGGAATAGCCACCGAAATCTCCGGAGCCAAGGCCCACCTGGCTCCAGTAATTCTCGCCGGCCTGCTCGCGCATTTTTGATTCATAATACGCTCTGAATCTGGCGTCCTCGGGACTCTCTTCAGAAGGCTGTCCTTCCTTCTTCATTTCGTTAATGTCGATGCCCGCCTGAAGGAGAGCCTCCTCGTCCTGACGCTTCTGCTTTTCTATGTCTCTTTCCGGTGTAGCCAGCTTCAGGCTAACCGTCGTTTTTATTTCACCTATAATTGCTATCATAGTCGCTCGTACTGCTTTCTCTTTCGGCTGCCTGTTTCAGGCCGCCTGCCCCGGAATCATTCCGATTCCGTTTCTGTTTCTTCTGTGATTTCCTCTGATACTTCCTGCGGAACTTCCTCCTGTGGTTCTTCGAAGAAATTCCGTCTGGAATTCTGACGGCGCTTCCTGAGAAGGTCGATTATCAGTCGCATTTCCTTCTCGTACAGAGTTATGCCTCTGGACATGCTTCTGTGGTCCGGGGACCAGTCTCTGATATCGTACTTGGCAACTCCGCCGTTCCAGGACACCAGGTTCAGTTCCTTCGTCCAGCCTGTTCCAAAGACCGAAATAGTTCCGATGTGCTCTCTGATTTCATACGTCACATCGCCGTCGTAATCCATATTGTTAATAGTCATGGCAGTATTCTCCTTTACAGAATATCGCCCTTCTCCAAGCAGGAAAATACTATCATGGCTACCATTATTTGTCAATAGCCTTCTTTATGAGCGCAGGCAGTTTAGCACATGTCTCTTCAGGAACTGAAGCTACAGACACTCTGATTCCCTTTGCGAGAGGCACAAGGAAAACTCCCTGCTTTTCCAGCTTTGCCGATGCACCGTCCGGATCATCACACGGCACGCTTACGAAGAAGCCCGCATCGTACGGCACGATTTCCAGTCCCGCTTCATCAGCTGCGTCGCTGAAGGCTTTGCCTCTGGCTATCAGCATGTTACGGTAGTGTTCACGCTCGGCGTCAACCTTTGCCAGCAGTTCAGGATCTCCGTAGATTCTCGAGAGAATTACCTGCGCTACCTTGGCGCTGTTTGACCAGGAGCCGCGGGATGAGAATTCGCAGACCCTCCTGAACTCGTCTGCAATGGCCTGCGTCTTGGCTATGCATATCATCGCTCCGCAGCGGGTGCCGTAGAGTGTGAAGGTTTTGGAAAGGCTGTAGGCCATGATCGGGATTACGTTCTCCGGAAGTGCCGACAGCTTCGGCAGGAACTTCCTGTACTCGTCCTCATCGCCTGCAAAATCTATGTACGCCGCGTCGACAACCAGTGCGATGGCTTTGCCACACGCCGCCTCTTCAGTCAGCACTTCTATTACGCCGTCCCAGTCCTCTTCTGTCAGTGAGTAGCCTGTCGGATTGTGAGCTGGAGTGTTGAGAATTATTACCAGGCTGTTCTGCTCTGCCAGCAGCTCCGCAGTCTTCTCTCTGAAGGAGTCCACGTTGAACCTGCGGTCCGATGTGAACAGTTCGAAGGTTGCCACGCTTCTTCCGATTTCTCCCGCAATCGTGTTGTACGGTGCCCAGTGCCAGTCGCTTGTCAGCACCTCGTCACCCGGCTCGGAGTAGTTCGAAATCACATTGCGCAGCGAGCCAGTTCCGCCCGGCGTAGCAACAGCTTCCAGATATCCTTCAGGAACGCGCTTGCCGAAGGCTGCAGTCTTTATCGCTTCTCTGAATTCTTTTATGCCGCCGATTGGCGCATACTCCGCGTAGTCCTTCGGGTCCAGGTTTCTGAAGACCTCATCCACGGATTCAAGAACTATCAGTTCTCCGTTGTCGTCCAGAAGTGCTCCGATTGTGCCGTTTACTACGGCGTCTCTGCCCTTCTCCGCAATCATTGCCTTGGCACGGTTGCTGATTCCGAAGATCTTATCCTCCTTCGGTATCCTTCTGCCGTTTCCTCTTGCTAATATAAATTCTGACATTTCTATTCCTCCGTTTTTACCAGAACCTTAACGTAATTTATGTTCTTGCCTCGTCCGCTAAACTTGGCTTCGTATTCTGTCATGTAGTTTCTCGAGTCCAGATTGCTTGCATGCAGGTCCCTGGTCTCTTCGATGATTCGCAGGGTTTTGCTGCACGCTTCAATTTCCTCAAGTGTGAAATCATACAACCCGTCGTTGTCCGTCTTTATCTCTATGAATCCGCCCGGCTTTATCGCCCATGCGTAATCCATCAGACGTTCTCTGTACGTGAGCCTGCGCTTGTAGTGGCGTGCCTTCGGCCAAGGATCCGAGAAGTTCAGATACACGCCTGCCAGGCTGTTCTCCCTGAAGAATTCGTTCATGTCGTTTACGTATCCGGCAACGAATCTCAGGTTGTCCTGCCCGAAGGTTTCCGGCAGACCCTGCCCATCGCCCTGCAGCAGTTCGACTCCCGTTACGTTTTCAGGCCAGGAAGCTTTGCCTGCCACCGCCATCGCCTTTTCAGCCGCTCTCAGGATTACGGTTTCCTGTCCTTCAAAAGCCACGTACCTTCCCTCCGGATTCATCAGTGCGTGGCGGATGATGAAGTTGCCTTTGCCGCAGCCGATTTCCGCGTACAAATCGCGACCGTCTGTCCCTTCATCCCCGAAGCAGTCCGCCCATGTGTCAGGTGTTGGGTCATCCACAATATATTCACTGCAGTCCTGCAGTCTCTTGTATAAATCCTTTGCTTTTCGCTGTCTCATTTATATCAGTATTCTCTCCAGAACGATGAACGCCATGAACACAACAATCAGCGCCGATGCCACACCGTCCTTCTTCTTGAATTTCATTCCGTTCATTCTGGTTCTGACGTTGCTGCCTCCGTAGCAGCGGGCTTCCATGGCCATGGCCAGATCCGTTGCGATTCTGAATGCGCTGATGAACAGCGGCACGAGAATCGGAATCAGGGCTTTGGCTCTTGCCAGAATATTTCCGCTTTCAAAATCCGCGCCCCTGGCCTGCTGAGCCTTCATGATTTTATCCGTCTCCTCGAGGAGCGTCGGGATGAATCTGAGTGCGATTGTCATCATCATCGCCAGGTCGTGAGCCGGCAGCCCGATTTTCTCGAACGGGCTGAGCAGTGCTTCGATTCCGTCGGTCAGGCTCATAGGTTTGGTCGTAAGCGTAAGCATCGTTGAGCCGATAATCAGGAGCACCAGACGAATGCCCATGAACACCGCCATGTGCACGCCTTCCCTGGTGATGTGGAATATGCCGAACTGCACCAGCACCTCACCCTTTATCATGAAGAGGTTTATCACAAGGGTGAATGCTATTATCAGCAGCACCGGTTTAAGTCCGCGCCATATGAAACTCCTCGGCACCTTCGAAACGATTATCACCGCTTCAAGTGCGACGAAGGCTACAAGAAATCCGCCCAGATCCTGCACAACAAAAAGGAACACAATGTAAATCAATGTGGCCATTATTTTGACCCGGGGGTCAAGCTTATGTATCAGGGATTCCCCCGGATAATATTGTCCAAGAGTTATGTCTCGTATCATGCTTTATCTTTTAAGTGCCGCTTCAAGTGCATCAGCCGTCTCGCTGATGGTCATGCAGCTTCCTTCTATTTCAATTCCCGCATCTCTCAGCCGTGATGCGATTTCCATTGAGTCCGGCAGCGCCAGTCCCATGGACTTAAGTTCTTCCTCTTTTGCAAAGACCTCCTCAGGCGTGCCCTGAAGTGCGAGCCTTCCCCGGTCCATTACAAGCACCCTGTCAGACATGCGTGCGATGTCGTTCATGTTATGTGAAATCATGAAGATGATGCTTCCCGCAGTTCTGTGAATCAGGCTCACCATGTTGAGGATGTCCTGATGTGCCTTCGGGTTCAGGCCTGCAGTCGGCTCGTCCAGAATCAGTATCTCCGGGTTCATTGCAATTACGCCGGCGATTGCCACACGTCTCTTCTGTCCGCCGGAAAGGTCGAAGGGCGACGCGTCCTTTACCTCTTCATAGTTGAGCCCGACGAGATTGATTGCGTCCTCGACTCTTCTGTCTATTTCCTCCTGGGAGAGCCCCAGGTTTTTCGGACCGAATGCAACATCCTTCGCTACCGTCTCCTCAAACAGCTGATATTCCGGGTACTGAAAAACCAGCCCGATCTTTCTGCGAACATCACGCATGCGGGTTTCCTTCGCGGTGATGTCTGTATCGCCAACTATGATCTGTCCGGATGTCGGCTTAAGCAGCCCGTTAAGATGCTGCGCCAGCGTGGATTTACCCGAACCGGTATGTCCGATGATTCCCACGAACTCACCATCCTCCACGCGGAAGTTGATGTCGTCCAGCGCCAGCTGCTCATGCGGCAGTCCTTCAGCATATATGTGTGTTAGGTTCTTTACTTCAATTGCCATTTCTAATCCAGTTGATGATGTCCTCTGTTGTTATTATTTCTTCCGGTACGTCCATGCCCCGAGAGCGAAGTTCGTTTGCCAGTTCTACCGGTGCCGGCACCCCCAGGCTCAGGGCCTTAAGCTCGTCGGCGCGTTTGAATATTTCGCGGGGTGTTCCGCTCATCTTTATCACACCGCTGTCCAAAACGATTACGTTGTCAGCCTGTGCTGCCTCCTCCATGAAGTGGGTAATCAGTACGGTGGTAATTCCCTTTTCATTCAGTTCCCTGATGACCTGCAAAACCTCCGCTCTTCCTCTCGGGTCAAGCATAGCTGTAGGTTCATCGAACACTATGCACTCCGGTTCCATCGCCACGGCTCCGGCAATTGCTATTCTCTGCTTCTGTCCTCCCGACAGCATGTGCGGCGCTTTCTTTCTGAAGCCGTACATCTCAACGCCTTTAAGCGCGCTGTCAACTCTTCTGCGGATTTCCTCAGGGTCAACCCCCAGATTCTCAGGGCCGAATGCAACGTCGTCCTCTACTACCGCAGATACGATCTGGTTGTCAGGGTTCTGAAATACCATGCCCACCTTGCTGCGGATCTTCCAGAGGTTCTGCTCGTCGGATGTATCCAGGCCGTCAACCAGCACCTTGCCCGACGTGGGCTGAAGCAGCGCGTTCAGGTTCTTGGCCAGAGTCGATTTACCTGAACCGTTCTGTCCGATAATGCAGGTGAAGCTGCCCTTTGGCACAACAAAACTCACGTCCTCCAGGGCGCGGTTTGCCGCTCCCGTTTCGGGCCTGATGTAATCGAATGTGAGGTTTTGCACTTGAATGAAATCTGTCATGTTAACCTTCCAGGCTGTAGTACTGGTCGAGAAGTGTCTTGAATGTTTCGGCGTCAATCTGTCCCGGAGCCGACGGGTTAACTCCTGCTGCGAAGCTCATGCACGAACCGTATCTGGCTGATGCAACACGGGAAGCCTGTCCCTCTTCGCCCATGGCAATCATGACGAGAGGTCCGATGCCTTCGCCGGTCAGAAGCTTGCTGACTTCAAGAAGTCTGTCTGCGTCGGCACGTGTCTGCGCAAACGCCGAAATCTTGCAGATGTCTGCGCCCAGATCCTTCATGCGGAGGATCAGGTTCATGATGCTCTTGTTGTCCGGCATGAATTCGTAATTGTGAAAAGTAAGCAAAGCCTTGCACTTCAGATCATGTATCGCCTGAATGTGCTTCCTGGTTTTGCTCTCGCTGTATTTGCCTTCCTCGTCGAACATCTCGATATCGATGATGTCCGCCAGACCGGATTGAGCCACAATTACTCTCAGTGTATCGCACTGCTCCTTGGTCATTCCGGAAACGCCGCCCTGGCCTTTTCTTCTGTTTGTGAAGATAATGATTTTATCTCCCGCCATGTAGCGGATGTGATCCAGAATTCTTATGATATCCACGTAGCTCTTCGCTGTGTCCGTATCCTTGCCGGCGTCATGGATTCCCTTGAGGTAATAGTCGGCGCGCCATTCCAGAATGTCGCACGGCATCTCAAGAACCTGACGGCATTCCTCCAGGAGTTCCTCCTCCGTTGTGCCAATCAGTGAAATGGCAATCTGCGGTTTGCCGGATTCCAGTACTGAATTTCTGATATATAACTTTGCCATAAATCTATTCTCCTAACTTAACGTTATACTGCGCCATGAAAGTTCTGAAGCCGGTTTTGTTCAGAGCCGCTCCAAGCGCCATGGCTATTACGATACCGAGCACGAACTGTCCTGCGTTCCACGGAATGCCCAGTGCCGCAATCGCCCAGTTGCCGTACATGATTCCCTCGGCGATGAAATATCCGCCGGTCATGAACAGCCCGCCGGCGCACATGGCCAGAACCTTCCAGACGTTCATCTTCCTCTGCGTCACACCCTGGCCGTTCATGGCCGCATCAAGAATGAGTCCGACGATAATCGCCATGATTCCCTTGATGAAGAACGTCCATGGAGCCCACATTGCAAAACCTCCGACTATGTCGCCAAGCATGCTGCCCAGGGCTGCCGCCGCTCCGCCGTATTTCCATCCCAGTATCAGCACCGCCAGGAATATCATGCCATCGCTCAGGTTAACGTACCCCTGGGTAAACGGAATCGGTACTCTCAGCAGAAATATCGATATTATTATTATGCACATCATCATGGCTGTGGTTGCCAGCCTTTTTGTCGACATGATAAATCCTCTTTCCAAAATAATCTGTTTGCTTTATACTATATTAAAGCAAAAGTGTATATCCTTAAATAGACAATAATATTTATTTTTATATGTACAGATTGGAGAACCGTATATGAAAGCATTACTTCCGGTGTTTGACGAAACCCGTAAAAAGCCATATTACCTGCAGCTTTACGACTATATACGCGATGCCATTCTCTCGGGAGAAATCACGGAGGGAGAAAAGCTTCCATCCCTGAGAAGCCTAAGCAAATCAACGCATCTCAGCATCACCACCATTGAACAGGCATACAATCAGCTTCTGGTGGAGGGATATGTGAGCAGCAGGGCGCAGTCCGGGTTTTATGTCAGCAGAGTTGCGGCAGGAAAATCAGTCGCAAACGAAACTGTATACCCCGAGCTGAACTTTTCTGACATTGCATACGTTCCTGCAATGCAATACGACCCGGAATGCTTTGACTTCAACAAGTGGAAAAAGTGCATGAACAAAGTCCTGACAGATGGTTCTTCGGCTTTGCACTTCGAGGGCGACCCTCTTGGCGAGCCTGCACTGCGTCATGAAATTGCAAGGTATCTGTATGTGTCCCGCGGTGTGTCCTGCGACCCGTCACAGATAATCATTGCAGCAGGTACTCAGCAGATAACCAACCACCTTTCAACAATTCTCAGAAAGCTGTACATTGAGAACGTAGCTCTGGAAAACCCGGGCTACGCACCTGTCCGCAGCATCTTCCGCGACAGAGGTTTTGCGATCACCTCTGTTGACGTGGGAGAGACCGGACTGATTCTCGAGAAGCTTCCGGCTAATATCAGAAGCGCCGTTTATGTCAGTCCGTCAAATCACTCCTTCACCGGTGCGGTAATGCCTGTAGGCAGACGTTACGAGCTGCTGGAGTGGGCAGAAGCAAACGACAGCTATATTATCGAAGACGACTATGACAGCGAGCTCAGATATTTCGGCAGGCCTATTCCCGCGCTTAAGAGCCTGGACAGAAAACAGCGTGTAATCTATCTGGGATCATTCTCAAGTACGCTGTTTGCGGCGGTAAAAATCAGTTACATGGTTCTGCCTCAGAACATGGCGGACATCTTTACCTCTATTGCCGGAGATTACTCCCAGACATGCTCCAAGCTGGAGCAGCTGACTCTGGCGATGTTCATGGAAACAGGCAAATACCAGACACATATCCGTAAGCTGCGTAAGCTTTATTCTCAGAAGCTGGCCATGACCGTTGATACACTCCGCCGCGAAGCGAAGGATTTCATTGACGTGACCAACACGTCTTCCGGCATTAGCCTTATACTTAAATTCAACTGCGATAAGCATGTTCTGCAAATAAAAAAAGAGGCCGAGTCACTCGGCGTCTCTTCACAGATTCTGTCCCCTGAGGGAAACAGTCTTATTCTCTACTACAGCAGCATTCCTCTCGCAGAAATTAACTCTGTCCTCTCTGAGCTGGTATCGCTCTGGCGAAAAGTCTGAGCGCGTCATTCAGGCATCAGCTGTCGCGCCTTATCCGTACGAGCATAATGAGCAGCAGGATGCCTGCCAGCGAGAGAACGGCACCGGCAACAAGTCCCGGTGTTCTATATGATATCTCTATTTCGTGCGTTCCGGCCTCAAGCCTTGTTGCAATCAGCTCGCCACCCGCCGGATCCGAGATTGCCGTCATCACTCCATCCACCTTGAGCGTCCAGCCTTTCTCGTACGGCACTGACATTACAAATACCCCGTCTTTCCCGGCTTTGATCGTGCCGGAAATTGAGGTGTCACTGTAATCCTTCACCTTGAGCTGTTCATCAGCCAGCATTGCATATGCCTTATCCCATGCATCATAATCCATGCTGTAAACGTAGCAGGTGTAGTCCGTTCTGTTTTCTTTCTTGTAGTCTATATCTACGGAGAATTCTTCTCCGGCTTTCATTTCGCCGATATCAATTATGCTGCCCATGTCGACAACTATGCTCTGATTATCTATTGCCTTCTTATGCTTTACGTTTATTGCCTCAGCATCTGTGGTTTCAACAAACAGGAAGTATCTCTGCTTTTCGCTTGATACATAACTGATTGTTGTTGTCTTGCCCTTAATCTTTTTGCCGTCGCTTTCAAGAAGATTAAACACACTCTCTACCTTGTTGTCCGTTGCAGCTCTGACATAATCATTCAGCACAAGGAACGGATTCCCGTCTTCCGTCTTCCATGTCTGCATGGTCTGTGCTGTCATGTATCCGACGGACAGCGGGTATTTGCTTCTGTAAAGCCTGCTGTTTCCACTGCGGTCTTCAAGTGTGTAGTCTGAGTTTTTCATGGCCTGGTTTCTCGTGATGATGTAGTTTACTCCCATCATGCTGTTGAAAACCGGCGCAGTCATTATATACTCAATTCTGTTATTGTTTTTTTCCGCTTCCATGCCTACCTTTTCCATGAACTTCTCACAGTCGGTGTTCAGGGATGATGAAAACTGCGATACGCCCTTATAGTGATAGAGCATCGGGAAGTTGGCGATGGTCGCATCGTCGATCTCTACACGTTCAAAATCATCTTCCAATGTCTGCGCCAGGGTTTTGACATCGTCATAGTTCGCCATGTACTCGGCTCTGTCTGTTGAGCCGACCTTCCCCACAGAAATAACAGTGGTGCAGCAAAGTTCCGCTGCAATAACAACCGCAATGGCGATCTGGAATGCCCTGCTTTTGAAAACGCCCTTCCTGTACAGGGCCAAAACTGCCGAATACAGAACAAGGAGCACTGCACCTGTGTAGAAGAATGTGGTGGCATTGTCCAGGCCTTCCTTCAGAAGTTTCTGCGCAATAAGATAGTAAGCCAGGCCGCCACCGAGTGCTGCCCATATGTGATTGACCTTTACCTCGTCAATTCTGAGGAATGTCTTGTATGCCATCCAGATGAGGACAAAGCATATTGCAAAAGTATATCTGTGTGGAATCTGATTCGGATAGTGACATCCATGCATGATGAAATCCAGTACATTCACATTAAGCGTCAGGAACATCACAACAAGGAACGCTCCATGAAGCAGCTTCTCTCTCATTGAAATGGAATGCGACAGAACATAGAACACAAGCATCATTACCACGATTAATCCGCAGTAAAGGTTTGGCAGTCCCTCCAGGCTTGTAACCGATGCATTTGGAAGAAGCTGATTAATTATGCTCAGCGGATCATTATAGAAAAACCAGCTGTCAGGCAGCGAGTTGCCCGATGTTGCCGAGGCACTCTGCATGGCCAGATATGTGGGAACCAGAATGACTCCCGCCATTGCGGCGCCTATGACGCTGTAGCCTGCAACCCGGCCCGCAGCAGCTGCGAAGGTTTTGAAGCTTGCTCCTCTTTCTCTGCTGAAATGCAGAACAGGCAGGAAAAGAATTATGAAGATGCAAACAGGAATTGCAATGTAGTAATTAATGAAAATAATAAGGGCAAGCACCACGGTGTAGAGAACAGCTCCTCTGCCGTTCACCAGTCTGCAGAGCCCCATCACAAGAAGTGGCAGCAGCATTACTGCGTCCATCCACATTATGTTCCAGTAGTATCCCAGCACGAAGCCGCAAAGTGCATACAGCGATGCGAATGCAACTGTATCCCATCCTGCCTTTCTGGCACTGTTCTCCTCCTCAAGCACAATACCCTTGAGGAAAATGAACATGAAACTGCCCGCCAGGCCAACCTTGATTACCAGAAGAAGCGTTACTCCTTCCATGATATGCTTCTGCGGAATCAGAATCAGCAGAAGGTTCAAAGGGCTTGCAGTATAATATGCCAGCAGGCTCCAGAAGTTGTGGCCTGCCGCTCCATCCCAGGAGTACATCAGGCTGCCCGCACTCGTAAGTTTGTCCTGCAGTTCGGCCAGGAACGGCACGTACTGATGGTACATGTCAATAACCGCAATCTGCTGATTTCCAAAAGGATAAATTCCCACGCTAATAAATGCCAGCACCAGAATGAGTGCCGGCATGAGAAATGCTGCAAAGCAAAGTCTGTTGTCCGTGATGAATTTCCTAATCTTCAATGTTCGACTCTTTCTCTATGTATATAGGACGACGCTTTATTTCCATGTACATGCGTCCAATGTATTCTCCAATAAGACTCAGGATTGCCACAATCAAACCGCCGAAGAACAGAAGAATGCACAGGGTTGATGCGTAGCCCGGAGTGTCCCTGCCGGCAATGAGCACTTTGAGTACTTCGAAAATCATGTAGGCAACAGAGCCCAGTGATATAATGGCGCCAAAGATTCCCGTAAACTTCAGAGGGGATGTCGCAAAATCTATGAACCCGTCTATGGCGTACTTTGTCAGAGACCACATGGACCACTTGGTTTCGCCGTTTCTTCTGGTTACATTTTCAAACTCTACCCACTGCGTATCAAAACCAACCCATGCGAAGAGACCCTTGCTGAACCTCCTCGTCTCCGGCATGGATGCTATGGCTTTTATCACCCTGCGGTCCATGAGTCTGAAATCTCTTGCACCATCCGATATCTGAACTTCGCCGAATCTGTTCATCAGTTTGTAGAACAGCCTTGCGAAAAGACTTCTGATTCTTGGTTCACCTTTTCTTGAAACTCTTCTTGCTGCAACAACGTCACAGTCGGTCTGCCCAATTGTCTCAATCATCTCCTGAATAAGTTCCGGAGGGTCCTGCAGATCCGCATCAATAATTACCGCATAATCGCTTGGCATTCCGTTGCTTCCGCCACCGTTGGCCGACGCTTTAAGACCGGCATACATTGCTGCCTCCTTGCCGAAATTGCGACTGAAGGAAATGTACTTCACAACAGTCAGGTCGTCAATGCATGCAGCAGCAAGTTCCTTTATCATCTTAAGCGTGTCATCAGTACTGCCGTCATCGATAAAGATGTAATTAAAGGTGTAGCCATCTATTGAATTTTCGACAGATTTCATCCTTTGAAAAAAGCTGTCTATATTGTCCGCCTCGTTATAGCAAGGGACAATAATGTCAATAATTTTTACCTCGTTTTCCATACGTGTAGTTTACACTAAGCAGTACCCGGTAGCAAGTGGGACAGGGGGACGTGTACCCTGTCCCACGAAAAAAGAGGCTCTTCGAAAAGAGCCTCTTAATTAATCTGTCTGATTATTTAATATAATCAACGAAAGCCTTAGCATTCAGTTCGTCAGCATATTCTGAATCCATTTCTCTGATTCCAGCCGGGAATTCATACTTAGCCAGTCTTTCTACGAATGGGTCTGGATCGAAGTGTTCCGGTCCCCATGCACCTGCATCGTTCCAGATTCCCTTAGCGATCAGTTCCATCATGATTACAGGACCTACAGCAGTCTGTGCTACTACTGAGTTAGTAGTGTACTTCTTGATGCATTCCTGATTGTCAGCAACCTGATACAGGTATACTGATCTGTACTTGCCGTCTTTCCATCCTGTTACCCAAGTACCGGCGCAGCCCTTACCTGTCATTTCGTCAGTAGCTCCTACCGGTGAAGGGATAACCTTACATACGAAATCTCTTGGAGTAATTTCGCTGTCGCCAACCTTGATCATGTCGCGCTTGTTGTCAAGTCCCCATCCGTGGAGAGTCAGCAGCTTAGCTCTGAATTCTCTAGGTACGCCATACTTGAATGTTACTCTGTTACAATCGATTTCTCTTGGTACCAGCAGTACTTCTTCGTGCTCTACGTTTACTACTTCAACGTCGCCGATTCCGTCAGGGAAGTTGAAGATTTCAGGTTCTGAGAACGGCTCAGTGCAGAACCAGTGTCCTTCTGGGAACTCTTCGTTCTTTTCCCAGATTACAGGTGGCTGCAGACATTCTTCGATTGTTGTCCATACTGAGAAACCGAAGTCTGAATCTGTGTTTCCATAGTTGTCGCCGTCACGTACGTCTACTCTGTCGATCTTGTCGAAGAGATGTACAGCTGCGAACTTAGCAAATACGTCTGCCATTCCAGGTTCTACGCCTGATCCGCAGATAGCGATCTTGCCTGACTTAATCCAGTCTTCCTGCTTAGCGAACTGATAGTCACCGAGCTTGATGTTAGCCAGTTCATAAGGCTTTTCAGGATGCTCAGTTCCCAGTGTCATTGCGCAGTCAAGGTATCCGATACCGATTTCGAGACAAGTATCGAAAATGCAAGGGTTCATTCTAGGGTCGCAAGCGTTCATAGCGAAGTCACATCCGTGCTCTGCTACTACTGCCTTGATGCTTTCAGGATCCATAGCGTTGATCTGTGCAGGAACAAACTTGCCGCCGCCGCAGATTTCATTAGCTACAACCTTGGCTCTGGCTTCGTCATAGTCAGCTACTACAACCTTTTCAGCCCAGTCACCTTCAGCGCCTGCTCTTGCGATAATCTTTGCTGCTGATGTACCTACTCCACCAGCACCGATAATAAGTAATTTCATGTCGTTACCTCCATTTATACTATATTGTACATACTAATTGTATGTTACTATCATATACCTATTGATGTTCTTCATCAATAAGTCGTTTGTTGTGTCAAAAACACAATGTTGCTGTATTATTTGCCTTCCTTGCCTGTTCCGCCATCTTCGCCGGGTTTCAGATCTATCAGTATCAGTTCTGCCCCGACACCCTTGAAAATTGAACGAAGGCTGAGTGCATCATAACTGTTGTAGCTTCCTGTCGTTACACCCGGATCCATTGACAGCTTTCTTATAAAGTCGCTTCTGGCATCCGCGTCATTCTCAGGCTTCAGATTCTGTCTGATAATCGCTTCAATGTTGTCCCTGTTCAGCCTGTATCTCAGGATTCTGAACTCGCCGGAAAATCCATTGCAGCGCACGAGGAATTCAGCCTCTCCGTCGTAGCTTCTGATAATCCTTTGCAGGTCCGCTTCACGCTCGGTCCTCTTCAGTGATTTGGCCAGGACATCGTTGAAGTTGTAGACCAGTATGCTCAGACTGTCCAGCTTGCCAGGGAATTTGTCCTTCGTGGTAACCATGTAGTTCTCGCCTGACGCGATGAGGTTTTCCCCCATCTCCTTCAGCGCATTGTACGGTCCTGCCAGCGCACGGTTGGCACGACGGCTCATGATTTCCTCAAGTTCAGGCGGTCCCTTCTTGATCTCGGCGAAGTCGTCATAGACATCAACGTCTACGATAATCGGCTTGCTCTTGTACTTATCCATGTAGTCGGCGTAAACGCCCTTGACCTGACGTCTGATGGCCGCCTCAATCTTTGCCGGGGAGCATCTGGTGTACTTGGCTTCAATCTCACGGCTGATGATTTTGCCGATGTACTGCTTGCGGTATTCCGCCGGATGCATGCCGAACCAGCTTTCGAAATGCTTGATGTAATATCTTACAGCCGAGAAGCCTGTCTCCTCAGCAATGGTTCCTATCTTCTTGTTTGTGCCCAGCAGCAGTCTCTCCGACTCCTCAACTCTGATGTAGCTCAGCAGATCCTGGAAGCTCAGGCCCGTCGCCTCTTTAATGATGTGCGACAGATAGTAGATGGACAGATGCTCACGTTCTGCAATCTCGTTCAGCGTAAGCTTACGGTTGTAGTTGTCGTACATGTAGTCCGTAATCCTGTAAAGCCTTCCGGCCAGAATCTTGTTGCCCTTGTTCTTCGCCTCGTTCTTGAACTTGCCGTCCTCCATGACGAAGTACTGGAAGTCTGACATGAGGCATGCTATCAGATTGTGCGTGCTCTCGATAACCTTGTGCTCGTATCCGTAGCCCTTCTGCAAAACCTCCATCATGATTCTCGCCAGGATGTCCTTGAGCACCTCAATGCTCTCGTCGCTGTCGTCCTCCATGTCGGTAACGAAGAAGTTGTTCTTCAGATTGTCGTAGTATCTGCCGAAGTATGACAGATCCAGCTGAAGCATCATTACCATGTTGTCTTCGCCGGTGCTCTGAATGCTGTGCATTTCTCTGTCATTGAGAATAAAAATGTCGCCCTGCTTCATGTTGTAGGTGTAATATCCCTGCCGCAGGTTAATACTTCCTTCCAGAACGTATACGACCTCCATGTCATCATGGAAGTGGATCGGGTACTCTTCAATGTTGGCCGTAATCACGTTAATAGGAAGTTCATCCTTGTACATGATTTTTTCTTTTAACATTTTTTTACCTCTATTTTTCCAGGTTTTATGTAAACCATTTTAGTCTGTTGTAAATAATTGGTTCAACAATCTCAATCCGTTGATTTTTAGGCTTTTCAGGCACTTATCCACAACTTTTCGAAAATTGTATACGATTTTATCCAACAGGTGCTGTGGATAACCATTTTTTTACTATTGTTGAAATTTCAACGTTTGTACCTGTCAAGTTTTTATTTAAATACTTAGTTATCCACAGGTTTGGGGGTAATTATTGAACCAAGCCCCCTAAAGTACCAAAAACGTGGATTTTACTAGGGTTTCGGGGATTACTGCCAGTATTTAACTGTAAAATACTGTTCACCTTTGGTAAAGGTTACCAGAGCGCCCCGCATGTTAGCAAACAAGTATCTATTTGTCATCGCTTTAACGTGATAGAGCTTATTTATGCCTTTCTATCAGCTGACAACTTAATATGTTGCTTTTGATATTATACCGCAAAATTGTTGTAATAGTGCCATTTAAATTGACTTTTTTGCCATTCGGGCATAGAATTTAGACACGAACATGCTATGGGTTTGAAGGGAAACACAACATATGGTAACAACAAGATTGTATCAGAGCGATGTCTACACTAGAAATTGGGTGGCAAAAGTCGCAATTAGTAAAAACGAAGACACATATACCGCAGAGATGGACAGATCCGCGTTCTTCCCGGAGGGCGGAGGTCAGAGCTGCGATACAGGAAAAATAAAAGTGACATCCGGCGGAAACAGCTTCTGCTTTGACGTTACGGACGTGCAGGAGGATGGAGAAAGGGTTTTGCATACCCTGAAGCCGACAGAGCCTGCGGAGGTTCCTGATGACATTCTCGAAAAGGAGCTTGATGCGGAATGCAGCCTGGACTGGGACAGACGTTTTGACAACATGCAGCGCCACTGCGGCGAGCACATTCTCTCCGGCATATTCTATGCTGAGTGCGGCGGCGTAAACAGAGGCTTTCACATGGGCGAGGACTACATGACAATCGACATCAGCCTTGAGGATGAGCCTACCAATCCGGACATGTCAAAGCCTGAGGTTGTTGATGATGCCATGGCTCTTCACTGTGAGCTGCTGGCGAACAGGGTTATCTGGTCCAACGCACCTGTAACCGTCATGAGATTTGATACCCGCGAGGAGGCGGAGAAGCTTCCTCTCAGAAAAAAGCTGGCCTTTGATGAGGATATTTCCATCGTATGTGTCGGCTCACCTGAGAACGCCGCTGACTGCGTTGCATGCTGCGGAACTCACCCTGCAACTGCAGGACAGGTTGGCCTCATAAAAATCTTCAAGGTTGAAAACTACAAGGGCATGTTCAGAATCTACTGCGAAGCAGGACAGCGTGCCCTGAGGGATTACGACATGAAGCACAGCATGCTGACGGATCTCTCCAACAGCTACTCTTCATCAATAGAGGATTTCCCGAGCAAAATCCGCGCTCAGGAGGAAAAAATCGCATCGTTAAAAGACGATTTAACCCACGCCAAGCGGGCTCTCACCGATGTTGAGTGTGCAGGCCTCGATGAAATGCTGGCGGTCGGGGAAGGCAAGGTGGTTGTTCAGCCGCTTCAGCACTTCACCATGGATGATGCTTTCAACATGGCCAAGCGCTACATGGGAAAGCCTACCTGTTGCGGCAAGCTGATACTGCTCTACTCCGTCAAGGACACTTCCTACATCCTTGTCAGCGAGGGCGATCCTCACTGCGGACAGCTTGTTAAGGAATACGCCAACTTCTACAACGGCAAGGGCGGCGGCAACGACACCAGCGCACGGGCGATATTCACAAATGAAGAAGACGCCGCACTGTTTGCGGACTTATTAAAAAAGCACCTTCAGTAGGTGCTTTTTTTATTTGATATATATTGTGACCGTTCGGCGTCCCCAGCTTCTGCACTGGCCGTAGCTCGGGAACCAGACGTCTATGATGTTGCCCTTTATTGCTCCGCCTGTGTCCTCCGCAACGCATTCGCCGTAGCCTTCCACGTAGCATTTACTACCCAGTGGAATTACCCTCGGGTCAACTGCGATTGTGCCGTAATGCACTGTAGTGCCTGTTGCGGTTCTGCCGTTCAGACAGTACGCAGTGGAGCTGACCGTCAGGCTTCTGGTGTAATTTACGCCGTCCACCGTAACCATTGTGCCCTCCAGGACGATCTTTGTTACCGGCTTCTTGACTGTTTCGCGGTCAATCTCCTTGCGGGCCATCTCTTCGCCGCCAAGGTATGTGACTTCATATGTCACCTTGTCTTCACCCTTGACGCCCTTCCGCTTCACCTTGGTTTTGCCCAGGCTCATGGTGGAGTCCTCTTCCGTCTTCGTCTTGAACTTTGTTTCCTCGGACACGGTTTCGTGCTTGACCACAAACTGCTTGATGTTCAGGTCCATGCCTTCGGTAATCTTCGCCTTGTAGCCGGGATCAACCACGTCCTCCTCTTCAAGCGTTACGCCCCATCCTTCGATGACGTCTCCGACGCTGTCCTTCATGGTCTGGTACTGTGCGGTTCGTCCGTCTACGGTAACCGTGATGTGCTTCAGGTGAAGCATCACGTATGCCAGGGAACCCACCGCAATAATGTTTACCGCCAGCGCACACGACAGAACTATGCAGAATGTCCGGTGCTCTTTGATGAGCGCCTTGAGCTTTTGCATTTAATCAGCCTCCTGCCCGTCGAATGTGCCGCCTGCCAGTCTGATGATGGCATCAGCATAAATCCCAGTAAGCTTCATGAGATTGTCCACAGATATCTTCTCGTTTTTCTGGTGACCCAGCTCCGGCTCTCCCGGGAAGCGTGCGCCAAACGCCAGAATGTTATCAAAAGCCCTGGCGTAGGTGCCGCCGCCGATTACAAGCGGCTTGGACTCCGTATCACCTGTATGCTCTCTGTAAACATCCATGAGTGTGCTTACCAGCGGACCCTCAGCCTCCTTGTAAATCGGATACTGATGCTTGCCCTTTACAACACCCAGATTGAATCTGTCGAGAACAGGTTTCATTCCGTCATAGACCTGATCAGCCTCTGCCGTAACCGGATATCTGACATTTACTGTGAGCTTGGCAGCCTTCTTGTCCAGCTCGATCATGCCCACATTCCAGATAAGTTTGCCCGACGGTTCATCGCAAAGCTCACAGCCCATGCGTTCTCCGTGCAGGTCATAGCCGATATGCTGTTTATAGAATTCAACGAAATCAGCAACGTCATCATTGACGAAGTTTACTCCGCTGAGAAAATCCATGAGAATTGAAATGGCGTTTTTGCCCTGCTCCGGCTTGGCGCCATGAGCGGAAACACCCTGCACTGTAACCTCGAAGCTCTTGCCGATGCCCTTGCAGTTTATCTTCACGCCATGCTCTTCGCGGAAGCCCGCAACCTGTTCCTTTATAAGGTCGTAGTTGCCTCCGGCCGTATCGTGCATTACCGCACGAGCCTGATCCGGAACTGCATTTGCAACGGTGCCGCCGACGATGGATGTAAGTTCCAGGCCCTTGTTCTGGTTGGCCGCGAACTTCCTGGCAATTTCGAATACCAGGATTCCCATCTCCCCGTGGATTACAGGGAAGTCTCCGTCAGGTGTAAAACCAACGTCCGGAGTGTCGCCTACCGATGCCAGGTAGCCCTCCATGCCCTTCCAGTTCGTTTCTTCGTCCAGACCAAGTATCAGTCGCACGGTTTTGTCCGGTCTGAATCCGGCTTCCTTGAGAGACTTCATCGCATAGTATGCGGCAATGACAGGGCCCTTGTCGTCCATCGTTCCTCTGCCGCAGACGTAGCCGTCCACGACTTCGCCTGAGTACGGGTCAAAGTCCCAGCCGTCTCCCTCCGGAACCACATCCAGATGTCCGACCATGCCCATGATTCCGGACTGACCAAAGAAGTCTATGTGACCGCCAAGGCCATCCGCATCAAAAGTACCGAAGCCGTCCGACTCCGCCATGTCAAGCATCATCTCGTACGCTTCGTGCACCTTGTCGCCAAAAGGTCTCAGGCCTTTCGTCTCCACTGCCACGCTTGGGATGGATATAAGTTTGGACAGAGATGAAATCATCTCTGCCCTGTTTGCTTCGATTCTATCAGTTAACTGCTTCAACATTTTTTACTTCGTCCGGATATGCTTCCTGCAGAATTCTCTGAACAACGCCCTTGATTGTCATCTGAGCTCCCGGGCATCCTGCGCAGTGTCCCTGCAGTCTTACCTTTACTGTTCCGTCTTCTGTGAATTCAACGAATTCGATGTCTCCGCCATCTCTCTGCAGAAACGGTCTGATCTGTTCCAGTGCTTCTTTGATTTTCTGTTCCATTATTTCTCTCCTTTTATTCACTAAGAGGGTCAACAGTGTCAACTGTAGTTACCCTGTTGCCCTTCCATGTACAAATGTATGCGACCTTTATCGGGTCTCCGAATGTGCTGAAGTTTATGGTTCCGGATGCACCCTCAAAAGTATACTGACCGTCAGCCAGGATCTCACGAATCTGTTCGCCTGTTGCATCGTCCGGCGCCTTGTCAATTGTATCCACAGCTACAACGTATGCGTCATATCCCAGTGCTACCGCATCGCTCGGTTCGCCCTCGCCGTACTTGTTGGCATATGCATCCAGGAACTTCTGGCGCTGTTCGGAAACAGCCTTGTTGTTCGCCTCAGCATCAGCTGCGAAGAATCTTACGAAGTCGATGTTCTCCTCAGCTCCTGAGAAGAGCAGCTTACGAAAAGCCTTTTCTCCCCAGGTCATGTCTCCAAGGAATCTGACATCCAGGCCCATTACTCCGGCCTGATTGATGATATTCGCGGCATCGGTGTTATTGCCTGTGATAAAGATGCACTTGGCACCTGACTGTCTTATTGCTGTGAGCTGCTTGGAGTAGTCGCTTGCTCCTGCTTCATAGTGCGAATAAACCGCAATGATATCCTCATTTCCTGTTTCGGCCTTTAGTCTGTCAGTGAATGCAGTGGCCATGGCCAGTGCAGCATCATCACCCTTCGGAACCATGACACCTGCAGCCTTTTCGTTGCCCTGGCGCAGCACGTACTGTGCCATCAGGTCACCCTGGTTGGAGTCAACATAGCATACACGGTAGTAGTAGCTATAGTTCCTTGTTACAAGCGGATTGGTGTTTGTGATTGCTATCGTCGGAATCTTGGCATCCTGAATATAGTCTCCCGCAGCCAGCGAAAGAATGCTGCTGTTGCTTCCCAGGATTACCTTCGGCTCCTTGGCTATCAGCGTCTGAATTGCTGTGGTTGCAGCATCAACGTTGGAAGCATTGTCCGCTTCAATCAGGTTGATGATTTTACCGTTTACAGTCGGGAACTGTTCATGGGCCAGTTCAATGCCCTTGATTTCATCAGCCGCACTATCCTTGTCTGAACCCGAAAACGGTTCGAAGACACCGATCTCGATTGTGGCATTCTTGTCCTGCGGTTTATCTATGAAAGCTTCTTTGAAATTGTCAAACGTTGTGCACCCTGTCAGACACAATGCCGCAAGGGTGACAAGCGTTGCTATTATTGCGATTCTGGTTCTTTTCATTCTTTGTCTCCGGCAAATTTTTTCTCAGTTTACATTATACTCTTTTTTCTTTGTTCTTGCACAGGAAATATTTGCTGACATCAAAGCAATATTTGTGTAAAATACCATCATGAGCAACGACAAAATCAAACGAGAAAAAAGGATATTAAAATTCAGTATTGCAGGCACAGTAACCTTTGTTCTGGCGGAGGTTATCTGCGCTGTTCTTACACGTTCAATGGCACTTCTCATGGACTGTGTATATGACGGAACAGACATTATCATGGCGATTCCGTTTCTCATTCTGATACCGAAGCTTTACAAGCCTCTTACTGAACACAGGCCTTACGGATACTCACAGCTGGAGTCATTCTTTCTGCTGATAAAATACTCGGCACTGCTGTTCCTGACCCTCATTCTGATCAAGGAAAGTGTGGAGATTATTATAGGCGGTGGAAATCCTGTTGCCGCGGGAGCCATTGCAATCTTTGAAATATGCGTTTCTGCCGGATGCCTGTTCATGATGCTGATGCTGACCAGACTTGCCAGGGGCAATGTTACGCCAACCATAAAGGCGGAACTGTTCCTGTGGAAACTGAGTGCACTTAGCACCCTGGGAGTCGGCATCGCATTTATCGTCAACGTACTGCTGTCACATGGAAGTCTGGCATGGATATGCCCGTATGTTGACCCTGTTGTAGCAATCATCTGTGCGATTTTCCTGCTGAAGGAGCCTGTTCAGATGATAATAGAGTCATTCAGAAATCTGGTGCTGTTTGCACCAAAGGCTGACATAAGAAACAAGGTTCAGGAAATCGCCAGGGAGAAGTGCGACAAATACGGTTACGAGGTTACCTTCTGCGAGGCCATGAAAACCGGACGGAGGTTTTGGATAAACGTTTACTATTACCCTCATTCCAGTTCGGTAAATCTGGATTCGCTTAACGATCTGGATGCCGAGCTTGAAGCAGCTCTCGAAGAGGAGTTCGAGGATGTGTGGCTTGAGATGATAATGGACCTTATGGAATACAGGGAAAAGAAAAAGAAGAGAAAAGAAGAAGCGGAAAGCTAAATGCTCTCCGCTTTTTTCTTTAACTTCATATGTTCTGTTTATGCTTCTGTGAAGTCTTCCTTACTCAGTCCGCAGATTGGGCACTTGTAGCTTTCAGGAACATCTTCCCATGCAGTTCCGGGTTCGATTCCGTTTTCAGGATCGCCAACTTCTGGATCATAAACGTATCCACATGGACATTCATACTTCATGGTTCTGCCTCCTTTTCTTTTCAGTTATGCTTATTTCGATGCGTTTATTTTACAACAAACGCCTGTTGAAATCAAATAATTACAGCACCTACATCGTTACGTCTGAAGCAGCGTCTCGTTGTTATCCATGCCTATATTATAACCCAAAATAAAAAAGAGAGACACAACTGTGTCTCTCTTCAAAAGCACTTGTAAAAGCGGTCCTCGGTTTAGCCGAAGTATCTCTTGAGCAGACCTTCGAATGCCTTGCCGTGTCTAGCTTCGTCTCTAGCCATTTCGTGAACTGTGTCGTGGATAGCATCCAGGTTCTGAGCCTTAGCCATCTTAGCCAGTTCGAACTTGCCTGCAGTTGCGCCGTTCTCAGCGTCAACTCTCATTTCCAGGTTCTTCTTAGTTGAATCAGTGATTACTTCGCCCAGAAGTTCTGCGAACTTAGCTGCGTGTTCTGCTTCTTCCCATGCAGCCTTTTCCCAGTACAGGCCGATTTCAGGATATCCTTCTCTATGAGCAACTCTTGCCATTGCCAGGTACATTCCAACCTCTGAACATTCGCCGTTGAAGTTGTCTCTCAGTCCCTGAATGATTTCAGGATCTACGCCCTGAGCTACGCCTACTACGTGCTCTGCAGCCCATTCTCTTTCGCCTTCTGATACAGCGTTAAACTTTTCTGCCGGTACTCCGCACTGTGGGCACTTTTCCGGTGCCTGATCGCCTTCATGAGTGTAACCGCATACTGAACATGTCCATTTCATAGTCTTTTGTCCTCCTTGAGTTTATTATTTATATAAGTGATTTGTTTCCCTCTTGACCATAGTATACTATTTTAGTCCACATTCGTCAAGAGGTTTTTTGAGACAAAGGGGACTGTCCCCTTTGTCTCATTTTTTCATATTAGTTTGCTGAGCAGTTTCCTGAAGTCCTCACGACCCCAAACCTTCGGTACCGGGTAGTCGTAATTGCCCTCGGCCATGGCACGGTCGATCAGAATGTCGAAGTCCTCCTCCCGCAGCTCTTTGATTTTGTCCGGGATGCCCATCTTCTCGTTCATGTCCCGAATCCACTGTATGAATTCCCGGGCCATTTCATCACGGCCCAGCAGGCGTCTGTTATCCGCCGAAATGTGCTGTACTTCAACAACTTCGGCCATAACCGCCAGCTCCTTGTAGGCGGCCGTTCCATACTGCTCCATTACGTAGGGCAGAATGATTGCGTTGGCCAGTCCATGGGGCACGCCGTAAAGTGCGCCGATGCCGTGTGCAATCGCATGCACGTATCCGACAAAGTTGTTTGAAAAGGCAATGCCGGCATTATATGAAGCCTCGAGCATTCCCGTTCTGGCCTCCATGTTGCTGCCGTCCTCGTAGACCGCAAGCAGATAGTCGTGTATTCCGTGAACCGCATCTACAGCACGGTACTTGACCTTGTTCGATGCGAATCTGTTCGTATATGCCTCCACCGCATGTGTCAGTGCGTCCATGCCTGTTGCCGCTGTCATGTGCGGTGGCAGGTCAACCGTAAGCGCCGGATCCAAAACCGCCACCTTCGGCGTCATGCAGAAATCTGCAACGGCATATTTATAGTGCCGTCCGTCAACCGTATCTGTTACAACCGCTGCAACCGTACACTCCGAACCTGTTCCCGCCGTGGTTGGCACTGCGTAGAAATCCGGAAGCTTCCTGTGAATCTTAAGGGCGCCCTTCATGTCGCGAATGGTTTTGCCCGGGCAGACAACTCTGGCACCTGCAACCTTGGCGCAGTCCATTACGCTGCCGCCGCCTATCGCAACGATGGCTTTGCAGTCTCCTTCATGGTATGCGGTCACGAGCTCCTCGACGCACTCAATTGTCGGATCGGGAACGACCTCACTGAATACGGTGGCTTCAATTCCGCAGGCGTCAAGCTCATCAAAAAACGGCTGCAGACTACCGCGCCTTATGAAGCCCGGAGTAGTCGCAACCAAAACCTTCTGATGCCCTGCCTTCTGCAGCATTCCGGGAACCTTAAGCAGGCTGCCTTCTCCGCTTATCAGCTTAGGTTCCCTGTATAGCATGCCGGTCATCCGGCACATTGTCCATTGTTTAATTCTGTATATCATCCCAGCATCTGCATTTCTTTAACCTGTTTGTAAATTCGTTCTGCCGCCTTTTCGTTCCTTGGACGTTCGCCGTAAAGGGCGTCATAGAACATGCGGATTCCGGCCTGGCCGTATCCGGCTTTGAGAATCGTCATGACGATAAGATTCTGGATACCAATCGTCTCGGACAGGATGTCTATGTCCTTGCCGCCTATCTGATGCTTGGCCAGACGGAACGCCACATCGGAATTCTCTTTACGCATCTTCTCAACATCTGCAAGGGTTTTCATTCCCATCTCCACGAGGATCGGCAGATATGGGAAGAGGTTTGCCGGCACAATCTCCGCACGATTAATCGATGCGATGGATTTATTAAGTGCATCAAACGGACCTGTCGCCAGGTACTGTCTCCATGTATCACCGTTGAGCTCCAGATCCTCAAACTTGCCGGAGCTTACCAGGTTGCTGACCTTGCCGCGGTAATCATCTATTTCATCACGGATTCTGACGAACTCGTCATCGGCAAGTTCCAGCAGACCTGCCAGCCGCGACAGATATCTCAGGTATTCCTTCGGCACTTCCACGTCAGACTTGTATCCTGTATCATGGTAAACCGTAGCCCAGACGTGCTGAAGAGTGGTTCTCATCTGAATCTCAAATCGGAAATCCTTTATCTCCGGATGTTCAACTTCCCCGCACAGCTCCTCCGGGAGTTTGCACACGTAGTGCAGCGACATGTAACCGAAGCGGTCCTGTTCATAGAGCTTGCGCTTGTCCACGGAGTTTTCCCAGTCCACATCGAACAGATTCTCCACGAGAGCGGAAATCCTGTCGACCTCATCCTCATAGAACGTTACGATTCTGGCACCGACAAGGTCTGTTATGTCGCTCAGACTACTGTATTTGTATCCCTTAAGATCAAGCTTGCCTTCAAGACTCTTCGCGGTTTTGACACGCGCGTCAAGAGCGCTGACCAGGATGCCGTTTGCATCAAGCATTTCCTGCAGCTTTTCCACAACAACACGCTTAAGCTCCCTGAGAGCCTGCTCGTTGCTGCTGTAGTCTTCCATTATCATCTGGCATTTAAGATCCATGGTTTTCTCCTAAAAAAGTGGCCATGCTAAAATAGCATGGCCGTTCATCTCAATTTGAATTATTCGAATGTCAGAATGTCAACAAAGCCTGTAATTTCGAACACTTCCATTACAGTGTCGTTTACGTTCTTGAGAATCATCTTGCCCTGAGTATTCATCTTCTTCTGTGCTGCCAGCAGAACTCTTAATCCTGCGGACGAAATGTACTCCAGGTCAGCGAAATCAAATGTAAGAGTCTCTACGCCGTCAATGTTGGCGTTAATTTCTTCCTCAAGCTGTGGAGCTGTTGTAGTATCAAGTCTGCCGTTGAGCGTTAATGTCAGCGCATTTCCTTCTTTAACATTTTTGATGTCCATTTTTCCCTCCGTGGGTTCTCTTAATAACTATGGACTAATTATACAACCTTTATTTATAATTCGCAATAAAAAACGCCCGCTTCCGCAGACGTCTTATTTCCTTGGTCTTTCGGGAATATATTCCGCTATGTCATCCAGTCCGCACTCAAGTATCTCGCAAAACCTCTCCATTGTCACTGTGCTTATCGGCTGATTCTTCCTGATTCTGTTGAGCTGTCCCTGGCTGATGCCGTACTCCTTTATAAGGCGGTACTGGGACATGTCTCTTTTCTTCATGGTCTCCCACAGCCTGTCATATACTATCATTGCCGCCTCCCGATTAGTATTCCTAAATGAATATTAACCGTAAACGGGCAAGAATAATATTGTCCATATTCGGGCAATACGGGTATGTTTTTATCTGATTAGTGCAAGGTCCTTTGCCTGCTGGGTCAGTTCGTCTCTGAAGTCAGGATGCGCCAGGCTTATCATGGCACGCACGCGGTCTGCCATGTTCAGGTTTTTCAGATTGATGCAGCCGTACTCCGTTGCAACATACTGCACCTCGTTGCGCGGTGTGGTGATGGCTGTTCCCGGCGGGAATGTCAGCACGATTTTGCTCTTGCGTTCGCCCTTCGACATGAATGATGAATTGATGGCGATGAATGACTTGCCGCCCTCCGACATCTGAGCACCCTTGACGTAGTCCATCTGACCGCCCACGGCACTCTGCTGCCTGAATCCGATTCCCTCTGCAGCCACCTGGCCGAAGAGGTCGATTGCCATTGCCGAATTGACGGACATCATGCGCCTGTTCATCCCGATGTGAACCGGATCATTAACCAGCGGCCACGGTGCCGCATAGTATTCAGGGTTATAATCCATGTGATCGTACATCTCCTGAATGCCTGCACTGAAGGCAAAGACCGACTTGCCGTCAAGGTAGCCTTTGCATCTGTTCGTTACGTTGCCGTTCTTTATCAGGCGGTACATTGAAGTTGTAAACATCTCGGTGAAGATTCCCAGATCGTTTCTCTGCATGAGACCCTGTCCGATGGCCGTTCCCATCTTGCCGATGCCCAGCTGAATTGTGGCACCGTCCGGAATCTCCGCAACAACATTTGATGCAACCTCTCTTGAAACCTCGTCCGGTTCATCCTCCGGAATTACCGGTGCGTTGTCATCAGTCTCTATGATTGCCCAGGCCTCATCTGCTGAGATAAGATTGTCCTCTCCATACACGTATGGCGATCCGCTGTTCGCCTCGAGCACAATTTCTCTGCGGCAGTTCATTGCGAAGTATTTGTGGTCGCAGACGCCTGATGAACTGTATGACATGTTGCCATCCGCATCAGGTCTTGAAACCTGGAAGAAGCACACATCCGGCACCCCGATTTTACTTGACCAGATGTCAATCTGGGAGAGATGGATTGATGAAAAATCCAGCGGCATCCCATGCTTGCGATGAGCGTTTCTCTCGCCTGTTCCAAGGAAGAATGTTTCAACCTTGAACGGCAGTCTGCCGATTCTGTCGTGTTCCTCCGCCCATCTGTTCCAGTCTGTATCGAACATGCGGCAAGGGGTGATGGACATCGCGCACATGAGAGTGACGTCCTCCAGTTCCTCCGCCCTGTCATAAAGTGCATCCATCAGCTCATAAGCGAAGCTGCTGAATGTTCCAACGTATACCTTGTCTCCTGAGCGGACGCACTTAACCGCCTCCGCTGCTGTAGTTAGTTTTTGCCTGTACCTGTCTGTCATTATTACTCCTTGGTTGCTAGATTTTGGCGTATGTCAGCTGTCCGTCACATACGATTGTTCCGTCTTCGTGTTTGAGTTCCACTGCCGCAATGCACGAGCGCGTGCCGCGATGTCTGATTTTGGCCTCAGCCAAAAGCCACACGTCCGTCACTTCGGTGCTAACGTAAAACTGCAGACTGCAGTTCTGTGTCACGTACATGTCACCGGTAGCCCTTGCTGCCGCACCTCCGACTGCGTCCGCCAGCGATGTGTACGCTCCTCCCGTAACATGGGTGAGCGCATCGGTGAGCTCCGCCGTAAGCTTCATTCTGCCCTCTGCGGATTCAGGATCTGCAGACGTTATTTCAATATTCAGATAATCCGAAAAAGGATGGTTTTCCTTCATTTTTTCCTCCCGTCAAACTCTCTAAAGGAATATGTATTTCAGTATCGAGCCGTTTGATGCCAACTTCGCCTTATTATTATACACCAAAAAGACGCTGAGTAACTCAGCGTCTTTTTATTGCATTATGCTGCGGTAATACCGCATCCCGTCGGGAACTAGTCTTCGTCGTAAGGCTTCAGATCGTCAGCCCAGATGAGCTGTACGCCTGTAGCTTCCTGTACCTCTTCCTTAGTGTAGTCAGGGTGCAGTTCGATTACTTTGATTCCTTCAGGAACTACTTCCATTACTGCCATTTCAGTGATGATCTTTGTAACGCACTTTTCTGCTGTCAGAGGGAGTGTGCACTGAGGCTTAATCTTGTGAGCGCCCTTCTGAGTGTGCAGCATTGTGATGATTACTTCAGGACATCCTGCGCAGAGGTCCATGGCTCCGCCCATTCCGGCAACCTTCTTGCCGGGAACGATCCAGTTAGCCAGGTCTCCGTTTTCAGCAACTTCCATTGCTCCGAGAACTGTAGCTCTTACGTGTCCGCCTCTAACCAGTCCGAATGATTCAGCTGTGTCAAAGAACTTGGCTCTTGGAAGAGCTGTTACATACTGTCCGCCTGAGTTGATGATATCAACGTTGAGGTTTGACTCGTCAGCCAGAGCGTCGATTCCTGCGAATCCGTTCTCTGAATGGCATGTTACGATGATGTCTTCAGGAATGAAGTCTGCTACCATTGTTGGAAGTCCGATACCGAGATTAATGAAGTCACCGTCGAAAAATTCTTTAGCGCATCTCTTTGCGATTCTTTCTTTTAAATCTGCCATCTCTTCTCTCCTTCCACGATTGATTCAACCAGTACACCGGCTACCTGCCACATATCAGGGTCGATTTCGCCGATTTCTACCAGTCTTTCAGGAGCGATAATTGTGTGCTTGGAAGCTCCGGCCATTACCAGGTTGAAGTTTCTTGTAGCCTTTGCACAGTAGTAGTTCCCGAACTTGTCTGCAACTGTAGGTCTGATGAATGAGTAGTCAGCATAGAGAGGTCTCTCGAAGAGCCACTTCTTGCCATCGATTTCAACTACTTCCTTCTTTCTTCCCAGTTCGTCCAGCTCAGTTTCCATAGGTGTTCCCAGGCCTACCGGTGTAAGAACGCCGCCAAGACCATAAGCTGCTGCTCTGATCTTTTCTGCCAGTGTTCCCTGTGGTACCAGAGTGTACTTCAGGCTGCCGTCTGCAAACTGTTCGTTCAGTCTAGGGTTAACGCCTACGTGTGACATGATTACGTGATCTACCATGTGGTGATCAAGCAGCTTGCCGATTCCTCTTGAAGTCTTTCCTGCGAATTCGCCGCCAGGCTGGCCCTCAGCCAGTCCGCCGTCGTTTCCGATTACTGTCAGGTGCTTAACTCCTTTTTCTACGAGTGCATCCATAAGGATTTCAGGGGAACCTGTTGCCAGGAAGCCACCAACCATTATGGTCATTCCGTCTTCAACACCTGCAACCGCTTCCTGCGGAGTAAGGATTTTGTTAATCATGTTTTATACCATCTTTCTGTTTACGATTTCTGTTAATACGAATGATGCTACGTCCTCAGCATACTTGTGCTGTCCGAATCCTGCATCGTAGCCCAGTTCCTGAGCCAGCTCATGTGAGATTCTAGGTCCGCCGCAAACCAGGATAACCTTGTCTCTCATGCCTTCTGCTTCAAGCAGTTCAACCATGTTAGTCAGGTTTTCGATGTGGATGTCCTTCTGAGTTACAGTCTGTGAAACCAGAATAGCGTCCGCATTCAGTTCCTTAGCCTTTGCGATAAGCTCTTCGTTTGGAACCTGTGAACCCAGGTTGTAAGCTTCAATGCCTTCATATCTTTCCAGACCGAAGTGGCCGTGGAATCCCTTCATGTTCATGATGGCGTCGATACCTACTGTATGAGCATCTGTTCCTGTTGATGCACCAACGATTACTACAGGGCGCTTGATGTTTTCCTTGATGTACTCTGCGCACTCAAGTCTGTCCATAACCTCAACGTCAACCTTAGCAACCTTGATTGTAGTGAAGTCAACTGTGTGCTGGCACTTGCCGTATACTACGAAGAATGTGTACTCCGGAGTCATTGCCTTTGAATAAACAACGTTAGGCTCGTCCAGTCCCATTTTCTTAGCGAGAATCTTTGCTGCTTCGTTTGCTTCATCACCGTAAGGTACAGGAAGTGTAAAAGCAACTTCTGTCATTCCGTCGTTAAGAGTGTCGCCGTAAGGCTTTACTTTTGTCAGATCAATCTGAGCTACTGCTGTTTTATCTGCCATTATTTCGCACCTCCTAACATGAGTGGAATGAACGGATTGAAGTATTCGCTATCCTTAACGCATACGCCAGCCAGGCCCTTTCCGCCGTCTCTAGGTCTCTTAACTCCGCCGAACTTACCCTGTTCGATTGTGGAGAAGAGTCCTTCTTCAACGATTTCTGAAAGCAGTGCATCTGCCTTTTCCAGAGTCTGCTGTGCTCTTGTCTGGATGATTCCGCCTTCCTTGAATTCTACTTCTGAACCGATGTCTCTCATGTTGTTGAAGATGTACTGAGCATTTTCAATTGAGAGATATCTGTCGTGCATGTGTGGTGTGTGAATAGCTTCTGTCAGCATTCCCAGCAGCTGCAGGGACTGTCCTGACCAGATTGCTATCATGTTGAACAGTGCATCCTGTACATTACCCTTGAAGATGTTTCCGGTCATGTACTTTGTAGGAGGCATGTACTTCAGTGGAGCGTTAGGGAAGATTTCTCTTGCCATGATTGCCTGAGCCAGTTCATACAGGAATCCGTTCTCAATGTCAGGATCCATTTCGAATGCGTGGCCGAGACCCATCTGCTCTTCCTTAACGTTTGCCAGTACAGCGAACTGCTCGTTGATGAGCTGTGAAGCCAGTACTGTATGTGCATTTTCGTAAGCATCGTCTGTTGTCAGATAGTTATCTTCACCTGAGTTAAAGATAATGTCGCAGTATCCGATGATTACTCTTGAGAAGTACTGGTCAACCAGTGTTCTCTGCATGTTGATGTCTCTGAACAGGATTCCGTACAGAGCGTCGTTCAGCATTACGTCCAGTCTTTCGATAGCACCCATTGCTGCGATTTCAGGCATGCACATTCCGGATGAGTAGTTACACAGTCTGATGTATCTGCCAACTTCTTCACCAACTTCGTCAAGAGCTTTTCTCATGATTCTGAAGTTTTCCTGAGTTGCATATGTTCCACCAAAACCTTCAGTTGTAGGTCCGAAAGGTACGTAGTCGAGCAGTGACTGAGCTGTAGTTCTGATTACAGCGATGATGTCAGCGCCCTGACGTGCTGCAGCCTGTGCCTGCACAACGTCTTCGTAGATGTTACCTGTTGCTACGATTACATAGAGGTAAGGTCTTCTGCCTTCTCCGATTGTAGCCAGATACTCATTTCTCTTTTCAGTCTGCTGTCTGATAACCTTCAGAGCTGCCTCTACCTTAGGCATGATCTTAGCTTCTGCTTCTTTTGCAGGAGCTGTTGGCAGTTCTGTAATGTTCATCTTGCCTGCGCCGATTTCTTCTGCGATTTCCTGAGGCTCTTTGCCTGTCTGAATCATTGCATTACCCATCCAGTATGCAACTCCTCTAGGAAGTCCGCCAGCTTCCAGGATCTGATCAACAACAACGTTTGGCAGTGGAGTGTCCACTTCGTCAACGCCGTCAACACCCAGCAGTCTCAGAATAGTTCTTTCTGTTGAAACTGTAGTATGCTGGTCGATGAATTCCTGCATGCTTTCAGCAATCTTAGCAGCACTGGAACGGGCATGAGCTACCTTATTAGGATCCAGGTTAAGTTTGCTTGTCATACTTGTTCTCCTTTAATAATTTAGTGTCAGTTACTCCAAATCTCTATCGTTTTTATACTTGTCGTTCGGTTTTTAGTCCTGCACCATAACGTCAATAACCGGAATGTCCGGCATGGCGTGCTGCATGGCCTCCCTTAATTCTTTATGATCGAATGCGTATCCGCCGGGTGCGGTAGGATTGACGGTTACTGCCGCCACTTCGATGTTCTCAAGAACCTTGACCTTGAGTCCCTTCTTGAGAAGCTTCCCCCACAGCGTGGCACCGATGAATATCTTGGTGGGATCCTTTAGGACGAAGGTTACGTTTCTGAGCTTCTTGGTCGCTATGTCCTCCACGACGCTTTTGGTGAATGCTCCGGGAACGTAGACCACGCTGACGTTCTCGTCTATTGCGGTATCCAGTACTGAACCTGCCCCAAGGCTTGTTACTATGTCAGGATACACAACTTCGCCATCCCTGATCATAAACGTTCGATCATCTGATGCGTGCTTCACTATCAGGTCCTTATCCTCGCCAGCTTCGAGTTCAGGAAGGCGGTAGAGGGACACGGTGTGAACCGTATCCTCTACAACCTTGTTCATTTTTCTCGATAAAACCGCGCCTGTGCTGAGGATAATCGCATCGGAGGTGCCTGGTGCTGCAATTGATTTCCTATCAATAGCCCCGTCGATGAGTACCAGCTCGGCACCGAGTGAAAGCATCTCTTCGCACATCTTTTCGTGCTGGGCGTTGATTACAGGCCCTGCTATCTGAACATATCCGGAGGATGCCACTCTGCAGATCATAATCTGTCCAAGCGACGATCCGTACTCCGTCATGCGCAGGATTTCCAGTCCCGCATCCGCCAGCTCGTAAAGCTGCACGGGCACCGATACGATGGTGTCCGTCTCAAGAAAAACCCGCGGCTTGTCCGTACCTGTTACTACGTCGGTTCCTTCACCATCACGTCCGGTTGAGGTTATGCCGAGAGTCAGGCCCTCGTCCATCGCCTCATCTATGAGATAGTTGAGTGCGGTGGTTTTGCCTGCGTTCTTGGCCATGCCGACGATCGATATTCTCTTGTACTTCTTTGCCAGTTCTTCTAACAGATACATTTTGCCTCGTGTAATTACTTATTTCTTGTTTCTTTCGTGTCTCAGCAGGTGAGCAGGTTCCATTGACATTCTTTCGCCCTGAGCCAGACCTGCAACGCCTTCATAGTGATAGTCTGAAGGATCCTTGCAGTTTTCGTAGCTGCACTGAATCTTTTCCATCATTGGAGGTTCTGTGTAAGTAGTGATAACGCCTTCGTAGTTTCTCAGGATTACCTTGTCAGGAGTCTGTGAAATTACATACTGAGGCATTACAGGAGTCTTTCCGCCACCACCGGGAGCGTCTACTACGAATGTAGGTACTGCATATCCTGAAGTGTGTCCTCTCAGACCTTCGATGATTTCGATACCCTTTGATACAGGTGTTCTGAAGTGTTCGATACCAAGTGAAAGGTCGCACTGATAGATGTAGTAAGGACGAACTCTGTTCTTGCACAGCTGGTGCATCAGATTTCTCATTACGTGAACGTCATCGTTGATGCCTCTGCACAGTACTGACTGGTTACCAAGAGGGATACCGGCGTCAGCCAGCTTCTGACAAGCAGCAGCTGCTTCCGGAGTCATTTCCTTTGGATGGTTGAAGTGAGTGTTCAGCCAGATTGGGTGATACTTCTTCAGCATGTTAACCAGTTCATCAGTGATTCTCTGTGGCATTACTACAGGAGTTCTTGATCCGATTCTTACGATTTCTACGTGAGGAATCTTTCTCAGTTCTGAGATGATGTACTCAAGAACGTCTGTCTCTACGCAGAGAGCGTCTCCGCCTGAAAGCAGTACGTCTCTAACAACAGGAGTTCTCTTGATGTAGTCGATGCAAGCGTTGATGTCTTCCATTGATCTGGCGCCATCAGTTTCGCCTGCCAGTCTTCTTCTTGTGCAGTGTCTGCAGTACATTGAGCACTGGTCAGTGATCA
>R21__coassemble_86_pt1 | contig 74416 bp, 56 predicted proteins | sample R21__metabat2_low_PE_034 | metagenome-assembled genome bin R21 | reverse complement strand
CTTACAAAGACCAAGCTCGCTTGCCGCGAGCTTTTTTATATTACCAAAGCGTCAATGCTTTGTCAACGGTTTTTTTAATTTTTTTATGTTTTTTTATGGCCTTTTTTCAAGCTTGTGCAGGCCAAAGATTATGTACAGAATAACGCCTATAAGATTGAATAATCCGAAGAAAATGTAGACCCCGGATGCACCTGTCGAATCCAGTATGATTCCTCCTATCAGCTGGCAGACAATAGTGCTTATGTTACTGCCTATAATATAGTAGGCTGATATTGCCAGACTCCTCATCCCCTTCGGAGCAAGCATGGCGATATATCTTACAAACTCCACAAGTATTATTCCGTTAACAGCTCCCTGAGTAAAGGACAGGATCAGCAGCATCCACCATGGTAGTCCAATTCCGTAAAGCATGAATCTGCAGACGGAAATAATCATTGCGGCAAGTATTGTTCGCTGCAATCCGAATCTTGCAGCCAGCCTGTCGCAGAGAGCCATGAACGGCACCTCGCTTCCAACCATGAGAAGCATTGCTATTCCCACTCCTGCCAGAGTGCCGCCACTGTCTATATAAAGGAAGCTGAAATACGTATTGTTGGCCACATTCGTCCCGCCCATGAAGAACATGCATATAAGAAGGTAAACAACCTTTCTCTCCTTTAGCAGTGACAGGTACCCTGTTGCTCTGTTTCTCACGGTGCTGTCCACTCCGTGATCGCTCCTCTTCCGTCTGGCGTATGCAAGTGTAATAAGAGCGACAGCGAAGCATGATGCGTAAAGAGCAAATATGATTCCTGTTCCTGCCATGTCTGCGGCTCTTCCGGCAACGAATATTCCCAATGCAAAACCCACGGCACCCCATGCACGCTTTCCTCCGAATCCGGTTGCGCTCTCACCACCCAGTACAGTAAAGGAATCTATAAGAGACATTATCGGCGACTGGAAGAAATACAAAAGCCCATATATGCAGACTATCGGTACGAATGCTCTGAATGCAGGCAGTATCAGGGAAATAAGAATTGCACATCCGCACAGCAGTTCAATGACAAGTGCCTTGCGTGATGCCATGCTGTACACCCTGCCCCATATTGCCACAGCAAAAATAGCAACAGCTGTGCCCGCTGCTGTAATTATGCCGACTTCATCTCCGTCAAAGCCCAGGTCAGTAAGATACTGAGCAATTAGCGGTGTGAAGGATCCAATGGCCATATATGCAAATGTATAAAGTATTGCACTGCTTTTGTACATGTCTTGAACACCTTTCGTGTTTGTGGTATTATCATTTCGCACGTAGAGTAGACATTGTGCGTAAAGTGTCATGAGATGGGATGTTGCTCATGAACGAAGGATTAATCCGCGGTACAATGTTGCGTCCGCTACTACACAAAGACAATGAGAACTTCTGCCTCTTGGTGTAGTTAATACGGAAAGTTATACGCCAGCTTATGAGTAAGGAGTTTTTTTAATGCAGCAAACAACAACAGCAACAAAAAGTCGTACGCTGAAGCTCGTGATCTCGGCCATGATGATCGCCCTGATCTTTATCTTCAGCAGATTCCTCGGCATTAACGCCGACATTATTCACATTGGTTTTGACTTCCTTCCGGTTCTTGTAATCGCATGCTTCTACGGACCTGCATGGGCCGCAGTAGTATACATGATTGGGGACCTGGTATGCGCCATCGGAATGCCGATTGGAATGATCAACCCGGGCATCACGGTTGTAGCCGGACTGATTGGTCTAACATACGGTCTGGTCTTCTACAGCAGGGACTCAGAGGGAAACCTTCAGATTCCCGAAGGCAAATCCATGATTATAAGAACAGTAGTGGCATCGCTTATCGTTGCCGGCATACTCAAGCTGTTCGCAACCACAACATGCCTGGCCTTTGCATACGGAAGCCCGTACTGGCCGATGCTGATAAGCAGAATTCCGAACTGTGCCATCATGCTGGCTGCCCAGATTATCACTATTCCGCTGATAATCCGCTACGTAATAATTCCGGTCCGCAACAGACTCGGACTTTAAGCAAAACCTACCACTGATACAGGCAGGCTATTCGACAATTTCGTACATGTCGGTAGCCTGTTCTTTTCTTGGGGATTCAATCAGATCCTTAACGACAGCTCTTATGCTTCCGTTTCCGAACTGAATGAAAATCTCATCTCCAACCTTCACCTCTGAACCGGGCTTGGCAACCTTGCCGTTGATGCTGATTCTGCCCTGCTCGCATGCATCCTTTGCTACGGTTCTTCTTTTTATGATTCTGCTGTTTTTAAGAAACTTATCTATTCTCATCCTTACTCCTAATAATTGATTACTAATAAAAAACGGGCAGCACCCGGCTACCCGTCATATTCTTCAGGCTTATTTGTTTACAGCGTCCTTAAGAGCCTTACCTGCCTTGAATACAGGGGCCTTTGATGCGGCAATCTTGATAACTTCGCCAGGCTTTCTAGGGTTTCTTCCCTGTCTTGCCTTTCTGCTTCTAACTTCGAAAGTTCCGAATCCGATCAGCTGAACCTTGTCACCCTTTACCAGAGCGTCTTCTACACATGATACGAATGCGTTTACAGCAACTTCTGCGTCCTTCTTTGTAAAATTTGTCTTTTCTGCGATTGCAGCAACTAATTCTGCCTTATTCATCAATAAAACCTCCTTAAATATAGTAATAGTAAAACTACTTTATCTCTTCCTAGCTCAATTCAACGCTCGTTCATTTTGCCATTTTTCACTTTTAATGTCAAGCGAAAACCCCATATAAATCGGGCTTTTTTATGTATTTTTGACTACCATAACTTTAGTTTGTCGCATACCCTGACAATTTTGCTGCCAAATGAAATCTCAAGCATTTCCTCACGGGTTATTCCCTTGATTTTTATAATCAGAATGCCATATACGATTACTCCTACGATGATTGCCAGAAGTGTTGCTATGCTGTTATGTCCCGACAGCTTCATGCAGAGTTCGTATGCACCCAGTGTGAACACACCCATGATCAGTGAAGCAATCAGCGGCTTGACTACGATTTCCTTCCACTTGATTCTAACGTCAATGAATTTGACAACGCATACATAATCAAGTGCAGCTGCAACGATGTATGTGCACATGGTTCCGATGGCTGCTCCCACAACATTGATTGAAGGTATTGAAACCAGAATGTATGTAACCACAATTTTAACGGCAACGCCGATAGCCAGGTTGATTACCGGCCATGTCTGCCTGCCCACACCCTGAAGCATTCCGTTCATGATGGTTATGTATGAAAGGAATACGAACGCCAGGGACAGAACCTGCAGACACGGAGTTGCGCTGATGGCGCTTTCCACCTGCAGCGGATAAAGCAGCAGAAGCGAAGGTTTTGACAGAACCGTCAGACCTATCGCACACGGAAATGCCAGCACGGATGCCAGCTTAAAGCCTGTGGAAATGGTGTGCTCCATCTCAACGTGGTCACGCTTCCTGTTTGCTGCGGAAACCATAGGCACGATGCTCATGACGATGGCTGTCATCAGTACCTGCGGGAATGCAACGATTGGTTCGGCCATTGCAGTAAGCTGACCGTACAGGTCGTTTACAACCTCTCCTGCAAAGCCTGCGGCCTCAAGTCTGATGGTTACGATTGTTGCGTCAATCAGGTTAACCAGAGGCATGATAGTCGCTCCGATTGTAATCGGAATTGCTATCCATACTATTGTCTTCAGGATGTGTCCGCCTGTCTCATGGACATCTGTAGCATCGTTTCTGATATCGGTCTTTATCTGTCTGCGGCGCATGAAGTATATGAGCAGAACAGTGGCAATGCCACCGATAGCGCCTGCCGTAGCTCCGAAGCATCCGCCTGCGGCACCTCTTGCTCCTTCATCGTATGTTTCGGCAAACAGCGTTCCCCTCATGAGAATAACCGCAAGTGCGAGGCCGATGCCAACACGGAAAACCTGCTCTATTACCTGTGATACGGCTGTAGGCACCATGTCCTGCATGCCCTGGAAGTAACCACGATATGCAGCCATAATCGGCACGATGAACAGCGCCGGTGCCGTCATCCTCATCGACAGTGCAGAGCCCGGAATGTGAATGACATTCGCGATGTACTCAGCAAAGAAGAACAGCACGATAAATGAAACAAATCCTATGGCCGCCATCAGGAGTCTGGAAATTTTGAATACTCTCTCCGCCTCACGATATTCTCCCAGAGCACAGCGCTCCGATACCATCTTTGAGATAGCAATCGGAATACCGGATATGGAAATAACCAGCAGAATCGAATACATGTAATATGCCGGGGAATAATTGGCCATTCCCGTTGCTCCGATCATGTTGGTAAGAGGTATTCTGAAGAATGCTCCCAGAACCTTTACTATTATTCCGGCAACCGCCAGGATTGCCGCGCTTTTTACCAGTGATTTACCTGCCATTATAACTTTTTAAGAATTCCTTCTGTTGCCTTTTCTACTTCGTATACTGTCTTCTCTATGTCTAATGATGTGAACTCACCTCTGTAGTACATCACCTCGCCGTCAACGACGGTCATTTCAGGTGAGCCGGAGTATGAGTACACCAGATTGTTTGCTATGTTGAATGAAGGCTTCATGTTAGGTCCGCTGATATCTATCATGATAAGGTCAGCTCTGTTTCCAACCTTCAGTACACCGCAGTCGTCTCTGCCCTGCGCCTTTGCACCACCGTATGTTGCCGCCTTCAGAATCTGCTTTGGAGTCATGGTTGTAGGATCGCTGTTTCTAACCTTGTTTCCCACAGCCAGAGCCTTGAGCTCCTCAAAGAAGTTCAGGCTGTTGTTGCTTGCCACACTGTCAGTTCCGATGGCCAGATTAATTCCCTTATCCAGAACACGTGACGCGTCGAGTATGCCGCTTGCAAGCTTCATGTTGCTGACAGGATTCGTCGCAACAGTTACGCCCTTCTCAAGGAAGATGTCAAGGTCCTCATCTGTAGAATAGACGCAGTGAGCAGCCAGTGCCGGAGTATCGAACAGTCCGCAGTCGTTGAGATATGCTGCAGGGGTTTTGCCGTACTTCTTTATGCATTCCTCATGCTCAAATCTCGTCTCAGAAACGTGAACGTGAGAGATTACGCCAAACTTCTTCGCACACTCCGCAACAGCGGTTACAGTTTCCGGATTGCTTGTGTATTCAGCATGAATGCTGGCATCCGTCTTGAGTTTACCGTTCGCTGCGTTGTGATATTCACTGATAAAATCGTATGTTTCCTTTATGCTGATAAGCTCGTCCACAGGAACGCCTGTTGGATTTGCAACCGATCTTGAAATATTCGACTTGGCGCCTGAATCTATTACCGCCTTGGCCATGTCCGGACAGAAGTAGTACATGTCACTTGAAGACACGATTCCGTACATGAATGACTCCGCCATGCCCAGCATGGTGCCCCAGTATACGGCGTTGCTGTCCAGGTGATTCTCAAACGGGAAAATCCTGGTGTTGAGCCAGTCCATCAGGGACAGGTTTTCCCCGTAACCTCTCATTAGGCACATCGGTGAGTGAGCATGCGCATTGTAAAACCCACTCATCAGCAGTCTTCCCTTTCCCTCGTAAACCCGGGAGAAGTCCCCTTCCGCACCTTCAACTGTGCGGGGGTCATCCTTGCCGATGTATGTTATTCTTTCATCTTCGGTGGCAACATAACAGTTCTCCACCGATTCCATGTTTTCATCCAGAATTGTGATGTCTGCAAAAAGCATGTCCTATTCCCCTTCCTTTACATGAGCGGTGCAACAAGCTTAAGCGCTCTGCCACAGATTTTGAACAGCAGATTATATGAAGCGCAATCCTCCAGAGTAATCCTCTGGCACTGGCTCAGCGTGTTGCTGAAATCCATTTCAATATCGTTTACAATCGGATTCCTGTACATGTATGCCGCACATTCAAAGTGCAGATACAGGCTTCTGTAATCCAGATTTATCGTGCCTACAACGGCTTTTTCGTCATCGCTGGTAAAAACCTTGGCATGAACGAAACCCGGTGTGTATTCGTAGATTTTAACCCCGCCTCGTATGAGTTCCTCGTAGTATGTCCTGGCCAGGAAGTACGCGTACTTCTTGTCAGGAATGTGAGGCATTATGAGTTTAACGTCTATGCCGCGCTGTGCTGCGAACATCAGGGCGTCCTTGGTCTCCTCGTCGAGTATGAGATAAGGCGTCATGATGTGAACGTATCTGTTTGCTCTGTTGAGAATGTCCAGATAAACCTTCTTGCCCACCTCTTCGTTATTGAGAGGATTGTCACCGTAAGGAGCGATGTATCCGCCGTTTCTGAGGGACTGCTCCGTTACGAAGTTGTGTCTGATATATCTGGAATAATCCTCTTTCTGTCCTGTGGAGATATTCCAGTTCTGAAGGAACATCATTGTGAAGCTTCTTACCGCCTCACCCTTTACCATGAGGCCGGTATCCTTCCAGTGACCGAAGCGCTTACGCCTGTTTATGTATTCATCCGCCAGATTGATTCCGCCTGTAAATGCCACTTCACCGTCAACAACTACAACCTTTCTGTGGTCTCTGTTGTTCTGATGAGTCGAAAGGAACGGTCTCATCGGTGAGAAGATTCTGCATTTGATACCGTCTGCTCTGACCTTTTTCGGGAAGTTCCTCGGAAGCAGTGTCAGGTTGCAGGTTCCGTCATAAAGCACTCTGACCTCTACGCCTTCCGCAGCCTTTTTCTTGAGGATTCCGTAGATGGTATCCCACATGTATCCCTGTTCGATAATGAAGTATTCCAGGAAGATGAATTCCTTTGCCCTCTCAAGTCTAAAGACGAGTTCCTTGAACTTATCCTCTCCCGATGGGAAATATCTGACGCTTGCATCGTCATAAACCGGATAGTGTCCTTCTTCATATATGAACTTAAACACTCCGAATTCATTGCTGTTTTCAGTAAGCAGCTTGTCCACGCAGTCTCTGTCAGGCATCAGGTACTGATGCTGTGATTTGATCACCCTGTCCAGATTAACCGCCATTTTGCGGGTAAGCGGCTGAAACTTTGTGTAGAAATAAAACGCAACACCCAGAATCGGGACTGTGAGGATCAGTATGATCCACATCAGCTTAAAGCTTGAATTCTGGTTGTTGTTTACAAGGTACATGAGGATAATTGCCGCCAGAATACCGCCGATGTAGTTCGCAGCGATAACGTTGTTACCGAGGATTTCAAAACCGACGGAAATTGCTACTATCTGTACAGCCAAAAGCAGAACGAGTATAGTCGTTCTGCCAAACAGTAATTTCCAAAGTCCCTTGATTCTTCTAATCATTATTCCTCTAAGAATGTAATATACGGAAGATTCCTGTACTTCTGGTCGAAGTCCAGACCGTATCCAACGATAAACAGGTCCTCAACATGAAAACCTATGTATGCAACGTCCAGATCCACCTTGCGGTTTGCAGGCTTGTTGAGAAGTGAACAGATCTTTACTGATGCTGCTCCTCTTGTTGCGATGTATCCTACCAGGTAATTGAGTGTTACTCCCGAGTCGACAATGTCCTCAACTATGATGACATCCTTGCCTTCGATGTCGCACTTAAGGTCCTTGTCGATCTTTACGATACCGGACGACTTCTTGCCCTCATAGCTGCTGACAGCCATGAAGTCAATCTCCATGTCCAGGTTGATGTTCTTCATGACATCAGCCATCCACATAACAGCTCCTCTGAGTATGCCTACAAGAACAATCTCCTTGCCCTTATAGTCCTCTTCAATCTGTTTGCCGATTTCTGCCGCTCTGGCTTCAATCTGCTCTCTTGTGAATAATACTGAACCGATTACATCACTGCTCATTAGCTTCTGCCTCCTCATGCTTCGTCTGTGAATCTGCGTCATTAACCTCAAACTCAACATCCTCTATGATGTTTTTGCTTTTGTATTTCTTTGAGTAATCCTTGTCCTTTTCTCCTGTCCAGTACTTGTCCAGAGTTGAGGACAGATACCAGAGAATTAAACCCCATACAACAAAATCATCGAGCAGACTCAGCGGAAATACCACCGCCGGAATCAGGTCAAACGGCAGGAACAGATATACGAGTCCCGCAATAACCAGAGCCTTTTTCCCTTTGGAAACAGACTTGTCTGCCATCATGAATCTGATGCATTTGATTCTCTTCAGAAGTACTCTGATTTTAAAGAAATTCATGTTCTCTCCCTAATCCTTTTCCAGGCAGTCATCCATCGCCTGAAGTAATTCCTCATATCCCGTACGGTTAAGGGCTGAAACAGGAATAACCCTGTCATTGCCCTTAAGACCCAGCTTTTTTCTTATTACCCCAATCTGCTTCTGCTGCTGGTTTCTTGAAATCTTGTCTGCCTTTGTGGCAACAACGATTCCGTCCAGCCCGTAATGTCTCAGATAGTCGTACATCTCAACGTCCTGAGCTGTCGGCTCATGACGGATGTCAACAAGCTGAATCACCTTACGCAGATTAGGTCTTGATGAAAGGTATTTCTCCATCATCTCACCCCAGCCTTCGGATACGGATTTGCTTACCTTGGCGTATCCGTAGCCCGGCAGGTCGACGATTCTGAATTCGTCGTTAATGATGTAGAAATTGATTGTCCTGGTTTTGCCCGGACTGCCGCTTACGTGCGCCAGCTTCTTCCTTCCGGTAATCAGGTTGAGCAGAGATGATTTGCCCACGTTCGAACGTCCTGCAAAAGCTATCTCCTGCAAATCCATCGGAGGATACTGTGACGGCTTGACAGCCACGCATTCCAGATCTGATCTGTTGATTTTTATCATTACTGAACCAGCACTTCCTTTAACGCATCGCTTACTTCGTCAAGAAGAACGAATTCCATTTCGTTTCTTACAACTTCAGGGATGTCCTGAATGTCAACCTCGTTCTCCCTCGGCAGAAGAACCTTGCGGATTCCGGCTCTGTGTGCAGCCATAACCTTCTCACGGATGCCGCCTACAGGAAGCACCTTGCCGCGAAGAGTAATCTCTCCGGTCATGGCGATGTCCTTGCGTACAGGCGTATCTGTAAGCGTGGAAATAAGTGCGGTGCACATCGTTACACCTGCTGACGGTCCATCCTTCGGAGTGGCACCCTCAGGAATGTGAATGTGCAGGTCGAACTTGTCGTAGAAATCCTTCTGGATTCCCAGCTTGTCTGAAACGCTTCTGATGTAGCTGATGCCTGCCTTTGCAGACTCCTGCATTACATCTCCCAGCTGACCGGTAAGAACCTGCTTGCCCGTTCCCGGCAGAGCTGCCGTCTCAACGAAGAGAGTTTCTCCGCCAACTACAGTCCATGCAAGTCCCGTGGTTACGCCGACTTCCTTCTTGCCCTTGATGACATCGAATCTGAATCTGCGCTTGCCCAGGAATTCCTCGGTCATTTTAGCTGTAACGTTAACCTTCTTCTCGTCTCCTGCAACGTACTTCTTCGCAACCTTTCTGCAGATTGTTCCGATTTCACGTTCCAAATTTCTAACACCTGATTCTCTTGTGTAGTAGTTGATCAGGTTTCTTATTCCGCTGTCTGCGAATGAGATGTTCTTGGCCTTCAGACCGTTCTCCTTTATCTGCTTAGGAACCAGGAAGTTCTTCGCAATCTGCATCTTGTCCTCCTCGGTGTATCCGCTGACTTCGATGACTTCCATTCTGTCCAGCAGTGGTCTTGGTATGGTCTCTGTGGTGTTCGCTGTTGTGATGAACATTACCTTTGACAGGTCGTATGGAACTTCAAGAAAGTGATCCGTAAAGTCCTTGTTCTGCTCAGGGTCCAGAACCTCCAGCAGTGCGGATGCAGGGTCTCCCTTGTAGTCTGCGCCGATCTTATCTACTTCATCAAACAGGAATACAGGATTGCTTGTTCCGCAGTCCTTGATTGCACTGATTATTCTGCCCGGAATTGCTCCGATGTATGTACGTCTGTGTCCTCTGATCTCGGCTTCATCGCGGACTCCGCCCAGTGACATTCTGACAAACTCCCTGTCAATGGATCTGGCGACAGATCTGGCAATGGAGGTTTTGCCTGTTCCCGGAGGGCCAACGAGACAGAGGATAGGTCCCTTCAGTCCCTTGCTCAACTGCATTACTGAAAGATACTCCAGAACCCTCTCTTTTACCTTCTCAAGGCCGTAATGGTCTTCATTGAGGATTTCCTCGGCCCTGTTGATATCGATGTTGTCTTCGCTGTATTTGTTCCATGGAAGCTCAAGTATTGTTTCGATATATGTTCTGCTTACAGTCGCTTCTGCAGAGGATGCCTGCATCTTGCTGAACCTGCTGATCTCCTTGAGAACCTTCTCGTTTATCTTCTCATCAAGATTCAGCTTCGCGAGCTGTTCCTTGAAGTTGGCAACCTCATCCTCGATATCCTCAGCGTTGCCCAGTTCCTCCTGGATTGCTCTCATCTGCTCTCTCAGGTAGTACTCGCGCTGATTCTTGTTGATTGCGGATTTAACCTTGCCTGAAATCTCCTGCTCGATGTTGAGGATTTCAACTTCCTTGACGAGAATCGAATTCAGCAGTTTAAGTCTTTCCTTGGGATCTATGGTTTCGATAAGCTTCTGCTTGTCCTCGATCTTTATCTCCAGGTGTGAACCGATCATGTCGGCCATTCTTCCCGGCTCGCTGATGGAAACCACAGAAGCAAAAACCTCCGGAGCCAGCTCCTGATTGATGTTTACGTACTCGTCAAAGTTGTTGAGTACTGCTCTCATCAGTGCTTCGGTTTCGGAGTCATCCGGTTCCTCGGGAATAATAGGTCTGATTCTGCACTTGAAGTAAGGCACCTCAAACAGAACCTCTTCAATTTCGCCTCTGCATACGCCCTCCACGAGAACTCTGATTGAGTCTCCAGGAAGCTTAAGCATCTGCTTGATTCTTCCTATCGTTCCGATATGGTAAAAATCCTCCGGAGTCGGCAGGTCTGTTGCCTCATCCTTCTGTGACGCCAGGAATATGTGCTGGTTGTTAACCATCGCCTTTTCCAGAGCGTTTATTGACTTCTCTCTGCCTATGTCGAAGTGAAGAACCATGTTCGGGAATACGCTTAATCCCCTCAGTGGTATCATGGGCAGATCTCTTGTTTCGCCTGTGATTATCTCTTTATTCTTATCCATTTATGCTATTTTCTCTCCCTTTTCCTTATGTCCCTTATTCGATTTATCCTTCAGTACCAGTTCCGGGCGTGTTTCATCATTTACCGTACTCTCGGTAATGATGCACTTGGCCACATCATCTCTGGACGGAAGTTCATACATGACGTCTGTCATGATTTTTTCGGTAATACCTCTAAGGCCTCTGGCACCGGTCTTTCTGTCCAGTGCCTTGCGGGCTATCGCCCTGATGGCCTCGTCACTGATTTCAAGCTCCACATCGTCAAGTGCCAGCAGTTTCGTGTACTGCTTAATCAGTGCATTCTTCGGCTCTGTAAGAATCTTTACGAGAGCGTCTTCGTTAAGCTCCTCCAGTGTAACAATTACAGGCAGTCTGCCGATGAACTCTGGAATGAGTCCGTACTTCAGCATGTCCTCAGGCTGTACGTGCTTCAGAATCTCATCCTTTTCGATGCTGTTGCTCTCAACGTTTGAATTGAATCCGATTACCTTTTCACCGATTCTCTTCTGAATAACCTTGTCAAGGCCGTCAAATGCACCGCCGCAGATGAATAGCACTTCGCTTGTATCAAACTGAATGAATTCCTGATGAGGATGCTTGCGTCCTCCCTGCGGAGGAACGTTGGCTACCGTTCCCTCAAGAATCTTAAGCAAAGCCTGCTGTACACCTTCGCCGCTGACATCACGTGTGATTGAAGGGTTTTCGCTCTTGCGTGATATCTTGTCGATTTCGTCAACGTATACGATTCCGCGCTGAGCCTTCTCTATATCGAAGTCTGCTGCCTGCAGCAGTCTGACGAGAATGTTCTCAACGTCCTCACCTACATAACCTGCTTCTGTCAGTGCCGTGGCATCGGCAATGGCAAAAGGCACGTCAAGTATCTTGGCGAGGGTCTGGGCAAGCAGGGTTTTGCCTGAACCTGTCGGTCCTATCATGACGATGTTTGACTTCTGAAGTTCCACATCATCATCGCGCTTGTCCTTGCGTATTCGCTTGTACTGGTTGTAAACGGCAACTGCGAGAGCCTTCTTGGCATCGTCCTGGCCGATTACGTACTGGGACAGAATGTCGTATATCTCCTTTGGCACCGGAAGCTTCTTCTCTTCCTCTACGATAATGCCGTCAGGTATATCCTTCTCCTCTGCCTCCCTGGCTATTGTCTCCATGCAGAACTGTACACATTCATCACAGATGTATACGCCGTTTCCGCTTATCATGCGTCTGACCTGACTTACAGGTCTGCCGCAGAAGGAGCATCTGATTTCGTAGTTTTCGTCGTATTTGCTCATGCGTTTAATCCCCCTAGGATTTATCTCTCTGTAATAACCTTGTCGATGATGCCGTATTCACAGGCTTCATCTGCTGACATGAAATTATCTCTATCCGTATCCTTTGAAATAACATCGAGAGGCTGTCCTGTGTTCTCACTGAGAATTCTGTTCAGCTTGTCTCTTGTTCTTACAATCCACTCTGCATGGATTCTGATGTCTTCAGCCTGACCCTGTACTCCTCCGAGCGGCTGATGAATCATGATTTCGGAATTCGGCAGTGCGTATCTCTTGCCCTTTTCGCCTGCAGCCAGGAGAAAAGCGCCCATGCTTGCAGCCAGACCTACGCAGATTGTTGAAACCTGCGGCTTGATGTACTGCATGGTGTCATAAATAGCCATTCCGGCGGATACGGATCCGCCGGGGCTGTTTATGTAGATGTTAATATCCTTTTCGGGGTCTTCTGCCTCCAGGAAGAGAAGCTGAGCAATTACAAGACTTGCGATATGCTCTGTTATCTCCTCACCGATGAAGATTATTCTGTCCTTCAGCAGTCTGGAGTAAATATCATATGAGCGCTCGCCTGAGCCTGTCTGTTCGATTACGTATGGTACAAGTGTCATTCTTTCTACCTCCCGGTTATTCCCGATAAATCATGAAAAACTTTTTTATTTCTTTACTGCGTTGTCATAGATGAAGTCAAGAGCCTTCTTGATCTTGATGTCGCCTTCGATCATCTTAAGGTTTTCTTCACCGATCATTTCCTTAAGTTTGTCAGCTTCCAGGCCGTACATTGTAGCCATGCTCTCCAGCTGTTCCTGTACGTCAGTATCAGTTACTTCGAAATCCTCCTGATCGGCAATCTTGCTTACGATCATTCTGGTCTTTGTCTTCTTGTAGGCTTCTTCCTTAAGCTGTTCTCTGAAGCCTGCAGGATCCTGTCCCAGGAATCCCATGTACTGCTGCAGATCCATTCCCTGGCTTCTCAGCTGCTGGTCGAACTCGTTCATCATCTGATCGATTTCCTGTTCTACCATTCCGTCAGGAACGTCGATGTCGTTAGCTTCGTAGATCTTCTCAAGAATGCTGTTCTTCATTTCTGATTCAGCTCTTGCAGCCTTTGTCTTGGCAACTTCTTCTCTCTTGCTTGCCTTCAGCTCGTCAAGAGTATCGAATTCGCTTACGTCCTTTACGAAATCATCGTCGATTTCAGGGATTTCCTGTTCCTTGATTTCGTGAACCTTGCACTTGAATACAGCGTCCTTGCCTGCCAGATCTTCTGAGTGGTACTCTTCAGGGAAAGTAACCTTAACGTCTCTGTCTTCGCCCTTTACAGCACCGATAAGCTGATCTTCGAATCCAGGAATGAATGTGCCTGAACCAAGCTTCAGCGGCTGTCTTTCAGCAGTACCGCCTTCGAACTGTTCATCTCCGCACCATCCTTCGTAGTCAATGAGAACCATGTCGCCGTCCTGTGCAGGTCTGTCAACCTCAACCATGCGGGAATTTCTCTCTGCCAGGTTCTTGATTTCCTTTTCAACGTCCTCATCAGTTACTTCTGATTCAATCTTGTCGATTTCTACGCCCTTGTAGTCCTTAACTTCGAATTCAGGATAGCAGCCAACTGTTACTGTGATGTCAAACGACTGTCCCTTTTCGATCTTTCCGAACTCAGTTCTCGGATAGTCAATGATCTCCAGGTCGAGTTCATCGATTGCCAGCGGATAGTTAAGTGAGAAAAGATTGTTTACAGCATCTTCGAGGAAGATGTTTTCGCCGTAACGCTTTTCGATAATGCTTCTTGGAGCCTTACCCTTGCGGAATCCGTCGATTTCGAACTTACCCTTTTCCTTCTGGTAAACCTTTACGATAGCTTCTTCCAGTTCCTCTGCAGTGAATTCCATCTTGAATTTTGCATCGTTGCCTTCTTTTGAAATAAATGTCGTTTTCATGAAATAGTATCCTCTCTAAAAAATAATTTATTTAAGTGCTGCTGTGATGATAGCCATTGTGTAGACTTCTTCAGCATTGCAGCCTCTTGACAAGTCATTAATCGGCGCGTTCAGTCCCTGCAGTACAGGTCCGTAAGCATCGAATCCGCCCAGTCTCTGAGCAATTTTATATCCAATGTTTCCTGCGTTGATGTCAGGGAAGATGAATACGTTAGCCTGACCTGCAACCTTGCTGTCCTTGCACTTTGTCTTTGCAACTACAGGTGATACGGAAGCGTCAAACTGCAGTTCGCCGTCGATGTCCAGTTCAGGAGCTGCTTCCTGAGCCAGTCTGGTTGCTTCAACCATCTTGTCAACGTCTTCGCCTGCGCCTGATCCCTTGGTTGAGTATGAAAGCATTGCAACCTTAGGTTCAACTCCGAAAATCTTAGCTGTTCTAGCTGATTCAACAGCACACTCAGCGATTTCTTCAGGACTTGGCTTGATATTGATAGCACAGTCTCCCATTCCCAGGATTTCAGGTGCTGATCCGTCTTCGTGTTCTCTTACCATGATGAAGACTGATGATACGCTCTTGTTGCCCGGCTTGGTCTTGATCAGCTGCAGTGCAGGTCTTACAGTGTCAGCAGTTGAATAAGTTGCTCCACCGAGAAGTGCATCGGCATAACCCATCTTTACCAGCATTGTTCCGAAGTAGTTTCCCTTGGAGAGAGCATCTCTGCACTGTTCTTCAGTCATCTTGCCCTTTCTCAGCTCAACCATCTTGGCAACCATTTCGTCCATGCCTTCGTATGTGGCAGGATCCAGGATTTCCAGACCTTCAATGTCGAATCCGCCGGCCTTGGCTGCAGCCTTAACCTCTTCAACGTTTCCTACCAGTACAGGTGTCAGGAATCCACCCTTCTTCAGTCTGTCTGAAGCTTCCAGGATTCTTGGGTCAGGACCTTCTGTGAATACGATTTTTCTTGGGTCTTCCTTTAAGATTTCAATAAGATTTTCAAACATGTCAATTTTCCTTTCTATAAATTTTCAATAGCCGTACATTTCAATACGTCCTAATTTTTTACCAGCATATAGTATAGCATTTTTGTACTTCTATTTAAAGAAAAAAGGCACGATTTCGTGCCTTTATTCATCACTCTTTATTAATCTCAATCCCCTGACATATTTACTTGTATTTTCAGGACATAATCCGTATTCCTTCTCCACCCTTGAACCTATATCCAGAAGTTCTTCCTGTTCTCCGGAGAAAAGCTCGATTTCAAGTTCGTTTACGGGAACTTCACCGCCGTCTGTATATATGGTTCCGTTATCCAGCGAGAATTCGAATATTCCCGTTCCGGTGTCAAGTCTGAACCTTCTGCGCTTTATCTTCATGCGCATTATGCTGTGAAGAGGTTTGTCCTGCAGAACAGCCATTACGTCTTTACCCACGGTGCTTTCTGCGAAAACCTCCGGAGCGGGTTTTGCATCCTCTACCGCAACGTTGACCTCTTCCCTTACATGCAGGCCCATTACGCTGTGGCCCTTCCACTTGAGGGTTGCCACATAACCGCTGCCTTCATGTCTGATTCTATAGGCGATCCTGTTGTCCGCCAGGTTAAAATCGTCGGTGTCGAAGTACTGTGCATCAAGCATCAGTTCTTCCCTGCTGTCCTGTTCTTCAGCATCCTTAAACATTTCGTTGTCCCAGATGGACTGAGCAGCCGCTTCGTCAGGGATGCTGTATTTCAGTTCTATCTCCATTAACTCCTCCGCTATTTGATGTCGTCGAGCTGCTTCCTTACACTTTCGAAGGAAGTCGAGCCCTCGGATTTTTTTGCCTTGATACAATGAACGATGTCTATTGTATCATAAATATCCTCATCAAATGCATCAGAAAATGATTTAAATTCTTCCATCGACAGTTCTTCCAGTGCCTTGCTGTTGTTTATGCAGTATAGAACCATGTTACCGATAATCTCATGGCAGTCACGGAACGGAATGCCCTTACCCACCAGATAATCGGCGGCATCGGTAGCGTTCATGTATCCGTACTTGGCTGCTTCGGCCATTTTTTCCTTCTTCACGGTCATTGTGGCTATCATGGCTGTGAAGATCTCAAGGGATGCCTTGAGGGTATCAACTGCATCAAATACAGGTTCCTTGTCCTCCTGCAGATCCTTGTTGTAGGCCAGTGGCAGACCTTTGCAGATGGTCAGAAGCGCCATCAGATCGCCGTAGACTCTGCCGCTCTTGCCACGGATAAGCTCTGCCATGTCAGGGTTTTTCTTCTGCGGCATGATGCTTGAACCTGTGGAGTATGAATCGTCGATTTCAACAAAGCCGAACTCCACGCTGCTCCAGTTAATCAGTTCCTCGCAGAACCTGGTCAGGTGCATGATGCAGATGCTGCAGCATGAAAGGAATTCTATTGCAAAATCCCTGTCGGCCACCGCATCCATTCCGTTAGGAAGCACGGAGTCGAAGCCCAGTTCCTCAGCCAGGAACTGCCTGTCGGTGTTGTACGTGGTTCCTGCCAGCGCACCGCTTCCCAGAGGAAGTCTGTTGATGCGGGTAAGACAGTCGGCGAAACGCTCTCTGTCACGGGAGAACATCTGGTAGTAAGCCAGCAGGTGATATGCCAGCGTTACAGGCTGTGCCCTCTGCAGATGCGTATACCCCGGCATGACCGTATCCTGGTGCTGCTCAGCCAGCTCCTTAAGGGTTTTCAGCAGTTCTGCAAGCTTCTCATCGACCTCGGCGGTCTCCTTGCGGAGAACCAGCCTGAAGTCAACTGCAACCTGGTCGTTTCTGCTTCTGGCCGTGTGCAGCTTCTTGCCGGTCCGGCCGATACGTTCGGTCAGAATTGTTTCTATGTTCATGTGAATATCTTCGCCTTCAATGGTGAACTCCACCTTGCCGGCTTCGATATCCGCAAGAATCTCTTTTAATGTTTTTACAATCAGTTCAGATTCTTCGGATGTGAGAATGCCCTGCTTCGCCAGCATCTTTGCATGCGCGATGCTGCCGGCGATATCCTCGGCATACATTCTCTGATCAAATCCGATGGAAGCATTGAACTCATTACTCAACGAAGTCGCTTCCTTTGAGAACCTTCCTTTCCAAAGTTTCATGGCTCTTTTGTACTCCTTCTGCTGTTTCCTTCTGAATTGCACGGATCTTAAGCGGCAGTGACCACAGGTTGATGAATCCCTCGGCATCGTACTGATTGTAAACCTCATCCTTACTGAATGTTGCGAATTCCTCGTTGTAAAGTGAGTAAGGTGACTTCTTGGCTGCAACAATTGCATTGCCCTTGTACAGCTTCATCTTAACGGTACCTGTTACGTTCTCCTGGGTAACATCAACGAATGCGCTGATTGCCTCTCTCAGTGGTGTAAACCAGAGTCCATTATACAGGAGTTCTGCAAATTTCTCACCAACAATGGTCTTATAGTGAGCAGTGTCTCTGTCGAGAATCAGTTCCTCCAGACCTGCGTGTGCTACAAACAGAATTGTTCCTCCCGGAGTTTCATATACGCCTCTTGACTTCATTCCAACCAGTCTGTTCTCAACGATATCAATTGTTCCGATACCGTTCTTGCTTCCCAACTCATTGAGTTTGGTCAGAATCTCAACAGGTTCCATCTTTACGCCGTCGAGTGCTACAGGCACGCCCTTTTCGAAATCGATGTCAACGTATGTAACCTCATCCGGTGCCTTTTCAGGCGGTACGGAAAGAACGTGAATTGTATCATAGTGCTCATTCCAAGGGTTTTCCAGTTCTCCGCCCTCATGCGAAATGTGCCAGATGTTCTCGTCTCTTGAATATATCTTGGCATTGGACTGATTAATAGGAATGCCGTGATCCTTTGAGTACTGGATCAGTTCTTCTCTCGACTTGAATTCCCACTCATTCATTCTCCATGGAGCGATGATTTTGATTGCAGGGTCAAGTGCGTGAACAGCAGTCTCGAATCTCACCTGGTCATTGCCCTTGCCGGTACATCCGTGGGCAATGTAGTATGCACCCTCCTGCTGTGCGATTTCAACAAGCTTCTGAGCCATCAGAGGTCTTGCCATTGATGTTCCCAGCAGATAGTTCTCATAGGTTGCACCTGTCTTAAGTGTCGGCCAGATGTAATCCGTGATGAATTCCTCCTGAATATCAAGTGTAATTGCCTTGATTGCTCCTGTTGCCAGAGCCTTCTGTTCGATTGCGTAGAAGTCCTCCTTCTGACCTGCGTTGCAGCAGACAGCGATTACATCGTAGTCATAGTTTTCCTTTAACCACTTCATGATGACTGATGTATCCAGTCCGCCTGAGTAAGCCAGTACTACTTTTTCCTTTGCCATTTTCTTTTCTCCTTTATGTGTAAAATGTTTAACCTTATTGAATAACGATTTATGTGTATTATGCGTGCCGTTACAGCTGATTGTATTCAAGCTGCTCGCCGTTCTGTTTAAGGATAATTGCCTTAAGGAAAGCCTTCGCCGTATCCATGCACGTCATGACCGGAATGCCTCGCTCGACTGCCGCCCGTCTCACAGGGAAGCTGTCGTTCTTCTTGCTGTTTGCAATCTCCGGAACGTTCATGACTATCGCAAGCTTCTGATCGCTGCCCTCGTCACGGTTTTTGATCCACTGAATTGCCGTGGCATATGTCATTACCCGAGCATTGATCTCATAATCTCTGACGAAGTCCAGATTGTCCGGCGATACATATATTTCAAAACCTGCTGCAATATATTCCTTCAGGATATCCGCCGTATATTCGGTAAGTTCCGATTCTCTCAGAGTTACAAATACATTGCCCTCTTCCGGAATGGCTGTTCCCGTAGCAAGGAATCCTTTGTAGATTGCCTTGTTCAGATCCTTGTCCAGTCCGAGCACTTCGCCTGTGGATTTCATTTCAGGTCCCAGAGCGATGTCCATGTCGGTCAGCTTGGCGGATGAGAATACCGGAATCTTAACGGAATATATGCTGCTCTTCTTATAGAGGCCCGTTCCGTAAGGACTGTCAGCCAGCTTCTCGCCCAGCATGGCAGCCACTGCCAGCTTGACCATCGGAACACCGGTGACTTTGCTCAGAATCGGTACCGTTCTTGATGCACGCGGATTAACCTCGATAACGTATATCTGACTGCCGTCAAAGGCATACTGTATGTTGACCAGGCCAACCACGTTAAGAGCCTTTGCAATCCTTCGCGTGTACACAGCCAGCGTGCTCTCAACCTCAGGCGGAAGCGAATAGCTCGGATATACCGATATGCTGTCTCCCGAGTGAACTCCGGCCCTCTCGATGTGCTCCATGATTCCCGGAATCAGGATATCCTCGCCGTCTGCTATGGCGTCCACCTCTATCTCCTTGCCCCTGATGTACTGGTCAATCAGCACCGGATGCTCGGTGGACAGCGATACCGCCTCTCTCAGATATTTGAGGAGTTCCTCGTCGGTGTAGACAACCTGCATTGCACGACCGCCGATAACGTATGAAGGTCGGACTACAACCGGATATCCCAGCTTCTTTACAGCTGCAAAAGCCTCGTCCTCATCTGTTACCGCACATCCCTCCGGTGTTGCGATATTCAGCTCGTTCAGAAGGTCGTTGAACTTCTCACGATCCTCCGCCAGGTCAATGCTTTCGAAGGAAGTTCCCAGGATGTTTATCATTCGGCTGTTCAGCTTCTCCGCCAGGTTCAGGGACGTCTGTCCGCCGAACTGGAGGATTATGCCGTAAGGTCTCTCCTTCTTGATTATGTTCATCACATCATCAATGTGAAGTGATTCGAAGTACAGCTTATCGGAGATGTCAGAGTCCGTGCTTACCGTCTCAGGATTGTTGTTGGCGATAATAGCTTCGTACCCCATGCTCTGAATTGCATTTACACCCTGAACACAACAGTAGTCGAACTCGATTCCCTGGCCGATTCTTATCGGACCTGAGCCCACAAGCAGAATCTTCCTGTTGTCTGAGATTTCGTTCTCGTCACCCTCCTCGTAGCAGGAGTAGTAGTACGGTGTGGCGATTCCGGACTTGCCTCCGCTGGTATCAACCATCTTGTAGACAGGATAGATATCGTTGTAATATCTGATATCCTGCAAAACCTCTCTAGGCAGTCCCGAAAGCTCTATTATGTCAGAATCAGTAAGGCCCTTTGACTCAACCTCATAGATAAGTTCCTTGGTTATAGGTCCCACCTTGAGCTGCTTCTCCAGATCCACTACATACTTGATTCTTTCAAGAAACCACTCGTTAATCTTCGTTATTTCATGAACCTCATCAATGGTCATGAGATCACGTCTGAACGCTTCTGCGATGCAGAAAACTCTTTCGTCATCGCAGTTTGCAAGCTTGGCCAGAAGATCCACATCACCCAGTCCCGAAACCAGCGGAATGTGGAGACCGTCGCACTTGATTTCCACGCTGGTCAGAGCCTTGAGAAGTGCACTTTCGAAGGATTTGCAAAGCGACATTACCTCGCCTGTGGCCTTCATCTGTGTGCCCAGCTTCCTGGATGCGGTTCTGAACTTGTCAAATGGCCATCTCGGGAACTTGACGACGATGTAGTCAAGGCTCGGCTCAAAGAAGGCCGTTCCGCCTGCCACGCTGTTTCTGATTTCGTCCAGGTTGTATCCCAGTGCGATCTTGGCTGCGATTCTTGCAATCGGATAGCCTGCAGCCTTTGATGCCAGTGCCGATGAACGGCTTACACGAGGGTTAACCTCGATGACCGCATACTCACCGTTGTCGGGATTGAGACCGAACTGCACGTTGCAGCCGCCTTCGATTCCCAGGCTTTTTATTATCTTTATCGATGCATCCTTAAGCATCTGATTCTCTTCTTCGGTTATGGTCTGAGTCGGTGCAACCACGATGCTGTCTCCGGTGTGAACACCAACCGGATCCACGTTCTCCATGTCGCATATAATTATGCAGTTATCTGCAGAATCACGCATGACCTCGTATTCGATTTCCTTCCATCCTGCGATGGATTTCTCCATAAGAATCTGACCGATGGCGCTTGCTTCAAGTCCCTTGTAGCAAAGCTCATCCAGTTCCTCCATCGTCTCTGCGATTCCACCGCCGGTGCCTCCAAGTGTAAAGGCAGGTCTGATGATTACGGGAAGTCCGACTTTATCTATAAACTCATGACATTCGTCGATGTTGTTGGCAATTGCACTTGCAGGAACCGGTTCACCTATTTCGTTCATCAGATCCTTGAATGCTTCTCTGTCCTCAGCCTTTTCTATGCTGTCCTTGTTGACTCCGAGAAGCTCGACTCCGTATTTGGCCAGGATTCCCTTTTCATCCATCTCCATGGCGAGGTTAAGTCCTGTCTGACCTCCAAAGCCTGCCAGCATGCCATCGGGCTTTTCCTTCATGATGATCTGCTCAAGTGCCTCTTCTGTCAGCGGTTCCAGGTAAACCTTATCCGCAATGTCCTTATCGGTCATTATGGTTGCGGGGTTGCTGTTGACGAGTACGGATTCAATGCCCTCTTCTCTGATTGCCTTGCAGGCCTGTGTGCCGGCATAGTCAAATTCAGCAGCCTGACCTATGATAATAGGCCCGGATCCTATGATAAGTATCTTTTTCAAATAGTCTTTTTTAGGCATTTTTTCCTCCAAATAAATAAACCGTGGTCTTGCCACGGTTTAAATATACATCTAGATTTATACTTATGCAACCCTTTTTTTGTAAATTTTTTAGAGGGATGCCATGTGCTTCATGGTGCGGATAAGCTGACATACATAACTCATCTCGTTGTCATACCATGCAACTACTCTAACCTCATAAATGTGAGTACCGCATTTCTCAGCCAGAGTCTGTGTAGCATCGAACAGTGAACCGAAGCTCATTCCGATTACATCGCTTGATACAATCTCTTCTTCGGTATATCCGAATGTTTCCGTCTGGGCAGCCTTCATGGCTTCATTCAGTCCCTCAACCGAAACGCTGTCGGTTTCATCTTTCAGTGTAGCGTCCAGAATTGTGATTGACCCCGATGGAACAGGAACTCTCTGAGCGGAACCGATCAGCTTGCCGTCCAGTTCAGGAATAACCAGGCCGATGGCCTTTGCAGCACCTGTGCTGTTTGGAACGATGTTGATGGCACCTGCTCTTGCTCTTCTGAAGTCACCCTTCTTGTGCGGTCCGTCCAGAATCATCTGGTCGCCGGTATATGCGTGAATGGTGGTCATGAAGCCGGTTCTTACCTCTCTGTAATCGCTGAGAACCTTGGCCATCGGTGCCAGACAGTTTGTCGTACATGAAGCTCCCGATACTACCAGGTCATCCTTGGTGAGAGTCTCGTGATTTACTCCGTATACGATTGTCGGCAGATCATTGCCTGCAGGTGCGGAAATCAGAACTCTCTTGGCTCCGGCATTAATGTGAGCCATTGACTTTTCCTTTGAAGTGAAAAATCCTGTGCACTCCAGTACTATGTCAACGTCCAGGTCCTTCCACGGAAGGTTTGTTGGATCAGCTTCCTTGTAAACAGGAATTGATGTGCCGTTTACGATAATATGTGAATCATCGTTTGTAACCTCAGCCTCGTACTTCTTCTGTACGCTGTCATGGCGAAGCAGATATGCCAGCATGTCAGGGCTGGTCAGGTCATTGATTGCCACAACCTCTATGTCCTTGTCTCCGAATATCTGTCTGAATGACAGTCTGCCTATTCTTCCGAATCCGTTAATTGCAATTTTCATATAACTCACCTTCTATCTGTAATGAAAAAGTGCAGAGGAACGTGTCCCTCTGCACTCTATATTACTTTGATTTTGCAATATCATCAAGTTGTTTCTGCACGCTCTCAAATGATGTGGAGCCGTGAGACTTCTTGGATGCTATTACATTTCTGATGGCAATCTTGTCGTATACGTCGCTGTCAAATACCTGTGAGAACTGCTTCAGGTCATCAAGCCACAGTTCCTCAATCGGCTTACCGTTGTTGATGGCGTACTTGACAATCTTATCGATGATTTTGAAGCATTCTTCAGGTTCAACACCCTTCTCGTACAGATAACATGCAAGCTCTGCTGAGTTCATGTAGCCGTACTTGGCTGCTCTCTGCATGTTTCCTCTGTTGATCTTCATGGTCTTGATCATGTCAACGAACAGTGACAGTGAGCCTTCGACAGTATTGGCTGCATCGATAACCGGCAGCTTGTCCTCCTGCATGTCTCTGTTGTATGACATAGGCAGACCCTTGAATATCGTAAGCAGGTTAACCAGATCTCCGAATACTCTGCCTGACTTGCCTCTGATAAGCTCTGCAACGTCCAGATTCTTCTTCTGAGGCATCATTCTGCTGCTTGTGCAGAATTCGTCATCAATTGAGATGAAATCGAATTCTACAATGTCCCACAGAATGAGGTCTTCACAGAATCTGGAGAGATGAGTCATTGTAATTGCACAGCAGTTGATGAATTCCATCGCAAAGTCTCTGTCTGCAACGGCATCCATGGCGTTAGGAAGCATTCCTTCAAAACCGAGCTTCTCTGCCATTTCGCTTCTGTCCGTCTCATAAATTGTTCCGGCCATTGCACCGCAGTCAGGTGGGAATACATTGATTCCTTCCATGCAATTCTCGAATCTCTTCCTGTCGCGTCTGAACATCTGGTAGTACGCCAGCATGTGATATGCCAGTGTTACCGGTTGTGCTCTCTGCAGATGCGAATATCCCGGAATGATAGTATTGACGTTGTCCTTTGCTATCTTTTCCAGAGTATCAAGCAGATTTGACAGAATTTCTTCGATAGCTTCTGTTTCCTTCTTGAGGAAAAGCCTTGAGTCAGCAACTACCATGTCGTTAACTCCTCTGGCCGTCTTCATCTTCTTGGCCAGATCTCCAACCTTATCGGCAAGGAACTTCTGAATATTGCCGTGCACATCCTCCAGCTCAGCTGTGAACTGCAGGCTGCCGCCTTCGATTTCCTTGGCGATATCGCTATAGGCTGTCTTGATCTTTTTTGCCTCATCCTCTGACAGAATGCCGCTTGCTGCAAGCATGTCCGCATGTGCCATGCTGCATTCTATTTCTTCCTTGTACAGCTTCCAGTCAAAATCAATGGAAGCCATGAATTCTCTGGCACTGAGTTTCATAATATATCCTCCGTGTTTAGTACATCTCACTTAGTTAAAAGTGATAACTGTACCGGTTTCTCCGTTAAGTGCCTCTACAGCCTTATCGAGTGAAGTGATAATAGCCTTCTTGTTCGGGTACATTCTTACAAACTTCATTGCAGCTTCAACCTTAGGAAGCATGCTGCCTGCAGGGAACTGTCCCTCTTCGATGTACTGTGCAGCATCCTTCAGGGTCAAGTGATCCAGATCCTGCTGATCAGGCTTGCCGAAGTTTATGGCAACCTTCTCAACCTCTGTGAGAATCATGAGCATGTCAGCTTCAACGTTTTCAGCCAGAAGTTCAGCTGCGAAATCCTTGTCGATTACTGCAGCAACACCTTCCAGATGTCCGTCAATCTTCTCAAGAACAGGAATTCCGCCACCGCCGCAGGTGATAACAATAGTCTTGTCCCACAGCTGCTTTACAGCATCGATTTCCACGATTCTGAGCGGCTTTGGTGAAGCAACGAGTCTTCTCCAGCCTCTGCCTGCATCTTCCTTCATGGTCCAGCCCTTTTCAGCGATGAGGTTTTTCGCCTCTTCCTCTGTGTAGAACGGTCCAATCGGCTTTGTAGGGTTGTTGAATGCAGGGTCGTTTTCGTCAACGATCATCTGAGTAGCAACAGTAACTACAGGAACGTGTCTGTTATCCTTGTTCAGCGCGTACAGCAAAGCCTGCTGAATGTGATATCCGATATAACCCTGTGACATTGCTCCGCATACGTCAAACGGCATTGCAGGAGTGTCCTCGCTGTTTGCAGCTTCGCTGGCCATTACGATACGGCCAACCTGAGGTCCGTTACCGTGAACAACAGCAATCTCGTAACCCATGCCGCTGATCTGAGCAACGTGCTCGCAGGTTTTGCGAACAACTTCAAGCTGAGCTTCTGCAGTTGCAGGGCCCTTGCCTGACTGAAGCGCATTGCCACCGAGGGCTATTACAATTTTTTCTGCTCTATCTTTCTTTTCCATTTTTACCTCTATAAAAACGTCAACTACAGATCTTCACGATTTACAGGGCAGCTCATGCATCTAGGGCCGCCTCTTCCTCTTGAAAGCTCAGCACTTGGCATAGTAAGAACCTTAATGCCCTTCTTGTCGAGGAGCTCGTTTGAAACATAGTTTCTCTCATATGTGATAACTGTTCCCGGTGCGATACAGAGAGTGTTTGAACCGTCGTTCCACTGCTCACGCTGAGCAGCCAGCAGCTCTCCGCCGCCGCATCTGATAAGATCAACTGCAGGAAGCTTCAGTTCCATTGCGAGAATGTTCTGAAGTTCGTCCTTCATGGCATTGAATGCCAGGTGGCCGTCCTTGCCAAGAGTGATTTCATATACACCGAGAGGTCCTTCGATTTCCGGATGAATGGTGAACTTGTCGTAGTCAACCATTGTGAATACAGTGTCAAGATGCATGAATGCTCTTGTCTTTGGAATATCGAATACCAGAACCTTCTTGAATGTTGAGTTTGCCAGGAGATTCTTGGCGAAACACTCGATTCCTGCGATTGTTGTTCTCTGTGAAAGACCGATTGCAACCATGTCCTTTGAAAGAACCAGAACGTCTCCGCCTTCGATTGAGTAATCGTCTTCCACGTCGTACCACTGCATGTTATCTACAGCAGCAAAATCTCTGTTGTACTTGAACATGTACTTGAGAAGCAGAGATTCTCTTCTTCTCTCCTGAGTGTGCATGTGGTGAACGTTAATTCCGTTACCTACGCATGCGCCCGGGTCTCTTGTGAAGTACAGGTTCGGCATCGGATCTGAAATGTACGGATAATCGTCATGAATCAGGTCCATAAGTGACTGTACCTTTTCGGAAGGTACTTCGTTCTTTTTGATTCCGCCGATAAGTCTGGCTACCATTGTCTGAGGGTCCATTGCTGTCAGATAATCGATCAGCTGGTTTCTCATACCCTCTGATGTGATCATTGACAGGTCAAGGAAATCCTCAACCAGCTGCTTCTGCAGCTGAGAGCTTGCCAGAGCCTTTGCGGTCTCTTCTACATAATAGACAACTTCTACGCCGTTCTCACGGAGTATCTCTGCGAATCTGTCATGCTCCTCCTGAGCAACCTTAAGGTACGGAATGTCATCAAACAGCAGACGTTCCATGGTTGACGGAGTAAGAGCCTCCAGTTCTGCTCCCGGTCTGTGCAGGAGCACCTTGTTCAGCTTGCCTATTTCGGAAAAATTATGAATTCCGGGTATCATAGCACTACCTCCATTTATCTAGCTGGCTGTTATTTACCGATAGTGGCAACCATTACAGCCTTGATTGTGTGCATTCTGTTTTCAGCTTCGTCAAATACCTTTGAAGCAGGGCTTCTGAATACTTCGTCGGTTACCTCGCGAATGTCGTATCCAAGTTCCATCTGGCTCTTTGCCATTGTAGTTTCGAAATCGTGGAATGAAGGCAGGCAGTGCAGGAAGATGCAACCTGCGTTTTCTGTTGCGTCCATCATTTCCTTGGTTACTCTGTATGGTGTCAGCAGCTTAACTCTTTCAGGAATCTGGTCTTCTTCGCCCATTGATGCCCAGATGTCAGTGTAGAGAACGTCTGCGCCCTTGATGCTTGCGATGTCTGAGCTTACTGTGATGCTTGCGCCTGTTTCAGCTGCAACCTTGTTTGCTCTTTCGATTACGCTTGCGTCAACCTGATCACACAGTTCCTGTGGTCCGTATGCAACGAAGTCCATGCCCATCTTGGCACAGCCGTACATCCATGCATAAGCCATGTTGTTTCTTACGTCACCAACGAATACAACCTTGCACTGGTTCAGAGGCTTTGCAATGTGTTCTTCCATTGTGAGCATGTCAGCGAGAATCTGTGTAGGGTGGTCAACGTCAGTCAGACCGTTCCATACAGGAACGCCTGCATACTTAGCCAGGTCTTCTACAACCTTCTGGTCAAAACCTCTGTACTCGATTCCGTCGAAGAATCTTCCCAGAACCTTAGCTGTATCTTCCAGTGATTCCTTCTTGCCCATCTGTGATGACTTGCTGTCCAGGAATGTTACGTGAGCACCTTCGTCCAGTGCGCCTGTTTCGAATGCACATCTTGTTCTTGTTGATGTCTTTTCGAACAGGAGGCAAACGTTCTTGCCTTCCATAGTCTTTCCAAGAATGCCGGCTCTCTTCTTAGCCTTAAGATCGTGAGCCAGGTCCAGCATGTACCTGATTTCTTCAGGTGTGAAATCCATCAGTGTCAGAAAGCTTCTTCCTTTTAAGTTTACTGCCATTGTTATTGTCTCCTTTTCTTATTAAAAAAATATTGTTTTTGTTTTTACGATGATAATATATCATCAATTATGCCAAAAGGCTACAAAAATATTCATACATTGTATAGAATATAGATAAAGCCCTAAAAATAGGGCTTTATCGGGGATTCTTTTATGCATTATTGTTAATATTTGTCATTTTATGCACTCTTTTGAGACTGTTTATGCATAAAATGCTACAGTATTTCCTCACCGTACCTGTCAAGGTCCTGTTCTGCCTGTCTGATGATTCTGTCCAGCATCTCAATTACCTCTACAGGATGCTTGCCGGAGGCCGTTTCTCCCGTGACCAGCAGATCCGTTGCTCCGTCGTATACGGCGTTGGCAACGTCGGATACTTCGGCACGTGTAGGGAGCAGGTTTTCCGTCATGGAGTCCACAAGCTGAGTGGCAACCATTACCGCCCTGCCCAGCTCGTTGCACTTGCGGATGATGCGCTTCTGAACTGCAGGTACGCATTCAAAACCTATCTCCACCCCCAGATCGCCTCGTGCTACGAGCACCTGGTCGGCCGCCATGGCGATGCCTTCTATGTTGCTGACTGCTTCTTTATTCTCTATCTTGGCGATTATGCCGATGTTGCCGCCTCCGTTGGCGTCCAGGAACTCCTGGAGTGTTCTGACATCGTCAGCTCTTCTGATGAATGAGCCTGCCACGTAATCCACTCCGTTTCTGATGCAGAACAGCAGGTCCTCCTTATCGTCATCACCCAGGTAGTCCATCTGGAGCTTGACGTCAGGAACGTTCACGCCCTTATGGCTTTTAACGGTTCCGCCAATCTGAACATGGCATACTATGTCGCGGTCGTGTATGTCCTCAACAATCAGGCGGATTTTGCCGTCGTCAATCAGAATCTCCGTGCCCACTTCAACCTCGTCCGCGAGGTTTTCGTAATTAATGGCAATTGCATTTCCGATGTAGATACCGTTGGAATATCCGGCGGCTTCGTAGGTTTTGCCTGCTTCGGCTTCGGCATCACCAACCGGTTCGCATACCAGCGTAACCGTTTCTCCTTCCTGAAGGTGCATGCCATCGCCGGGGATTTCCTTGGTCCTGACTTCCGGTCCTCTGATGTCGAACATTATGGTCTTGCCGCGTGCTCTGCGGATTTCGCATGCCCGCCTGAAATTAGTGAGCTTGTCCTTCTGCGATTCGGCGCTGCCATGGGACAGGTTAACCCTGGTGCCGTCCATGCCAGCGTCAAGCATGTCGCCCAGCATTCTGGTTTCCTCGCAGGCCGGTCCTATTGTGCAGTGAATTTTTACTGTTCTGTCTTTCATTTCTTAACTCCCGGTTTCTTTCCGTGGAACTGATAGTACGTCGTCTCTATATTTCCGTTATACAGCTTGCGTCTGCGGTCCGCCTTTCTGCGGAAAACCCGCTTCTCGACCTCCTTGTCGGATGTGATCATGAACAGCGACCAGTCGTCATGCTTCTTCATGAAGTTTGCAAGAGATTTGTAAATCCGTTCAATCTCCTCATCCTCGCCGATTCTCTCGCCGTACGGAGGATTTGTAACAATAATCCCCTGCTCACCCTCTGCATTGTTCAGACTCTCCCTGATATCCGCCCTTCTGAACGTTATCAGCTCATCAACACCCGCCGCCTCAGCATTCGCCTTCGCAGCGGCAACAGCCTTCGGGTTCACATCCCCTGCAGTCAAAAATGTAACATTCGTACCAGGTTGAAACGTTGCATTTTGTGTAACATTATAACCTGGTACAAACGTGGCATTGTAGGCGGCGTGGCGGGCGGATTTCCAGACTTCTGAGCCGATGAAGTCCCACTTCTCGGAGGCGAAGTGTCTGTTAAGGCCCGGGGCGATGTTTGCCTGGATCATTGCGGCTTCGATTGGGATTGTGCCGGAGCCGCAGCATGGGTCGAGCAGGATTGTGCCCGGCTTCCAGAAGCTGAGCTGCACCAGTGCGGCAGCCAGGGTCTCCTTCATCGGGGCGTCAACCATTGCGACGCGGTAGCCTCTGTTGTGCAGGCCGGAACCTGAAGTGTCAATAGTAAGAGTTGCCCTGTCCTTGAGCATCGTAACCTTCACGGTGTACTCTGCGCCGGTCTCCGGGAACACATCTATCCCATAGACCTCCTTCATCTGCTCGACAATCGCCTTTTTCGCGATGCTCTGAATCGCCGGCGGATTGTGGAGCGTAGACTTTACAGTAGAGCATGTTACGGTAAACTTACCGTCCTTAGGAATTATGTCGCTCCACGCAACGGCCTTGGTCTGCTGGAACAGCTCTTCAAAGGTCACAGCGTCAAATTCAGCCATTTTGAGCAAAACCCTGTCAGCCGTTCTCAGCCACAGGTTGCTCTCCGCTATAGCTTTTACGTCCCCTTCGTAGGTGACTTTACCGTCTTCTGTTTTTAAAACAACATAGCCAAGCCCTTCGATTTCCCGGCGCACTACCGCCTCGAGCCCGAATGTCGCTGTGGCTATGAGTTGAAGTCTGTCTTTATTTATCATCGTCCTGCTTCTTTATCAGTTTTGCCAGCGGTGAATTCGTGTCTCCGAAGTAGTCATCGCCGGACTTGTTGTATTTCCTCTCAAGTCTTTCAAGCTGAGGATTATCGTTAATCTGGATGTCAAAGAGCTTCCTTTCGTAAGGCGTCAGCTCGTCCATGTCCTTTATGTATGCCCTGATAGGTTTTGGCAGAAATGCCACGTAGATCAGCGGCGCAATCAGGAATATATGCAGAGCCGTAACAACAAGTGCAATAATTATTGCCGCAACCATGCCGAGGCCCAGTGTGTAAAGCCCAAGCACAATCAGTATCTCAATCACCCATGCCGCAAACGTCACATAGAACTTGTCCAGCTTCTTCAAAGCCTTTTCAAGCTCAGGAAGCATGTATGTTCTCTCCTTCTGCCTGCTTATGGCCTGCGACCATCTGTTGCGCTTGAAGTAAAGCCTCCGCGCCTCCTTCAGGTTGCTACTTCCCTCTGCGGAAGCAAAATCAACCTCAGGCTCCAGATACTCGGTTTTGTCGTAGATAACCTCGGTAAAAATGCAGTGTCCTTCGCCCATTATGCTCACATCAATGGATTCGCCCGGATCACAGTTAATCACCAGCTGCTGATCTGCCCTTACCATCTCCTGAACGGCATCGCCGGAGCGGGATTTGACATTCACAACGGCATATCCGTCATTAACGAAAAAGCCGTAGGATGCACAGCAGTCCTCGCTTATACCGGAAACCCCAACCTTAACGGCTTCATTGCTGCACTCAAAAGCCTCCATGCGGCCTGCGCAGCCTTTTTTCATGATAAGATTATAATCCTTGATAAGTTTGCCGAAGCATTTGGTCTTAACAGCACCGTCGAATTCGTCGCTTTCGTATGCGCCAAGGCTTACGGTATTCGTTTCGCCGTGAGCAAGCACGACGTTGCCCTCCAGCACCATGAGGATTCGGTCAAAATCCTGTAGCTTTGTGAAGGAAGACTCCTCAAGGTCGGAATCCGCCGAACTCAGGCGCCAGATGAAGTTCCTGTCAAGGTACTTCGAATCCTCGGGATAAATTGCCAGTTCCCTGGTGTTTCCGCCTGACCAGCGGCTTGTCATGTAATCGTTTTCTTTCAGTAGTTTCTTTTCCATGCTGAAATTATACCTTCTAGTTCATCCTATTACAATTGATATGTGAATCTGTTGCCGAATACGTCATATCCAACTATGTGAATTGCACTGTGTTCGTCCGGCATCACGTCAAAATCCTCTTTGCAGACAGGCGCACCACCTCTGTGCACCCTGCCGTCGTAATTGTAGTCGGCAGTCCAGAAGTGAATGGCACTTCTGCCGTCATCGCAGATGTAGTCCGCCGCAATATCCTGATCTGCCCTGCTGAGTTCCATGGTGTCAGGCTTGTAGTCTGTGAGTCTGAGGCAGCCCAGTGACTTTTCGTATAAAGCGGAGCCGGCGGTGTCGTGGTTTTGCACGGATTCCTCCCGCAAAACCTCAAACGGCCTTTCCTTCCCGCCTTCCGGTGACGTCAGTCTGATAATCTGTCCTGCCGTGGCAACGTTGCCTTCGTCGCACATGATCCAGCGTCTGCCAAGTCTGGCGGCGACAGCTCCGGTCGTGCCCGAACCGGAGAAGAAATCTGCGACAAGGTCGCCCTCGTCCGTGCAGGATTCCAGTATGCGTTCAAGGAGCTTTTCCGGTTTCTGCGTGGCGTAGCCGGTGCGTTCGGATGATGTTCTGCCCACCATGTCGATGTTCCAGACATCCTTCATGTTGACCATGGTGTACCAGCCCGTTTCATCTTGGAATTCCTCGACACCCTTGAATCTGTACGGTTTGAGACCGCGGTTGTATGACTTCTCCTTGAGCGGGTGGAATTTATGTTTCTTCGTCTTGCCGTAGAACAGCAGCGTGTCGTGCTTGCGGGCGAAGCTCTTTTTGCTTGCTCCGCCGGACTTGTAGGTCCAGCACACCTCATTGACGAAGTTTTCCATGCCGAATATTTCGTCAAGCAGCATCTTTACGTAGTGGGAGCCGTGCCAGTCCAGGTGCACCCAGATGCAGCCCGTGTCGCTGAGCAGGTCGCGCATCAGCATGAATCTTACAGCCAGCATCTCCAGATACTTGTCCAGCCTGTTTCCCCATCTGTCCTCGTATGCGCCGGTTTTGATTACTGCTGATTTGCCCAGCTTGTCGGTTTCCAGTCTGACGCTGGCCTGGTATCTGCTGTTTGAAAAGAACGGCGGATCCACATAGATTAACTGAAGCTTGCCTGCCATGTCTCTGCCCTTCAGCAGGTACTCCATGAAAGCCAGGTTATCGGCAGAGGCCAGCATGTCCGGGGAGTCGCATTTGCAGTTCTGCGAATTGTAAATCTCCTCAGCACAAAAACCCGGGCATTCGCTTTGTGCGATAATCTCCTCGTAGCGTGCCTTTCCGTTCCTCAGCGCCAGCACAAGCGCTTCAGCCGTATTCATCTGTGCATTCTTCTTTGTCATGTTTGATTATTCTATTTTGAGACAAAAGGGACAGTCCCCTTTGTCTCATTTTTCTATTTTGAGACAAAGGGGACTGTCCCCTTTGTCTCATTTCAGTACATTGATCAGGTCGGTGCGGCCGGCCTTTGTGAGGGCTTCGGCCACAAGCCTGCGGTTTTCCTTCTTGTTGAAGTGCAGTAGTGCGCGCTGCAGCTTTTTCTCATGAATATCCTTGGCCACGTACACCGGCTTGAGGGTGAACGGGTCCATCTCGGTGTAGTACATGCAGGTCGACAGCGTGCCCGGCGTCGGATAGAAATCCTGGACCTGATCCGGTACGAATCCTGTTTCCTTCAGGTACAAAGCCAGCTCAATCGCATCGTCCAGCGTGCTGCCCGGATGCGACGAGATGAAGTACGGAATCATGTACTGTTTCTTGCCCAGCCTCCTGCTGGTCTCCGTGTATCTCCTTGAGAAATCCTCAAAGACCTCTTTTCCCGGCTTATGCATGCACTTCAGCACGCCCGGTGAAATGTGCTCCGGAGCGACTTTCAGAATGCCGCTGACGTGGTGCTCACACAGTTCGTTTATGAACTCATCTGCAGGAGTGCACGATTTTAACCTGGAACGAATTAAGCATAGGTAGTCGTAGCGGATTCCGCTGCGTATGAAAACCTTCTTTATGCCCGGGAGTGCACGGACTGCACGCAGGGTGTCCAGGTATTCGGAGTGGTCGGTGTCGAGCTGGTTGCATGGTTTCGGGAACAGGCAGTCCTTGGTTCCACACATGCCGTGTTCAAGCTGTTTCCTGCAGGATGGATGCGTGAAGTTGGCTGTCGGCCCACCCACATCGTGGATATAGCCCTTGAAGCCCTTCATTTGCGTCATGAGCCGCGCTTCTGCCAGCACTGAGTCTTTGCTCCTGCTGCGCACTTCCCGGCCCTGATGGAACGTTATGGCGCAGAATGAGCATCCGCCGAAGCACCCTCTGTTTGAGGTAATGCTGAACTCCACTTCGGTAATGGCGGGAATTCCCCCGTCCTTTTCATATGACGGGTGGTAGCTGCGTTCAAACGGAAGCGCATAGATGTCGTCCAGCTCCATTCTTTCCAGCGGCGGCTGCGGCGGGTTTTGCACGATGTAGTTGTCCCCGTCGTACTTCTCAATGAGCCGTTTGCCTGTAATGGCGTCGTTGCTTCTGTACTGCTTTGCAAATGACCTGCAGTATTCCTTCTTCGAATTCTGTATGTCTGAGAAATCCGGCAGCATAACATCGTCATCGGATGTGGGGCTGCCGTCTTCATCGAGGCCCAGCACAGCTGCTGTTGTCCTGACGCTTGTTCCTCTGATCCAGGTGATGTCCTTCGCCTCAATCCCTGAGTCAAGCGCCTCGGCAATCTCGCAGACTGCGCGCTCACCCATTCCGTAAATGAGAATGTCAGCGCGGGCATCCATGATAATCGATCTTCTGATTTTATCGTCCCAGTAGTCGTAATGTCCGAACCGCCTCAGGCTGGCCTCCAGCCCGCCGATAATAACCGGTACATCGCGATACGCCTCGCGGACTCTGTTGCTGTACACGATAACCGCGTGGTCCGGGCGCCTGCCGGTTTTTCCCCCTGGGGAATATACGTCTTTGCTTCTCCTGTGCTTAAACACGGAGAAGTTGTTTACCATCGAATCCACGTTACCGCTGTTTATAAGGAATCCAAGTCTCGGCCTTCCGAATCGTGTAAAATCTCCGCTGGACTTCCAGTCCGGCTGCGACAGAATGCAGACCTTATAGCCTCTTGACTCAAGCACTCTGCTGATGATTGCCGTACCAAAAGAAGGATGGTCAACGTAAGCGTCGCCGGTAACCAGAACAAAGTCCGGCTGCTCCCATCCTCTATCCTTCATTTCCTTTTTTGTAACAGGCAGGTAACTCATGTCTAAAGTATAACATAAAACCGGTGGCAACAGAAAAGCGAAGGAATTATCCTTCGCTCTCTGAGGTGTGTTTTTAATTTGGATTTATTGATAGCCGCGTTTACAGCATTAGCTGTCTTGTATTTCCGCCTAGACGGTCTTTCTGCCCTTTCTCAGGCTTTCCAGTTCCTTCTTAAGGCCTTCGATATATCCCACCGGATATACACAAACAGTAACGATTCTGATTTCACCGTTCTCTTCATATATCTCAAGCTTGTCGCCTTCGTTTAGGTTCAGCTTGGTTACTATTCCCTTCGGAATCGTTATCTGAGATTTATGTCTCAGCTCGGTAATCATCTTCATGGTAATAAATTCCTACTTTCTGTAAATTTAATTATATTAATTTACATAATATAACAAAATACATAATTCCTATTTTCTTACTATATTATAATACCTGATTTCTGTAAATGCAACTCTTTTTCGAAAAAAACAGGCATAAAAAAAGCGGTGTTTTCACACCGCCTTAATACCTTTAGGATCTATTAGCCCAGGAACTTGTTAACAACATCCTTTACAGTGTTGCCGTCAGCAACTCCCTTTACCTTGCCCATTACCTGACCCATGAGCTTGCCCATTGCTGCCTTGCCTTCGCCGGCCTTAACGCCAACAGCATCGGCAACCTCTTCAACAACCTTCATGATTTCTTCTTCACTGAGCTGCTTAGGCAGATATCCCTTCAGCACTTCAATCTCGTTGGAATATGCTTCAACCAGGTCTTCTCTTCCGCCCTCTGCGAAGTCCTTCAGAGCGTCCTTTCTCATCTTAACCTGCTTCTGCAGAATAGCAAGGACACCTGCGTCATCGATTTCTTCTCTGTTGTCAACCTCGAACTGCTTGATAGCTGCTCTTACGAAGCTGATTGTATCCTTTCTTACCTTGTCCTTTGCCTTCATGGCTTCCTTGAAGTCATTGTCCAGTCTGGCCTTTAATTCTGACATGTTGTTCACCTCCTATAAAAAACGGCGTCAAAAACTGACGCCGTCTTCATGCTATATTGATCGCTTAGTACTTTCTAGCCTTCTTTCTTGCAGCCTCAGACTTTTTCTTTCTTCTAACGCTTGGCTTTTCGTAGTGCTCTCTTTTTCTAACCTCTGCCATGACGCCGTCTCTTGCGCATGATCTCTTGAATCTCTTCAGAGCGCTTTCTAAGCTTTCGTTTTCTCTTACGATTACCTGTGCCATTCCCGTTTCACCTCCGTCCATTTTAGATTTTTTCGTTTTTTGAAACGGTTTGCAGGACCCAGGCCGGTCCGTGCAACGTGCTAATTATAGAATAAAAAAGCCCTCATTGCAAGGGCTTTTTCTTCACAACATTATGTGGCTGCCTAGGCTTAGCCCGGTGGCCAGGTAAGCTTGCGCTTGCCGAGAATGTGCAGGTGCAGATGTCTAACTGTCTGAAGTCCGTCTTCGCCGCAGTTGATAACAACTCTGAAGCCGTTCTCAAGACCCAGCTCTGCTGCAATATCCTGAACCTTCATCATCATGTATCCCAGAAGATCAGCATCCTCTTCTCCAACTTCATCGATTGAAGGAATGTGCTTCTTCGGAATCATGAGGCAATGTACAGGCGCCTGAGGATCAACGTCATGAAAAACGAGAATTCTGTCATCCTCATAAACCTTGTTTGACGGAATATCACCGTCTATTATCTTACAGAATAAACAGTCGCTCATATGCTCGCTCCTTTCTGTCTTTACTTCAGCAATTCTGCTGTCATGCCTTCATTATAAATCCCGGTGAACTTCGTTTCAACAAATGTATTGATCAGCGATTCATCCACGCCCTTTCCAACCGGAATGTATGTCTTGATGTAGTTGCCCGAATAACCTGTCATGTACTTGCCATCAGGCGTCTTTTCCTCGATGAGAACCCGTTCGGTCCTGCCCCTCATGGCCTGCTCCAGATTCATGTCAAAGAAAGCCTTCGCTGACCGGTTAGCAATACTCTGCAGCTCCGATGCCCGTTTATCCTTGATTCCCGGTGAAATCTGACCGTCCATTTCGGCAGCCTTTGTCAGCGGTCGCTTAGAGTAACGGAAAATGTGGGTTTTGCAGAATGCACATCTGGCCACAAGCCTGCATGTGTCACGGAAGTCCTCGTCTCTTTCTCCCGGAAAACCTACGATTATGTCTGTGCTCAGACCGTAGCACGGGTCAAAGGAGCATACCGTCTTTGCCAGCTCGATATAGTCCTCCGAAGTGTAGTGTCTGTTCATGCTTGCGAGTATGCTGTCACTGCCGCTCTGGGCACTCATGTGCAGATGGTGGCAGAGCTTGTTGTAGTTAAACAGCTTCTTCACGTATTCGGCATTTACCACAGTCGGTTCCAGTGAGCTCAGACGAATTCTGAATTCGCCGGGCAGTTCATTTACCGCAGCGATTACAGGTTCAATTCCTCCGTCATAAAGTGCGGTATTAATTCCCGTTAGAACTATCTCCTTGTATCCCGAGTCAATAAGTGCTTTGGCTTCTTCAACAATTTCCTCAACAGGTCTGGATATAACGGGGCCTCTGGCATATGGGATAACACAGTATGAGCAGAAGCGGTTGCAGCCTTCCTGCACCTTGATGTAGGCGCGGGTGCGTCCCTCTGTGCTTGCGACAGGACTGACCTCACTTACAGCATTGCGCTTTTCCTCCATTGTCATTATGCGGTCAATACCCTCAATCGCCGATACCTCGTCGGGACTGATGGCCGCATAGCATCCGGTTACGATAATTTCAGCATCCGGATTGACTTTCTTCATGCGTCTGATGTACTGTCTGGATTTACGGTCAGCTATGCCTGTAACCGTGCACGTATTTATAACGTAAACATCGGCGAAGTCACGCTCGCCCACTATCTCGTGGCCGGCATCTCTGTACTTCTTCGCCAATGCTTCACTTTCATATTGATTTACTTTACATCCTAATGTGTGAAATGCTACCTTCATCTATCGATTTACTTAACCTTAATCTTTTTCGTCTTGCTGTATGCGCCGTATACGATGCCGTTATCCGACAGGCAGTACGCTCTGATCTTCACATACGTGTACTTGCCCTTCGTTCTGTTTGTCAGCTTAACGGTAAGCACATCCGGATTCTCAATCACCTTATCCTCAGCATCCTTGAACTTCTTGTTTTCCGCATAGCGAACCTCATAACCGTCGCAGTTCTTTCTGTTCCAGTTTGCTGTCACGTAATAGTCCATGCCATCCATGCCCTTTGTCAGACTGCCCCATATAACCTTCGCAGGATTTGAGACAGCAGACACTTCAGTGCTCATGTCGCTGAAGTAAGTCCTTCCGCTAACGGTATAATATGCGGAAATGGCATAGGTATACTTCGTTCCCGATGTCAGACCTGTGTTGCTGTACGACAGTGTCTTATTTTTTGTTATGGTTTTTATCAGCTTGTATTCGCCTGTCTGATCGTTCTGTCTGTAGATCCTGTAACCGCTTGCGGCACTGTTTTTGTTCCAGCTTAGTTTGATCTTTGTTGCTGAAGCCGTCGTGGCCTTGAAGCCGGATACGCCTCCCGGTATTATTTCAAAACTTCCCTTCAGCGATCCCTTGTAGTGTCCCTTACCGCTTACAGTTACTGTCGCCATTCCCGGCAGTTTGTTATCGCTGTAGCTGACGATGTAGTCCGTCTTTGGATTCAGGGTTTCTCCGTTTAAGGTAACAGTGCAGTCAGGCTTTATGGCACTGCCCGTATACTGTCTGCTCTGCTCAACCTGAAGCTCTCCTTCTCCGATATCTATGAGGTTAATCTGATTTAATGCTCCTTCCACATCGGCAATCCTGTCAGTAACGCAAACATTGTGCAGATATCCGTCGGCTCTGCTGCCGTCGAGAACTGCACTTACCACTTCATCTGCTGTAGGGTTTTCCATGTGCGAATATACTATGGCGACCTCACCTGTTACAGCCGGTGCTGCCATCGATGTGCCATTAAGTGTTCTGAAGCCGAATATGTCATCTTCTCCGACATACTTATCCGAAGTGGTATATGTTGACCAGATACCGGTGCCGGGCGCAGCGATGTCCGTAGTGGCTTTGCCGTAGTTGCTGTACGATGCCAGAGTGCCGTCACTCTTGATGGCATCAACGACAATCTTATAAGGACTGCCCTCAAGAGCTGACGTCGTGTATGTGATAACGTCAGTATTAGAACTATAATTGCCTGATGCGAAAACGGATACAACGCCCAGCTCTCCCATTGAGTCAACGGCCTTTCTCAGAGTTGAAAAAGTTCCAGTATATCCTTCTTTGGCAACACATGTGCCTGTTCCGCCCCATGAATTGTTTATTGCAACCAGATTAACTCCGGCTTTCTTAACCTCTCTAAGGTACTCGTATCCGTAGAGTACGGATGAATACTGGATCTTGCCGCCGGTTGCAACCCTTACGGTCATCAGCTCCGAACCGCTGGTGCATCCGCTGACGCCGAAATCGTTCCACTCTGCAGCAATATTGCCGGCGCAGTGCGTACCGTGTCCAAATGTATCTATTGTATCCCTCTCGTCTGTGTTAATGTCGGTGCAGATTCCGTACTTGGTGCCTACCTTGCCGCTGATGCCGCGAATCACATTCTTGTACTTCTCACCGTCAGTCCACAGCACATCGTCGATATCCTCGTTTCTATAGTCGATGCCCGTATCCATTACGGCAATTACGGTACCATCCGCATTGATCACATCAGGAACGTTCCAGTTCTTCAGGTTGATGCCCCATTTCTTGCTGGTAAACATCCACTGTCTGTCCGTAATGTTCCTGTCGTATTTCCCGGACTGCGCATCCATCTCTTCAGTATGAAGAATATAGTCCGGCTCAACGCACTCAACATTAGGCAGCTGAGATATTTCCTCAATCAGTTCCTCTGTACTGCTGTCTTTTGATTCAACCAAAGCCACGGTTTCATCTGTTGCATCCAGCGTCATGATTTCAGATGCATCATCAATCAGTTCGTTAAATGTGCGTTCTTCACGTGCGGTCATGTCCACATCGTCAGTATCTACGTAGCTTACGATTACCTGACCGTCAACATATTCTCCGCTTATCTCAACGTCCGGTTCCGAATACGCCAAAGCAATGGTCTGCGGCATTACCGTCACAACCATGAGCATGCAGGTGGTTACCGATATTAACTTTCTCAGCATTCCATTCTTTTTCATGCTACAGTTCCAATTCGTACATAATCATTGCGATGGCAGCCATTCCCGCAGTCTCCGTGCGAAGTATGGTTTTGCCAAGGGATACGGACTGTCCGCCGCCCTTTACTATCTCATGAGCCTCCTCATCGCTGAAGCCCCCTTCAGGTCCGATAATTACTGCAATCTTCTCGCAGGAGTTGCCTGTGATTTCCTCGTACATCGGATTGGTTGCAGTAAGCAAAGCCTCCTTTATCGTCTTCCCCTTTTCATTTTCGTAAGGAAAAAGCACCAGGTCGTAGTCCTCGAACATGTCGGGTCTGCCTGAGTCATCACTATCCATGAGGAGTTCCTTCGATGTTATCGCATCGTAAACCTCCGGAATGATTCCGCGCTTGCACTGCTTGACAGCCTCTGCGGAAACCCTGTTCCAGCGTTCGATTTTTTTATCGAATTTACCCTTGTCTACAACCACGGTTCTGTCCATGAATACGGGAACGATATCGTGCACGCCCAGCTCTACGGCCTTCTGGATTATCGTCTCCATCTTTGACTGCTTAGGAATACCCTGGAACAGCGTCACCTCAACAGACGGCTCTCCCGCAAAGGCCTGCTTGTCCAGAATCTTAAGCTGCGCCTCGTCAGAGCCGAGTGAAACGATTTCCGCATGATATTCCAATTCAACGGTATCAGAAACATCGACCTCATCACCCTCCTTAAGTCTCAGGACCTTTGTCATGTGGTGCAGGTCGTCGCGGTCGTCTATTATTATTGTGTTTTGCCCGATGTTTTCGGGTGGCACAAAGAATTTACTCATACATGCATTTTAACATACATTCAGTCATTTGGTTCGTAATGATTAAATATCGATATCCTGCATTTCCGTGAGATGCTTCCAGTATCTTGCCGGCATGAAGTTGCGCTGACATCTCGAATTCTTTCGCTCCATAATTGCGATATGTCTGAAGTATGTCTGCCAGAGTTTCGTGTAGTCCGCCTCCTCTTCGGAGATTCTCAGGCTCCCACCCGGAAGGAGTTCATCCTTCGGGAATTCGGATATGTACCAGTTCCCTCCCGAAGCTATTATCGCCTTATCTCTTCGTGCGTCCCTGATAATGAAAGGATCGTTTTTGAACCTGTCTGCAAAGTGGTTCCCAATAAGCTCAAGCACATCATTATCAGGCTCAACCTCGGCATACATCACCTGTCCACCTGCTCCATCGCCCACGTCCATCACCTGAAATCTGACGAATTCAAGCATGCGTTCCTTCTCCACGCCGACCTTCTTGACCATGGCATCCATGTCATGTACAACAGAATTGCCGTGAAGGCTTCCGAGTCTGGGGCCCGTCCTGAATCCCAGCACAACATACCGCAGGATTTTGTTCTCCTTTTCCTGGTCACATGACAGAAAAGCCCTATACACGCATCTCAGGGAATATCCTGATATTTTGTTTTCGATGGCATTGTAAACCCTGTCCGCCTTCTCAGCATCAGTCTCCACTTCCATGAATGAATTCAGCATGCTGGGCTGATACTGATCTCTGCAGCAGATGCACGAGGCTCTGTCCACATAATAGTGGTTGTAGATGCATGTCAGCAGGCCCTGAAATGTGCCGTCGTAAAGATAATCCAGCATTATATTATCCCTGCAAGCGCAAGCTTTTCCTTTCTCTCCCCTTCAGAAATCGGCTTCCAGGAGCTGTCAAAGCCCAGCAGATTGCCCATCCCTGAATCGAACATGCTCATCTGAAGCCCGCTCTCATACTGAAGTATCGAATTCCTTATCGTCTCCGGCTCAAAAACCCTGTCTCCGTAGTATTTGCCGCAGCAGAGGATGAAATACTTCGCCCTCTTCAGCACTACGCCCATCTTCTTCAGATCGTCGTACTTAACAGCCGCGAATCTCCGCTGCCTCATTATTCGCTTAGCCGAAATGTGGCCGATGCCCGGAATTCTCATGAGTTCCTCGTATGATGCTGTGTTCACCTCCATCGGGAACATGTCCAGATTCCTGAGTGCCCATGTAATCTTAGGATCCATGTCAGGGTCCAGGTTTTGCTCCGTCCCTTTGAACAGTTCTCCCACCGTGAAGCCGTAAAACCTCAGCAGCCAGTCCGCCTGATAAATCCTGTGCTCTCGTTTGAGTGGCGGTGCGGCGCCTATTCCCGGCAGAATCGGTGATTCCACAACCGGAATGTATGCGGAGTAATATACCCTCTTCATCATAAATGTCCTGTATAGATTCTCACTGGTCGTCAGGATGCTCTGGTCTGTCTCATCTCCGGCACCGATTATCATCTGGGTTGTCTGTCCCGCAGCGGCAAAAGACCCCTTCCTCGCTGGACCTGCCGGCATTGCAGGAAGCTGTCCCTTGAACATGGTTCCCGGGCCCTTCAGCGCCCGGGTTTCAATCAGCGTGTTCGTAATCTGCCGCATCGGCGCGAAAATCTGCTTCGGTTTTTTCTGCGGTGCGAATTTCTCAAGGCTTTCCTTAGTCGGCATCTCAATGTTAACGCTGAGCCTGTCAGCCACCAGACCTATCCGATGGAGAATTTCGGGTGAAACTCCCGGAATAATCTTGGCATGAATGTATCCGGCGAATCCGTATTTGAATCTTAGTAGCTCAAGGCACTGCAAAATCCGCTCCGCCGTATGATCCGGCGACACTTCAACAGCAGAGCTTAAGAACAGACCTTCAATGTAATTACGCCTGTAAAACTCCACAGTAAGTCTCGCCAGCTCATCAGGTTCGAAGCTTGCTCGTTGGCAATCAGCGCTTCTCCTGTTCACGCAGTACTCGCAATCGTAGACGCATTTGTTGGAAAACAGTACCTTCAGCAGCGATATGCACCTGCCGTCCGCACCCCAGGAATGACATATTCCCGCAGCATGTGCACTACCCATGCGTCCGTTGTTGTTCCGGTCAGCACCGCTGCTGGAACAGGACACATCGTACTTGGCGCCATCAGCCAGGATTTGCAGTTTTTGCATAATAAAATTCTCCATGTCTATATTATAAGACATGGAGAACAGTTGTTCAAGAACATTTGTACTTTTTCGATATTATCCGAACAGTCTGGCAAATAACCCTTTCTTCTTCGGCCTTGCTGCTATTGCGCACCATTCGCCGTCCTCTGCAATCTCTTCGATTTCAAAGCCGGCCTTCTTTATTGCTTCGGCAACCAGATTCTTCTTTTCAGTGAGAATTCCCGATGAAATAAAGATTCCGCCTTCCTTCACGTGCTTTGCAGCATCCGGTGCAAGCTTCATTACCAGGTCAGCCATCAGGTTTGCAACCACGATGTCAGCCTTGTAGTCAACGCCCTTTGTCAGGTCGCCTTCCTGCACCTTAACCTTGTCTGCGAGACCGTTCAGTTCGATGTTCTCCTGAGCAATCGGTACTGCTTCAGGATCGATTTCGATACCAAGCACGTCGTCTGCTCCAAGCAGACCTGCCGCTATGGCCAGTACACCTGAACCACAGCCAACATCCAGAACCTTGACGTCATGTGACGGTTCGCCCTCCTGCTCCGCAGGTTTTGCAAGAAACTTCTCCATGAGCTTCATGCAAAGGCTTGTCGTTTCATGAGTTCCTGTTCCGAACGCCATGCCCGGATCTATTTCCAGAATGAGCTCGTCATCCTGTGCCTCATATTCCTCCCAGCTCGGCTTGATGACGATTCTGTCGGTAACCCTGGCAGGCTTGAAATACTGCTTCCAGTTGTCCTTCCATTCTTCGTCGTCAACTACGTTGCTCTCGGCATAAAGTCTGCCGAAATCCACGCCCTTGCCGTAATCGCCGTACTGCTCGCTGGCCTTCAGCATCATGATGGCCACCTTGAGTGAGGAAATCTGCTTCCTGCCTTCTTCGGTATCCTCGAAGTATGCCGATACCTTCGCTTCTCTCCGGCGCTGAGCCTCGGCTGTCAGGGACTCGTCGATGTAGTCCCACTCGTAGCCGTTTTCCTTGTTCATGATGTCCGTCAGATCTTCAGGATCGTCTACGGACAGATTGGTAATTCCGTTCTCCATGAACAGCTCAGTCAGCGGTTCTATGCCTTGTCTGGTTGTGTGTACTTTGAGTTCTATGTATTTCATGATTTATAAATATTTGAAACCCCTTTTTTATGAGAAGAATTCCTTCAGAGAATCCAGGAATCCGGATTTCTTCTGATAGCATTCATCGTTCACTGTTTCGCCCATTATTTCAATGGCCTTCTTCTGCTTCTTGTTAAGTTTCGTCGGAACCTCCAGGCTTACCTTGACGTACAGGTCTCCCTTGCGGCCTGTACGAACATGGGTCACGCCCTTGCCCTTAAGTCTGAATACAGTTCCCGGCTGTGTTCCAGGCGGAACCTTGTAAGAAACCTTTTCCTCGAGAGTCGGCACGACAATGTCGTCGCCAAGAGCTGCCTGATTGAAGGAAATCGGGATTTCCAGCCACAGGTCTGTGCCCCTTCTCTCAAAGAGCTTGTGCGGTTTAACGTTGAGTACAATGTAGAGATCGCCGTCAGGTCCACCGTTGTATCCCGGTTCGCCCTGTCCCTTGATAGGAATTACAGAGTCAGTATCGACTCCGGCAGGGATGTTAACCGTGATGCTTACGGTGTCACGTACACGACCGGATCCGCCGCATTCCGGACATGGTGTTTCGATGATCTGGCCTGTTCCGCCGCAATCAGGACACGGAGCTACGCTCTGGAAAACCCCCAGTGGCGTTCTCTGTTCTGTCTTGATCTGGCCTGTTCCGCCGCATCTGCCGCATGTCTTTTTCTCGGTTCCCGGTGCAGCTCCCGTACCGTCACACTTCTTGCACTTAACAGCCTTGGTCAGTTTGATCTGCTTCTTGCAGCCGAATGCAGCTTCCTCAAATTTGATGGTCATGGATTTCTGAATGTCGCTACCCTTGCGTGCAACATTTCTTCTGGTCTGGCCACCTCCGCCAAAACCTCCGAAACCACCGAAGCCGCCTCCGCCTCCAAAGGCACTTCCGAACATGTCGAAAATGTCCTCGAAGCCGAATCCGCCGGCTCCCCCGAACCCCTGGAAGGAGTTCGGGTCAACTCCGGCATGACCGAACTGGTCGTACTTACGCTTCTGGTCAGGATCTGACAGGCATGCATATGCCTCGTTTACTTCCTTAAATTTTTCTTCTGCCTCTTTGTCTCCCGGGTTTTTGTCAGGATGATACTTCATGGCCATCTTACGAAATGCCTTCTTTATTTCGTCATCCGTGGCACCTTTCTTGAGACCTAAGACCTCATAGTAATCTCTTTTATCTGCCATTGCTTATTACTTCTCTTCGTCGTCGTCAACAACCTCAAAGTCTGCATCTACAACGTTATCATCTGATGGGCCTGCTGCGCCTGCACCCATGTCAGGGCCTGCTGCTCCGCCCATGCCGCTCATGTCAGGACCAGGACCTGCGCCAGGGGCTCCCTGTGCCTGAGCCTGCTGATACATCTTGGCTGACAGTGTGTGGAACTTCTCAGTGAGAGCCTCAGTCTTAGCCTTGATGTCTTCGATGTTATTAGCTTCCAGAGCCTTCTGAAGGTCTTCCTTGGCACCGTTGATGTCAGCCTTTTCTTCGTCTGACAATGCGCTGTCCAGTTCCTTCATGTTCTTCTCTGTTTCATATACGAGGGTTTCTGCCTGGTTCTTAACCTCAACTTCTTCCTTATGCTTCTTGTCTTCTTCAGCATACTTTTCAGCTTCGGCAACCTTGGCATTGATTTCGTCATCGCTCAGCTTGGTTGATGAAGTGATTGTGATGTTCTGTGACTTGCCTGTTCCCAGATCCTTGGCACTTACATTAACGATGCCGTTTGCGTCGATGTCGAATGTTACCTCAATCTGAGGGATTCCGCGTGGAGCAGGTGGAATTCCTGTGAGCTGGAATCTGCCCAGAGTAGTGTTGCCTGCAGCCATTTCTCTTTCACCCTGCATTACGTGGATGTCTACTGCCGGCTGGTTGTCAGCTGCAGTTGAGAAGATCTGGCTCTTCTTTGTAGGAATAGTTGTATTTCTTTCGATCAGCTTGGTTGCTACGCCACCGAGAGTTTCGATTGACAGTGACAGTGGAGTTACGTCCAGCAGCAGGATGTCTGAACCCATGCTTTCGTCACCCTTCAGGATTCCGCCCTGAATTGCAGCACCCATTGCTACACATTCGTCCGGGTTGATTCCCTTGAATGGATCCTTGCCTGTGATGTTCTTTACAGCATCCTGAACTGCAGGGATTCTTGTTGATCCGCCAACCAGGATAACCTTGTTGATGTCAGTATTAGTTACTTCAGCATCTGCCATTGCCTTCTTCATCGGCTCGATTGTTCTGTCAACCAGGTGTGAAGTCAGCTGGTCGAACTTGGCTCTTGTGATGTCCATGTTCATGTGCAGCGGTCCTGCTTCACTTACTGTGATGAACGGCAGGTTAACGTTTGTAGTCTGAGCACTTGACAGTTCCTTCTTGGCCTTCTCTGCAGCTTCCTTAAGTCTCTGCATTGCCATCTTGTCGTTTCTCAGGTCGATTCCGTTTTCCTGTGAGAATGAGTCTGCCATGAAGTTCAGCAGGGCTTCGTCGAAGTCGTCGCCGCCCAGCTTGGTGTCGCCGTTTGTAGCCAGTACTTCAACAACGCCGTCGCCCAGTTCCAGAATTGATACGTCGAATGTACCGCCGCCCAGGTCGTATACCAGAATCTTCTGTGATTCTTCTGCCTTGTCAATTCCGTATGCCAGTGAAGCTGATGTTGGCTCGTTGATGATTCTCAGAACGTCCAGACCTGCGATCTTTCCTGCGTCCTTTGTTGCCTGCTTCTGGCTGTCTGTGAAGTATGCAGGTACTGTGATTACAGCTTCTGATACTGTTTCGCCCAGATATGCTTCTGCGTCTGCCTTAAGCTTAGCAAGAATCATGGCTGAGATGTCCTGCGGTGTGTATTCCTTGTCATCAATCTTTACCTTGTAGTCTTCGCCCATGTGTCTCTTGATTGATGCGATTGTTCTTTCAGGGTTTGTGATTGCCTGTCTCTTGGCAGTTTCACCTACAAGTCTTTCTCCGTTTTTTGCAAAACCTACAACCGATGGTGTGGTTCTGTTACCTTCTGCGTTAGGAATTACTGAAGGTTCTCCGCCTTCCAGTACTGATACGCATGAATTAGTTGTTCCTAAGTCGATTCCTATTACTTTTCCCATTATCTTTTCCTCCTTGTAATGAGTTTGTTTGCTTTGTTAAAACTCTAATCCTTTCTTTTAATTTGCCACCTTGACCATGCTCGGTCTGATGACTTTGCTGTTAAGTTTATAACCCTTCTGCATTACGCCGGACACTTTGCCGCTCTCGAAGTCGTCTGTATCTTCCGTCATAACTGCATTGTGCACATTAGGATCGAAATCCTCTCCCAGTGCGGGGATTTCAGTCAGGCCTTCCTTTGCCAGGACATCTCCCAACTGTTTTAATATCATCTCCATGCCTTCTCTGAAGCCGTCGCCATCGTCATGGTCGAGGGCTCTTTCGAAATTATCCAGCACAACGAGTAGTTCGGTCATTATGCCCTCCTTGGCCCTGGAGTGTATTTCTGATTTTTCACGCTCAACTCTTCTCTTGTAGTTCTGAAAATCTGCCATCAATCTCAGATATCGAGCGCTTTCGTCTTCCTGAGGTTCCTCTTCCGTTGCCTCTTCGGCAGGCTCTTCAGCCTCCTCTGCAGGCTCTTCCGTTTCCTCAGGAATTTCCTCTTCCTTCAGTTCCTCTTCAGGAACTGCTTCATCAACTATTTTTTCTTTATCTGTCATCATCGTCTCCTCCCGTAATCATGAAAGCCTTGCTGATGTTGTCGGTAAGGTATTCCATAACCGAAGTAACCTCGTCGTAGTTCATTCTGGTAGGACCGATTACTCCCAGTTTACCTACCATCTTACCGTCAACTGCATACGTTGCGGTGATGATGCTGCAGTCGTGAAGCTGTTCATCCATGTTCTCGTCACCGATGGTGATGATCATGCCGTCTTCACGCTCGCGAAGGCTCTTTGTAATGTCTTCCTTGCGGTTTATCAGTTCAAAGAACGTCCTTGCCTTGTTGATATCGCTGTATTCCGGTATCGAGAATATGTTCGTCAGACCGTCCATGTAGAGGTTGACATTCAGCATGTCCTCCAGCGTTCTCATGAAGCTTGGAGCAATGCTGTTCTCGAACATCGCTGCTGCCTCGGCATCCTCCTTGAAGGTCTTGACGATATCAATCGTCAGCGCCTCACTCAGGGTTTTGCCTGCGTAGTTGTAAGTCATGTTCTTGGCCAGGATTCGAAGTGTATCCTCTGTAACCGGCCTCTGAAGCCTTACTGCGGTGTTGCTAACCTTCCCGCTATCCGATACAAGCATGAGAACCACGGTGGTGTCGTCCACAGGAAGCAGGTTGATGTACTTCAGCTTGTCCTGCTCCTTGCCCGGAGTTAATGCAAAAGCTGTCAGATTGGTTATCTCTGACAGTACGTGTGCTGCTCTCTCTACCAGGTTTTCGAGCTCCGTAACGTTGGAATAAAGGTCTCTTGCAATTACGTCCTTCTGTTCCGCCGAGAGCTCTCTCTTCCCCATCATCTGGTCTACATACAATCTGTAGGCTTTCTCGGAAGGAACTCTTCCTGAGGATGTATGAGGATGTGTGAGATAACCCATTTCCTCCAGGTCCGACATCTCGTTTCGAACCGTCGCCGGGCTTACTCCCAGCTCATAGTTCTTCGAGATGGTTCTCGAACCAACCGGCTCCGCCGTTCTGACGAAGTCAGCGATGATGGCCTGCAATATTTTTAGTTTTCTTTCACTTAAATCCATTGCTGCCTCCTTTTGTTGTTAGCACTCTTTATTTGCGAGTGCTAATCTCTATGTATAAAGTAACACCGACCGTAGCCGGTGTCAACACTTTTTTTAAGTTTTTTGAGACAAAGGGGACAGTCCCCTTTGTCTCATTTTCGCATTTTGAGACAAAGGGGACTGTCCCCTTTGTCTCATTTTCACATTGCATAAACAAACTCCCCTGTTTCAAACAGATAGAGGTATGCTTCCTTCACAGGCTTGCCCGTTGCGGCCTCAAGGGCTTCCTTATATAAGGATATCTGTCCCTTGTAGGATTCAAGCAGATCCTCGCCTGTTCGGCCGTTCATGCGGCTGTTCTTGTAGTCTACAAGCACCAGACCGTCCTCCTCTTCGAAGCAGCAGTCAATGATACCCTGAACAATCGCATATGCCGGGTTTTGCACCTCAATGCCGGGTACCTTCGATACGTCGCGGCGATAAATGAACTCCTGCTCCTTGTGCAAAGCCCCCTTCTCGCCGGCTTCCGCCGCACGTCTGCCTGTTTCCGTGTCAAAGAACGCAGAAACCCGGGCAGGTCCGTCTGCCTTTATCGCATCGTATTCCTGATCCGTAAGGGTGCCATTGTCATGGAGTCTCTCCAGAAGCTCTCTAATGTATGATACTCCCTCACTTACCCCTCGGCTGAAGTCCGCATGCTCAATCAGTCTGTGGAGCAAGGTGCCTATTTCCGCAGGTGTGAGCACCGAAACGTCCTTCTCCTCGCGAATGTGAGGTATGAATTCGCGTTCAGGCTCCTCCTTCATCATGCTGTTGAGCTGCGAAACAGAGTATTTGCTTCTGATGTCCTTCTCCGCCTCGTAAGGATATGCGAATCCCAGTCTGCGGCCCACCTCTTCGTCCATGTCAGGCATTCCGGTGCTGCCCTTCGAGAGCAAATCCTCCGCTCTCTCCGCCGTCCTCGGTCTTTCCTCGGATGTGACATCCATTTCGTCGACAATCTCCACCCTCACTCTGTTCTCAGGCAGGATTTCCTCATTGTCCGCAAGAGCCCTTGCCTGTGAATACATCATTTCGACGTATGAGCCCAGCTCTGTCTCTTCCGGCAGGGCTTCGTCGTTCTTAACGGATCCGATTACAATCAGCTTCTTCTCCGCACGTGTGAGCGCAACGTAGAGAATTCTGATTTCCTCGTCCAGTTCTTCCTTTTTCTTCTTTTCCTTTATAACATTCTGGAGCAGCGATTTGCGATTCCAGTGTTGTTCAACATTTACAACCTTAAGACCGATTCCGAAGTCCTTGTGAATATAGTTCTCGCTCTTGCCGCCTCCGCCGATCTGCTTGCCGGCACTTACGAGTATTACAACCGGGAACTCCAGGCCTTTGCTCTTGTGCACGGTCATTACTCTCACGACATCATCGGCCTCGCTAAGGGTCTTGGCCTCGCCAATATCGCTGGCGTTTGCCTCCATGGCGTCTATGTAGCGAAGGTAGCCGTAAAGGCCTGTGTGGCTCGTTTCTTCAAACGTCACAGCCTTTTCCACCAGCAGCCTCAGATTGGAAATCCTCTGGTGTCCCACAGGCAGACCGGAGCAGAAGTCGTAGTATCCCTTCTCATAGAGGAGGGTTTGCATCAACTGATCCAGCGTTACGGTCGCTGCTGTGTCTCTGTATCTGTTTATGTCTTCCAGCATGTCGGCAATCTTGGCCTCAAGTCTCTCGTCGTGGCTTTCATCATGCTCGGCGTATGCCATTACAGCGTCATAGAAGCTGCCGTCCCTGTGCGCAATTCGAATCTCCGCAAGCTCAGACGGTGCAAAACCGAAGAACATCGACTTCATGACGGATATGAGCGGTACGTCCTGCTGCATGTTATCGATTACTCTAAGGAGATTAATGAACACGCTGATTTCCAGCGACTCGTAGTATCCTGCCTCGCTGTTGCCATAAGCCGGAATGCCGGAATTTATGAGGTATCTCTCGATATCCGCAACGGCATACTTGTTTCTGGAAAGCACAACGATGTCTCTGCATCTGAAGCCCTGCTTCAGGCATTCCCTGATTCTTGCCTCTGCAGCCGCAGCTTCAACCTCTGAATAATCCAGACCGTCATCCAGTTCTTCCTTATTAATAATATGCAGTTCAACAGGATAGCCCGCAAGCGGATGTCCGTCGGAATCAAAACCTTCGGTAACCTCTTCACTTGGACCGTGAAGTGCGGAATCCTCATCGTACCCTTCCATCGCCCGGGTAAACACGGCGTTGATGAAATCACGTATGTTCTTCCTGCTTCTGAAGTTGTTGTTCAGGTCGATCTTTTCGCTTTTCGGAATCAGACCCTTCTTATACTTGTCGTATCTGTCAAGGAACAGCTCAGGCTCAGCCAGTCTGAATTTGTATATGCTCTGCTTGACGTCGCCTACCATGAACAGGTTATCCTCCCCTGCTATGGCATTGATGATCGTCTCCTGCAGCATGTTGCTGTCCTGGTACTCGTCTACAAAGATGTATTTGAAATTGTCTCTGTATTCTGCGGCAACTCCCGGATTATTCTCCAGAATGTCGATGGCATAATGCATTACGTCGTCAAAGTCTATCTGTGAGTCAACAGACTTGGCGGCCTTGAATCTGTTCTCTGTTTCAATCAGGAGACTGATGTAGTATGCCGTATCCCGGCAAAGCCCATTCAGTTCCTCAATGTACTCCTGCACAGGCTGAATGAAATACAGCGTCTTAAGATCGTTAAGAATGTCCTTACCGCTGTCTCTTACTGCCTTAAAATCATCTCTTACTTCCGCATACTGATCCTTTTCGTCTGCAGCGGCCTTTACTGTTGTAAAACCGTTGTCTCTCACAAACTCGCCTATCGCATCAAGTGCCTGCAGGTATCCTGCCGGATCCCCTGCTTCAGCATCCTTTAGTACTTCCGCATTCCTGCGAACAATCTCCGCATTTCCTCTGGCGATTGCAGTGACCTTCTCAGCTCCGCATGATGCGACTATTTCAGCCGCCTCCTCGTACAGCTCAGCAGCTTTATCCAGTTCCGGAACAGTAGCATGAATGATAAATTCATCCAGACCAAACTCCAGGTAAGGGTTTTCGCTTCCCATCCCGGCGGCTGCATTCTGGGCCCAGTCCATGTAGTTAGGAATGCTGCGGAGACTCCTGTACGTGTTTATTATCTGCTCCTTTAGGGCATTATCGTTTCTGTCTTTGGAATATCTGCGCAGGAATCCGCTGAAGTTCTCATAATCCGTCTCATATCTGTTGTCAAAGGTATCGTTGACGGCATCAGAGAGCATTAGAGCCGACTGAACGTCATCCGTTATCCTGAATGACGGTTCCAGATCGGTAAGATAGAAATACCTTCGCATGATATTCATTGCGAAGGAATGGAATGTGCTTATTTCCGCATTTGGAATAAGCCTGAGCTGACGGCCCAGGAACTCCAGATTCTCTCTGTCCTCCTGAGTGCGCTCAGATGCAGGCTTAGTGTTTATTTCGTCTATTGCAGCTCTTACAGCCTTATCCAGTCTGTCCTTCATCTGGGCAGCGGCGGCATTTGTAAAGGTTGTAACCAGGAAACGGTCAATATCCACTTTGTTCTCCAGAACAAGACGAAGAATGCGCTCAATCAGTACGGCGGTTTTGCCTGAGCCTGCCGCAGCTGAAACCAGCACATTCTTATCCTGTGAATTAATGACCTGTTTCTGTCTTTCTGTAAATTCTATTTTTCCCATTTTTCCCTTGCTTCATCGATCGTCAGACCGTGCTCGGCCGCGAATGCGGCTATCTCAGCTGCCTTTTCGTAGCCTATTTCCGGAACCAGCTTTGTAACGTTCATCAGCGAGCGTTCCATGTTCTGTTCCATCTTTTCTGTATTTGCCAGGATACCGCTGACACAGTTTCTGTCAAATGAGTCTATGCCCTCCGCAAGCAGATTGACCGACTCAATGAAAGCGTCCGCCATGACCGGCATGAATACGTTCAGTTCGAAGTTCCCCTGAGATGCTCCGATTCCGATGGTTACATCGTTTCCCATTACACGCGCCGATACCATTGTCATCGCTTCGCACTGGGTCGGGTTTACCTTGCCGGGCATGATTGAACTTCCAGGCTCGTTTGCCGGAATGGTAATCTCTCCGATGCCGCAGCGAGGTCCCGATGCCATCCAGCGGACATCGTTGGCAATCTTCATCATGTCAGCAGCCAGTCCCTTCAGTGCACCGTGTGCAAAAACCATCGCATCCTTCGATGTGAGTGCATGAAATTTGTTCGGTGCCGTCACAAATCTGGCTTTGCCGTAGAGTTCATTTATCTTCTGAACCACGAGAACATCAAAACCATCCGGTGCATTCAGCCCTGTTCCAACGGCCGTGCCACCCAGTGCCAGTTCTGAAAGCCCATGTCCACCTCCATCTCCGGCACCTGAAACAGCAAGGCTTATCTGGCTCATGTCATGCTCTATCATGGAGCACCATCCGCTTATTTCCTGTCCGAAGGTCAGTGGTGTCGCATCCTGCAGATGTGTACGTCCAACCTTCATCACCTGTGCATTCTTCTCTTCAAGCTTCTTCAGCGTTTCTGCGAACCGCTTAAGAGTCGGCATCAGCTTCCTTTCGATAAGCGAAACTGCGCTGATATGCATTGCCGTAGGGAATGTGTCGTTTGAACTCTGGGATTTGTTCACATGATCATTCGGATGGATTCTGTCCTTCTCATCCAGGAACAGGTTGACACAGTGGGTTACAACCTCATTTACATTCATGTTGGTCTGAGTTCCGCTTCCCGTCTGGTAAACAACAAGCGGGAAATGATCATCCAGTTTACCGTCTGCAATCTCCCTGCACACTTTGGCTATGGCCTGTGCTCTTACAGAATCCAGAACTCCAAGTTCCTCATTTGCAAGAGCGGCCGCTTCCTTAAGCACGCCAAAACTATGGATGATTTCCGCCGGCATTCTGTGACCTATGCAGAAATTCTCCAGGCTTCTCTGAGTCTGTGCTCCCCAGAACCTGTCTGAAGGCACTCTTACCTCGCCCATTGTGTCATGTTCCGTTCTGTAGTCCATTACTTCTTCCTGATTTTAATCTTAACCTTTGCGTAAGGCTTCTTGGTTCCGTCAGCCTTTACCGTAACGGTAACCGTCTTGCCCTTGCCCTTTGCAAGTGGTGTTACAACGCCGCTGTCACTTACCGTAGCATACTTAGGCTTATTTACCTTGTATGTCAGGTTTATCTTCTTAAGTGCTTCCTTCGGAGTTGTATATGCCTCTATCTGATACGTTTCATCAAGACCGATGGTTGCTTTCTTGTTCTCAGTCTGAATCTTATACTTTTCGAATTCAGCTGTCACAACAGCATTTGCTTCTGCCGTAAATGTCAGTTCATTCTTCTTTGCAGAAACGCCGTCACACGTAAATGACTTGGTGTAATATCCGGATGCTGGAACAGCTGTAAGTGTTACCTCTTCACCCTGTTTGTATTCACCGTCACCCTTAATCTTGCCGTGCTTGCACTTTTCTGCGGAGATGTATACTGTACCGTCTCCAACAGGAATTCTGTACATTTTGTTATCCTGATCATATCCGTAGAATGCATTGTTTACTGTTACTCCACTGAAGGAACCGTCACCGTCTGTATTGTAGATATGAACGTAATCGGTTGGTGCGAATGTATCGCTTTCAACATCGTATGTGAATGTGTCTCCAAGACCTGATACTGGTGTTCCTGCGTACAGCAGACCTACAGGGCTGATTCCAAGGGAAGCACCGAATACCGCATATTCATCCTTGCCGAAAGCCTTTGAATAGTCGTAGTAGTACGGCTTAATTGTCTTCTTGGATTCCTTCCACTTCTCACCGTCGAATATCAGGTTTGCAGGACACTGCTGTTCATCAATGTCAACGTCCTTCTGATCCGGTTCGCAACCCATTGTGTAAACCAGACAGTCACCGGCCTGCATTGCCTGTCCAGCTGCTCTGGCTTTGCCCGGAGGAAGCGGAGTTCCCTCATACCATTCATCATCGAATGTGTTATATACCATTACATTACGTGTAATCGACTTGTCCGGATAGCTGTATCCGCCAATGAAGTAAAGTTCACCGTTATATGCAGCCATCGTCCAGTCGCTTGTTCTGTAAAGTGATTCAGGAATGTCTGCACAGTCAGTTACGTCTCCGGTATAAGGATTAATGGCAATGAGTTTATACTGAGCTGATATTACAGAGCCCGTGATGTCCGTTTCGTAATAATCATCATCCTCGTCTTCGTCTTCATCGATTGACCAGTCATCCCACTCGTCATCATATGCTCCCGTGCCGGTCACTTCAGCGAACTGAACCACGTTGTAGAGCATTCCGTCCACATATGCCAGGTCCTCGCCAAATCTGAGGTCAGTTGAAACATAATCGCTGCTGTTGTCTTCAAACAGTTCTTCAGGATTAATCTCAGCAACAGTTTCAAACGTTCCGTCCGAATCTGTTACATCCATGCTGTATACCGCATCGTCAGCAGACTGAGCCATGTAAATGGTGTTTTCGTCAGCTGCCATTGCTCCCACATGGTACAGCTCCTCAAGGTTATCTATTGATGTGTACGGTGTTTTGCCGTTAACCAGATATACATCATCCTTTGAAGCCTTCTTGCCGCCGGCTCCTGTTACTTCGATATCTACTACTGTGTTAATCCAGTTGCCGGTATCCTTGAATACCAGTGTTTTGCCATTCTCAGGCTGTTCTATAAAGTCAGTTACTGTCGTGGTATTATCCTGCTCATCCGTTATTTTCACGCTGAGATCCGCAGGATTTTCCGGACAGAGTCCGCCACCCTTAAGGGTGATTGTATCCTTATCGGTATTTACGGTAATCTTGCTGATTCTAGGTCTCATCTTGTTCTGAGGAACAACAACCGAGAAGTCCAGAGTGCCTCCGCCGATCTTTGATGCATCGGCGAAATCCCTGGAGCTTGAAACGACCTTGTTAATCATGTCGTCAGCATCATAATGACCTGTTTCCTGTGATGCCTTGATGGCAACCGCACCTGTAACATGTGGTGTTGCCATTGATGTTCCCGACATGTAATCGTACTGGCCGAAGTTCTTTGAATCTATGCTCTTGCTGATGCCCATGTCATCAATGAATATCGAGTAATTGCCTGACGCATTAGGGTATATGAAAAATACAAGCTTTCTTGAGTCTGCCTTCTCATCATCCTGTCCGCATTCAAGCAAATACGGGTACCAGTCTTCAGGCTCTCCGTCAATGTAATATCCGGTGCACTCGAAGTCTTCAAAATTGTCCTCATTTACATCCGTATCCGCGGCCACATCAATTGCAAGCATGTAGCTTCCACCGAATATGTCATTGCTACTTGGGGCATCGACACATGACATCATGTTGAAGTACTGTGGATACTTCTCATTAAAGTTGGTTCTCTCATATGGAATGCTGACAAGAACAGCTTCACCTGCCTTCAGCTTCATTTTTATTTTTGCCGATGCCGCACTTCCGGAAAAGCCTTTTTCACTATCAAGTGAAACCTCAGCATTATCGCATCCGGAAATATAAGCCTTCTTTATTGACCAGTCTGCCTCGAGGCTGCTCGCATCTTCGAATCTGTTGATGTATTCAGACAGTGAACCATCCTCATCAAGAGTCGGCAGATATGAATTGTATGATACTGATGACAGAATGCCGGTTCCCGGTGCTGCAATATCTACAGATGAACCGTAATTTGAGAAAGATGCCAGCTTGTTATCCTCATTCAGCGCCGCAACACTTATTACATAAGGACTGTCCGTATTAGCCGGATATGAATCATATTTATCGTTATTTTCGCCGTCATTTCCTGCGGCACATACGGAAATGGCACCCTTTCCACCTACAATGTCAATAAGTTCATCAAGGACCTCGTCATCGCCTTCTCCTCCCCAGGAGTTGTTGATTGCAACGACGTTTTCGCCCAGGTCAATGGCTTTATTGATGTAGTTGTATGCTGCAACCGCATTGGCATCCTCACCGCTGCCATCTTCGTCCAGGAACTTGAGAGCCATGATGCTTACGTCATCATTTACTCCGCTGACTCCGTTGCCGGTACCACCGATAACTCCGGCGCAGTGTGAACCGTGACCGTGGTCATCCATTGGATTGCCATTGTCGTTTACAAAGTCGAAGCCGCATGAACCCATAAGATCAGGATAGTGGGTGTTTTCCCACATGTTATCCTTCAGATCCGCATGCTTGTAATTGACGCCGGTGTCAATTATCGCAACGACAGAATCCGATGAACCGTGGCCTCTGGTCCATTCATCTTCCACGTTTACGTTCTTCAGACCCCATTGTCTTGAATAGTACTTCGCATTGTTTCCAAGTGCATGTCTGATGTAGTTTGGAGATGCACACTTTACTATCTTTTTCTTCTTCAGACTGTTTACCAGCTGTGAAGTGCTCATCTTGTCCGCTTTAACAAGAGCGACCTTAACTGTATCGCCCTTTGCGACCCTGGAAGTTGACTGGGTTTCAAATTCCCATACTTCCTCTGCTGAAACACCGCTGAAAACCTTATCCCCCTCATCAACACTGAGCACTCTGGCGTTCTGGGTTTTGCTGAGGTCGGCTTCTGTCTTGAACATTACAATAGCCTCGCCCTCAACGTACTTCTTTTCAGACGTCGTCTTGCCCTTGAGCTGATGTGTTACCGCAACCGAAGCATTAGCCGGCGTGTAACTGAATAACGTACATGTGATGACCATCGCAAATGCTATGACCCAGCTCAAAATCTTTTTCATAGTCCTACCTCTTGTTCCTTAATGCTGCATTAACATGTCAGTGCTATTTTACCACATATTGATACGGCAAACCATACAGTACGCCACCTCTAAGGTTACATGTGCTATAATATTGTAGTATTAACCTGATACGGAGGTGAAATAATGGCAGATTTCAAAAGACCTACAATGCTGATGATTCTCGACGGCTATGGAATCAATCCGAACCCTTCTGGCAACGCAATCGCTAATGCCGAAAAACCGGGTCTCGACAGCATTTTCAATAAATACCCGAACACCACGCTCAAGGCATGCGGCCTGGACGTAGGCCTTCCTGACGGCCAGATGGGTAACTCAGAGGTTGGACATCTTAACATAGGTGCAGGAAGAATCGTTTATCAGGATCTGACAAAGATAACCAAGGCAATTGAGGATGGAGATTTCTTCGAAAACCCTGCATTCATCGAAGCCATGGATCATGTAAAAGCCAACGGTTCCACTCTTCACCTGCTGGGTCTGTTAAGCGACGGCGGAGTTCACAGTCACATTACTCACCTGCTCGCTCTCACGGACATGGCAAAGAAGCGCGGTGTCCGGAAGCTTGTTGTTCACTGCTTCCTTGACGGACGTGATGTACCGCCGAGGTGTGCGAAGAAATACTTTGATGAACTGACAGCACATCTGGTCGAAATCGGTCTGGGCGAAGTCGGTATTGTAAGCGGCCGCTACTACGCAATGGACAGAGACAAGCGCTGGGAAAGACTCGAAAAAGCTTACGATGCCATGACAATCGGCGAAGGTTTTCATGCAGCAACAGGACAGCAGGCAGTTGATGATGCATATGCCAGAGATGAGAACGACGAATTCGTTCTGCCGACGGTAATTGACGGCGCTGACGGAAACCCTGAACATCTGGGAACCGCCGGATATCCTGTTACTGTAGGCGACGGCGACAGCATGATAATGTTCAACTTCCGCCCTGACAGAGCCAGAGAGATCACAAGAGCATTTGTGGATGAGAATTTCGATGGTTTTGCGAGAAAAAAGACGGTCAGCGACATCTGCTACATCTGTATGTCACAGTACGATGCTGAAATGCCGAACGTTTCTCTCGCCTACCCGCCGGAGACGCCGGCCAACACGCTGGGAGAATACATTGCAGCCCTGGGACTGAAGCAGCTCAGAATCGCCGAAACCGAGAAGTATGCACACGTTACATTCTTCTTTAACGGCGGCGTTGAGGATCCGTTTGAAGGCGAGGACAGAATTCTTGTGAATTCACCAAAGGTTCCGACGTACGACCTTCAGCCTGAGATGAGCGCTTACGAAGTGACCGATAAGGTTATCGAGGCTATCGGCACAGATAAATACGATCTGATAATTCTGAACTTCGCCAACGCTGACATGGTTGGCCATACAGGCGTAATGGAAGCTGCAGTAAAGGCCATTGAAGCCCTGAACGCATGCGTGCCGAGAATTGTTGATGCCGTTCTTGCAAAAGGCGGTCAGATTCTCATGACAGCAGACCATGGCAACGCAGATGAAATGGTTGCAGCTGACGGTTCACCGATGACAGCCCACTCGCTAAACGATGTTCCGCTTGTGTACATCGCAAATGATGCGGACGGCGTCAAACTAAAAGAAGGCGGCAGGCTCTGCGATCTGTCACCTACTCTTCTCAAGTTGATGAACCTGCCTGTTCCGGCAGAGATGAAGGGCGAACCGCTTATATAGACAACAAAAATCCCGGTGATAATCACCGGGATTTTTTATTGTTTTTTGTTTATCCTAGTCTGTAGGATTTGCCATCTTCGGCAGTCTCTCTGCGATTACGTTCATCAGTGAGTCTGTGCATTCAAGTCTGTCACCAAATACGTTTCCTTCAGGAACTACCAGACGTGCATCCTCTGTCGGCATGAGCACTCCGCCCAGAACCTCGCCAACCTCGGCATACTTGTATGTAGGAACCATGTCGTCCATTTCTGCTGAAATGTCTTCAGTATCTTCCCATCCTGTCTCAACTTCGAATACTTCTGCAATTGCATCTGCAATCTCCCAGTTGGAAAGGAATACGTCTTCGTCGATTGCTGCCTGTACCAGCTGCAGTCTTCTTTCAGTATTCGTGTATGTTCCGAATGTTGAAGCAAAACCTGTTCCCGGAATTACCACGTCAGCCTTGGCTGCCAGTGCAGTCATGTGAGTATCCGATACTGCCAGGAACTCAAGTCCTTCAGGAGCCTCGAACTCTTCGCCGAATACCAGCAGTGCCTTAAGACCTTCAAGCTCTTCTGCACCTTCTGTGATTCCAAGGTCTACCAGACCCTGTGAGTTGTTCTTTGCCTTTACCTGCAGGATGCCGTCACGCGGTGAGCCGATATGTCCTGAAATCATGGCGATGTCTGCAATCAGAGTTGCTGCATCAGTTGAAATCAGGTTCTGGTTGAAGACGATCATTGCCTTCTTGGCTCCCAGGTACATGTCTGCGATTTCCTTTGCGTCATCGCTAACACTTACGCCGTCGAGAGATTTTGCAAAATCTTCGTAGCCTTCGCATTCATTAGCCTTGCCGCTGTCAACGATAGCCTTTGCAACCTGCTTCAGGAATCCCAGATCGTCAGCATATACTTCCTTGCTTACATCGTGGAGATGCTGAGGGAAGTCAGCCGGATTGATCAGGGCCAGCTTAGCGCCTCTCTGAGTTGCCTGTGCCATCTTGATCTGGATGATAGGATTGTCAGTTGCGTTGTATCCTACTGCCAGAATGAAGTTGGTTGAAAGCAGCTCGTCGATTGTATTAGGTGAAGCATCGTGGCCGATTACGCTTCTCAGACCGCTTGCACGGTTGTTCATTGAGAAGATCTTTGCGCCCATTGCCTCTGCCATAACCTTGATGGCATATGCTTCTTCGTTAGTGTATCTGTCTGAAACTGCAACACCGATCTTGCTGTGATCGTACTTGGCTGCTACTGCCTGCATCTTCTTGGCGATAAGTACGAGAGCTTCGTGATAGTCAGCTTCTCTGAATCCTTCGCCATCTTTAATGAGAGGCATGTCGAGCTTGTCCTCCAGCATTGAGCAGTCAAATCCCCACTTGCCCTTGCCGCATGCCAGGCCTGCATTTACAACGCCTTCCTTATCAGGGTTAGCCTTGATAAGCATGTCGCCGTATGATTCAAGCAGCAGGCTGCATCCGATTGAGCAGTATGAGCATGTTGTTTCTGTTTCAATTGTTGGAAGCGGAACTTCCTTAACCATTGTTGTCTTTTCCTGCAGAGCTCCGCATGGACATACGCTTACGCACTGTCCGCATGATACGCAGCCTGATGAAGCCAGCGGCTTTTCCATGTTAGGCTTTACTACTGTATCAAAACCTCTGTGAACAAGGCCGAGAGCTCCGATGCCCATTACTTCGTCACATACTCTTACGCAAAGTCCGCACAGTATGCACTTGTTAGGGTCTCTTACGATGAACGGATGGTCATCCTCAAACTCAATGGTGTTCTTGTCGCCTGCGAATCTCTCAGGTTTTACATCGTACTGGTTAGCGAAATCGATGAGCTTGCACTCGTAATAGTCATGGCATCCGCATTCCAGACATCTGTGAGCTTCCTCTTCTGCCTGCTCAGGTGTAAAGCCTTCCGGGATAACCTCTGAGAAGTTGCCCTTGCGCTCTTCTGCTGACAGCTGAGGAATTTCAGGTCTGCACATTCTTTCTCTGTCTTCGAATGTCTTTTCGGTGATGTCATCTCTTTCAACGAAGTAAGGTGCTTCGTATCGGATGATTTCTCCGTCCAGGTATGCATCGATAATCTCTGAAACCTTCTTTGCATCTGCAATTGCTTCAACAGCAATGCTGATCTTGTCATTACCGCAGTCACCGCCGGCGAATACGCCAGGCACTGATGTCATGAATGTTTCCTTATCGTATGCGATTGCACCCTTTCTTGTCTTGTCACATTCAAAGATGCTTGCATCTACAGCCTGACCGATTGCCAGGATCATGTTGTCCAGAGCGATGGTTTCAGTCTTTCCTTCAATAGGTACAGGACGGCGTCTGCCTGATTCATCAGGTTCGCCAAGTTCCATGCACTGCAGAACAACTTCCTTAACATGGCCGTTTTCGTCCTTGACGATTTCGAGAGGGTTAGTCAGGTTCTTGAAGATTACGCCTTCTTCCTCTGCCTCTTCGATTTCAACCATGTCAGCAGGCATTTCGTCCTTTGTTCTTCTGTAGATGTTATATACTTCCTTGGCTCCAAGTCTAACTGCAGTTCTGCATGCGTCCATTGCAGTGTTACCACCGCCGACGATTGCAACCTTTTCGCCAAGTTCGATTGGCTCGTTTCTTACAACCTTTCTCAGGAAGTCGATTCCGCCGATTACTCCGTCAGCATCTTCGCCCGGGCATCCAACGCCTGTTGAAACCCATGCACCGATACCAAGCAGTACAGCATCAAATTCTTCTCTGATTGCTTCAAACGGAATGTCTACGCCAATCTTTGTGTCTGTAATGATGTCAACACCCATCTGCTCGATAGTGTCGATTTCCTCGTCCAGTACAGCCTTTGGAAGTCTGTACTCAGGAATGCCGTATCTCAGCATTCCGCCGGCCTTAGGCATTGATTCGAAGATTGTTACGTCATGTCCCATCTGTCTCAGGAAGTATGCAGCTGACAGACCCATAGGGCCGCCGCCGATGATGGCAACGCTCTTGCCTGTTTCCTCTTCGATTTCTGGGATGAATTTTTCGATGTCTCCCAGGTCCTGATCTGCTGCGAATCTCTTCAGCATCTGAATTGAGATTGGTTCATCAACCAGACCTCTTCTGCATTCCTTTTCACATGGATGAGGACAAACTCTTCCCAGTGATGCAGGAAGCGGAATTCTGTCCTTAACCAGCTCATTGGCTGCTTCGTATTCGCCGTTGGCAATCAGTCCGACATATCCCTGGCAGTCAGTGCCTGCAGGACATGCAAGTGCACATGGAGGTCTGCAGTCTCCTGTGTGGTTGGAGAGCAGCAGTTCCAGGTTGGTCTTTCTGGACTCGATTACTCTTTCAGTGTTTGTTCTTACTACCATTCCCGGAGCAATTACTGTAGCGCAGGCTTTGCAGAGCTTAGGGTTGCCTTCAACCTCGCACATGCAGATTCCGCAGGAACCGTAGATTCTTGTTCTTTCGTCGTAGCAGAGAGTAGGAATGAAAATGTCGTTTTCTCTTGCGACTTCCAGGATTGTCTGTCCGGCTACGCCTTTGACTTCTTTACCGTTAATGTTTAATAAGAATTTATCCATCGTTCTTCCTCCTTCCCTTATTCCTTAGTGATAGCACCAAACTTGCAGTGATCCATGCACTTGCCGCACTTGATGCACTTGTCATGATCAATAACGTGTTTCTCTTTGACATTGCCGGAAATTGCCTCAACCGGACAGTTTCTGGCGCAGAGAGTACAACCCTTGCAGGCATCAGTAATATCGAACTGAATCAGTGCCTTACATGAATGTGCTGTACACTTCTTGTTGTAAATGTGATCCTCATACTCGTTTCTGAAGTATCTCAGTGTTGTGAGTACAGGGTTTGGAGCTGTCTGGCCCAGACCGCACATTGAACCGTCCTTGATCTTGTTTGCCAGTTCTTCCAGCTTCTCGATATCTCCGTCTTCACCCTTGCCCTCAGTGATTCTTTCAAGAATCTCAAGCATTCTCTTTGTTCCGATTCTGCAGTAGTTGCACTTGCCGCATGATTCGTCACGTGTGAAGTTCAGGAAGTATCTTGCCATGTCTACCATGCATGTATCCTCGTCCATTACGATCATACCGCCTGATCCGACGATGGCGCCTGTCTTGTTTATATCTTCATAGGTTACAGGAGTATCAATAAGGGTTGCAGGAATACATCCGCCGGAAGGTCCGCCCATCTGTACGGCCTTGAACTCTCTGTCGTTCTTGATTCCGCCGCCGATGCCGAAGATTACTTCCTTAATGGTCATTCCCATAGGAACTTCAACCAGTCCGCCCTTCTTGATCTTGCCGGCCAGTGCGAATACCTTTGTTCCCGGTGACTTCTCAGTTCCGAAGTTTGCAAAGGCTGCTCCGCCGTTATAGATAATCCATGGCACGTTAGCCAGGGTTTCTACGTTGTTGATATCTGTTGGCTTCTGCCAGTATCCCTTCTGTGCAGGGAATGGCGGCTTAAGACGCGGCATTCCTCTTTCGCCTTCCAGGGATGCGATAAGTGCAGTTTCTTCGCCGCATACGAATGCGCCGGCACCTGCCTTGATTCTGATATCGAAATCAAAACCGCTTCCGAAGATGTCCTTGCCCAGGAATCCCTTTTCTCTGGCCTGAGCCATTGCGATCTCCAGTCTCTTGATTGCCAGAGGATACTCGGCACGGCAGTAGATTACGCCTTCTGTTGCGCCCATTGCATATCCGCCGATAATCATGCCTTCAAGCAGTGAATGAGGGTCGCCTTCGAGAACGGATCTGTCCATGAATGCACCCGGGTCACCTTCGTCGGCGTTACATACCAGGTACTTCTGATCTCCTCTGTTCTCCTTGGCTGCATTCCACTTGAACCATGTCGGGAATCCGGCACCGCCTCTTCCGCGGAGACCTGAAATCTTGATTTCCTCGATTACCTGTTCAGGCTTCATTTCCTTAAGAACCTTTTCGATGGCCTTGTAGCCGTCTACTGCCAGATAATCATCGATATCTTCAGGATTGATTACACCGCAGTTTCTGAGAACAACTCTCTGCTGCTTCTCAACGAACTGCTTGTCTTCATCTGAAATTGACTGCTCTGCTACAGGAGCTCCTCCTGCCAGATGCTTTTCTACTATTTCTTCAACCTTGTCCGGCTGAACCTTAACGTATCTTGTGTATTCGCCGCTGTCTTCATAGACATCAACGATTGGTTCCAGGTAGCATGTGCCTACACAGCCTGTTACCTGTACAGGAATGTCAAGACCCTTGGCTGCAATCTGCTTTTCAAATTCAGCAGCGGTCTTTCTGGCACCGGTGGCAACACCACAGCTGCCCTGTCCTACTACAACTCTCATGCTGTTACCTCCTTCTTATGCTCTAGCTCTTATCTCATCAAGGACTTCCTTAACCCGATCCTTGGTCAGATTACCGTATGTTTCATCGCCTTCTGCGCTCTTAACCATCATTACAGGTGCAAGTGAACAGCAACCCAGACATGCCACGTTGTTAAGTGTGAAAATGCCATCCTCTGTTGTCTCGCCGTCCTGAATGTTCAGATGTTCACAGATAGCTTCTTCAATCATATCTGCTCCGTTTACATGGCAGGCTGTACCCTTGCAGAGCATGATCAGATACTTGCCGATAGGCTGTAATCTGAACTGTGCATAGAATGTGGCCACGCCGTAAATCTTCGCAGGTTTGATACCTGTACACTCGGAAATGTAGTTGATGGCATCTACTGAAAGATAGCCATAGATTTCCTGAGCTTTCTGCAGGATAGTGATAAGACTACCCGGCACCTTAGCATACTGCTCAAGCGTTGGCGCCAGTTCGGTGAACTGTGCTGCGCGTGCACTTTCGCAGTTGCAGTTGCAAGTTTTTTCACTCATTTTCTGTCCTCCTATAACTTATTTTTTTGTAACCTTATTTTTATTGTAACTGAAGTCCACTTCCATTACAAGCAGACTGATCAGCATTAAAACAGCTCCAAAATAGCCTCTCGGAAGCAGCCTTTCCCCTGCCAGGAAGAATGCTACAATTCCTGCAAATACAGGCTCCAGCGCGAAGATTACTCCCACGTGGCTGGCTGATGTATACTGCTGTGCAACGCACTGAATGATAAACGCCAGTCCGGTGCAGAATATTGCCAGGAAGATTACGCTGATCCAGCACTTCGGGCTTTGCGGCAGACACGGTGTCTCCAGCACAAAGGAGAGAACCAGCATGAACAGACCTGTAAACAGGAGCTGATAAACGCCCAGCTGGAATGCATTAACCTCTTCCTTCTCAACAGCTATCTCTGTAATGAGCAGGTCAAATCCATATGAGAATCCGCACAGGAGACAAAGCCAGTCGCCCTTGGCGATGTGCATGTTCACATCAAGGCTCATGAGAGCCAGTCCCACTGTACAGAGAATAACCGCCAGAATAAGCTTCTTTTCAGGCACTATCTTTCTGAAAACGAAGACAATTATCGGTGTGAATATTGTCGATGTTGCACAGAAAAATCCCGCATTTGACTGAGTGGTGTACTTTACGCCGTAAGTTGCGCCAATATAAACAAACACCAGGGAAATAGCTATGAAGAAAGCATACTTCAGTGTAGTTCTGTTTACGTTCCTGATTCGTCTGAATGATACCAGCGCCGCCACTGCAAATGCACCCAGGAATCTGTATGCGTTGAGTGTCATTGGGTCCATTTCATCCAGACAGATGTCCATCATGAAATATGAAATTCCCCAGCACAGCGTTACCAGTACCAGCATCATGTCGGCTTTAAGTTGTGTGTGTTCTTTTTCCAGGTTAAACATGATATCTATATTCCAGCAATAAAATACTCAAGTGCCAGTTGTCCCGGCATCAGTCCGGTTTTTATGTTTCTATCAACCTCGTATGCAGAGCCAAGTATCCTTCTAAGGTCTCTGCTGTTGAATCTGTTGCCTATCTCGTAGGCCTTTTTCGTACGATATTCGTGAATCTTGTCCTTTTTCAGGGCTTTCTGTATGTCTTCTAGCCTGATGTTCTGCTCACGCATCTCTCTCACCTGCAGAATCAGCTCAAGCTGTCTGGTTATCATGGCCAGCAGCTGCATGTCAGCCACTCCGTCATAGAGCAGGTTGTTCAGCAGTCTGAATGCCTCGTCCTTGCGGTTTCTGCCGATTGCATCAAGCATTGCGAAGGTATCGTTCTCCGGGCTTCTGGTAAGAGCTGTCTCAACGTCCTCCATTGTAATCTCCGGATTCCTGCCTGAGTGAGCAATAATCTTCTGAAGATCGTTGTTCAGCGTGTAAAGCCCATAGTCCACATTTTTGTTTCCGTATCCGCTTTCTCTGGCAATCAGGCCCACGATTCCGGGTCTGTAGGTTTTGCCTGCAGCGATGAAGCGCTTCTCGATGAAGCCCCTCAGCTGATCATGGTCCAGCGGACTGAAGTCGTATGTTGCACCCAGTCCTGACAGGGTTTTGTAAAACCCTGAACGTGTGACACTCAGCGCATCTCTGTCGTCGTCACATTTCGCCATGGTCATGAGCATCATGGTGCCCTCCGGCAGCTGTGCCAGGTAGAGAGCCAGCTCGTCGGGCTTGATTCCCGTCGGGAATTTACCCTTTCTGTCTGTAATATCAGGCAGGAATACAACCTTTCTCTCGGACATGAGAGGCAGTGTTTCCAAAGCCTCCGTAATGCTGTCCATGGTTACTGTATCTCTGTCCAGGGTAACCAAATCCATGCTTTCGCATGCCGGATTCACATACTTTTTTATTATGGCGTCTGCGTAGAAGTTGATGAGAAATTCCTCTTCTCCGTGCAGCAAAACAGCAGCCGGCAGTTTGCCGGACTTAAGATCCTTGCCTATTCTCTTGAAGGCGTGCTCGCCCTGCTGCTTGCTGTATGCCATTAATTGTCCTTTATATTATTCCGTAATGTCCGGATAAAGTCTTTTTGCCAGGTTTACCATGCTGTCGCCGAATGCGATGATGTACGCTTCCATGTCATCTGTCAGATTCTCTGTTATGGTTTCAACGGCAATCTGCATTGCTTCCTCATGAGGATAACCGTAAACGCCGGCTGAAATCAGAGGGAATGCGATGGTTTTGCAGTTATTTGCCTTTGCAAGTTCCATGGAATTTCTGTAGCAATCCGTAAGCTTCTGCCTGCACCAGTCAGCCTTTGAAGCGCTGTAAACCGGTCCGACCGTGTGAATAACGTGTCTGCACGGCAGATTGTATGCCCCTGTAATCTTAGCTTCTCCTGTTTCACATCCGTTGAGGCCGCGGCATTCCTCCAGCAGGCCCTTTCCCGCTGCTCTGTGAATGCAACCGTCCACTCCGCCGCCACCCAGAAGGGATTTGTTCGCAGCGTTAACTATGGCATCAACAGGCATGACAGTAATGTCTTTCTGTATTATCTTAAGTGCCATGTGACCCTCCTAATTTACATCTCTATTCATATTATTATAACAAAAAGAAACGAGAGAATGAATAGCCATTCTCCCGTTTGCTTATATAAGTCTTTCTGGGTAGAAAAGTACTTATGCGAATGTACCCGGCCATACAAGCTGGAGGAAGTTGTACACAAGCTTGAGGCCATAGAATATGATAATTGCTCCGCATATGATATTGATAACTCTGATAACCTTATCATTAATCTTATTAGCCAGCAGATTCACAACCGATGACATCCCAAACCACCATCCCAGTGATGCGAAGCATACACCGATAATGAACATTATTCCGGCACTTCCCGGAAGGCTTGCACGGAATGCACCCAGAAGCATTGTTCCGTCAATCAGCGCCTGAGGGTTAAACCAGGTTACTACCATGGCTGTCCAGGCAACGTACTTGATGTACGCTCCAATGGTTTTGTTTCTGCCCTTCTCCTCAGCTTCACTGCCTTCCAGCGATCCGCCGGATCGCACAAGTCCGATACCAATCCATATTACTACAAGGGAACCTACGCCCAGGATAATGAGCTGCAGCCACTTAAGTGCTGAAATCAGTGCTCCTACACCGAAGAAACAAGCCGCCGCCAAAGTGATATCATAGAATGCCACGATGCCTGCTGTCACAAGCACCCTGCTTCGACGTTGGGTCAGTGCCGTATTGATTACGAACAGATTCTGAGTGCCGATTGGTGCCACATATGCGAAACCAAGCAGCAGTCCCTGTAATAAGTATTGCATTTTTTCTTCTCCTTAATTATTTCTATTGCTCTACTATTTTTATCTGGTATAATTATAGTAGCAACAGTTGATTATTAATGCAATAACGCAAAATATTTATACCAGGTAAACCGGAGTTTACCTGTGGAGGTTTTACAATGATCGAAACTCATTATGATTGTCCATGCATGGATAAGTGTCCGCTTAATTTCTCGATGTCAGTAATCGGCGGAAAGTGGAAGGTGCAGATTATCTGTGCTCTCAATAACAAAGGTACTCTTAGATACAACGAACTCCGCCGCAAGCTGGACGGAGTGTCAAATGCTGCCCTGGCCAACGCTCTTAAAGAGCTTGAGGCCGATGGACTCATTATTCGTCATGAATATCTGGAGGTTCCCGTACGTGTTGAATACACCACAACCGAACTGTGCGACAAGCTGATGCCAATTCTGGAACAGCTCAGCAACTGGGGAGAATCGCAAATGTAAGTTTTATTGCATAAACAAAACCGAGCCATGTGACCCGGTTTTTTACTCTATGGTGATTTCCTTCTGCGTCATGCCGGCTGCCATGTTGCTTATTTTATATCAATTATTTTTCTTATTTTCTTAACTGCCCCCTTTTCAATCTCAATCCCCACAGCTCCATCAAGGTCATTCCTGTACACCGGCACGCCACGCTCATCAAGTTTCAAAAGCACCTCCGGTGTTGGATGTCCATAGTTGTTCTTCCCCACCTGAATCACCACGAACCCCGGCTTCACTGCATCCAGAAATGCATCCGACGAGCTGTACTTGCTCCCGTGATGGGCAATCTTGAGGATGTCTGCATTTACATCCCTGTATTCCTGAAGCAAATCCTTCTCTCCCACTTCATCCATGTCACCGGTTACCAGAATTGTCCGGCCGTCAAGTTCTACCCGCATGATGAGGCTCAGGGCATTCTCATCTTCCTCATTCTTAAGAAGTTCCCTGTACTGGGCCTCTGTTTTTTTCGCTGGCCAAAGCACCGATACTGCGGCATTGCTGCCTAATCCGGGCATGCGAATACCGCGGGTTTTGCCCAGGTCAACTGTTTCCCCGGCGCATAAAAATACGATATCCTCCGGCTCAAGGCCTGTTTCTTCCAGGATTTCAGCCTCCCTGCAGCGGTTGGCATCATAGGTGTAAAGCCTGTCAACCATACCCTCCTTCGCAAGTTCGCAGATACCCTTGTAGTGATCTGTGTGCAGGTGCGTTACGAAGGCTCCGTCAACGTGAGTCACACCGTTCTTAAGCAGGTATGGTTTCAGGGTCTGCCGGCCAACATTGAAGTACGGGCTGCCACCGCCGTCTATCAGGTAATTGCGGTTGCGCCCTCCAAGTCCTGTTCCAAGCAGGCCCCTGTCCTCGAGCTTCAAATGAATGCAGTCACCCTGACCCACATCAACAAAAACAGCATCTGTCCTTCCGAAGCCGTCGTCTGTCAGCACATTAAACGACAGACCTGCCAGCAAAACCCCTGCTGCCGCCCACAGTATTATTTTTTCCCTGTGCCTGAGAATCATTAATCTGCCCTCTTCTGATGCGAACATCAGCAGGCCCAGATAGTACACGGCCAGCAGTCCTGCAGGCGGGCTGGCTACCTGAAACACGGTAACGCCGTCCATGGCAGCAAACTCGTTGATGGCTGTAAGGGTTTTGCACAGGATCATCGTTATATCGCCTGCAAGCGGTGCTACCGGCAGCAAAGTCAACGGGCCAAATGAGAAAAACATGGCAATCAGGCCTGCCGGCATGATGAAACCGGCCAGAAAAATAACCGGGACGTTAATAATCATGGCGATAATAGAGAAATAGTTGTAATTGTATGCTATAAAAGGCGCCAGTCCCAGCTGAATCACTGCACTTGAGAGGAACAAACCTGTGTAAAGCCTTTTAATGTACGGCAGAATCAGTGCCATGGTCAGAACCGCCAGAAAACTCATCTGAAACCCCATGTTGAATATCATGAAGGGGTTTAAGAGCAGAATTATTATCGTCACCAGAAATGCAGCGGAATTCATGTCGTACCTGCGCCCCGTCATCTTGGCAAAGACGTGCAGAAGCACCATGAATACGGCCCTTACAACCGACGGGCTGAATCCCGAAAGTGCTGCATATCCCACGAAAAACACGGTCATCGTCAGGAAAAACATTCTCCCCCGCTGAAGGCCCAGCACCTTAGACCAGAGAAACAGCAGAAAGCTGTAGAGAAGCCCAATGTGAAGACCGGAAACTGCCAGAATGTGTGCAGTTCCGTTCTTCTGGAAAACCTCCCTTGTCTCCTCGTCGAGCAGGCCCTTGTCGCCGAACATTATCGCACGCATCATGGCCGCTGTTTCAGGATTTGTGTTTGTCTGAAGGTCTGCAAGGAACGATTCTCTCAGCGAAAAAAGCGTACCCATTAGAGAATGCGAGGGTTCCATAATATATATTCTGTTTACAGAGAAGGTTGTTTCTATTCCAATAGACTTAAGATAAAGACTGTAGTCAAAACACCCCGGATTCCGCCTTCCATTTGGGATTGCAAGCTCGCCGTGAAGTTCCACTACCGCTCCGGGTATCGCCATGCGGGCCAGCTCCCCCATTTCATCCTCAATTGCTGAGTTGTAACTTCCCTCATAGCACCTGGCAAGTATTATGGATTTACCTTTCACCGGCATGCTCTCCCCCTTCAAAATCAGGCTTTGCGCCCTGACATCAAGCTGCAGGCTTTGTTCAGGCTCCTCGTCTGCTCCCGAGGTGCGCATTTCTGTATCCTTCACAGTTCCGTACAGCACGCAGGATATCTCCTTCTCTCCGGAGTTTACTACGGTGTCGGCTAACGGATCTTTAATGCAGGTAACAACGGTATAGTCAGCAAAACCCACAAGGTACGATGCAGTCATAAGTAGTATTAGCGTTCTGCGGGGGTTGAAGAAAGGTTTTGCACGGCATACGGGAATCAGAAAAAGAAGCACGCCAAGCGCTGGCAGATAGCCGGCATAGAATGCAATTAAAATAGCCGCAGCGAAACACACGGCCACATATAGCAATGGTCTCCTGATCTCAATACGCCTTTCCATATTTCCATTTTATTCCATTTGAATGCGTTGGTCAATATGTGCTATACTTATTATGTATTTTTGCATATATAATAAGGTTAGTTTTATACATTTAATCGGAGGACAGACAATTGTCAACAAATGATAGAAACCACATGAATAACGATGATTTTTTCGCAAGCTTTGAGCAAGGCAACTCAGGAAATGACGAAGGCGAATTTTTCTATGGTTCAGGATCGAACTACAGGAGCAGCTCGTCAAGATCTGCAAAGCCTGTTGCGGCTACCAGATCAACCAGATCTTCCTCTGCTTCACTGACACGTTCAAGAAAAGGTGCCAGAAGCAAGAGCTCGCGTGCAGCGACTGAGGCCGACAAGAGAAACGCCGAAAGAGCTGTAAGAAATGCCGAGAGACAGGCAAGACGCGAAAAGAGAGCTGCTGCCGCCGCTGCTGCTACGGCAGAAACAAAGGCATCAGCCAAGAAGCATGGCAAGAAGATCAGCGAAAAGAATAAGAAGATAAAGGCAATGGGCCGCGAATACATGAATGAGGCGAAAGAAGCAGCTTCAGGCGGACCTTCCCTGCCACCTGAAAAGGGATTCAAGCCAATCCTTAAGATTGCTGTGCTTGCATGTCTGGTCTTTGTATTCCTTGTTGGAATATATGTTGGTTTCATATTCCTTAAGGCTCCGATTATGGACACAGACAACCTGTACTCATCAATAAATCAGCGTTCAGTTCTCTATGACTGCAATGGTAAGGAAATAGACAGCCTTTACTTCGAGGGCGGTAACAGAACCATCCTGAAGTACAAGGACATCCCGGAAAACATGGTTAACGCTGTTGTATCAATCGAGGACAAGAAGTTCTGGAAGCACAACGGATTTAACTTCATTCGTATGGTCGGCGCCATCAAGGACAGCGTCTTTGGCGGCGGTTCAATCAGCGGTACAAGTACCATCACTCAGCAGCTGGCACGTAACGTCTACCTGGCGGATATCAAGAGTCAGCGATCCATGAGCCGAAAGATCACGGAGATGTACTGCACCATTGTGCTTGAGAAAAACCTGACCAAGAAGGAAATCATGGAGGCATACCTGAATACCATTTATCTGGGCTTCAACAGCTACGGTGTTCAGGCGGCAGCACAGTCATACTTCAATAAGAATGCGAAGGATTTGGACCTCCTGGAGTGTGCATCACTTGCTGCCCTTCCGCAGTCACCTGACACTTACGCTCTCGTAATTGCGGACTACTACGGAACAATTACTACACTGCCTAAGATCAAGAAATCCGGCGGAGTAACATACCTCTACAACGGCGAACTCTCACAGGACAGAAGAGAATACTGTCTGCAGAGCATGTGTGAGAGCGGATACATTACAGAAAAGGAAATGAAGAAGGCTCTGGGCACTGACCTGCAGGGCGAGGTTTCAATCAGCCGTGCAACTGATGCCAGCAGTTCTTCATACTTCACTGACTATGCCATTGAACTCCTGCAGGAGGATCTGGCGGATGAATTCAACATCACCGAGGAAGAGGCACAGAACCTCATCTACACCGGTGGTCTGTCGATCTACACCACAATGGACATGAAGGTTCAGGACATTCTTGAAGATGAGTTTAAGGACAACTCAAACTTCTCAAGTGTTCTTTATGCTAGAACCGATAACGACGGCAATCTGATCAGTGACAAGGGCGTAGTTCTGGCCCGCAGCTATGACAACTACTTCAGCAACAAGAAGTTTATCCTCGATTCTGACGAATTCGAGAAGAATAAGGACGGCGGAATTACCATCCTTGCCGGCAAGCGTCTTAACCTGTATGAAACAGAGGTTAACGGCGAGGCTGACGTAAGTGTTGAATTCAAGAGCATGTACGAAAACGATAACGGTATCTTCTACATTATCGAAAGCGGTGCCCTTTCCATTCCTCAGGGTTACAAAACCATGGATGACGACGGCAACTGCGTTGTTTCCGGACAGTTCTTCGTGGACTATCCTGACTTCTTCAAATCCAAGGGCGGTAAGCTTTACGTTTCAGAAGACAACTACACTCTGAAGCAGAAGGTTCGTCAGCCGCAGGCTGCAGCTGTAATCATGGAGAACTCAACAGGAGAAATCAAGGGCATGATGGGCGGCCGTGCACAGACAGGCAAGCAGCTCTACAACAGAGCAGTAAATCCTAGACAGCCTGGTTCATCAATCAAGCCGATTGCAACATACGGCCCTGCTATCCAGCTCTCATACGAGACTGAACAGAAAGGCAAGAAGATGAGCCTTGATACAACCGAAGGCAGCGACTGGGGTAAGTACATCACTGCCGGCAGCGTTATCAACGACGAAGCGGTTACCAAGGTTAACGGCAAAGACTGGCCGGAGAACTCAGACAAGAAGTATCGTGGAGACGTAACGCTCCGTGAAGCAGTTCAGCAGTCAATCAACACCTGCTCGGTAAAGGTTTTCCAGAACATTGGTGCTGACTGGTCAAGAAAGATGCTGCAGAAGGTTGGTATCACTACTCTGGTTGATTCCGATGACAATGCAGGTGCTCTTGCCCTGGGCGGACTCACCCACGGTCTGGAACCACTGGAGCTGACAGCAGCTTATGCTACATTCGTAAACAAGGGCGTCTACAAGACTCCGGTATTCTATACAAAGGTTGTAAACAACAAGAACGAGGTAATCTTCGAGAAGTCAACAGAAGAGACTAATGTTTACGATGAAGGCGTAGCCTGGATCATGACTGATATTCTCCAGAGCGTTGTAACAAGAGGTATCGGTGGCGGAGCTGCAATAGGCAGTCAGCCTGTTGGAGGCAAAACCGGTACAACAAGTGAACAGTACGATATCTGGTTCAGTGGTTTTACACCTCAGTACACCATGGCCCTCTGGGAAGGCAACGACATCAACATGGAGCTGAACGCAACTTCATATGCCGCCACCCTCTTCTGGAGCAGCATCATGAGAAGAGTCTGCGAAGGTCTGCCACGCGGTTCGTTCGCTGCAAAGCCTGACAACGTTGAATATGTAAACGGTGAATACTATACTCTCAACACGTACTCACCTGTAACCAAGAAGAACAAGAGCAAGAGCAGCGAAAGCAAGGAAAGCTCGTCTGAGACTACGCCTTCTACGGAAGCACCTACTCAGCC